>Ga0315278_10006096_pt1 | contig 10945 bp, 10 predicted proteins | sample YL17G06_0_MG_FD_203880 | JGI IMG/M metagenome (GOLD analysis project Ga0315278, IMG submission 203880) | Sediment microbial communities from Yellowstone Lake, YNP, Wyoming, USA - YL17G06_0 | ecosystem: Environmental > Aquatic > Freshwater > Lake > Sediment | place: USA: Wyoming | collected... | reverse complement strand
AAGCACATACTCGGTATTTAATATCATAAGGTACAGGACGAGGACCAGTATGATATATAGCGTCCACATAACTGGTATTTGAGCCTACATAGTATTGCCACCAGTATTCGTCCCATTGACTTGTTAATATATGATAGAAAGGTGATCTCTGTAATTTATAACCTATCACATCTCCACCTACAGGAGCCCAAGTAACATGGATCGTATGTATTATTGGCATTTCTATTGCATGTAAACCCATAACTTTATCAGGTACTCCTTCAGGTGGAGCTCCTTCCGAATCATACACTACTCCTTCTACTGTGACATCTTCTCCACTGTATTCCTCTGCATCTATATCATATGTACCATTTACCAAATCCCAGGTATATCCATTTAACAAGAAGAACATATCACCTATTCCAGCTGAACCTAATTCACTACATAAAGAATTTGCTGTATCCCAGTTGGCAGCAGAACTTTGATCAGATACAGCAGCCTCTAAATAATCAGACCCACTTACATAACAAATCCAACCACCACCTGGTCCTACATCTCCCAGACTATATGAACCACCGGAGAATGAACGAATGGCTCTAACATAACGTGAAATAGTTTTTGGAGCAGCCTCATGATAATCAACATCCATTCTATGTGTCCAAGCTTGCGTCTCCGTAGATTCATCAGAACTCCAATACATATGACCATAACCTACAGCAAACCCTCCTATACCATTTAGATATAGGTTAGTACGCATATATCCTAATTCAGTCATTGAAGGCAAATACCAATCTGTAACTCCTCCTCCACCTCCAGGATCCCCTCCATCTGGTGATGTAGATTCCATGTTATTATCCGTCAATATAGCAAATACCTTTAGGTTATTATTAGTCATTATCTTTCCTTTCAAACGGTGCGTTGTTCTACCATATTTACGGAACTTAGACTTGGCATATATCTCATATAAAGGACAAGGATCTGCTCCACCACGTGATGTCCATTGCGTTGTAAATTGTGTCAATGGAATACCTGCTCCTGATGAGTCTAATGAAAACCCACTATCTATCATCAACCCATTGCTATAGTTTGGATCTGGTAAATCGAACAGAAATAACTCTACCGTGTCCGTACGATAGAAATCTTCATTTATATAATATTCAATTTTATTCATAACATCCTGCACCGTCGTGGTAACTACAATATCTCCTATGTAATTGCTATGAAATTGATGCTGAACATTTATCTTAAACCAGGAAGGAAGTATATGAAGGTTAAATCTTTGATTAGTAGGTTCACCTAATATTTCCCATAACCCTTCATCTGAATGGAAATTCATTAATGTCTCCCTGTAATACACAATCACTCCACACGTATTTAAATCATACGTCCTCTGCATATTCCAAACAGTTTCTGAATTAGCATATGGTCCTCCATATTGACTAAAATACAAGGCAGGATTTAAAGCCTCATATCCAGAATTAGGTTCGGATTCTGGTGCACATAACATAATCCAAGGCCCACCTAAATCTTGACCAACTCCAGTGACATATCTTTGTACCACACGCACCCACCATCCTGAATAATTACCTCCATCTAACCTTAATAAAAACCTTGGCTGAATTGTATTGAAGGCTGTGATATCAACATCTGTTGTTGCTTTAAAACCTATATTCAAATAAAAGGGACTCTTAATACCAAGTTCTTCATGTAAAAGTAATTCCTGCGGAAAATATACACCAAAATTATAATAGATTCCGTTACCATCACCATACCATGGATCATCATTGGCAGGACTTGTTGTAAAATGAACCCAAGTTTCAAGATCTAAATAATTTGTACCTGTTTTTAATTCCGTTAATTCTTCATCAGCATACCAAGTATTAGGTAACATTTCACCCGGTTCAGGAAATGTATGCGTAGGTAAACGAAGCATATCCTCCGTATAGTTATTAAATACAATGGAATCTAATTGCTTATCTTTTAATTCAAGTATAAGTTTTTTCAATCCTGAATCATATTCAATGACTTGACTGCACTCTTTATATTTCCAATCGCCAGCTTGTTTGTTATAAATACGTTTTAAAGATGCACCACCAGTAGCATCACCTCCCGAATACATTACCCAATGGCCTACTCCTGTAATGTCCTCCTGTCGCTCTATAACCCATTTCTCATTATAATAATAAAGGAAGGCATTCATAGGTTGCAAGCATTTGTTTACAGCATCATATATACTATCATAGTTAAACATATCAGAATAGAACTGGGAATTCTGTACTGCCATTTGTGTAAGGCACGTGTCTGCTGTACCATTTGCCATTGATTCTTCAAACAAAGAAGAGTTGACATACAAAGGTAAATCAAATCCAGTTAATGTAAGCAACTCCTGTACCAGGGAATAGACATTAGCATAACCTCCGATATTCCTTAATCTATCAGGATAGTATTCCGCCATACGATGCATATAGTCAGTGAATTGCATTGTTACTTCTCCGTATGGTAAGAACTGTCTTTCATTTAGATCACAAATAGAATAACCACGGAATACAATAACACCACTATATTCAATGGTAGCCATAAACTGACGTTCATAGGAAGTTAGCATATCTTCTAAGTAACTCATAGAAGATGTATCCATTCTTATTACTACCAAAGCACCACTACCTATTATAGGTGTATTGTCATCCTGGTAATTTGCTTGAATCTCAACTCGTGTTGTTACTATCGGAGTCATGCCCCCTGCATAATCCCGTTCATAGATTTTTACTGACACCAATGTCATAAAAGGTGGAGTATTGTAAAAATCCGATTGATATTTAAGTCCGTATGCCATTAGTATATACTATTTTTCTTTACTGCTTTCTGTAATATACCTACAAGTTTATCTTGACTTATTTCAAACACAACCTGACCTGACCAATTATCATTACTCTTAAACATATCTGGAGTCAATTTTTTAGGCAGTACTGTTTCTCCTGATGTAAGCATTGCTGGGTAAGAGTCATTTGGATATCCTGGAGGAATTACACCTCCTTTCGCTACCATAACACTACCTGGTATTGATGCCCCTCTGGTGGCGATAGCCATAATAATTTTAAATACCATTGCTTTGGCCAACTCGGCCATTATCTTAGCTACCAGATCTTTAAAAATATCAACCATAATCTCACTGAAATTCTTTCCTCCCTCCAACATATCTCTAAAGACTCTTTCAAAGGCGTCTCCTAATATGTCTACGGCTTCCTTAACTCTGTTTAATGTTTTTAACTTATCCGCCATATCTTGAAATGCCTGCGAAGCTCCGTACCCGGCTCTAGACATATTTTGTAATCTTTGTTCCAAAGCTGACATTAACCCATCTAATAAGTTCATTTGTGAATTAGAATTATCCATAGCTTTGTTCATATCAACAAGGTACTGTAAATCGGCCTCTTCATTTAAACGATATAAGGCATCCCGTAATTCATTAACAGCATCGGCTTGTTTTTTAAAGTTTTCAGAGAATCCTTCTGCTTCTCCAAGCTGTCTCAGTTTACGTTCTGCTATTTGTAATTGGGCATTAAGTACCTCTACCTGATTATCTACTCCACCAAATGCTTTTGCCTGCTCATTTAAGAAACTCAATATTTTTTCATCAGCGGCTTCTTCTGTTATTATCTTCCAACGTTCATACTGTTTCGTATATTCTTTTAAATTAGCCAATTGTTCTTGCGTAGGAGCCTGTATTACACCTGTAATATCATCAACCTTTGTAAGTATTTCAGCATATTCCTCCATTGCCTTTTTGTAGGTCTCCATCATAGAAGTATTGTAATCAAAATTTGGTACAATATCTTTCTTTAAATTAATGGAAGCCAAGGAACTGTTTAAGTCCTTAACAAACTCCTGTGATTTTTGTCCTACTTCTGTAAAGTCATACCCGGCCGTCTTTAACCAAATTAATAATTGTTTTACTTTTGGATCATCAAAATTTAATTTAAACTTCTCACCAAATAATTCTTCAAGTTCTGACATCCATATTTTAACTTTTGCTCCTACTAAATCGTAAGAAGCCCTTAACGTTCCATTAGCCTTAGCCATCTTTTCTGCGGCTGCTATATTGGCTAACATCTTGTTCCAAGAATCTTGAAGTTCCTCATTATATACTTTTAACTTCTCAGCAGAAGCATCATCCTTTGCCTTCTGCTGTGCCTTAGCATTAGCCTCGAAACGATTAGCCCAAGCATCCATTGCAGCACCCATATCATCATAAGCCTTAGTCATTGCAAATAGATGCTGTAAGTGCTCCTCATATTGTTTCTTATTAAGGCGATTACTTTGTAAAGGCATATCCATATTAATTTGCCGTTGCAATACCTCCTGACCTTCTTGTTCTATTCCTGGAAGAAGCTTCTTCCTATTCTCTGACAACTGCACCATATCCATAGCCTCAATATCTGTGGACATTAGTTCATTCATTTTGACAAGGGAATCATTTACGTTTAGTATCGTTTTATTAAAGGCATCATTCTCTTTGGCTATGTCTTTTATCTTCTTAGAATACTTAAACAAAGCTACCGTTCCTGTCACTGCTGCTGTGGCTAATATTCCAAATGAAGTTCCTCCAACGATCCCTAATCCTTTAAAGAATTTGGTAAGATTAAATATAGCCTTTGTCCAGAATGGAGATATAGTCATTGCTTTCTTCAATGATCCAAATGAGCCTGTTGCTCCTTTTACGGCGGTCGTAAGAAATGTAAACGTTTTTGCAATACCACCTGCCATACCAGCATACATATATTTTATAACAGAACCAATCAATGCTAAAGGTCCTAAGGCTGCTACCAATCCAAGTACTTGTATTATGGCTTTTTGTGTACCATCACTTAATCCATTAAAAGCATCTGTTACATTTTTTAATGTTCTTACTAATCCTTCCAATGCTGGTATAACAATTTTTGATAAGTTCTCTCCTAGACCTGTTTTTATAACATCCATTGTGGCTTTCATTCTATCTATACGAACTTTCATTTCATCAGAGACAGCAAAGAATGACCTGCCTGCATCTCCGTATGCAGCAGCCACTTTTTGCATTACTTGTTCATTGTATTCTAAGTTTTCACCTACAAGGGACAACGCACCTGTCATAGCTCGTATATCCCTAAATATCTCCTTAAGGAACATATTACCGCCTTTCCTGTTAGAAAGATCCTGTAACTGTACTAACACCTTTAACAACCCTCCGGGCTTCTTAAGGGTAGCATAGAGGTCCTCAGCGGTGACTCCGAACTCGGCTAAGGCATCGGCTGCTCCGCTACCGGGTTTTATCTTCAGTAAGGAGTTTAACATACCTTTTAAATAGACAGCCGAATTGGCTGCAGTAGCACCTTGTAAAGACATAGCAGCCATCGAACCTGCTACTTGTTCAATACCTATACCCATTGCTGATGCTATTGGCAGTACTGATTGCATCGCACTTGAGAAACCATCTGCCTCAATAGCACCTTCCCTAACTGCTGCCGTAAACACATCAGCAGCCCTTGCCGCGGTTAGACCAGTCTTCTTATAGGCGTTCATTGAAAATACTAACAACTTGGCTATATCTGCCGTTTCTCCCATACCTGATGTAGCCATCTTGGCTGACGTTTCCAATATCTCCATAGCCTTTGCCCCATCTTTAAAACCAGCTGAAGTAATAAAGTAAAAGGCTTCTGCTAATTTCTGTGGTGTCTGAGCGACCACTGGAGCCATATCAAGTATTTGTTGTTTGAAACCCTCCATTGATTTACGGCTCATACCAACCAAACCCACAATCTTTGCCATGGAATAATCGAAGTCTGAGGCGGTCTTTATTGCAGCCTTACCTGCCATTGCCATAGGGGCCGTTAATATAATAGATGATAAATAACCAAACGTCCTCCATCTTTGTGCTGATCGAAATATTCCTCCTGTAAATTTATCTATATCCTTCATTGCCTGTGTCCCATCAACAATGGGCACAATAGGCATCTTTTTTACATCGTTAGAAGTATTTTGAACGGTTTGCTTTACTTTCTTACCAGTCTCTTCCGCCTGTTGTCTTGCGTTAGATATAATCATTGCGTTAGCATTCCCTTGAGCTATCTTACCACCAAAGCTGGGGGCAAAACCCATGCTCTCAAGTGAAGCCATTTTTGAAGCAGTAACAATTTTCTTTGAGGCCGTTACTGTAGCATTACCCATTATCGTAGCACTATTAGCTACCTTTAACATATTGGCAGATAACATTTGTAGTTCTTTAGATACCACGGTAGTTAATGCCGTTATGGCTCTTGTAACAGAAAATAAGGAGGCTGGTAAGGCCTCCATACTGGCCGCAGTTTTCCCCATTTGAGCCTGGGCTGTCGTACTCATTTCTGTTAATTGGGATTTAACCACATCAACTTCTTTAGACACTCCTCGCAACACCGTAGACATTGTCCTTTGTGCTTGCGTGATACCCTGTAAGCGAATGCCTAAGGTCGCCCACATTGATCCTACATCTGCCATTATTCCTTAGGTATTAATGGTTTCTTTTTTACTTGAATACCAGCCTTCTTATTTTGATGTTTAGTCAATGATAAAAGTATAGCTTTCATTTCTTGCGGGGATTGTTTCTTAACTTCTACTGGTTCCCCCACCCAATCTGGCATAAATTCCGCTGGAGTTGATGGTTTTGTATCCTTCTTTCCATGTATTCCTATTGCCAAATTCGTTACCGTAGATGCTAAAATAGACATTCTAAAATCATCTCTCCAACTACCTATTGGATCTATTCTATCCATTGCTTCCCACTCCTGTAACTGCTTCAATGTTAATCCCTTTTTCTTCTTATACATAAAGGGAATACCAAAAATGTAGTACGTTTCTATAGAACCACTTAATAGAACGTCTGGATGAACTACTCCTAATTCTCTGCAGAGTCTGAATTGGAACTGCCGACTTGGTCGGCATCTGAGTTTTTTACTAATAACTCCTTATCCTCTTCAGAAATTGCATTTAGACTCTGTGCTTTATTAATGATCTTCTCCAACTTCTTAGCACTGATACTTTGGCTAAATACCAAATAATCATTTGCTCTCAGTAGTAAAGTACCAGTTTCATCACAGATAGTTTGCACTGCTAACTTGGCACGAAAGTCCTCTGTGGCCTGTTCATATCCAATTATAACACCTTTACTATCTTTATTTTTCTTTAACAAAGATTGTTCAAACAGATCTCGTTCATGCCCTGTCATCTGACGGACGTATACGAAATCACCTTTTCCTAAATCTACTTTGACAACTTCTAATTCTTCTTTTGTTAGAAGTTCTGTTCTCGTTAAAAGTCCCATTGATTAGTCCTCCAATAATTTAAAAATAAATACTAAAAATAAACCCTTGATTAGGATTTCAAATAATTATGCACCAGAATTAAAGAGTACCTCACCTGTGACTTTAACATTCACATCTGATGTAATCTTATCGTCTGTTGGTATAGCCAACGGACATTCTGTAACGATACCTGAAAAAGATACCGTTGAACCTTCCGAGTCTGGAAAAGTGATTACGAATGGGTGCAAATTTTCATCTTGATATGCCCCCATCATTACACCATACGAATCTGCTGTAAAGTTCATATTTAGTGTAACTGTACCTCCATCTCGAAATCCACCAATAAATTCTCGATAACCTCCCGTCGAGTCTAACGAAGTCACATCGATTTGATCCCTCGTCATTGTCGGTCCGGAGATTGAATTAACCTCTGCAATAGGTGTTCCATCCATTGTAATGGTTGTCCCTACCCCTGCAATAGCTTTGCTCATAATTTACCTCCTTTGTAAATTTACGTTAATAAAAAATCTAACTCTCGAATTGTCATCCCAATCTAGCAACGCTGGGTTACCAGTACAGTAGACAATCTCATATAAAGCCTCGTTCCATGTCTCATGCGCCCGGCCATGTAACGAAAGATATATGTCATTTATTAAAGACCATGCCGTACGTTGATCATTACCACGAACCCTTATTTGTACGGCTGGGTATTCATACACCTGTCCATCCATTGTGAGTTGCGGAGGATAACCATAACTATCAAATATTGTTACTGTGTTATCTGGTTTCTCAGGTTCCCTATTTATAAATAAGTTTTTGGCAAATTCTAAATTCAATGAACTTTCTGCCAATAACATATCTTTCACATCCTCACTTGGTGCATTCATTATTTTACCATTTTAATATTCTTAACCATTATGTCTCTTATACTTCCTGTATGTTTGCGAAGTGCCGCTTCAAACCATTTAGGACCTGACCCTTTTCTTGACCAACCTCTTGGGTGATCTTTAGTTTTGTATCCGACGACTCCTAAATTTTCATGTACGTACATAGCATAATTAGCACTATACCCCATAATCAAAAATGGACTCTTCGTAGTACTTGCTAACAGCAATGCTCTTTGCCTTTGTTGAGTTAGTGCTTGTGCATGCTCGGCTGCTAATTGGGACCCTCTAGGACCTGTGAAATTACCAAAACTTCCTGTTGGTGAATGTGCTCTACCCCCTCCTGATATTATAGCACTGGATGCAGTTATAACCGTCCAACTGGCACGAAGGTTCCCATAATCCACAGGCGTTTTTACCGCACCATGTTCAGTCTCATTTCTCACTAATGCTGCAACTTTAATCAAACCAGCCATAGTTCCATTTTGCATTTTTGCAAACTCACGATTAATACCAGCTATCACTCTGTCAACTCCCTCTATACTTGATCTAGGAATGCCTGCTATATCATTAAATACCCATCCCATTATCTATACTGCCATTGCGTTAAAAATGCTTTACGTATGAATGTTGTCGTTGAATGTAGCATTGATATTCTCTCGAATTGCTTTATTCTATAAGTAAGATCATTAGATAAAGGTTTTTCAAAGTCCTCACTATCTAAATCATCTAATGTACCTAATCGTAAGCATCCATCATTAATTAAATCTTGGTTTACAAATACTACTCCAATGTACTCTCCTACATCTCCTTTACCATCCCATGCCCTAATAACTTGCTCCTTGCCTTCCCAACGACAAGGTATTTCCACAGGATCATCATAGGTAAATCCACCATACCCATCAGGTGTTGGGTTGCCCCAATAAACTGCCGTTTGAACAAGCGTCCTAATATAAAAATTTAATCTACTCATCGTCTTCAAAACTTTTTACTGCATAAAGATAAGGAACCTTTTTACCAGACTTAGCAAGTAGTCCTAATGTATCTAACATTAATACCATCTCTCCATATGGAGTAGATTTTAAACCTTCTCCAAATTTCACTTTTGAGTATTCAACTTCAGCCTCACCAACCTTCTCTTTTGAAATAGATCTATTATGCACACTGGTAATAAAATGTGCCGTAAGATATTTTTCAATATCTTTCAATCTATTTACTGACAAACCACTATCACTTAAAATATCAGTAATAAGTAAATGTGCCGTTAAGATATATGGATCTATTTGTTCTGTTGTTAATGAACATTCTTCCATTACCATTATTACTTCATCCGGGGTTACGTATGCCATTGTTCTTTCCTCCTACTTTTAATTAACATTGGATCTATTGTTTCAACTATTTTACTGCTCCATTTTAAACCCAACCATTCAAGTGTTTCATACACTTGTTGATAATCACCAGTTACCATACGTTCTGGCCATACCTGTTTACAATTCAATCCTGCTGTTATCATTTCAACAAACTTCTTTTCATATTGCTGTGACCACCACCTCCAACCATCTTCTTCACAAGTAACACCTATTAAATTACGATTACGTTCTTCTTTAAATAACTTCATATAACCAGTCTTTACGCAAGACTGAACAATATCACCAGTACGCCTACGTACAATTATCCAACGAGCATTTGGAAAAGCATAATGCCATACAGGCCACATTTGCGTTATTTTAGAACCTTTACATAACCAAGGTCCATCCTTATATCCTCCACTTTTTAATATGTTCAATACTAAATCATTCCAATCAACAGGTATCTTTAGTAATTTAGTATCAGTAAATAAATCTCCATTCTTACTTGAATTCAAATAATTATCCATAATAATTCTCACACCCAAATTTTCATACATGGTAGAGACCTCTCCAACATGAACGTGACAGATATTAAAGATCCTAGCAATTAAAGAACTGCCTGATCTTTCCACTCCTGTTATGAATATTGGTTGGTTCATAAGTAATACATATAATCATCACCAATTAACTCCTTCAATTTTACAAACTCTGGATCAGGCGTCATCCTAATTTCTGCTCTGTGCCCCATTCCTATTCCTGACCTACCAGGTAATCCTTTAATACCCACTGCTAAATCCTTACCATCAAATAAATTAACTTTATACGGTAAATTTGCAATTGACCTAAAGAAGGACATATCTATAAACACTCTCCTCATCAAGCAACACCTCTTAAAAATAGGAATCAAATTTGGAGTAAAAGCCACTTGAAATAAACTTGCATGTTTATAATTACCGTTTTGTAACCATCCACGAAAAACTGGGTTATAATAAACGGTGTACATTTGTCCTGCTACATTAAACCCCTTAATCTTTTCCATCATTGTTGTTAAATATTCAGGGGAGTAATAATCATCATCTTCAATTATAAATATAGCTTCTATTTCTTCATACTTATTTAATCGAACTTCCTCTATTCCAACAATTAAATTTCGAGCCTGTGTATTTTGTCCTACTCTCCAACTGGGAGTAGGGTTTATCTTTTTTATTATCCAATTTTCTCTAAAAGCTAAGGAAATATGATTTGTAGATATAGGCTCAATATCATCTACTATAACCCAAAGAACCTTACCTTTATAATCCTGACGTTTCATAAATTTTGAGCAAAGTTCAATTTGCTTTGGTCTTCCTCCCGTTGGTGTAATAAGTGCTACCATCTTTTATCTTTAAGTTTTGCAATGATTCTTGTTATCCCTTCCTCAATA
>Ga0315278_10006093_pt1 | contig 10946 bp, 11 predicted proteins | sample YL17G06_0_MG_FD_203880 | JGI IMG/M metagenome (GOLD analysis project Ga0315278, IMG submission 203880) | Sediment microbial communities from Yellowstone Lake, YNP, Wyoming, USA - YL17G06_0 | ecosystem: Environmental > Aquatic > Freshwater > Lake > Sediment | place: USA: Wyoming | collected... | reverse complement strand
CGCCGAGGCGAAGGAGGCACTCCGGGGCTCGACCGTCAAGGTCGCCAGCGTCGCGACCGGCTTCCCGTCCGGGCAGACCTTCCGCGACATCAAGGTCGCCGAGGTGCGGGCCGCCGTCGCGGCCGGCGCCGACGAGGTCGACATGGTGATCGACCGGAGCGCGTTCCTGTCGGGCGATTACCTGACGGTCTTCGAGGAGATCGTGGAGGTCAAGGATGCCGTGGGCATCGCCCGCCTCAAGGTCATCCTCGAGACCGGCGAGCTCGAGACCTACGACAACGTCCGGCGTGCCTCTGTGCTCGCGATGGCCGCCGGTGCCGACTTCATCAAGACCTCGACCGGCAAGGTGACGCCAGCCGCGACGATGCCGGTCACGCTCGTGATGCTCGAGGCGATCCGCGATTTCGAGCGCTCGACGGGCCGCCAGGTCGGGATGAAGCCGGCCGGCGGGATCCGGACCGCCAAAGAGGCGATCCAGTACCTCGTCATCCTGTACGAGACGCTCGGGCCGCGCTGGATGTCGCCGGACTGGTTTCGTTTCGGGGCGTCTTCGTTGCTCAATGACGTGTTGATGCAGATCGAGTTCCAGCGGACCGGCCGCTACCAGGACCCGGACGACTTCACGCTCGACTGACGAGATCCAGACCTGCGATCCTGCCGTTGGGCGCGAGCGCCGCGGCGATCTGTCGCACTGACCTTTACGTCAACGTCAAGGTTTTGGTATCGTCTCCCACGATGACCAAGACCGTCGATACCGCCGAAGCGCCGCTCCTTCGGATCAACGAGGTTGCCGCCGAGACCGGGATGACCACACGGGCGATCCGGTACTACGAGGAGATCGGCCTGCTCGAGCCGGCGGCCCGGTCGGAGGGCGACTATCGGCTGTACGACGCGTCGGACCTCGCTCGCCTGCGCTTCATCCGGAGTCTGCGCGACGACGCCGGATTCTCGCTCGCCCAGATCGGCCAGCTGCTCGAGGACGACGCAGCACGCGAGCGCAATCGAGCGCGCTTCCTCGAGACAGGCGACCCCGCCGAGCGGCGGGTGCTGCTGCTCGACGCGCGCGGCCGGGTCGACAGCCAGATCGAGATCCTGGAGGCCAAAGCCGCCCGCCTGGCGACGATGATCGAGGAAGCGCGGGCCCGGCGAGCCCACCTCGACGGCCACCTCGCGGCGCTCGACGACACGGACCGCGTCGAGCCATGATCGATCGCGCGTTCTTCTCGGCGAGCCGCCTCGCGTCCTCGGATGGGATGAGCGCGTTCCGCCACCGCAACTACCGGCTGTTCTTCGTCGGCCAGGCAATCTCGCTGGTCGGGACGTGGATGCAGCAGGTCGCCCAGGCGTGGCTCGTGCTGCAGCTCACCCATGACCCGATCTGGCTCGGCATCGTGGCCGCTGCGCAGTTCATCCCGGTCATGGTGTTCGGGCTGTTCGCGGGCGTCGCCGCCGACGCCCTGCCCAAGCGACGCGTCCTGCTGTGGACCCAGGTCGTGATGATGGTCCTGGCGGCCGTCCTGGCGGCACTCACCATCAGCGGCGTCGTCCAGGTCTGGATGATCCTCGTGCTGGCATTCCTGCTCGGTATCGCCAACGCCGTGGACATGCCGGTCAGGCAGTCCTTCGCCATCGAGCTCGTCGGGCGCGCGGACGTCGGCAACGCAGTCGCGCTCAATTCCGCGATGTTCAATGGCGCCCGCGTTGTCGGGCCGGCGGCGGCTGGTCTCGCCATCGGCGCCTTCGGGGTCGGACCGGCGTTCGCCATCAACGCCCTGAGCTTCCTGGCGGCGATCGGCGCGCTGCGTCTGATGGACGAGCGTGCCCTCAATGTCGGTGTCCGCATCGCCCGGCCAGGGTCGGCTCGGGCCGTCGTGCACGACCTCAGAGAGGGTCTCGAGTACGTGCGCAGGACCCAGATCGTCCTGCTCGCGGTCGTCGTGGTCGGGCTGGTCGCCACCATGGGGATGAACTTCGGCGTGCTCATCCCGGTGTTCGCCCAGGACGAGCTCGGCAGCGGCCCGGCCGGCTTCGGGTTCCTCATGGCCGCGTCTGGTTTCGGCTCGCTGCTGGCTGCCATGCGCCTCGTCTTCGGCGGCCGGCCCCGACCGGTACGACTTGCGACCGGCGCGCTGATCCTTGGCGCGGCCTCAGTCGCCCTGGCTGTCACCCGTGAGTTCCCGGTCGCGCTCGGGCTGATGGTGCTCGTCGGCTTCGGCTCGATCCTGATGGCGGCCACCGGCAATACGACGATCCAGCTGGCGGTCCCGGACCAGCTTCGAGGCCGGGTGATGAGTGTCTACACGACCGTGTTCAGCGCCTCGATCCCGATCGGCGGGCTGCTGATGGGTGCGATCGCGTCGATCTTCGGGGTCGCCGCGGCCATCGCACTCGGGGGCGCCCTGACGCTGCTGGTGGGGCTCGGCGCGCTGCTCTGGGGTCGCCGCGGAGCGTTCGATTCCGTGACCCGCGCGCACGTCGTGTCGGATGGATCCGGGGTGATGGTTCCGGGAGCGGCCCGCCCGCGCTGAGAGGACGAGGACGCGCGGGTGGCGCCGGTCAGCCCTCGACGGCCCCGAAGACGAGCGCCGCGTTGAGTCCGCCGAACCCGAACGAGGTCGACAGGATCCGCCGGTAGGCGCCCTCTCGCCCGGTCCGCAGCAGGCCCGGCAGCAACGCTGCGATCTCTGGGTCCGGCTCGTCCAGGTTGGTCGAGGCGGGCGCCCAGCCGTCGCGGATGGCCAGCGCGCAGATCGCCGCCTCGATCGCCCCCGACGCTCCAAGCGGATGCCCATACAGCGCCTTCGAGCCACTGACCGGGACCGTCCCGGCCCGCTCTCCGAGCGCGAGCGCGATCGCCCGTGCCTCCGCCACGTCGCCGATCGGCGTGGATGAGGCATGGGCATTGACGTAGTCGATCTGTTCCGGGTCAACGCCGGCGTCGTCCAGCGCGATCGTCGCGGCACGTGCGGCCTCCGTCCCATCCGCCCGCGGCTGGACCATGTGGTGGGCATCGGACGTCGCTCCATACCCGAGCAACTCCGCGTACGGGATGGCGCCGCGCCGCTCGGCCACGTCGGCCGCCTCGAGGACCAGGAGGGCGGCGCCTTCGCCCATGACGAACCCGTCGCGTCCGAGGTCGAAGGGCCGGGCGGCGCTGCCCGGGTCATCGTTGTACCCGGCCGAGAGCGCATGGATGATGTCGAACGCACCGAACGCGAGCGGGCTGAGCGGCACCTCACAGCCGCCGGCGATCGCGGCGTCGACCCGACCCTCGCGCAGGTCCCCGAGCGCCTCACCGAGCGCGACCGCACCCGATGCGCACGAGTTGGCGGTCGACAGGACCGGCCCACGCACGTCGAGTGCGATCCCCAGGTTCGCCGGGGCCGCGCCGCCAAAGACCGCCAGCGCGAGATTCGGCGCGACCCCACGGATGCCTCGCGCGAGGTAGCGCTCATGCTGCTCCTCCGCGTAGGCGATGCCCCCGAGCGCAGAGCCGAGGTAGATCCCGATCCGCCGCGGGTCCGCGCCGCCCCGGACGCCGGGTGTCAGCCGCGCGTCGTCGAGGGCCAGACGCCCGGCGACGAGTCCGAACTGGCTGAACCGATCGAGCTGGCGCGCCGTCTTCGGCGGCATCCAAGCGATCGGGTCGAAGTCGTCCACCTGGGCCGCGACCTGGGAACGGAACGGCGCCGGATCGAAGCGGTCGATGCGCTCGATGGGGGAACGCCCGTCGCGCAGCCCCGACCGGAATGATTCGAGCCCGGTCCCGGCGGCGGTGATCAACCCGAGCCCGGTGATCCAGATGCGGCGGCGCTCGCTCATGCCGTCGGGTCGTCCGCTGCCAACGCCTCGGCCAGGACCTTGAACGTGGCCAGGGTCCGCCCGGCGATCGGTCGCGTGAACGCCCGATCGACGAAGGCAGCGAAGGGACCCAGGCGTGGCGCGAAGTCGTGGTCGATCGCGACGCGGCAACCGCCCGCGATGGGCTCGATCCGCCACGTGACGTCCATCCCCTTCGTCGCGCCGGCCACGTGTACGAACCGAAGCCGCTCGGTCGCCGGCTCGCTCCACGTTCGTGCCCGCCACGCGACCGGAAGCCCAAGACCCAGGACGCCGACGAGCGGTCGACGGGCCACGAACTCCACGACGAGCGAACCGTCCGCACGACGGTCGATCGCCCGCGACCTCGCGTAATGAGGGAGCAGCCGTTCCCAGCGCTCGACGTCGTGGGCGAGGGCGAAGACGAGGCCGGGAGCCGCGCCGATATCGATGGTGATCGTGCTGTGCATGGTCTCAGGCGCCGCTGTCGGCAGCAGGATCTGCCCCTGGATCCGCGACCGTGGTCGCGTCGGTCCTGGCTTCCGCATCGGCCGCGGTGGTGGCCAGCGCCAGCGCTCGGCGGGCGAGTTCGCCGAGATGCAAGCCGGCCGCCGCCCGGAGCGAGAACCAGGCGCAGGTGTCGGTCGAGCCGCCAAGCTCATCGCGCAACTCGCCGCCGGTGATCCGGACCCGATAGACGATCCGGATCGCGTGCAGGCGGTCGCCGCCCTGCGTATCCCGGAAGACCCGGTCGGACACATCTGCCAGCGCGACGACCTCGCCGGCGTAGCCGGCTTCCTCTGCCAGCTCACGCACGACCGCGACCTTCGGAGCTTCACCGAAATCGAGACCGCCGCCCGGCAGGGTCCAGATGTCGCCGGGCGCAACGGACGGTGCGATGCGACAGAGAAGGATCCTACCGACCTCGTCGAGGCACAGCGCGTAGGCCGCGACCCTCGTTCGCACCTGCTCCGTCATGGCGCGAGGAGTGCGGCGAGGAAGCGCGGATCGAGGGCGCGGCCGGCGGGGACGAGGTCGCCCATCACGAGGCCCATCGTCGCACGAACCGCGGGCCGTGCGGCGACCCGTCGGGCCGCGTATTCGAACAGGGCCGGCCTCCCAAGGAAGACCTGGACGAGCCACGAGACAGCATCCTTTGCGAGGAAGCGGCGCTGCATCGCCCGTTCGTAGGCATCGAAGGCGCCGGTCCGTCCGCGTCGGTGGGCGACGATCGCAAGCGCTGCAAGCTCGGCCGAGACGAGCGCCCGGTGGAGGCCCTCGCCGGTGAACGGGTCCAGGAACCCGGCCGCGTCCCCGACCAGCAGCCATCCGCGCCCGGCTCGATGCGTCACACGCTGACCGAGTGGCCACGCTCCTGCGACCGTGTCCAGCGGTTGGCCACCGCGCCAGGCGGCTGGGTCGTCGGCGGTCGAGGGGACGTCGGTCACGATCGCCCGGGCGACCGCCCGTGCGCCGTCACGGGTGAGCGCCGCCCGCCACGACCGACCGAGCACGATGCCGATATTCACCCGACCGCCAGCGACCGGGGCGATGCCGATGTACCCGTCGCACAGGACCCGCATCCGGGCGTCCCGGGCGCCGCCCGGGTCACGGTCGACCACGTGATACGTGAGCCCGACGCGAGGGTCGAGGCGGGCGGCACGGGCCACGCCCGCAGCCCGGGCGACACAAGAATGCGGGCCATCGGCACCGACGATGACCGCGGCACCCAGGACGGTCGGCGCTCCATCCGGCCCACGCACCTCGAGTCGCCCGGCGCCGGGATCGACCGCGGTCACCCGCCAGCCTCGGCGGATCTCTGCTCCGGCGCCCGCCGCGAGATCCAGGAGCGCCGGGTCGAGCCGGGATCGATCGAACCCGACGGCGGGTGGGCCACCGGTATCCGCGCCATAGGTGAGCCGGAAGGTCGTCCCGGCGCGGGTCTCGACACGCATCGCGGGGATCGGCCGGGCGACCTGGGCCAGGGTCGTCGCGTCCAGGCCGGCCCGACCCAACGCAGCGACCGCGGCCGGCGACGCGAACACGCCGCCGGCGCGCCAGCGCCACGACGGCGACCGTTCGAACACGACGACCTGCTCGCCGGCCCTGGCCAGCCGCGCCGCGAGGACGGCGCCCGCCGGACCCCCGCCGACGATCGCGATGCCGATGCGCTCGGCGATGTCGCGACTCATCCGCCGGCACCACGCGGGTCGGGCGGCTCGTCGCGCGGCCCGGGATCGGGCGACGGCAGCGCAGCGATGGCGTACCGCTGGCCGACCGCGCCACGGATCGTTCGGACCGGCGTCAGGCCGGCCGATCGCAGCATGTCGGCCATCTCGTCGGCCCGGTATGCCCGCCGGACGGAGAGCGGCGCGTCATGCCGGGTGTAGCGGTTCCCGGTCAGGGTGTGGCCGATCAGCCATGCCCCGGCCCATCCGAGCCAGCCGCGGTCAAGGTCGTTGACGACGACCCCGAGACGCGCGACGCGAGCCATCTCGCGGAGCAGGGCGACGGCCGCACCCGGCGCGCAGTGGTGGAGGACCAGTGATGCGTGGGCGACATCGAAGGATCGGTCCGGGTAGGGGAGCGATCGGCCATCGCCGACGTGCAACGCGAGCCCAACGGTCGTGGCGACGATCGGCCGGGCCAGGACCGCCGCAGCCAGGACCTCCGGACGGCTGTCGATCGCGACCACCGTGAGCCGGCGCGAACGACGCATCGCCTGCTCGATGAGGGCCAGCGGGATGTCCGCCCCACCCGTCCCGACGTCGAGCAGGGCCAGCTCGTGGCGATGCGCGGCGAGCGCATCGATGGCGGCCGCGCTCAGACTCACGCCCCCGAGCCAGCGATTGATGCGCCGCAAGTCGCGCAGGTTCGCGACCAGCCCGGCCGGATCGTCGAGCGGGCCGTCGAGCAGCTCGACGGCGTCGGTGTGGCGCTCCATGGTCGGCAGGGTACGCCGCGCCCGTACCATGACGCCCATGATCGTCGTCGCCGGAGAGGCCCTGATCGACCTCCTCGTTCATCCCGACGGGCGTCTCGCCGCAACACCGGGCGGGGGTCCGTTCAATGCGGCGCGCACCATCGGCCGGCTGGGCGGGTCCGTGGCATACCTCGGCTGCCTGTCATCGGATCGGTTCGGAGACGGCTTGCGGGCGGCGATGACGGACGACGGCGTGGACCTCTCGATGGCCGAGACGACGGACGCCCCCACGACGCTCGCGGTGGCAGAGCTTGACGACCGAGGGGCGGCCACATACCGGTTCCACACCGCGGAGACCTCCGCGCCCCGGCTCAGCGTCGGGGCGGTGACGGGCGCTCTCGCGACCCGGCCGCGGGCGTTCCACCTCGGCACGCTCGGGCTGGTCCTGGAGCCGATGGCGTCGGCGCTCGTGGCAGGTCTCGCCAGCGTGACCGCGGACACCCTTGTCATGCTCGATCCCAATTGCCGGCCCCTCGTCATCGCCGACCGGGCGACCTATCTGGACCGGCTCTACGGGGTCATGACCCGGGCCGATGTCGTGAAGGTGAGTGCGGACGATATGGCCTACCTGGCGCCGGGCACGAGCAGCGTCGAGGCGGCGCGCGGCCTCCTGGGCCGTGGCCCGTCGGTCGTTGTGCTGACGGACGGCGCGAGCTCCGTTGTGGTCCTGGCGGGTACCGAGACGCTCGAGCTTGTCGTTCCCGCGGTCGATGTCGTGGACACCGTTGGGGCCGGTGACGCTTTCGGCGGAGCATTCCTGGCCCGCTGGATCGAGCGTGGGCTGCGTCGCCAGGACCTGGCCGATCCGACCGCCCTGCTCGACGCCGTCACGCTCGCCGTGGCGGTCGCGAGCGCCACCTGCCAGCGAGCCGGCGCCGACCCGCCCCGGATCGGCGAGCTCGACTGGTCGGCCGCGTGACCGCGATACCCATTCGACGGCCATGGCGGCTTCCCGGCGACCGGGTGCCATAATGGCCGCCATGGCCACCGACACGTCGTCGACAATCGTCCCGGCCGCGGACCGATCGCCGTCCAGCTGGGGTCTGGGCGACGGGCAGGCGATCCCGTGGGAGTACGCCCCGGCCCCCGAAGCGCGCGACATCGTGACGCTCAAGGAACGCTACGGCCTGTTCATCGGTGGCCGGTTCGTACCGGCCTCGGATGGCGGCACCTTCGCGACCGTCGATCCGGCGACCGAGGAGACCCTCGCCCACGTTGCCAAGGCCACGCCAGCAGACGCTGACCGGGCGGTCCGCGCCGCGCGCCGCGCCCAGACCCGCTCGTGGGGCGCGCTTCCGGGCAAGGAACGGGCGAAGTACCTGTTCCGAATCGCTCGGATCCTCCAGGAGCGTTCGCGCGAGTTCGCCGTCCTCGAATCGATGGACTCCGGCAAACCGATCAAGGAGAGCCGCGACGTCGACGTCCCGCTCGCGGCGGCGCATTTCTGGTACTACGCGGGCTGGGCGGACAAGCTCGGATACGCATTTCCCGGCCGGGTCGCCAGACCACTCGGTGTCGCCGCCCAGATCATCCCGTGGAATTTCCCCCTCCTGATGCTGTCATGGAAGATCGCGCCCGCCCTCGCCGCGGGCAATACGGTCGTGCTCAAGCCCGCCTCCACGACCCCGCTGTCCGCCCTGCTCTTCGCCGAGGTCTGTCGCGAGGCGGATCTGCCGGCCGGGGTCGTCAACATCCTGACCGGCCCGGGCGAGATCGGGATGGCGCTCGTCACCCACCCCGGTGTCGACAAGGTCGCCTTCACCGGCTCGACCGAGATCGGTAGACGGATCGCCAAGGGTGTCGCGGGCACGGACAAGGCTCTTACGCTCGAACTCGGCGGCAAGGCCGCCAACATCGTGTTCGACGACGCGCCGCTCGACCAGGCGGTCGAGGGCATCGTCAACGGCATCTACTTCAACCAGGGCGAGGTGTGCTGTGCGGGCTCGCGCCTGCTCGCCCAGGAGTCGATCGCGGAGACGCTCATCGACAAGCTCAAGGACCGCCTCGCGACCATCCGCGTCGGTGACCCGCTCGACAAGAACACCGATGTCGGGGCGATCAACTCGAAGGCCCAGCTCGAGAAGATCACCGAACTCGTGGCGTCCGGCGTCGCCGAGGGCGCCGAGCTGTATCAGCCCGCCTGCGATCTGCCCGAGCGAGGCTACTTCTTCCGCCCGACACTGTTCACGAACGTCGCCCAGAGCCACCGGATCGCGCGCGAGGAGATCTTCGGCCCGGTCCTGTCCGTGCTGACCTTTCGGACCCCGGACGAGGCGGTCGAAAAGGCGAACAACACGGTCTACGGCCTGTCCGCCGGGATCTGGACGGACAAGGGCTCGCGCATCCTGGAGATGGCCAAGCGGATGCGGGCGGGCGTCGTCTGGGCCAACACCTTCAACCGGTTCGACCCGACGTCGCCGTTCGGTGGCTACAAGGAGTCGGGCTTCGGGCGCGAGGGCGGGATGCACGGTCTCCACGCCTACGTGAGACTGGAGGACCGCTGATGGCGTCGCGCCTCGAGGTCCGCAAGACCTACAAGCTGTATATCGGCGGGGCGTTCCCGCGCACGGAATCGGGCCGGTCGTACCTGGTCTCCGGCGCGGACGGCGCGCCGCTCGCCAACGCCTGCCGGGCGTCGCGCAAGGACGTGCGCGACGCCGTCCGCGTGGCGCGCGCGGCCTTCGACGGCTGGGCCGCCAGGACCGCCATGAACCGGGGCCAGGTGCTCTACCGCGTGGCCGAATTGATGGAGGGTCGACGCGAGCAGTTCGTCGCGGAGGTGGGGGCGGCTGAAGGTCTCAGGCCCGCCGGCGCGCGAGCCGTCGTCGACCGGGCCATCGATCGCTGGGTCTGGTACGCCGGCTGGGCGGACAAGATCGGCCAGGTCCTCGGTTCATCCAACCCGGTCGCCGCCCCGTATTTCAACTTCACGATCCCCGAACCGACCGGTGTCGTCGGGATCGTCGCCCCGGAGACCTCCTCGCTCCTGGGCCTCGTCAGCCGGCTGGCACCACCGCTGGTCACCGGCAACACCGTCGTCCTGATCGCGAGCGAGCAGCGACCCTTGCCCGCCGTCACCCTGTCCGAGGTGCTCGCCACGTCCGATGTACCCGGCGGCGTCGTCAACGTCGTGACCGGCCGCAAGGCGGAACTCGCTCCGGTCCTCGCCGGGCACGCGGACGTCGACGCGCTCGACACGTGGGGCGTTCCGGAGGAGATGCGGACCGAGATCGAGCTCCTCGCCGCCGAGGACATCAAGCGTCTGTCACGCCGGCCGACGAAGGTCGTCGAGGCCCGCTTCGACTGGCTCGACGACGCCGCCACGGAACGACCCGAGTGGATCGCCGCCTTCCTCGAGATGAAGACGGTCTGGCACCCGATCGGCGGCTGAGATGGCCGTGGGTACCGGAGGCAAGGCATCTGGCGGGCGTCCCGATGGCATCGCGCCGGACGACCCGGACGCCGTCGAGCGTCGGGTCTTCGTCCACGCCACGCCGCGGATCGTATGGACGACACTGCACGACCCGGCCGCGACGGACATCCTCTTTCCCGAGCTCCGGCTGGGCCCGGCGGCCCCGGCCTGGCCGGCCGCCGCGACGACGCGATCGGCCCAGGCCCACCTTGGCCTGCTGCGTGAGGTGGCGCGGGTCGAAAGCCTGGAGGCCCGGCCCGACGCGCGCTTCCGGCTGCGGATCACGGCGTCTGGCTTCGAGAGCGAGTGGAGCTGGCGCCTGGAACCGGTCGCCGGCGGCACCCGCGTGATCCACGCCGCGACGTTCGAGCCGTTCGATCGCTGGACGGGCATCCTGGTGCGACTTGGTCGGGCCTCGCTGGCCAGCCGGGTGGAAGCGCATCTGCGTCTGCTGAAGGAGCGGGCCGAGGCGGCCCAACGCAGCTCGAACCCGACGACGTGACGGTCGATCCGGCCCGGATCGGCGAGCCAGCCGAGCCCCCCGACGTCCCATTCGAGGGACTGCGACGGAACGCTCGAGCGCTCGTCGGCGGCCTCATCCTCCTGGTTGCCATCGGGTTCCTGCTCCCGGACCTCAGCCCGCCGTCCACCCAACCGCCCCCGATCGGACGACAGCGCGGACGGATCGTCGAGGTCCTCCCTGACCAGGGCGATGTCGCGGCGCCCGGTGTA
>Ga0315278_10006092_pt1 | contig 10946 bp, 5 predicted proteins | sample YL17G06_0_MG_FD_203880 | JGI IMG/M metagenome (GOLD analysis project Ga0315278, IMG submission 203880) | Sediment microbial communities from Yellowstone Lake, YNP, Wyoming, USA - YL17G06_0 | ecosystem: Environmental > Aquatic > Freshwater > Lake > Sediment | place: USA: Wyoming | collected... | reverse complement strand
ATGGGATGGGATGGGATGGGATGGGATGGGATGGGATGGGATGGGATGGGATGGGATGGGATGGCGCTCTTTTGTCTGTTTTCTGTCCCCCGCCCCCGCCCACGACGCTCTCGCTCTGGGCGTGGAAAAAAAGAAGGAAGGGGGGGGATTTGCCGCATTCACGCACCCACAAACACACACCCAATAATCTCTTCTCCCCATCTTCTCTCACCCTTTCTCCTTGTTGAGGGTGCGGATGCGGTGGATGAGCGCCTTGTGCCAGGCATGGTCGCCGTGGCACATGTTGAGGCGGGCGACGTTCATGCCGGCGGTGGCCAGCTCGCCCAGCGTCTTGGCGTCGGAGGAGGCGGGCCCGATGGTGCAGATGATCTTGGTGCGGCGGGTGGAGCGGAAGCCTGGAGAGAGGGGAGAGGAAGAGAGGACGAGGGTTGGTGGGTGGGTTGAGAGGGCGCGACGGTTTCGTCACTTGAGGCCAGCGTTTATCCTGCTTTCCGGTACGAGCTGGTGCCCTGCCTTCCCGGACTGCGAACCCTTCGCTTAAGGGAATTTGAATCGCCCGGCACACGGGCGGCGTCCGTGGAAGGAAAGGGGTGCCCCCAACCGCGTGGCGGGGCGGGTTGTAATTTGGGGTGGGCGCCAGCCCTCGTTCTCTCTTGTCCGACCTCGCAAAACGTTCTCGCTCACCATTCTCGGCCAGCTCCTTGGCCAGCACCGTGTCCACCTCCAGGTCACAGAATGGACCCGACACGATTTCGGCGGTCGCAGCAACGGGCGCCACGGACGACCGGCGCGCGACGGCGACGGCGACGGAGGACCGGGGCTTGGGTGCAAGCGCAGACGCATGCGAGGCGGGCGACCGCGTGCAACGGCGCGCAGGCGGCGGCGGTGGGGCGGTCCGGGCGCCGCCGGAGGCGAGGGTGGATGGCGTGTGCATCGCGCGCAAAAGGTGTGCGCGTGCGGGGGCTGGGGACTGTGCGTGCGTGGGGAAAAGAATACTGAGAGAGAGGGAGGAGGAAAGCTCGCCGGCCAGTCCGGTGTTCTTCGGGGTCGAGCCTGCGTGCGGCCCCGCTTTGTCCCTGCTTTGCATCGCACTCAACACACCTGACTCCCACTTCGCACGCAGTCATGGCGCAGCTTGGCCTGGCCGAGGTTGAAGCCGCCGCCGAGCGCCTATACATGAGCCAGGTGCGTAGATGAGAGCAAGACTTTGCGCGCCTCCCGCCATCGCTCTCCCCTGTTTTGCTATCTCACTCCCTTCTCTCTCTCTCTCTCTCGCTTTCTCGCACATATTAGGGAGCTGAGGATCGGGCCCGGGCAGAGGAAGATTTGGCCGGATTTCGTGCGGGCGTGCCCAGCATCGGGGCGTGCAAGGTAAAGAACAGGGGAGAGAAGGAAAACGCGGAGACGGCGGACGGGATGGAGACCGACCGACCTTCTCACCCTCTCCCTCCACTCCCACACTCCCCAGTCCCTCCTCGACGCCACGCACTCGCCCTACGCCCGCCTGCTGGCCCTGTCATCCCTGCTGAAAACGGTCACCGAGGCGCCCTTGGAGTGAGTAGATTAAGAGAGTGATGAGAGGTGGTGGATGGGAAATGGGGCCGCCAGCGGCGCCGCCCAGGTTATGTTTTTTTGCTCACCTTTTTTCCCTCTTCATCACAGCCCCACCGTCAAGGCCGAGATGGTCACCTACTTCACCTGCTACCTAGAATCGCACGCGGTCGGCATGGAACCCTTCGTCGCCGCCTCCCTAACCCAGCTGCTCGCCCGCGTCGTGAAGGCCGGGTGGGCGGAGGGCGGCGCCGCGCGCGGCGCGCCGGGCGCGCTAGTCGACCTCCTCGCCCGGGCCCGCAGGTCGGGCGACCGTGCCGCGTACGGCGCGTCTCTGCGCGCCCTGACCGCCCTGGTGACGGAGTTTAACACGCCTACCCCCGGCCGGACACTGACGGCACACCGCAAGGCGGCGGTCGCGTTCCGGGACGCCGCCCTTTTGCCCGCCTTTTCCGCCGCGCTGGCCGAAGCGCGCCGCCTGGCCGCGCCCGCGGCCGCCCGGGCCGTGGCCGCGGGCATCGTCCCACCACCGGGCGTCGGCCCGCCCCCGCCCTCCGAGGGCGACGCACCGTGCGAGGGCGGCGGCGCCTTTACCCCCGCCTGGGCCGCGACCGCGGCCAACCCTGGCGCCCCGTCCGACGCCCGCCTGCTGGAGGCGGCCGTCTCTCTCGCATTGGCTTGCCTGTCCTTTGACTTTGTGGGGACCTGCCTGGACGAGTCGGCGGACGACCTGGGCACCGTCCAAGCCCCCGCCGCCTGGCGCGGGCCTGTCTCGGACCCGGCCACGGTGGCCTTGTTCTTCCAAGTGTATGCATCCGCGGCCCCGCCCCTGGCGCCGTCCGCGCTGGAATGCCTCGTCCGCCTCGCGTCCGTTCGCCGCTCCCTGTTTGCCTCCGATGCCGAGCGCGGCCGTTTCCTGGCTGCTCTAGTCGGTGGCACTCGCGGCATCCTGACGGGGCGGGTAGGCCTGGACGCGCATGCCTCCTACCACGAGCTTTGCCGCCTGCTGGGCCGCCTGAAAACAAATTACCAGCTGTCAGAGCTGGTCGCGTCGCCTGGGTACCCGGACTGGGTCGCGCGCGTGGCCGACTTTACCATTTCCTCGCTCGCCGCCCCGGCCTGGTCTGGGGGCTCCGTCTTTTACCTCCTCGGCCTCTGGTCCCGCCTCGTCTCGTCGGTGCCCTACCTGAAAGCGGAGGCGCCCGCCCTCCTGGACGCGCACGTGCCGGGCGTTGTGCGCGCCTTCATCTGCTCCCGCCTGGGGCCGGGTGGGAGCGGGCGCGGCTTTACGTCCGGCTCCGGCGACGGTGGCGGCCGGCCAGGTAGCGCGGCTGCCCACGCCAGCGGCGATGGCGGGGGCGGCGGCACTACTCCTCGGTCCAATGGCGTTAACGGCGGCGGAACGGGCAAGGACGATGAAGAGGAGGACGACGACGACGACCTCCTTGACGCGGCCGGGGGCATGGACGGCGGCGGCCTGGCCGACCAGATGGACGCCCTGCCCCACCTCTGCCGGTATCGGTACACCGAGACCGCCAGCCTGCTGGCCGCCCTGTTTGATCCGCTGGCCGCCGAATTTGCGGCCCGGGTCGCGGCAGCGGGCGGCGGTGGCGGCCCTGCGTCTGCCCCTGGCACCCCCGCCGTGTCGGCCGACGGGGCCACCCTGTCCGCGTCCGCCCTGGAGAATCGGCTGGCCTGGCTGGTCCACATCATTTCCACCGTCATCAAGGGGCGCCTGCTCTCCTCATCCGCAGCCGAAGCGACGGAGGCCGTGGACGGTGACCTGGCGGCCCGCGTGTGGGCGCTCTCCCGGTCGGCCGCCGCGCCCGCCGCGGCGGCCGCGCGCGCGCGCGCCCACTCCCGGGCCCGCCTGGAATTGGCCCTGCTTTCCTTTTGCCAGGCCTTCCGCAAGGTGTACGTGGGCGAGCAAACCGTCCCCGCCGGCAAGGTGTACGCCCGCCTGGGCCCGGCCGTCGGCCTGACGGACGCCCGGGGCGTGCTCGAGGCGATGGTGGGCAAGGTGGGGTCCAACCTTGCCGCCTTCGGCGGCACGGCCCCGGCCGTCGTGGACGCGACCCTGGCCCTGTTTGGCGACCTGGCGTCCGGTTACTCATCGGGTAAGACCCTGCTGACCCTAGACGCGACGCGATACCTGTTGACGGCCGACCCGGCGTTCGCGTTTCCCGCCCTGCTGGCCGCCCCGGGCGCCGGCCGCGCGCGCACGGCCCTCCACTCCACCCTCGCCCGCCTGCTGTTCATGGACCCGGCCTCGCCCGTCGCCTTTCGCACATTTATGACGCCCCTAGAGCGGGCCCTGACCGCCATCGCGGCGGCCGCGGCCCGGGCGGGCGTGGTGGAGGTCGGCGGTAACGGAGCGGCTCAACCTCCTGCCCTTGCGTCTGCTCCCATCGCCGTCCCCGACCCGGCCGCCCTGCGCGCGTCCGTCCCGGCGCCCGCCCTGGCCGGCATCCTGCGCGACCTGCGCGGCATCGCCGCCTCCACCAACTCGCGCCGCACGTTCGCGCTCCTGTTTGACTGGCTCTACCCGGCCCACGTGCGGGCCCTGGGGGCGGCCCTGGCCGCCTGGGCGCCTGACCCGGCCGCCTGCACGCCCGCACTCAAGCTCTGGGCCGAGCTCGCCCTCAACAAGGCGCAACGCCTGGCCTTCGAGCCGTCCTCTCCCAACGGCATCCTCCTCTTCCGCGAAGTCTCCCGGGCGGTCGTCACCTACGGGGCGGCGGCCTTGGCGGCGGGGCCGCCCTTACCCGGCACGGGCGACCCTTACGTGTCCCGCTACAAACCCACCTCGGCTGCCCTGGCCGCCTTGACCCGCGCCCTGGCCGGCGGGTACGCCAACTTCGGCGTCTTTGCCCTTTACGGCGACCCCGCCTTGGTGGACGCCCTCCGCGCGGGCCTGGGCCTTGCCCTCGCCATTCCGCTGCCCGACGTCGTCGCCCACAAAAAAGTGGCCAAAGCCGTGTTCGGGTTCCTTGAAACGCTGGCCTCTTCTCAACCATCCGCCCTGGCGGAGGCCGACACGCCCACCTTTGCCGCGGTGGTGGAGGCTTTGGATGCTGGGCTGCGCTCATTGGACGTGGCTGCCTCCTCCCAGTGTGCGGCCGCCGTGGACGCGCTCGTCGCCTTTTACCTACGCGGCTGTGCCGCGGCCGCGGCTGCTGGTGCGGGAGGAGAGGATGGCGGCATGAACGGCCACCACCTGCACCGCCCGCCCACCACGCCCACCGGTGCTCACCTACCCTTACCCCTGCCCTTGGAGGAAGGCGGTGGCGACGCGGCGTGTGGCCTGTCCGCCGCGGCGGCCGCGCGCGCAATCGCGGCCCACCTGGCCGCCCGCCCAGACCTCTTCCCCCGCCTGCTGGCTTCCTTGTTGGAAGTCGCCCTCTTTGAGGACTGCCCCAACCAGTGGTCCCTGTCCCGGCCCATGCTGGCTCTGATCCTGGTGGTCGGCGAGGGCGTGGCGGGCGAGCTGGCGGACCGGGCCCTGGTCGCGCACGCGCCCGACAGGCGGGGCGCGCTCGCGGCCGCGCTCGGGCGACTGATGGCCGGCGTCTCCCGTTCTCTAGAACCCCGTAACCGCGATAGGTTCACACAGAACCTGACGCTGGTGCGCCACGAGTTCAAGGCCAAGACGTAGTGAGGAGAGGGAGAGATGGATGGATGTCGAAAGGAAAAAAAGATTAAGTGTTTCTAAGCCCTCATCGCTGCTGTCACCGCCCGCCCCCTCGCCCGCGCGGCCGCCAGAGGCATGCGCATGCGCACAGCCTCCACCGCGTCCTCTCCCACGTCTGCAATGGCCAGGCCCTCCGCGTGCAGGGCGGTCTCATCTTCCGGGGCCTCCCCGCCCACCCGCGCCAGGCAATTTCCCCAGGCATCAAAAATGACCGCATGGCCGTAGGACACCCGATTTTCATTGTGCCGGCCGGCCTGGGCAGCCGCCACCACCGCGCTCTGCGTCTCGACCGCCCGTGCACGCAATAAAAGATCCCAGTGGTTGGCACCAGTGGCCAAGGTAAATGCCGCAGGGATGGCCAGGACGCGCACGGCGTACGTGCCCAGCCCACTGGAAAACTGGAGGTCGTCGAAGAACAGGGCAAAACGGAGGTCAAAGCAGATGGACAGGCCCAGGGCGCCGCAGGGCGTGCCCTGGACGACCACGCCGCCCTCGCTCCCGGGCGCCGTGCACGCCGACTCCCGCAGGCCTTCCGCATCAAAGAGGTGCACTTTCCGGTAGGCTGCCACGAGCCCGCCCTTGTCATCCACGACGACGTGCGTGTTGAAGCAGCGCGGGGTGAACCCTCCGTCTTCAGGCGGCGCGCCAGCCTCCTGGAAGCCGCCCAAAGACAGCCACAGACCGGTAGCGGCGGCCAGGGCCCGGTAACGGGCCATGAGCGGGCCGGTCAAGGGCTGGGCGGCCGCGACCGTGGCGGCCGGGTTGGGGCCTAAGAAAGCAAACGCCTCGGGCAGGAAGAGCATGGAACAGCCGGCCGCGGCTGCAGCGCCAGCTAGGCGGGCAACGGCCGCATAGTTTGCGCCAGTGTCGGTGGTGGACGTCATTTGGGCGGCCGCGACGCGGGACGGGTGGAGAATGGTGGAGGGCGGTGGGCGAGGTGGTGCGTCGTCTTCGCGGTGCCCTTCCCCACCCGCGCCCGTCGCTGGTGCTGACATCCGTCCAAGACCAGTGGGCTTGTTCAGCTGTCCAATGATGCCGGCATGGTGTGTCTTAGGGTGCTTCGCGTGCCGCGGGGCGGCCGTCCGCGGGGCGTTGTGTGAGCACTTTTTTTCTGCTTTTGCTATTCTTCTCCTTCATTTCCTCACTTTTTCTTATTTGGAGGCGGAGGCTCCCGCGCCCCGCTATCACAGCAGCAGCAACAGCACTCCTGCCCCCACGAGCCATGCCCTCCCTTTTGGGCGGCGACGGCACCGCCGCCTCCCCGGCCGTCCGCCCGGGCCAGCCCGTGCGCTCGTCCGATGCCGCGGTCGTCTTGGCCGGCCGCCTCCCCGACGCCCTCCCTTCCCTGGTCGGCCTGGCCGCCTCGGCCGACTTGGGCCTGGCCCATTGCCTGTCCATGGCGGTGGACAAGGTCCTGGCCAAGTACGGGCTGACCAAAGCGGGCGCCCCGCCGGGCCTCGGCGGGGGTGGCCTGTTTTTAGCGGTCGCCCTGCCTGCAGCAGGGGCCGCGTTCCAGGCCGCCACGCCCTGCCCTGCCCCAGCTGGTGAGGTCGGCGACCTGGCCACCCGGTCGAGCTCGGAGGTGTCGTCCAGTTCGGGTGACGACAGCGAGGCGGCCGATTTTGGTCTGCAGCCCCCGCACGCCCCGACGCTCGCCGCGCCGGGCACTGCCCACTTCCCAACCCACTGGTCGCCTGCCGAGGCCGCCCTGGTGGCGGTCCTGCGGTGCTCTACTGACATGCATGCCGCGCTGGCAGAGGTGAGCTTGTCAAGGGGGGTGGGCGCGGGGCGGGCGCTCTCTCTCTTGAGGCAAAAGGCTCTGATACTCGACGCTCACAACCCCTCTCCTATTCATTCAGCTCACCCTCCCCTGCGGCGCGCCCGTCCGGATCCAGATGGGGGTGGCCACGGGTACCGTATGCGACGGCCTGGTGGGGCGGGGGTCCACGCTGGACTACCGGTGAGTCAGAGCGGGAGAGATAAGAGGGAGCCAAACGCACTCACGACGCGCGCTTGCGCTCGCATCCCTCTCACCATTCCTTCAATCCTCTCCAGCCTCACCGGCCCGCCCCTCGAGATCGCCCGCATCCTGGCCGACGCCGCCCCGCCCGGCGGCACCCTCGTCTCAGAGGCCGCCATCCCCATGGTCCGCGCCCTCGTGCACGGCGCCGGCGGTGACGGGGTGGCGGTCACTGGCGCCGCCGGGGACGACGACCCCCTGCCGCTCCAGTGTGGGTCGTCCCTCCGGCCCGCCCCGCCCGGCCGCCTCCAGGCCTCCCGGGATGGCTCGCCCTTCCCCGCCTGGGCCATGCTGTCGGGCGCCGACCTGGCGGCGGGCGGCGGGGTGAAGCCCGCGGCAGGGGACGGGGAGGGCAGCGGCGGCGGCCTCCTGCCACCCAGCGCGGGGGTCGCCGCCGCCGCGGCTGGGGGAGCGGGCGGCGGCGACTGCGGGGCCGCCGCGCGGGCTGCCGCCATGCCGGCGCCGGCGGCCGTCAACGCGGGCAGGGCTGCTGGTCTGCCTTGACCCGCCGCTGCTGCCGCGCTGGCCCGGGCCGCCACGGCCCGCGCCCGCCATTTCCTCACCCCGCCCTCCTTTGCTGGGCCCGCCCCCACCACCCCGTCACCCCTGCCACCCCTCCCCGTCCTGGAGGGCGGCTTCCGGGGGTGGTGGGGCCGCACCCGGGATCGCCAAGACGTGGCCGTCACGGCCATCGCCCTGCTGGTCACCGCCGTCCGGGCGCGCCAGGCGGTGGCGGCCGTGGCTGGGGCGGGCGGCCCCGGCGGGGGCCTGCCGCGCCCAACGCCCTCGCCCCTCCCCCCGCTCCCCCTCGCCTCCCTGTCCGCCGCCCTGCTCGCCGCGGACGCCGCCCTCATGGCCCTCGTCGCCGCCTGCCTGGCCGTGTCCGGGGTGGGCCACCGCATCCGCCTGCCCGTCTCCGCGGGCGTGCGCGTGGTGCGGGCGGCGGGGCTGGTCGCCGCCGCGACCGCGCACGGCCGCGGCGGGGCGTGCTCCGCGTCAGGGAGCGCGGCCGCGGCGTCCCTCTCCCCGCTCGCCGTCTGCCGGGCGGGCTGTGCGGGCCCGCTCCTGCTTGCCTCTCTGGCCGAGGGCAACCTTGGCTCCTGGCACATGGCCGCCGACGGGGCCGTCCTGGCCATCATCGGCCTGGCCAAGTGGCTGGAGTGGCCGGGACTCGCGGTCACGGGGGGGGCGTACGAGTCGTGGGCGTGGGGCGCGGCCGTCCTCCTCGGCCAGGTCGTCATTGGTACCCTGCTGCCGACCGCGCTGCTATTCAACTGGGAGCGCGGGTTCAGGGTAGACTATGTGGACGCGGTCACGGCCGCCCAGGCGCGGGGGCGGGCGCGGACGTGTGGGTAAACAGAAAAAATGCTCATTTCATTTCCACTCTCTCCGTCAGTCCGGTCTCCATCTCTCCGCTCTCTCTCTCTCTCCCTCTCTCTCCTCATCTTTCCCTCTCTGGAATGCGTTCATTCCTGCCGGGCGAGCTTGGGCGGCGGCTCGCGGCCGCCGTCAGGAGCAACAGGGTCAGCAGTGGCAGCAGGTCCGGCCGAGGGGCGCTTGCGGTCAGCGCCGCCGCCCTCCACCATCTCCTCATCCCCGACAGCCGGAAGCTGCGCAGTGGGAGCCGTAGGGGTGATGGTGGCGGGAGGATGAGGCGGCGGCGGCGGCGGCGGCGGTGGGCCCGCAGCCGCGGCCTTTGCCTCCGCCTCCTCGGCCGCCCTCGCCGCTTTCAACGCGCGTGCCTCATCCTCCCGGGCCCGCCGCTCCGCCGCCTGTGCCTCCCGCTTCTTGGCCATCGCCGCCCGGTCCTTGGCCTGCTTGGCCTTGCGGGCTTCCTCCTCGTGCAAGGCCGCCGCCCGGTCCGCCTCCCGGGCCTCCGCGTTCTTGCGCGACCGTTCGGCCTTGGCACGCTCCTTGGCCGCGCGCGCCCGGCGGCTCGCCTCCTCCTCCCGTACCGCCTCCTCTTCCTCCGCCGCGGCCGCCGCCTCCGCCGCCGCCTTCTCCTGCAGCACGCGGACAGGGGCGGCCGCCCGCACGGACAGCATGGCCGACACAAAGGCGAGGCGGATCAGGCCGGCGCCACCGCCCGCGGCCTTGCCCGCCTCCGCCACGTCGGCCGCCCAGGCCTTGCGCTGGGCGAGCGTCTTCCACACCCGCCCGGGGCGGGGGGCGCCCAGGGAGGTGCGCGCGTCTTCCGGGAAGCCGGCCAGGCCGCCGATGGGCCCGCCCGCGGCGGCACCCGCAGCGGCGGCCATGGCGTCCTCCTCCTCCTCCGACCCCGACCCCGACCCCGACCCCGACCCATCCTCACGCTCCTCATCCCCGTCCTCCACCTCGGACGCTGACGCCGACGACGCCCGGGACCGGGACTGGGACCGGGACCGGGACGGGGACGCCCGGGCCTGCTTGCGGCGGGAGGAGTCCATGACCCGGACCAGCCACTGGGTGACCGTCTCCCCGTTGCCGACCTTGCCCGTCTTGCCCAGGGGACCCCACCAGGCAGGGTGGGGCGGCGCGATGGCCTGGTACGTGTAGTGCGCGTCCCGCGTGTCCTTCTCCACACCCGCGACCGCCCGGTGCTTCTTGCCCGCCGAATCGACCAGCCAGAAGCGCAGGTAGCGACGGCCGTCCTTCATGACCAGGCGCTGGGTGGTGAAGGAGACGAAGAGGGGCGGGCGCTTGGTTGAGGCGGGGGGGGCGTTTGGGGCGGCGGCGGCGGCGGCACCACCGTCAGTCGCACCACCACCACCGCCCGGGGGCGCCGCCCCCGTGGTGGGTGCCGGGGAGGCGCCCCGAGAGGCGGGGGCGGCCGCGCCCGAACCCGTGCCAGCCGCGGCCCCACTGCCCGTGTGGGCGGTCAGGTTGCGCCCGCCCTCCCCAACAATCAAGACCTCATCCTCCGCGTCCAGGCCGCCCAGGTCGGCCGCGTCGTCGTCGTCCGCCGCCCAGGTCAGGTCACCCGCGGGGGCGGTGGCGACCTCGTCCAGGGCGGCATCCGCGTTGAGGAGGGCGGTGGCCAGGCGGGAGGCCGCGTCGGCGTGGGCGTCGGGCGGGGTGCGGGCTGCGGCAAGGGTGGTTGCGTTGGCCAGCGCGGCCTCCACCCACGCCGCCCACACGGCCTTGCCCGCCTTGGCCTTGTCGGCCGGGCCGGCAGCGGCGGCAAGGGGCAAAGCAGCGCCGTCAGCCGCCGGCGCCACCCCCTGCAACCCCCACGCCTGGGCAGCCAGGGCGGTGCGGGCGATAGACTTGATGGAGGTGGCCACCTCGCGCGCTGCCGCGTCCGCCACGTCCACGACCGCCTCCGCGTCGACAGGCGACCAGGCCCGGGCGTCGGCGGCCGGGTCAGACGCCGGGTCGGGGGTGCCACGCTTATGGCGTGTGGTGGCGGCACCACCGCCGGCATCGCTGCCACCGCCGCCCACCCCGTCGCTCAAACCGCTCCCCGCCTTGTACAGCTGGGGCGGTGGGCGGCGCTCGCGGGTGGACGCCCGCCGCTCTGTCATGGCGAGCTCGGTCGCCACCTTCCGGGCGAGTGCCTCATCCTCCTTGCGCTGCCTGTCCGCGGCCTGGGCGGCCCGGCGGACGGAAGCCTCAGCGGCCGCCCGCCGGGCGGAGACGACGCCGTCCAAGGCGGCAGCGAGGTGGGCTTCGCGCTCGCCGCGCGTGTCGAGGCCGGCCCGCAGC
>Ga0315278_10006091_pt1 | contig 10947 bp, 7 predicted proteins | sample YL17G06_0_MG_FD_203880 | JGI IMG/M metagenome (GOLD analysis project Ga0315278, IMG submission 203880) | Sediment microbial communities from Yellowstone Lake, YNP, Wyoming, USA - YL17G06_0 | ecosystem: Environmental > Aquatic > Freshwater > Lake > Sediment | place: USA: Wyoming | collected... | reverse complement strand
CGAAGCCGAGCGGGCGAGGCGGGCCACCTGCCGGCTGGCGCGCTTCTTCGGGATGATGCCCTTGCTGGCGGCACGCCGCAGCGTTCCCTCGGCGGCGCGCAGCGCCAGGGCGGCGTCCTCGCGCGGGCCGCTCGCGACGGCGGAGCGGGCGTCCTTCACCGCGCTACGCACGCGGCTGCGCACCTGTCGGTTGCGGGCGCGGCGGCGCAGCGCCTGCCGGGCGCGCTTCTGGGCGGACTTGTGGGTCGCCAACGGGGATCCTCCGGGTCGCGAGGCGACGGAGAGTAGTCCCGGCAGCGGCGGGTGTCGACGGGGGTACAGAGCCGCGGAACCCGCGCCGATAGCTCCCTCTGGATGCGTGTGGCCCTCGGGAGCCGGATCTGGTGAAGCGACGAGTACAGGCGCTCGGCCCTTGGCTCCGGCGGGGAGTCCTCGCGGGAGCGCTCGCGGCGTGTCTGGCCGGCCTCTCTGCCCCGGCGAAGGCGGCCGCGGAGGCCGCTCCCGTGCCCCCCGAGACCACGGCGGCGCAGGCCGAGCCGGGCGTCGCGGTCGAGGCGCCGCCCGCTTCCGGAGCGGATCGGGTCCAGCAGGCGTGGCTCGAGCCGGCCGATTCGCTCGCGCAGCGCGCGCAGCGGACCCGCCGCGCCGCCCTCGAGGCGGGCGTCTGGAGCCTCGATCCCGCCGCCCGCGCGCTGCTCGCGAGCGGCGCGGGGAGCCTCGAAGACCGCGCCGAGGCCGCGGTGCACCTGGCGCCCGACCTCCCGGCCGCGCGCATGGCGCGGGCCGAGGCGCTGTGGCGCCGCGGCGATGCTCCCTTCGCCGCGCTGCGCGAGGCGCTGGCCGCCTTCAGCGCGTTCTCCCGGAACCTCGAGGCGGGGCTGTGGCTCGCGGCCTCGGGGCTCGCGCTCGTCGCGCTCGGTCTCGTCGCGGGCGGGCTCGTCTGCGTCGTCTCGGCGGGAGCGATCGCCGCGCCGCACGCTGCTCATGACCTCGGCGATGCGCTGGGAGGCGATGCCCCAGCCTTTGCGCGCATGGCCCTGGTCGCGAGCCTCGTCGGCGTTCCCGGCCTGCTCGGCGAGGGCCTGCTCGGGCTCGCCCTCGGCATCCTCGCGCTCGGCGCGCTCTACGGCGCGCGGCGCGAGCGTGTCGCGCTGGCCGCGGCCGCCGCCGCGATCTGGGTGGGACTCTATCCGGCGGCCGAGACGGCCGGTCGCTGCCTCGAGGCGCTCGCACGCGATCCCGTGGCGGCGGCGGCGCTCGCGGCCGATCGCGGCAGCGTGAGCGCCGTCGAGCTCGCGCGACTGCGGGCGGCGGCAGAGGCTGGGGTGACGTCTCGCGATCCGCTGGCGGAGCGCGTGCTCGCGAAGCTCGCGCGGCGCCACGGACGGCTTGGTGAGGCCGACGGCCGCTACCAGCGACTGCTCGACACCGCCGACGCGGACGCGGCGCTCGTCAACGACGCGGCCAACGTGCGCCTGCGCCTCGGCCATCTCGACTCCGCCCTCGTGCTCTACCGGCGCTCGATCGATACCCGGGCGGAGCCGGCGGTGCTCTTCAACCTCTCGCAGGCGAATGCGCGCAGCTTCGAGGTCGAGGCCCTCACGCGCTCCCTCGAGCAGGCGCAGGCGCTGGACAGCGATCTCGTGGCGGAGCTCACCAGCGTGCAGGGGGTGTCGAGCGCGGGTGACTTCGTCGTCGACCTGCCCGTGCCGGCGCGTCTGCTCTGGGAGAGACTCGCCCGCGCCAGCGACGGTCGCGCCTTTGCCGCCGAGCTGCGTCAGCCGCTCGCGCCCGGCCGGCTGGGCGCCGCGCCCACGCTCGCACTGCTCGCGCTCGCGGTGCCGGTGCTGCTCGGATCGCTCGCCGGGGCTCGCTTCCGCCACTCGCGCTGGTGCTCGCGCTGCGGCCGCCGCACCTGCCCGCGCTGCGACGGCGCGGAGCGCGACGCGGAGATCTGCGGCGGCTGCCACCGCCTCTTCTTCCAGCCCGACCAGACGCAGCGCGAGCTGCGCGTCGCGCGCGTCGCCGCGCTCGAGGAGCGCCGCCGCCGCGTCGACCGCACCACGGCGATCGTTTCGCTGCTCGTGCCGGGCGCCGCCGGCTTTGCCGCGGGGCGGCCGATCCGGGCGCTCGCCGCCTGCGTGGCCTTCACGATCGCGGCGGGCGCGGTGGTGTGGCGCGACGGGATCGTGCCGGACCCGCAGGTCGCGGGTGCCGCCGGCCCGGCGGCGCTGCTCGGCGTCGCGGTCGCAGCCGGTGGCGCCTACCTGCTGCTCGTCGCCTCGTCGCTCGCGGCGCGGCGGAGCGCCTAGCCGTGTCGGTGGCGCTGCGCGGCAATCTCGAGGACTTCGGCATCGCCGACGTCTTCCAGCTGATCGGACAGCAGCGCAAGACGGGCCTCCTCGAGCTGCGCGGAGAAGGGGGGCAGGTCGAGCTGCGCTTCGATGGCGGCAAGGTGGTCTCGGCCGCCCCGGTGCGCGACCACGCGCACGATGCGCTCGGCGAGATGCTGGTGCGCTGCGAGATCCTCGCTCCCGAGCGCTTCGAGGACCTGCGGCGCGAGAGCGCCGCGGCCGCGCAGAGCATCCCCGCCCTCGCGGTGGAGCGCGGCTGGGTCGACGCGGAGACGCTCCAGGAGATCGATGATCTCCTGACCCGGGAGACCTTCTTCGCGATCCTGCGCTGGCGCAGCGGAGCCTTCGACTTCCGCGCCCAGAACGTCGCGCACGACCGCCCCGTCGAGTCGCTGCACGGCGCCGAGCAGATCCTGATGGACGGCCTGCGGATGCTCGACGAGTGGCAGAGCTTCGCGCAGTCGGTCCCGTCCGAGGATCTCGTCTTTGCGCCCACCGGCGACCTGGCGGACTGGGAGGCCGTCGCGGAGGAGAGCGTGGTCGCGACGGCGACCCTCGAGCGCATCTTTCGGCTGGTCGACGGCAGGGCCAGCGTCCGGCAGGTGATCGATCGCTCGCGGCTCGGGACCTTCGACGCGGTGCGCTCGCTCTCCGAGCTGCGGCGCGTGGGGCTGGTGGCGATCGCCGAGCACGCGTCGAAGGCGGGCCCGCCGCCGGTCCGGACCGCGGGCGCACGGCGCGTGTCGCTGCGCAGCCTGGTGGCGACCGCGGCCCCGCTGCTGCTGCTCCTCGTCGCCGCGGTCGCGGCGCTCGGGCGCCGCGTGCCGGCGGCGCCGCTCCCGGGCTTCCCGATCCCGCGCGACGCGTGGGCCCTGGCGCGCGACGCGCACGCGGTGCGCGCCCTGAGCCACGCGCTCGAAGCGGCGCACTTCGCCTCCGGCGAGTGGCCGCGCTCGCTCGAGGCCGTGCCGGGCGCCGGCGCGGCGATGGCGGGGTCCGGAGGGGCTCCCTACTATTACGCACGTCACGACGACGGCGCCGTGCTCCTGGCGCCGGAGCGCTGAGGCGAGCGGGGATCGCTCCTGGCCCGGAACGCAGCTACCACCACCCGTCAGACGCTCATCTTCGAAGACAACCAGACGGCCGCCCATCTCTACGGCGAGGGCGATCGCACGCTCCGGATCCTCGAAGAGGAGCTCGGGATCGATGCGCACGCGCGCGGCAACGAGGTGCGCCTGATGGGCGCGGCGGGCGACGTGGCGGCCGCGCGCAAGGTCCTCGAGGAGCTCTACGCGTCGGTCCGCGCGGGCAACCCGGTGCACCCGCGCGACGTGCGCAGCGCGGTGCGCATGCTGACCCAGGCGCCCGAGGTGGACCTCCAGGAGGTCTACGAGGACGTGCTGGCGAACGTCGGCGTGCGCCACCGCATCTCGGCGAAGAACCTCTCGCAGCGGCGCTACATCGAGCTGATCCGCAGCCACGACATCGTGATGTCGATCGGGCCGGCCGGGACGGGCAAGACCTATCTCGCGATGGCGATGGCGATCGCGGCGCTCAACCGCCACGAGGTGTCGCGGGTGGTGCTCACGCGTCCCGCGGTGGAGGCGGGCGAAAAGCTCGGCTTCCTGCCGGGCTCGCTGGCCGAGAAGGTGAACCCGTACCTGCGGCCGCTCTACGATGCGCTGAACGACATGGTGCCGATCGAGAAGGTGGGTCGCCTCCTCGAGCGCGGCGTGATCGAGGTCGCGCCGCTCGCCTTCATGCGCGGCCGCACCCTGAACGATTCCTTCGTGATCCTCGACGAGGCGCAGAACACCACCCCCGAGCAGATGAAGATGTTCCTGACCCGGCTCGGCTTCGACTCGAAGGCGGTGGTGACCGGCGACGTGACGCAGATCGACCTCCCGACCGAGAAGCGCAGCGGCCTGGTCGACGCGATGGAGATCCTGGGCGGCGTCGAGGGGATCGCCTTCCTGCGCTTCACCGACGCCGACGTCGTGCGCCATCCGCTGGTGCAGTCGATCGTCCGCGCCTATGAGACCCACGAGGCCGGGCGCCGCAACGGCTCGCGCGGCGCATGACCGTGCGCCTCCTCGGGCCGGCGCGCCGGCGCGGGTTGCCCGCCGTCGACCGTCGGCTGCTGCGGGCGCGCGCGCGCGTCGTGCTGCGCGAGATCGAACGCGCGGATCGGGAGCTCGCGATCTCGCTCGTCGACGATCCCCAGATCCAGGCGCTGAACTCCGCCTGGCGCGGGCGCGCCCGGCCGACCGACGTGCTCGCCTTCTCGCTCGAGGAGGGCGTCCACCTCGAGCGGCGGGGAGCGCTGCTCGGCGACGTCGTGATCGGGATCGAGACGGCGGCGCGGCAGGCGCGCGCGCGCCGGCGCGGCCTCGACGACGAGATCGCTCGCCTGCTCGTCCACGGCGCCCTCCACCTCGTGGGCTACGACCACGTGCGCGCGCGCGACGCGCAGCGCATGCGCGCCGCCGAGCGGCGGGTGCTGCGCGCGGTGCGGGCGATCGGTGCCTGAGCGGCCTGGCTCGGCGCGGCTCGGCGTCGCGGCCTACGCGGGGGCCACCTTCCTCGCGTTCCCGCACCCGGTCTTCGGGGGCGTGCTCGACCTGGGGCTGCTCTTCGCGTGGCTCTCCCCGCTCGCGCTCCTGCTCGCACTCCGGGGCCTGTCGCCGCGGGCGGCGGCGCGTCGCGGCTTCCTCGCGGGCCTCGCCGCGCACGCCGCGATCCTCCACTGGATCTACGTCGTCACCGTGCGCTACGGCCACGCCCCGGTCGCCGTCGGCGTGCTCGCTCCCGTGGGCCTCGCCGCGTACGTGGCGCTCTTCACGGCGGCCTTCGCCGCCGCGTACGCCTGGCTCTCGGCGCGCGGTCTCGCCTCGCCGCTCGCCACCGCGGCGCTCTGGACCGTGGTCGACTGGCTGCGCTCCTGCGTGTTCACGGGCTTTCCGTGGGCCACGCTCGGCTACGCGCAGCACGCGAACCCGGCGCTGCTCGGCCTCGCGCCCTGGACGGGCGTCTACGGGCTCTCCTTCGTCACGGTGCTCGGCGCCTCCGGCGCGCTTGCGGCGTGGCGCGACCTGCGCCGCGACGGTCGGCCGGGGCGCGGCGCCGTGGCGGCGCTCGGCGCGGTGGCGTTCTGCGCCGGGGCGGGCCTCGCGTCGCAGCTCTCGGTGCGCGACGCCGAGGGCGAGCGAGTGCGCGTGGCGGTCCTGCAGGGGAACATCGACCAGGGCGTCAAGTGGAGCCCCGAGTGGTTCGAGTCGACGCTCGAGACCTACCTCGATCTCACCCGCGAGGCGGCGGCCGCGGGCGCCCAGCTCGTCGTGTGGCCGGAGAGCGCGCTGCCGGCGGCCGTCGAGGTCGACGGCGATGCCCGGGACCTGCTGGCCCGGCTCGCGCGCGGTGCGAACGTGTCGCTCGTGGTGGGTGCGGTCGGGATCGAGGCCGGCGGCGCCGGCGAGCCGCCGCACGTCTTCGACAGCGCCTTCGTCGTGGCCCCGGACGGCACGCCGCAGGAGCGCTACGACAAGACGCACCTGGTGCCCTTCGGCGAGTACGTGCCCTTCCAGGAGCTGCTCGGGAGCATCCTCTCGGCCGTGGCCCGCGGTATCGCCACGATCGGGGTCACCCCGGGCGCGGAGCCGCGGGCGATCGCGGTGCCGCTCCCCGGCCCGGAGGGGCGAAGCGTGACCGTCGGCATCCCGATCTGCTATGAACTGCTCTTCCCGGACCTCGTGCGTCGTTTTGCCCGTGACGGGGCGGAGTTGCTCCTCGCGATCACGAACGACGCGTGGTACGGGCGCACGGGTGCGCCGTACCAGTTCCTGGCCATCACCGCGCTGCGCGCGGCCGAGACCGGGCTCTGGACGGCCCGGGCGGCGAACACGGGGGTCTCGGCGATCATCGACGGCCGCGGACGCGTGCGCGAGCAGACGCGCATCTTCGAGCGCGCCTGGCTCGTGGCGGATCTGCCGCGGCGCCCGGCCCGCGAGGGCGCCACGTTCTACGTGCGCCACGGCGACTGGTTCGCGGTGGCCTGTGCAGCGGGGGTCCTGGGCCTCGGCGCCCTGGGCCTTTCGGGGGTGAGACGGAGCCATGGCTGAGGGCAAGGCTGCGACGGCGACCGATGGGCACGAGCTGCGCGAGCGCCTGCGCGACCTGCGCGAGCGGCTCGGCGAGCTCCGGGGGCGTCTTTGACCTCCCCCGCCTGCGCGAGCGACAGGCCGAGCTCGAGGGCGAGGCCGCCCGGCCCGATCTCTGGAACGACCGCGAGAAGGCCGAGGCGCTGCTGCGCGAGAAGTCGCGCCTCGAGCGCGAGCTAGGCCTCTTCGACCGGCTCGGCAAGGAGCTCGAGGACGCCGGCGTGCTCCTCGAGCTCGCGGACGAGGCCGACGACGCCGACACGCGCGAGGAGGGGGCGGCGAAGCTCGCCCTCGCGGCGCGCGACCTCGAGGACGCCGAGCTGCAGCGCCTGCTTGGCGGCGAGCACGACGCGAGCAACGCCATCGTCTCGATCAACGCGGGCGCCGGCGGCACCGACGCCTGCGACTGGGCGGAGATGCTGCTGCGCATGTACCTGCGCTGGGCCGAGCGCCGCGGCTTCGTCTGCGAGGTGGTGGACCGGCAGGAGGGCGACGAGGCGGGGATCCGCAGCGCGACCTTCACGGTCTCCGGCGACTACGCCTTCGGCTACCTCAAGGCGGAGGAGGGCGTGCACCGCCTGGTCCGCATCTCTCCCTTCGACGCGAATGCGCGCCGCCAGACCGCCTTCGCGAGCGTGTCGGTGATGCCCGAGCTCGACGACGCGATCGTGGTCGAGATCGACGAGAAGGAGCTGCGCGTGGATACCTTCCGCGCCAGCGGCGCCGGCGGGCAGCACGTGAACAAGACCGACTCGGCGGTGCGCATGACGCACCTGCCGACCGGGATCGTGGTGCAGTGCCAGAACGAGCGCTCGCAGCACAAGAACCGCGCCACGGCGATGAAGCTGCTGCGCGCCCGCCTCTACGAGCACGAGCGCGCGAAGCGGGAGCTGGAGGTGGCGAAGCTGCGCGGCGAGCAGCGGCAGATCGAGTTCGGCTCGCAGATCCGCTCCTACACGCTGCACCCCTCGCAGCGTGTGAAGGACCACCGCACCGACCTCGAGATCGGCAACGTCGACGCGGTTCTCGACGGCGACATCGACCGCTTCGTACGCGCGATGCTGGTGCACAAGGCCGCCGGGGCCGTCTCGTGAGCGAGCGCGAGCGGGAGTCGCGCCGCGAGCGCCTGGCGCGCCTGCGCGCCGCGGGCATCGACCCCTACCCGGCGCGCGTGGGCCCGCGCGAGCCGATCGCCGCGGTCCGCGGCCGCCACGATGGCCACGACGCCGCCTGGCTCGAGGCGCACCCCGAGCGCGTCGCCGTGGCGGGCCGCATCCTCGCGGTGCGCACCTTCGGCAAGCTGCTCTTCTTCTCGCTGGTCGAGAACGGTGCCTCCCTCCAGGCGAGCGCGCGCGCGAAGGAGATGGACCCCGCGGTCTTCGACTTCGCCCGCTCGCTCGACGTCGGCGACTTCGTGCGCGTCGAGGGCCCCGTCTGGCGCACGCGGACCGGGGAGCTCACGCTCGACGTCCGCGGCCTGGATCTGCTGGCGAAGAGCCTGCGCCCGCTGCCGGAGAAGTGGCACGGCCTCGCCGACGTCGAGCTGCGCTTCCGGCGCCGCTACCTCGACCTGCTCGTGAACGAGGACGCGCGGCGCATCGCGCTCGTGCGCAGCCGCACCGTCGCGGCGCTGCGCGCCGCACTCGACGCCCGCGGCTTTATCGAGGTCGAGACCCCCGTGCTCCAGCCGCTCTACGGCGGCGCCTCGGCGCGGCCCTTCGCCACCCACCACGCGCTCTACGACCAGAAGCTCTACCTGCGCATCTCGGACGAGCTGTACCTGAAGCGTCTCGTGGTGGGCGGCCTCGACCGCGTCTACGAGATGGCCCACAACTTCCGGAACGAGGGCGTGTCGAAGAAGCACAACCCCGAGTTCACGATGATGGAGTGCTATCAGGCCTACGCCGACTACCGCGATATGATGGAGCTCGTGCAGGCCCTGCTGCGCGAGACCGCCGAGCGGGTGCACGGCACGACGCGGATCGAGTACCGCGGCGAGAAGATCGACCTGGGCCTGCCCTGGCCGCGCGTCTCGCTCTGCGACGCCGTCGCGGAGGCGACCGGGGTCGACGTGCTCGCGGCCCCCGACCTGGGCTCGCTGCGCGAGGCCGTCCGGGGCCGCGGCCTCGACCCGGGCGACGCGCCCACCTGGGCGACGCTCGTCGACGCGCTCTTCAGCGCCCACGTGGAGCCGCGCCTGGTCCAGCCCACGCTGATCGTCGACTACCCGCGCGAGCTCTCGCCGCTCGCCAAGCGCTCGCTGGCGGACGCGCGGCTCGCGGAGCGCTTCGAGGCCTTCGTCGCCGGGATGGAGATCGGAAACGCCTTCAGCGAGCTCAACGACCCGGACGATCAGCGGGAGCGGCTGCTCGAGCAGGCCCAGGCCCACGCCCGCGGCGACGAGGAGGCCCATCCCCTGGACGAGGACTATCTGCTGGCGCTCGAGTACGGGCTTCCGCCCACCGGGGGCCTCGGGGTCGGGGTCGACCGCGTGGTGATGCTCCTCACCGATGCTCCGCACATCCGCGAGGTGCTGCTCTTCCCGCACCTGCGGCCCGAGGGGGACTAGCGTGGCTGGGCTCGGGACGCTGCTCTGGCAGGTGCTGACGGCGGCCGGCGGGAGCCTCGCGCTCACGCTGATCCTCGCGATCGCGGTCGGGATCCTGGCGCTCGCGCTGCTCTTCGTGGGCTCGGCCGTGGTGGCGCTCGAGCGCTTCGCGCGCGTGTCCCACAGCCTGCGCACGCTCCTCGTGGTGGCCCTCGTCTGGTCGCTCTGCGTCGGCAGCGGCTTCCTGGTCCAGCTCGCGCCGGAGGAGGCCAGCGCACTCACCGGGCAGGGGCTCGCCGCCTGGCTGCGCGTCTCCGGCGTCGCGCTCGCAATGGTGGCCGTGGCGGTGCTCGCGACGCGCGTGCTCGTCACGCGTGTCGCCCCGATCCGGCTCGCCGCGGCGACGCTCGTCGTGCTCGGAGCGGGCTTCGGCCTCGCGGTGGGCGCCGGCGGCCGCCTTCTCACCGCGGCCGCGCCCGCCGTGGTGGCGGGCGTCGCGGCCGGCCTGCTCGCGGCCTGGCGCCTGCGCCGGCGGCGCCCGGCCGGCGAAACCGAGCGCATGCTCGCGATCCTCTGCGTCGCCCTCGCCGTCGGTGCGTCGCCCGTCCTGTTCCTCGACGAGCCGCGGCCCGAGCTCGCCGCCGCGGGCGGCTCGCTGCTCGCGGCGGTCGGCTGGGTCGTGCTGCTCGGCCTCGTGCCGCTCGCCGCGGCCGGGCTGATCGACGCGCGGCACAACGCCGAGTGGTTCATCGCGCGGCGCTACCTGGTCGCGAAGCGCCGGCAGACCTTCATCTCGGTAATCACCGGGATCTGCGTGGTGGGCATCGCGGCCGGCGTCTGGCTGATCATCGTCGTGCTCTCGGTCATGAACGGCTTCGAGCGCGTGTGGCGCGACGAGATCATCGGCAACCGCGCGCACTTCACCGTCCACCACGGCTTCGGGCCCTTCGAGGGCTACGACGACGCCGTGCGCCGCGTCGAGGAGATCCCCGGGGTGGTGGCCGCCGCGCCCTACCTCGACGCCGAGGGCATGGTGCGCGGGCAGGGCGGAGAGATCGTCGGCGTGCGCGTGCGGGGCGTCGACCCCAAGCGGGTCGTCCGCGTCACCGACCTCGCCAAGGACATCGTCGAGGGCTCCGTCGACGCGCTCGACGCCCCGGCGCCGCCGCCTCCGGACGCGGGCCCGGAAGACCGCGAGGCGGCCCCGGGCATCCTGATCGGGAGCCAGCTCGCGACCTCGCTCGGCGTGCGCGTCGGCGATCCGCTGCTCCTGATCTCGCCCTTCGGCGGCCCGCAGACCCCCCTCGGCCCGGCGCCGCGGCTCCAGCGCTTCCGCGTGGTCGGCGTCTTCCAGACCAGCTTCTTCCAGTACGACGAGATCTTCACCTACGTGAACCTCAAAGCCGCGCAGGAGTTCCGCCGCGCCGCCGACGTGGTCGACGGCATCGAGGTGCGCACGACCGACTTCTACCGCTCGCTCCCGGTGGGGCAGGCGGTGAAGGACTCGCTCGGCTTCCCGTTCTACACCCGCGACTGGAAGGAGTTCTTCCCGGCCTTCTTCCAGGCGCTGAAGAGCGAGCGCGTGATGATGTTCGTGCTGCTCGCCATGATCATGGTGGTGGCGGCCTTCTCGATCGTCGCGACCCTCGTGATGATGATCATGGAGAAGTCGAGCGACATCGCGATCCTGAAGGCGATGGGCGCCGAGGACGACAGCATCGAGCGGATCTTCGCGATCGAGGGCACGCTGATCGGGCTCGTTGGCACCGCGCTCGGCGTGATCGCGGGGATCTCGGTGACGGCCCGCATCGACTGGGTGCAGAAGCAGATCGAGGCGGTCACGGGGATCGACACGCTCCCGGCGAGCGTCTACCAGTTCTCGACCCTG
>Ga0315278_10006090_pt1 | contig 10947 bp, 23 predicted proteins | sample YL17G06_0_MG_FD_203880 | JGI IMG/M metagenome (GOLD analysis project Ga0315278, IMG submission 203880) | Sediment microbial communities from Yellowstone Lake, YNP, Wyoming, USA - YL17G06_0 | ecosystem: Environmental > Aquatic > Freshwater > Lake > Sediment | place: USA: Wyoming | collected... | reverse complement strand
TGGACAGTCAGCACCCAGAGCTGACCATCCTCGTCGACGACGAAGAGGTTGTTCCCGCTCCCGACGAACGGTTGCTCTCGCGACAGGGAAGGCTTCACCGGCATCAGATGCCTCCTTCCAGGGCCTTCTTCAGTCGATCACCCTGGCGCTTCTCTTCCTTGAGGACCGCGTTGTACTTCTTCATGTCGATGTACTCGGCGATGGCCTCCTCGACCAGGCGGTTCAGCTCGCGCGGTGGCAGCGCGTACTCCGACAGGATCTCGTTGATGCGCTCGATCCGCTCCACGGTCTCAGGGCGGAAGTTGGTGTTGCGATAGGTTTGCATGGCCATGACGGTGTTTCCTCTCTACTTGCGGCCGGCTCGATTGACAACCAGCGTGGTGACCAAGCTGGTGAAGAAGCTGGCCCCGAAGCTGATGAAGAAGATGGCCACGTTACGCATCGGCCACCTTCTTGCCGGCGATGGCCTTCATCAGGCCCGCCAGCGCGGAGTTCTCCTCCATGGCGTCGAGCAGGGTATCGAAGACCCGGTTGAACACCTGCTCGGGCACATCCTGGGTGGTGACCAGCCAGTGGGCCAGGCACGCCACCAACACGGTTGACTCGAACGCGTCGCCGGTTGCGAGGCGCAACCGGGCGCACATCTCGTCGAAGAAGGTCCCGTGCTTCTCGGTGATGTCGGCGATCTGGAGGCGCAGGGCCTTTTGCGCCCTATCGAACGCGGCACGCTCCTCCGCAGTGTGGTAGCCGCCGCAGTCGTCGCACGGGGGAGGGATCTTGCTGGAATCGTCCTGGGGCATGGTCATTTCGGCTCCTTGTAGTTGGGACAGCCGGCCTTGGCGCCGGCCGCGACGGCCTCGTCGACGGTGTCCAAGGTCTCGATCTTGTCCTTGCACTCGCGGTGTGCGAAGTCTCTGAACGGGTCATTTTGATCCATCGTGCCAGGCATCACAGCACCTCCTCTCCCATGTCTCGCCACAGCTTCTTGCCGATCCGGTACGCGTCGCCCACCTCGTTCGACACGCCGTACTCGTCGCCGTCCCAGCCCCGCAGCATCGAGATCACCCAGTCCGGCTCGACGCCCAGAGCCTCAGCGGCCAGCTCTTCGAGTAGGTGCTCGTTGGTGAGCACGGCGGTCGATTCCTTTTCGACCACGAGGAAGGCACAGAGCGGGCAAAGCCTCTGCGCCCCCTTCGGCATCCGCACCACCATGCCGGCGGCGTTGAAGGTCCCGCCGCAGGCGTCGAACGTGCCGCACGGGCCACGTAAGAGCCGCCGGCCACCTTTCTTGGCCCTCTTGATTGCGGCTCGCAAGGACGCCTCGGCCGCGATGTCGGCGTAGGTCACGGTGTCCACATCGGGATCGTCGCCGCATCTTCCTTGGAGTTGCCGTTCTCGCTTTCGAGCTGCCAGTCACCGCCTTCGTACTCCGTGAACAGGACGAAGAACTTGTCTTCATCCGTCTTCGCCTTTGGTGCCTTCTTCTTCATCGTCGTCCTCCTGAACGGCAAAGGGGCCGACGTTTCCGCCGACCCCCTCGCCGATCACCCGTTGCGGTTGATCCCTGCCAGCTACTCGGCGGCCTTCTTGCCCTTCTTGCCCTTCTTGCCGCCCTCGGCCCACTCCTTGGCCGCCGCCGCGTCGATCTTGGCCTTCTCCTTGGCCGCCTCGTCGGCGGCCTTGACGAACGCCTTCCAGTCCGGGCCGAGCTTGCCGAGCGGGATGGAGCCCTGGGCGAAGCGCAGCGCGTCGAACACGCCGCACACGTACTCGGGCACCTCGACCTCCTCCTCGGCCTCGTCGACGATCTGGACCATGGCCTTCAGCACCTTGGTCCCCGGCCTGTCCTGCTTGCCGGCCTTCTGCTTGCCGACCTTGCGAGCCTTGGACTTGCCGCCGCGACCACCGCTCGCACGGGCCTTGAGCGCCTCCTCGACCGACGCCTCCTGCGCCTCGTAGTCGTAGTAGCCCTCGGTCTCCTTGCCGTCCTTGTCGGTCTCCGCGTCGACCCACTTGGCGGTCTTGGCGAGATCCTCCACGGTGTCGTCGGCGAGCTTGCCGGCCCGCCACGCCTTCTTGAGCGCCGGACCCGCCTTCTCCATGGCGTCGAGCTTGCGGCTCACCCAGGTCTCGCTCTTGTGCAGCGCCTTGGCGATCACCTTCTGGGTGTCGCCCATGAGCTTGAGCCGCCCGCACTCCATGGCGATCTCGAACGAGGTGAGGTTCTCGCGCTGGATGTTGTCGGCGAGCGCGCCGTACATCGCGTCCTTCAGTGTCTCGGCCTCGATCACGTTGCACGGCACACCCTGGCCGAAGCCATTGGCCCGGCCCTGCTCGATGAGCAGCGTGATGGCCGCCTCGCGTCTGGCGCCGCCGATGCGGACCAGCACGTCCTCGCCGTCCTTCTTGGTCTTCCAGACGATGAGCGGGTTGAGGAGGCCCCGGGCCTCGATGTCGTCGGCGAGCGCCGGGATGTCCGACAGCTTCTCGCGAGCGTTCTTCAGGCCCACCTCCTCGCCGGGGGTGAGCTTGTCGAGCTTGATCAGTTCGTAGTTCTTCATCTGACTCATGGTTCGTCCTCCGATTCGTAGCGTTGATTACTTGCGGTTCACAAGTTCGATGACCCGGGTGTCGGGCCAGTCGAACGTCAGGGTCTTGCCACCGACCTTGACCCTGATGAGGTTGTCCAGGGAATCGAGCACGTCGTCGAACTTCGCCTTTTTCCACTCGGCGCGGGTCTTGCCCTGCACCGTCTCCGCCCCCGCCTCGAAGAACACATCGAGCGGGGGCTTGTGCATCGGCCGCACCTTCTTGTATGCGGTGATGACCTTCTCTGCGAACGTGCCTACGGCCACCCCTGGAACAGATTTCATCGCGTCCTCCGTGTGCTGGTGTATCTCAGACAATTGCGAGTTGCAAGACTATTGCTTGATCGGCGACTCCTTTCTGCTCCAGTAGCGGCGTTTGTTGCGCTTTCGCTTGTCCGCCTTCATCTTGGCGTAGCTCTGAAGCGACATCCGCCCCGACGAGCCGTGCACCACGAAGCACAGCACCATCTCGCCGTCGAAGGCGATGACGAGCTGGCCACAGGTGGCGACGAGGAGGTTATCCACCGTCGCTACCTGGAGGTCGTCGAGGGCGCTGGTCATCGTCCACTTGCGACCTCTCCGCTTATGACTTTGGCTTCGCTCTTGGTCATGTTCGTCCTCCTGGTTGAGTGCTCCGTGCTGCGCTCGTGGTTGAGGTTGCTACTCACAACCCCTTGGCCTACTGACGCCCACGAGTGCAGCACGCGGCACTCGGCCGCCGAACACCTACGCCGCCATCTTGAGGGCGGAGCCGGCCAGCTTCATCATGTCCATCTTCTTGTCGGCGTCGGTCTGCTTGCCGGCGATCCACGAGATCGCGTTCGACAGCCGCCACTTGGACTGGCCCGCCGGCAGGTTCTCGATGTCCGCCGAGGCGAACGCCTCGATCACCGTCTTGGCGTCGCCCACGCCGAGGTGCTTCTTCAGGTACGTCGCCACCTGCTTGGGATCGACCTTCTCCTCGTCGGCGGCCTTGATGCCGGCCATGATCTCGTTCACCCGGCCGGGGGTGAGCGCCTTGCCGAGCGCGTCCGAGACCATGGACGCCGACCGCTTGGTGTCCAGCTCGTAGGTGCGCGCCGACCAGATGTCGTCCTCGGTGAGACGACCGCCGAGGTGGACCTCGCGCAGCGTCTCCTCGGTGATCGCGTAGTTCGTGCACCACAGGCGCAGGATGAACTCACGCACCGACAGCGCCCCGGCCCCGTAGTCCGAGTTGCCCCAGACCACGCCGTAGGCCAGCACCTCGTTGGCCACCGGCTCGAACACCATGGGCAGGACCGCCTTGATGGCCACGCGGGTGTCGGTGCCGTAGCCCTGGATGGGGATGGCGCCGACCTCCTGGCACCGCTTGGCGTAGGCGTCGAGGATGGGCCGGGAGTCGAGACGCCGGAAGCGGTTGGACAGGCACGCCCGGAGCTGGCGGTTGTAGGAGCGCAGCAGATACCGCTCCTTGTCCTGGTGCTTGTAGATCTCGTTGAGGTTGTGGGCGAGGAGCTGCTTGCCCCACATGCCCCGGGTGTCGAGGTCGTTCACGTACGCTATCGGCATGCCGCCGCGCTCGGCGAGCTGCCCCATGGCGTGCTTGTGGACGGTGTTCTGCTCGTCGCCGACCTCGATGACGAGGCCGCCCTCGTTGGCGTCGAAGTGCATGACCGGCGCCTTGACGATCTTGTCCTGGGGCACCTCGTTCTGGATCTTGTCGATCACGCCCATGGCGTTCGCACGGCCGTCGTCGATGAGCTTCTGGAGCTTCTCGCGAGCCGACTTGGCGGCGTTCGACGCCGCGACCTCGTACTTTTCGTTGCTGTGATGATAGAGAGCCATTTGTCGTCCTCCGGTTGGGTGGTTCTTTGATCCTGGTTGTAGAGTAATTGCGAACCGCAATCGAGGCAAGAATTATTTTTTGCCGTGCCTCACTTCCGTCCCCTGGACTGCTCGACGAACACCGTGCGCGTCATCTTGTCGAGCGCCCGTGCGGTGGCCTCGAACAGACTCCCACCCGAGCCGATGAAGTGCTGATGAGGATCGACGCCGAAGCGGGTGTCGAGCACCACCGTCCACAGACCGCCGGTCGCCGTGGCCGTCATGGTGAGCTTGTGGGCATCGAGGACGTGTTCGAGATCCTGGATGCGTGACGCCGAGGTGATCACAGGCCCCTCACGGTGATCTGCATCGCGGCGGCCGATCCGGCCGGCATGGCCGGCTCCTTGGCCAGGCTCGCCTTGGCGTGATCGACGGCGGCTTGGATCGGCCCTTCGAGCGCGTCCTCGACGAGACTGCCGAATGTCTCGCATGCCTCGTCGTCCAGTTTGGCGTAGGTGTCTTCGTCGAGGTAGACGCAGATCTCGACCTTGGCCATCAGGCGAACAGGATTGTGACGAACGGGCTTACCCATGACCGCCGGCTCCTCCCCCACGACCGGCCCAGTAGCCGGCGTGGGCGTTGATGGACCGAGACGTACCCTTCGCCCCGGCGCACTTGGCCGAGCGACAGCGGTAGGTCCGGTAAGTGCAGCTCCCGCACTCCTGCACGTCCATTCGGTTGATGAGGTAAAAATTCTTACAACAAGCGCACCGTGCGAACTTGACGTTACCCATCTACTTTTCTCCTTTCGTGCCCTTGCAGAACTTGATGTGTCGGCTCATGCCCTGCGGCACGAAGAACACCCGGCCGCACTTCTTGCAATCGCCCACGGGCTGGCGCCCCCGGGCCGTCTTGCCGGCGTGCGTCTTCTTCTTCTTCTTGCGCTTCGCAGCCCCCGGCCCCGGGACTCGGAGCAACTCCGCGAGCGGCGTGCCTTGAACGTCCTCCAAGGCATCCTTGCCGGTGAGCAGCGTCATGCGCTCACACGGTGCGAGCAAGACTAACTTTCCGATGTTGAACACGAACATGGCGTCCTCCCAGGTTGCGAACGTAGCAGACAACAAAAATTTGTCTAGAACTGCCTGACCCACTGGCAGGACGTGATGAAGGTGAAAGTGAGCTGCTTTTTGAGCAGGAAGCCTGTGCCGCACCTGTCGCACATGTGCTGGCTGTCGCCGTTTTGAAACACGGCGTAGTAGTGGATGGCCTTGTCGATCTTGTCGCTCTGCTTACAGCGCGGACAGACAACGGTTTTCATGATCTACAGCCCCCGGGTCCAGAGGCCCACGTCGTTGCCGGTCTTGGGGTTCCGCCACTGTCTTGCGAGTCGCCATCCGAACTCGGTCAGGATGGCGATCTGTGAGGCGTTGGTCACCACCACCGTGCAGATGGCGAGCGAGTACCCGGCCCTCCGCGCCGCCTCAATGCGAACCTTGTGCATCATCTTGCCGAAGCCCCGGCCCCTAAAGGCCGAAGGCACCCAGGCGCGGCAGAACACCACCGCCCCCGAGCAGCCGGGCAGCTCCTTCATGCGGAAGCGGCCGATCTCCTCGTCGTTTTTCTGGATGGAGAATGACTCCGCCCCGTCGTCGGCGCGCATCAAGCTCGCCGTGGTCCCTCCGGTCACATCGAGCGACCGGAGCACTGCCTGCACATGTTCGAGCATGGGCTACCTCTTTCCTGATGCCGCATTGGCCGCCGCGAAGTCGGCGTCGAGGAACAACCGCATCTCGTCGTCCTCGTCGAGCAGCTCGTCGGGCTTGATGCCCCACTGCTCGCGGTAAAAGTCCCGCTCCTCGTCGTCCATGGCTGCCCACTCCTCGCTGGTGGGCTGCCAGTCATCCTTGAGACCGATGTCCAGGCGCGAGACGGCGGCGGTGACACCCGTGGTCATCACCTTCTCCCCCGTCGGTTGCGTCGTTTCCCGCCAGTGCTGTACCGCGTAGGGAAACATCTCGTACCCGACGCGGGACGACCTCGCTCTCAACTGCCAGTGCAGGTTCGAGTACAGACACCCGCCCTCGCGCTCCCAGTGCCCCCAGGTGCGGATCGAGCCGTCACGACGCAGGACCGCGATGCGTCCGTCGTCGATGAGCGAGAGGATGTTATCTCCGTAGTGGTGCGCCAGGTAAGCCATGGCCCGGCTGTCGGACCAGTCGCCGTCGGGCACCTTGCCCCGGAGCAGGCGCAGCATGTGCTCCTGCCAGGCGTCCCAGGTGCCGTTGTGCATGAGCACCGCATCCGCGCTGCCCTCGACAGCCGTTTCCGCACGCTCGGAGATCGGGAAAGGGTGCGTCAGCTCGTCGGTCTTGCCACCGACGGTGGCGATCCGGAAGTGGATGAAGTGCGGCCCGGGGAGCGCGACGACGAGCGCGTGCGCCTCCTTGGCGGACAGGCCCTTTTTCCAGCGGACCTTGCCGCCCTTAAGCCACGCCACGCCACCGCCGTGCGGGTTCTGCCCCTCACACGCCTCCAGCGTTGCGAGATCGGGCACGTCGGCGCCCTCGGGAACGATGATTGCGACGCACATTTTACGCCTCCACGGTTTGCGATGAGATAACGGGTTGAGAGTAGTCGTCCTCGGCGTTCGAGTGCCGTTCCGTCAGCTCCACCTCGGCGCTGCGCGGGTCCTCGTCGTAGTTGAGCCGCCAGGTCTCCTCCGAAGGCGGAAAATCGCCCTCCATGAGGCGTAGCGTGGAGCGCTTTTGCGCTTTGGTGAGCTTTGTGGTTCGCAAGTACAGCTCGAATATGTCGAGCACGGCATAGATCGCCTTGACGGCGACACGCGCGTACTTGAAGCCCGGGAGCACTCGGCACTCGATGGTGCCGTGTACGCCGAAGCAGTAGTTGAGCTGCGTGTACCTGTCGGCGTCGCCCTTTTGGCGCGCGGCCACTTGCTCAGACGGGATGAACTCGTCACGACAGTAGTACGCATCACCAGCGAGACGCGGCCAGAACTGCGACGAGCTGTGGATCTTGGCCGCCTTGCCCCAGGCGTACAGGTGATCGCGGAAGAACCGCCGAAACTCCTGCTCCATGAGCCGGGAGTAGTGCAGGCGTTGTACGAACGACACATGCACATGCAGCCCGCACGTACCGTTCGTGTAGTGCGGGTAGTTGTCAGTCACCCACTTCTCGACCTCGCCCGGCTTGAGGATCGGTGACGGCACCTCACCGGAGAAGTTAGCCGCCACGTCCACCGATCCGTCCTCGACGGCGTTACGGGGCCGGTTATCCCAACCGCCTTCAAGCTCTACGCCGACGCGGTGTACGTACCTGTACTTGCGTGGCACGGGCCTACTCCACGTTGCCCGCGACATCGGCGGCGGTGACGGTCAGCGTAGCCGTGAGCGGCCGGACGTACTCGGCCACGAGCGCACGCACCTTCTCACGCGCGTTGTCGCGCATGGCGTTGATGCCCGGGTTGTTCATAGGGAACTCCAGGGGGATCGTGACACCCTTGCCGAGTCCGACGATCTTGAGCAGGCTGGCGTTGAACCCGCCGTGGTCCGGCGGGTTGCCCAGGTGGTACGGCGCGACCATGCGCGAGGCCCTGGCATCGAGGCAGTAGATGCGCGCTGTCTTATAGAACTCGGCCCCGTAGATGCCTTCATCGGCCTCGGCCGACAGCTCGCGCTCGCGCTGCGCCGGGTCAATCGAGTAGCCCACCGACAGCCGGCGCATCAACGCCTCGATAGGCGCCGACTTCATGTAGACCTCGGTCCCGTATGAGACGCGACTGACGCGCATCTCGAACACCGCCTTTTTGTCGGCGATGTCCTGCTTGCGCAGCGCCGTTTCCAGGTCGGCGATGGCGCCGTCGAGATCGATCGCTCGACCGGCGAGCTTGTCGCGGATGATCCTCTCGAAATCAAGTAGCGGTGCGGTGATCATGTTTGCCTCCAAGGTTTGCGGACATGACGGTGGTACGGTTGAACACGAGCGCGGCGACAAGCCACGCGATCCACTGGTACGCAAGTGGCAAATTGCCACTCGCAATTTCGATGTCGGAGTCCTCGTCGGCTGCGAGGCTCTGCCGTTCACGCGAGTGCCGGCGTCGGTTGTAGACTGCCTGTCTGGCGTCAGGGGTGAGCGGTGTGTTCGCGCTCACCGTGCGCCGGGTGTGCCGGGGAGGCTCGTTTTCCTCATCGGAGTCGTCGGATCGCGACGGGCAGTCGTGATCGCCATGGCAATTACTACAGCCGTGAAAGTCGTCGCAGTCTTCGCACGCGGCGCGGTGTGCGTCGCAGTACCATTCGTTGCAACCGTCGCATCGTCCGCCGCAGCCCCCGCACACGCTCTGGCTACAGCGCGAACGCGCGCACTCGACCACCTCGTCGGCCCAGGTCTCGCACGACTCGCAGCGCACAAGGTCCAGCTGGTACACCTCGACGAGGTTCTCGCACACCGCCTGGGAGTATCTGCCAGACATGATCAGGCTGGTGATCCAGCCGTGCCCGGTGAACCCGGGACGCCTGACCGGATTGCCGAAGACGGTATCGCAGTCCGCGCAGAACGCCGGGTAGGGTAGTTCCGGCACCTGCGCGTGCTCCTCGACCGCCGGGTACTGCTCTGGGTCAAAGCAGGCCTCGCACGCCCAGAGGTGGGAGTTCGTGTCCGACGGATCCAGGCGGTAGAACGGCACGGGCTACCTCCCGGAACGGACGCGACCCGCCCACCGGGCGCGCATGTCCGCTCCAACCTGATTGCACTTCGGATCCCACGCGCCCGGTAGCGCGCCCACGCGCCAGGTGGGGAAGCACGCGCGCATGGCCCACGCCATGCCCGAGAGCGCCTCACCGACGCGCAGGTGGTACAGGTGCGCGGCGTACTCCTCGGCCGTGTACAGACGCATGCGTCCCTCCCGTTAGTCCAGGTTGTACCAAACACTGTCGACGCCGGGCACCGACTCCGCCAGCCGGACGCAGGCGTCGAGGTCGGCGGCGCACACGCTGGCCAAGCACGCCTTGTGCCGGCGCGTCGAGCCGTTCTTGAGGCGCACGGTCACGTACCCCCACAGGAACGCATGCCCTAGCGCGTAGGGTTCCACGTTGGCCGTGAGTCTACGCACATGCTCTGCCGCCCGTTCGATCTGCACTGCCAAGTCTGCGCGCATGTCGCCCTCCGTGGCTTGCGAAGCGCAAGCCAAAACGCGTACACGGCGCGCAGGGCACCAATGCCCTGCACGCCGCGCCCGCGTAGCTGCTTACCTAACCGGCGGAATACCCGCCGGTTTTGTGCCATTTGCCGCGCCCCGCGTTGTGCTTGGCGCGCTTACGCTGCTTTGCGTCCGCCGCTTCCCGCTCGGTCAACCATCGCGCATCGGCCTTCGCCACGCATCCGGCCCGCGCCTCACGCCGCGCCCCGGCTAGCGTCTCTGGGCAGCCGGTGGGGGCCCGGGTGCCGTGGGGGGCCCCCCCGGGGATTCCGTGCCACGTCACTACCACGGCCCGGGGGCCACGAGGCGCGGGGGTCACTGCACGCACGGGGGGCGCGTCCACGAGCCCAGCACGTACCCCCCACGCTGGCCCCGCTTGCGGATCGGTGCGGATCTTGCCGTCGTCGCCGACGGTGACCCGCTCGGCGATCCACGTCGCATCGTCGGCGGACAGGGCCCCGCACGCTACCAGGGCGCGCACCGCGTCCGGACGTAGCGCCAGGGCCCGAATGCTGCACTGTAGTCCACGCCCCCCTGCCCACCCGCCGCTGATTACCGCGTCGATTGCCAGGCGTCCCGTGCGCCACTCGCGCCAGGCGTCGAGGCCGGCCATGCGCCACGCGCGGCCGGCCTCGCACGGGCCCACGGCCACGCCACGCGCTAGCAGTCGGGCCACGGTGGGATCGGTCGGGGGCGCGTAGGGGGTCACCGTAGCGCGGCGCGCGGCCACGCCATGCCCCACGCACGCCATGGCGTCACCTAGGCGGGCCAGGGACACCACGCCAGCGTGGACGCGCGCGACCGCGCCTAGCAGCCTGGCGAGCCGCCCTAGCGGCGTGCGGGGGTCGCACGGGGGCGTGACGCCGCCCCGGGCCAGTCGTCGCCACGCTAGGCGCGCGGCGTGACGGGCCCGGCGTGCGTCGCACGCTAGCGTGCGCGCCCTGTCGGGGGTTAGTGTGTGTGCCATGGTGTCAGTCGGGCCCCCGACCAGGGGGTCGGGGGCCCTGCTGACGCCAGGGCGCTACTTGGGGGCCTTGGCGGGGGCCTTGGCGGCGGCGGGGGCCGTGCCGCGCAGGTAGGCGCGGAACTCCGCGCGGAGCGCCTTTTCCGCCTGGCTGAGGCACTGCGCAGGGGTTAGGCCGGCAGCCACGGCACGGGCCGCGAGCGCCTCGCACTGCACGGCTTCACCCTCGGGCAGGGTGACCGTCATGGCCCCCATGGGAATCAGGGGGCGTGCCACGGACACCGTGCGGTGCGCGGGCACCGTCGCCAGGGCGGCGGCGTCGGGGCTAGTGGTCGGGGGGGTCGGGGTCGGGGTCGGGGTGACGGGGGTCG
>Ga0315278_10006087_pt1 | contig 10951 bp, 4 predicted proteins | sample YL17G06_0_MG_FD_203880 | JGI IMG/M metagenome (GOLD analysis project Ga0315278, IMG submission 203880) | Sediment microbial communities from Yellowstone Lake, YNP, Wyoming, USA - YL17G06_0 | ecosystem: Environmental > Aquatic > Freshwater > Lake > Sediment | place: USA: Wyoming | collected... | reverse complement strand
ACTCCAAGCGAAAACTTCCGGCAACCACTATAATGCGGACGGTCGGCTACTCGTCGGACGAAGACCTTGTCGGTCTTTATTACGAGGTTAAGCAGATCAACATCTCCCGCAAATTCGAACTGCCCCTGGGGGCGTTTCTGGCCGAGACGATCGTGAATCAGGAGACCGGCGAGGTCCTGTTCGCGGTCGGGACGGACCTGGACGAAGCTACGATCGAGAAGATAAAGGAGACGGGTCGCAAGACTCTCCGGGTTATTCCCAAAGACGAAAAGCGCACGTCCTACGTCATTCTGAACACGCTGCTGAAAGACCCGACCAAGTCCCGCGAGGAAGCCCTGGTCAAGTTGTACTCGCTCATGCGTCCGGGCGAGCCGCCAACCATGGAACTGGCCGAAAACCTGCTGGAAAAGCTCTTTTTCAGCAACAAGCGGTACGATCTCGGTGAAGTGGGTCGCTACATGATCAACCAGCGTCTGAGTCTGGATATTCCGCTGGATAAAACTGTCTTCGATGTCAAGGACTTTGTCGCGATCACCGGGTATCTGATCGGCTTGGTGAATGACATCGGCTTCACTGACGATATCGACCATCTCGGCAACCGTCGTGCTCGCACGGTGGGTGAGCTGATGAGCAACCTGTTCTCGGTCGGCTTGTCCCGTATCGCGCGCACGATCCGAGAGCGGCTCTCGTTGAAAGATCAGGAAAACGTCACCCCGCAGTTGCTGGTTAACGCGCGGACGGTGTCATCGGTAGTGGAGAGCTTCTTTGGCTCATCCCAGCTGTCACAGTTCATGGACCAGACCAACCCGTTGGCCGAACTGACCAACAAGCGCCGCCTTTCGGCTCTCGGTCCGGGTGGGCTTACCCGTGAGCGAGCCGGTTTTGAAGTCCGTGACGTACACCACACGCACTACGGGCGCATGTGTCCCATCGAGACGCCGGAAGGGCCGAACATCGGTCTGATTACATCGATGGCCACTTTTGCGCGAATTAACAAGTATGGTTTCCTGGAGACGCCGTATCGCAAAGTGGTCAAGGGGCAGGTAACCACCGAGATTCAATATCTCTCGGCTGACGAGGAAGACCGCTACCATATCGCCCAGGCCAACGAACCGCTCGACAGCAAGGGACGTTTTGTCAGTCCGATAGTCATTGCCCGCAAGCGCAGCGACTACCCCCCGATTAAGGCGGAAGAAGTCGATTATATGGACGTCTCGACGCGCCAGATCGTGTCGGTGGCGGCTTCACTGATTCCCTTCCTTGAACATGACGACGCCAACCGCGCGCTGATGGGTTCCAACATGCAACGTCAGGCAGTGCCGCTGCTCAAAACCGAGGCGCCGATTGTCGGTACCGGTATGGAGCGCAAAGTCGCCCTGGACGCGGGCGTGGTCACACGCGCCCGGCGCGCCGGAACTGTCGTCTATGCCGATGCCGAGCGGGTAGTGATCCGACCGAAGGCCAAAGTGAAACCCGGCTCCCTGGGATATGTCGAAGACGACGAATACGTTTTGACAAAATATCGGCGCTCTAACCAGGATACCTGCGTCAACTATATACCGGTCGTAAGTGTGGGCGAAGCGGTGGAAGAGGGTGACGTTATGGCCGACGGCCCGGCAGTCGAGCGGGGCGAGTTGGCCCTCGGTCACAATTCACTGGTAGCCTTTATGCCCTGGCGCGGTTACAACTATGAGGACGCCATCATTCTCTCGGAGCGCTTGATACACGATGATATCTACACTTCGATACATATAGAAGAGTTCGAACTTCAGGTTCGCGACACCAAGCGCGGCGCGGAGGAGATCACCCGCGAAATCCCGAATGTCTCCGAGGAAGCCCTGCTGAATCTCGACGAGCACGGCATCATTCGTGAGGGGGCTGAAGTAGAAGCCGGCGACATCCTGGTTGGCAAGGTCACGCCCAAAGGTGAGACTGAACTGTCGCCCGAAGAACGTCTCCTGCGTGCCATCTTCGGAGAGAAGGCCGGCGATGTGCGTGACGCCTCTATGAAGGCGCCGCCGGGCATGAAGGGTGTCGTTATCAAGACCCGCGTCTTCAGCCGCAAAGAGCGGACCGAGGATGCGAAGAAGGATGAGAAGAAACAGCGCACCCTGATTGAAAAGAAATACGGCAAGATCATTCTCGATATCACGACGCTGCGTAATCAGCGTTTTGGCGAGGTTTTGGACGATCAAACCTCGAGGACCGTACGTTCGGTTGTCGACAACTCGGTCCTGGTGCGTTCGGGTCACAAGTTTCGCGCGGATTTCTTTAATGAAATCGACCTGGATAATGCCGTAGCGCCGGAAGGATTTTGCGACGACGACTCGCTAAACAAGCAGGTCGCGAAGATACACGCCGAGGCTGCGGAGTTGATCAAGGCCAAACAGCAGGAACGCGACATCGAAATCGATAAGGTCGTACGAGGGGCCGAACTTCCGCCGGGCGTGAAACAACTGGTCAAGGTAACGATAGCAATCCGTCGCAAAGTGGCGGTAGGCGACAAGATGGCTGGTCGTCACGGCAACAAGGGTGTGGTATCCAAGATCGTGCCGATTGAAGACATGCCTTATATGGCGGACGGCACGCCCATTGACATCGTGCTCAATCCGCTGGGGGTGCCCTCGCGTATGAACATCGGCCAGATTCTCGAGACTCACCTCGGCTGGGCGGCCAGGAAGCTCAATCAGCGCCTGGCCACACCGGTGTTTGACGGAGCGACCATCGATGACATCAAAGCGAAGCTACGCGAGGCCGGTCTGCCCGAGAGCGGCAAGCTGACTCTGTATGACGGCCGTACCGGTGAGTCGTTCGACAACTCGATCACTGTGGGCTATATCTACATGCTCAAGCTGTCTCACCTGGTCGACGATAAGATTCACGCCCGGTCGATCGGTCCGTACTCGCTGGTCACGCAGCAGCCGCTGGGTGGCAAGGCGCAGTTCGGTGGCCAGCGTTTTGGTGAGATGGAGGTCTGGGCGCTGGAAGCTTACGGGGCGGCTTACACTCTTCAGGAGATGTTGACCGTCAAATCCGACGATGTCACCGGACGCAGCCGGGTTTACGAAGCGATCGTAAAGGGTGAAAACCCGCCGGAGCCGGGTTATCCGGAGGCCTTCAATGTGCTCATCAAGGAGCTTCAGGCGCTCGGGCTGGACGTGACCCTGGTGGAGAAGTAGGTGTCCCGTCTTTGGTGCGGAATGTTGTGTCCGGGAAACCGGAGGAATAAAGGAGTGAACCGTGGTTGATTTCACCAACCGGACTCATGGTCTACAGAAGAAACCCTCGGATTTCGTCGCAATCCACATTCAGATTGCCTCACCGGAGGTAATCCTCTCCTGGTCTTATGGCGAAGTTACTAAACCGGAGACCATCAACTACCGGTCGTTCAAACCGGAGCGGGATGGCCTGTTCTGCGAGCGCATTTTCGGTCCTGTCAAGGACTGGGAGTGTAACTGCGGGAAATACAAACGCATCCGCTTTCGGGGTATCGTGTGTGACCGGTGCGGCGTTGAAGTAACGCAGTCAAAAGTGCGTCGCGAACGCATGGGGCACATCGAATTGGCCGTGCCGGTGTCTCACATTTGGTACTTCAAGTCGCTCCCCTCGCGAATCGGCAACATGCTTGATCTTTCGATCAGGGAACTGGAGCGGATTCTCTACTACGAGAATTACGCCATGATCGATCCGGGTAACTCCTCATATCAGAAGGGCGACGTGCTCACTGAAGAAGAGTACGGTGAGCTGGAAGAAGCCGGCAAGGAATTCGACGCGCGCATGGGCGCGGAAGCGATCTTCCAATTGCTCAGGGATATCGACATCGACGAGATGGTCGCTACCCTCAGGGCGCAGATCAAAGTAGAAACTTCCGTGCAGCGCAAGAAGGATACGCTCAAGAGGCTGCGCATTTTCGAATCCTTCCGGCAATCGCAGAATCGCCCGGAGTGGATGATCATGCGAGTGATTCCGGTCATTCCGCCTGATCTGCGTCCCCTGGTACCGCTGGAAGGCGGCCGGTTCGCTACGTCCGACCTGAACGATCTGTACCGGCGCGTAATCAACCGCAACAATCGTCTCAAGAAGCTGATCGACATCCAGGCCCCCGAAGTAATTCTGCGCAATGAAAAGCGAATGCTTCAGGAGTCGGTCGATGCGTTGTTCGACAACGGTCGACGCACCCACTCAGTGCGCGGAGATTCCAAACGCCCGCTCAAGTCACTCTCCGATCTGCTCAAAGGCAAGCAGGGACGCTTCCGCCAGAATCTGCTGGGCAAGCGGGTGGACTATTCCGGCCGCTCTGTTATCGTGGTCGGTCCCGAGTTGAAGCTGCATCAGTGCGGTCTGCCCAAGAATATGGCTCTCGAGTTGTTTAAGCCTTTTATCATCATGAAGCTCGAAGAGAAAGGTTACGTTCAGACGGTCAAGTCGGCCAAGAAGCTGGTTGAGCACGAACGTCCCGAAGTGTGGGACATTCTTGAAGAAATCATTGAAGATCACCCCGTGATGCTCAACCGTGCCCCGACCCTGCACCGTCTCGGCATTCAGGCTTTTTACCCGGTACTGGTGGAAGGAAAGGCGATCCGCCTGCACCCGCTGGTCTGTGCGGCGTTCAACGCCGACTTCGATGGTGACCAGATGGCCGTGCACGTGCCGCTGTCGTTTGAGGCCCAGCTCGAGGCCCGCATTCTGATGTTGGCGACCAACAACATTCTGGTGCCTTCATCGGGCCGACCGATTGCTATTCCCTCTCAGGACATGGTGCTTGGCTGTTACTACCTGACCAAGTCGCGTCAGGGCGAGAAGGGCGAAGGCATGGTATTTCACGGCCCTGAAGAAGCGCTGGCGGCTCTTGACCACAAGTATGTTACCGTACACTCGCTTGTCAAAGTGCGCCTTGATGGTCAGTTGGTCGAGACTACGCCGGGCCGCGTGATATTCAACAATTGTCTTCCTCAGAAATTACGCTACTTCAACAAAGTAGCCAAACGGGGACAATTGGAAGACCTTGTTCACCAGGCCTTCTGGCTGTGTGGCCGTGCCGAAGCCATTGATTTCCTCGATCGATTAAAGGATCTCGGTTTCGAGTACGCCACGCTTGCCGGTATCACGGTGTCCATCGACGACCTGGTCGTACCGGAAGAGAAAAACCGGCTTCTCGAAACGGCGCATAAGCAGGTCGCTAAGATTCAGAAACAGTACGAACGTGGTTTCATTACCTTCAGCGAACGTTACAACCAGGTGATTGATACCTGGACGAGGACGACTTCTGAGGTTGCCGAGGAGATGTTCGAAAACCTGGCCACTCAGAACCAGGGCTTTAATCCTATCTTCATGATGGCCGATTCGGGAGCGCGTGGTTCCAAGGAACAGATTCGCCAGTTGGCGGGCATGCGCGGTCTGATGGCCAAACCGCAGAAGAAGATCACCGGGGGTGTCGGCGAGATCATCGAGACTCCGGTGGTGTCGAACTTCCGCGAAGGTCTCACCGTGCAGGAATACTTCATTTCGACTCACGGCGCTCGCAAAGGCCTGGCGGATACGGCTCTCAAAACAGCCGACGCCGGCTATCTGACCAGGCGCTTGGTCGACGTAGCCCAGGACGTGATCATCAGAGAGTTTGACTGTAACACGATTCTCGGTCTCGACGTAGCGGCTCTGAAGGAAGGCGAGGAAGTCATCGAATCTCTGCGCGACCGAATCCTCGGTCGGGTTGCGCTGGAGGATGTGTTCGATCCGATAACAAACGAGATCATGGTTCAAGCCGGACATGAAATCAAGGAAGGCGCTTCGGAAGCGATCGAAGACGCCGGCATCGAAACCGTGCGCATCCGCTCGGTGCTAACCTGCGAGGCCAAGTTCGGAGTCTGCGCCAAGTGCTACGGTCGAAATCTGGGCAGTATGCAGATGGTCGACATGGGCGAAGCGGTCGGCGTGATTGCCGCCCAATCGATCGGTGAGCCGGGCACCCAGCTTACCCTGCGCACCTTCCATATCGGCGGTACCGCGGCTCGCATTGCCGAGCAGTCGCAGGTCGAGGCAAAATACAACGGCACCCTCCACCTGGAAAACGTTCAGATGGTTGACCGTGAAGACGGTACTACGGTGGTTACCAGCCGCGAGGGAATGGGCGAAGCACACATTATCGATGAGAACCAGCGCGTTCGTGCTCGTCTGAAGGTACCCTACGGTGCTCACCTTTTGATGAAAGATAACCAGCCGGTCAAAATCGGTGATATCGTCTTTGAATGGGATCCCTATACCGGAACCATCGTCGCTGAACGCAACGGGACGATCAAGTTCAAGGATATCATCCTTGATGTCACCGTGCGCGAAGAGATCGACGACCAGACCGGTCTTCGCCAGCTCAAAGTCGTCGAGCAGCGCGACAAGACCCTCTTCCCGACCATTGTGGTTGCTGGTCCGAGCGGTCGGGCTATCGCCAGTTATCGCGTTCCTACCGATGCGCAGTTGCAGGCACATGACGGTCAGGAAGTGAAGGCGGGTGACCATTTGGTCAAGATACCCCGCACCATTGCCCGCTCGCGTGATATCACCGGTGGTCTGCCGCGTGTGGCGGAACTGTTCGAGGCCCGCCGTCCGCACGACCCGGCTGTGATCACGGAAGTCGATGGCACGATCGAGTTCGGCAAGGTCGTCCGCGGTCAGCAGCAGATCATCGTGAAGGATGAAGCCGGTGATGCCCGGGAGTATCTGGTCCCGCACGGCAAGCATATGATGGTGCATGATGGCGATCAGGTGCTGGCCGGTGACCGGTTGTGCGAGGGTTCGGTCGACCCTCACGATATCCTCAAGATTCTTGGCGTCTACGAAGTGCAGGCTTACCTGGTCAATGAAATCCAGGAGGTATATCGCTTGCAGGGTGTGAAAATAAACGATAAACATATCGAGATTATTGTCCGACAAATGTTGCAGAAGGTCCTGATCGACCACCCCGGTGACACCAGCTTTCTTGAAGGGGAGAAGGTCGATAAGATCAAGTTCCTGGAAGAGAACTCGCGCATCATCGCCGAGGGCGGCGAGCCGGCCACAGCCGGACCGCTCCTTTTGGGGATAACCCGCGCGTCGCTGTCGACCGAGAGCTTTATCTCGGCGGCCTCGTTCCAGGAGACCACTAAGGTCCTGACCGAGGCGGCTGTGGCGGGCAAGATTGACCGGTTGCTCGGCCTGAAGGAAAACGTCATTATTGGCCACCTTATTCCGGCCGGAACCGGCATCGAGCGATACCGCAGTGTCAAACCGGTCTACGAGGATGAGGAGGAGACCGTTCCTGAGATTGTTCCGGTTGAGCCCAGAGAGTCAGTGGTGGATATTTTCAAGGAAAATGGCTGAGAACGGCTGAAAGACCTTGACAACGGGAATAAGATGAATAAATTACGAGTCTGTTTTTGAATTGTTACCGTAGGATTACGTTTTAGAGGAACGAATTTGCCGACGATCAACCAACTTATCCGTAAGGGACGCAAACGGATACAGGCGAAAACTAAGGCTCCGGCTATGGGCGGTTGCCCGCAGAAACGGGGCGTCTGTACGAGAGTGTACACTTCGACTCCCAAAAAGCCGAATTCCGCTCTGCGCAAGGTCGCCCGTGTCAGGCTGACCAACAAGATTGAGGTTACCGCCTATATCCCGGGCGAAGGCCACAACCTCCAGGAGCACTCCATTGTGCTTATCAGGGGAGGTCGTGTGAAAGACCTGCCCGGAGTCCGTTACCACATTATACGCGGTACTATGGACACCGCCGGTGTTGCTGATCGAACCAAGAGTCGCTCCAAATACGGAACCAAAAGGCCTAAGAAGTAGCAGGTAAGGGTTTTAGATGTCTCGGAGAATAAAAGCACGAAAACGGTCGGTGCCGTTCGATCACAGGTATCGGGATTCCCTGGTGGCGGAGTTCACTTCCTGCCTGCTCAAGCGCGGCAAACGGTCCACCGCCGAGCAAATTCTTTATCGGGCGCTTGACGTTCTGGAAAAGAAATCCAGTCAGAAGGGCCTGGAGGTTTTCCACAAGGCGATGGGAAACGTCAAACCGGCTCTCGAAGTAAAATCTCGCCGAGTAGGTGGCGCCAACTACCAGGTCCCGGTGGAAGTCCGCTCCGAAAGGCGCACCGCTTTGGCGATTCGATGGCTTATTGAACATGCCAGTGGCAGAAACGACAAGTCGATGTCCGATAAACTGGCGGCCGAGTTTCTGGCTGCCTCCAATAACGAAGGTGGGGCCGTAAAGAAGAAGGAAGATACGCACAAAATGGCCGAGGCCAACAAGGCCTTTGCTCACTTTAGATGGTAAGGTGACGCTCCCTTACTGCGCGTTTCGGGAGCAACGCCCTGACATTACAGACCCCGTAATTGCGAGGTTACAAGTTGAGCATCAAAGTGTTATGACGCCCCGAAGTTGACTCACGGTTTCCCAACCCTGCTGACCCGGGTGACCCTGATCACGGCTTCGAGCGTGTTTAGATTAGGCGATTTATTTAGTGGTTCAGTAGGGTTTTATTATGTCCGTCCGTCCGGATTTAACAACTATCCGAAATATCGGTATTATGGCTCATATAGACGCGGGTAAAACCACGACTACTGAGCGCATTCTGTATTATACCGGTCGGACGCATCGGATGGGGGAAGTCGATGACGGTTGCGCTACCATGGACTGGATGGCGCAGGAAAAGGAACGCGGCATCACGATTACCTCGGCGGCCACAACTACTTTCTGGCGTAACCATACCATCAACATAATTGACACTCCCGGACACGTCGATTTCACCGTGGAAGTGGAACGCTCACTGAGAGTTCTGGACGGCGCCGTAGCGCTGTTTTGCGCTGTCGGCGGGGTTGAACCGCAATCGGAAACCGTTTGGCGTCAGGCTGACAAATATCAAGTCCCGCGCATTGCCTACATTAACAAGATGGATCGCACGGGGGCTTCGTTCTCAGGTACCCTCCGCATGATGAACGAGCGCTTTGCCACCAAGTGTGTCGCAATTACCGTCCCGGCCGGCGAAGGCGAGATGTTTCGCGGGATCATTGACTTGCTGACCATGAATCTGCGCGTTTTCCACGAGGAGTCCAAGGGTCTCACGTTCGACGATTTTCCGGTGCCGGACGACCTCTTGGAACTAGCCAACGGCTATCGTGAGAAATTGCTCGAGGCGGTCGCCGAAGTTGACGACCACCTCCTCGAACAGTTCCTCCACGAGCAGTCGCTTGATCCGAAAGAGGTCCTTAAGGCGGTCCGGCAGGCTACGATCGAATCCAGAATGGTGCCGGTTCTCTGTGGTTCGTCATATAAGAACAAGGGCATTCAGAGACTGCTCGATGCAATTGTCGACTTCCTTCCCGCGCCCACGGACAAGCCGCCTGTAACCGGTTGTGACGCCAAGAATCCGGAAAAGATAATTAAGAGGGCGTGCTCGATCGACGAGCCGGCGGCGGCCCTGGCGTTCAAAATCGCTACCGATGCGCACGTGGGTCGTCTCACCTATCTTCGGATTTATTCCGGCCAGGTCAATGCCGGCTCCTATCTGCAGAATCCCACCAGTGGAATCAAAGAACGGGTAGGTCGCCTGCTCCGGATGCACTCCAACAAGCGCGAGGACATCGAGGTTGCCTATGCCGGAGATATTGTTGCGGTTATCGGTTTCCGTAAGACCACCACCGGTGACACTCTCTGCGACATCAAGCACCCCATAGTGTTGGAACGGCCAAAATTCCCTGAGCCGGTGGTTATGGTCTCAATCGAACCGAAAACCCAGGCTGATCAGGACAAATTGGCCGATGCCCTCGCCCGTTTGACCGAGGAAGACCCTACTTTCCTGGTGCGGGTCGACGAAGAGACCGGTCAGACGATCATCTCCGGAATGGGTGAGCTGCATCTCGATATCCTGGTCGACCGGGTTCTGCGTGAGTTCGGAGTCCAGGCTGGGATCGGGAAACCGGCGGTGTCTTACAAGGAAACGATTACCCGGGAAGTCGAGTGCGAAGGCCGGTTTGTGCGCCAGTCCGGTGGTCGGGGACAGTATGGACATGTTCGGATGCGGCTGCGCCCCGTCCGTGATGGCTCTCATTTCGTTTTTGAAAACAAAACCGTTGGTGGAACGATCCCGCGCGAGTATATTCGCTCGGTCGAAAAGGGCGCCCGCGAGGCCATGCAGAACGGCGTCTTGGCCGGCTACCCCCTGACCGGTATACACTGCGAGCTTTATGATGGCAGTTATCATGAAGTGGATTCGAGTGAACTGGCTTTTAAGGTGGCTGGATCGATGGGTTTGACTGACGGCGCCCGCCGCGCGGCGCCGGTGATTTTGGAACCGATTATGAGCGTCGAAGTAGTGGTGCCGGAAGTCTATCTTGGTGCGGTGGTGGGCGATTTAAATACCCGCCGCGGCAAGATCAGCGGTATGCTGCCCCGCGCCGATCTGACGGTCGTGGCCGTACGTGTCCCGCTGTCGGAGATGTTCGGCTATGCCAATACCCTGCGCAATATCACGCAGGGACGGGCGGTGTTCGTGATGGAGTTTTCGCATTACGATCAGGTGCCGAGCGACGTTACAAAGAAGATGTTTGATGGAGTGATAGCGTAAGCTAAAGGAGCCTTGGCGATGGCGAAGGAGAAGTTTGATCGGAGTAAGCCGCACGTTAATGTGGGCACGATAGGTCATGTGGATCATGGTAAGACGACGTTGACGGCGGCGATCACGATGGCGATGGCGCGGAAGAACAAGACGGCGATACGGACGTTTGATTCGATTGACAATGCGCCGGAAGAGCGGGAGCGCGGGATCACGATCGCGACGGCTCACGTGGAGTACGAGACGGATAATCGGCATTATGCGCACGTGGACTGTCCGGGGCACGCGGATTACATCAAGAACATGATTACGGGTGCGGCTCAGATGGATGGGGCGATCCTGGTGGTTTCGGCGGCGGATGGTCC
>Ga0315278_10006085_pt1 | contig 10952 bp, 5 predicted proteins | sample YL17G06_0_MG_FD_203880 | JGI IMG/M metagenome (GOLD analysis project Ga0315278, IMG submission 203880) | Sediment microbial communities from Yellowstone Lake, YNP, Wyoming, USA - YL17G06_0 | ecosystem: Environmental > Aquatic > Freshwater > Lake > Sediment | place: USA: Wyoming | collected... | reverse complement strand
CCCCGCCTCCCCGACGCGGTCCGGCATCTTCCCCGAAAAGGTGCCTGATCCCTTTTTCAAGGAGGCGCCTGACATTCTTGCGGGAAGGGCTCGGCCTCCCAGAGCTCGAAGGGTCGTAGCGAGATCCCCGCTGCAGAGCCAGAGGGCTATCGCGTGGACTTCCGCCGCGGAGCCGGCGGCGAGGACGACCTTCCCGCGGACAAAACGCCGGACGGTGCGCGGCTCCGCGGGCGGCCATTCTGCGCCTGCGCCGAGATCAAGAAGGCTCGGGTGGACCGCAGCACCGCGGACCGGCTCCCCTTCAACGAGTTGCACCGCGATGCGCGCAGGATGCACAGCCGAGCGCGCCAGATCGCACGCGGCAAGGACGAACGGCACGAGCGCCTCCCCGGCCTCAGGATTCCGAGCCCTCACGCGGGTCCGATTGTCGCCGAAAAGGTGCCTGCTACGAAGACTTCTGGCATCAGGGGAGAAAGTAATCTTCATCGGCTCAGGGTGAGGTCCAAAGCCCTATAACGACTGACCCCCTTTTCGCGGTAAACTCACGGCCCACCCGCTGCCCGACAGAGAGTTCCAGATGGAGACCGCCATGCCGACCGAGACCACCGTGCCCGCCGCGATCACCGAGGTCGCCGAGTTTCGCAATGAGCCCTTCACCGACTTTTCGAAGGAGCCCGAGCGGCAGGCCATGGAACAGGCGCTCGCCCTCGTCGCGCGCGAGCTGGGGAAAAGCTACCCGCTCGTCATCGGCGGGGAGCGCCTTCATGCCGCGGAGATCTTCGACTCGACCGACCCCGCGCAGCCCGAGCGCGTCGTCGGGCGGTTTCAGAAGGGCACGGCCGAGCATGCCGACAACGCCGTTCGCGCCGCCGCGAAGGCGTTCGAGACCTGGCGGTTCGTTCCGGCTCGCAGGCGCGCCGAGGTGCTCTTCCGGGCTGCGGATGAGTTGCGCCGGCGCAAGCACGAGATGTCCGCATGGTTGATCCACGAGGTCGGGAAAAACTGGGCCGAGGCGGATGCCGACACGGCCGAAACCATCGACTTCCTCGAGTTCTACGCCCGGGAGGCTCTGCGGCTCGCAGGTGAGCAGCCGCTGACGAAGCTCCCGGGCGAGCAGAACGAGCTCCTCTACATCCCGCTCGGCGTGGGAGCGGTCATTTCGCCCTGGAACTTTCCGCTCGCGATCATGGCCGGCATGACGACGGCCGCCCTCGTGACCGGCAACACGGTCGTCCTCAAGCCGGCCAGCGACTCTCCGGCGATCGCGTTCAAGTTCTTCGAGATCCTCGAAAGGGCCGGCATGCCTGCCGGGGTCGTGAACTACCTCTCGGGTCCGGGCGCCCTCGCCGGGGAGACCCTCGTGACCCACCCCCTCGTCCGGTTCGTTGCTTTCACGGGCTCGCGGGACGTGGGCCTGCGCATCAACGAGCTGGCGGCCAAGGTGCCTCCCGGGCAGATCTGGCTGAAGCGCGTCGTTCTTGAGATGGGCGGCAAGGATTTCATCATCGTGGACAAGGACGCCGACCTCGAGGCGGCCGCGGCGGGGATCGTTGCGTCGGCCTACGGCTTCCAGGGTCAGAAATGCTCGGCCTGCTCGCGGGCGATCGTCGTGGACGAGGCCTACGGCGAGGTCCTGCGAAGGGTCGTCGAGAAGACCAAGGCGCTCGTCGTCGGTCCTCCGGAGGATCCGAAGACGAACGTCGGACCCGTCGTCAACGGCGCGGCGAAGCAGAAGATCCTCGAGTACGTCGAGATCGGAAAGGGCGAGGGGCGCCTGATGGCAGGCGGTGGCCCGGTCCCCGGGGGGGGGCACTTCGTCCAGCCGACGATCATCGCCGACGTGAAGCCAAGCGCCCGCCTGGCGCAGGAGGAGATCTTCGGGCCGGTGCTCGCGTTCATCCGGGCGAAAAACATCGACGAAGCGATCGAGATCTCGAACGGAACGGCGTACGGCCTGACGGGCTCGATCTACGCGAAGAACCGCGATGTGATCGAGAAGGCAAGGCGGCTCTGCCACGCCGGCAACTTCTATGTAAACCGCAAGTGCACGGGCGCGCTCGTGGGCGTCCACCCGTTCGGCGGTTTCAATATGTCCGGCACCGACAGCAAGGCCGGCGGGCGGGACTACCTGCTGCTGTTCACCCAGGCCAAGACGATCTCCGAAACGGTCCGGAGGTAACCCGCCGCGACGCTCTCAGGTCAGGGGCTCTCCCGCGCCCCGCCCGAGAGTCCCCCGATTGAGCCAGCTCGCGAGGAACAGCGCGCCCACGAGAAGCAGCGGCCCTTCGATCAGGACGTATGCGCTCCAATGGAGCCGGCCCCACATCATCACGAGGTGGAGGACCGCGAGCGCCGGAAAGGCGACCGCCGCGATCCACTCCCAGCGCCAGGCGACGGCGAGCGCGACCAGCACCAGTGCCGTGGGGATCATGTGCATCGTCAGCGCGAGGGCCCGGTGCCAGATGTCCATTTGCCCCTCGAACACGTCCATCGCGAAGAGGCTGATGAAGCCGGCAAACGCGATGCAGAGAATCCTGGGAGCCCAATACACCATCCGTTTCGTGGTCTCGCTCATGGCCGTCCTCCTTCTGCAAGAATGATGCGGAGCCTGTTTCCGTTCGCCGGGACGGCCGCGGGGTCCCACCCCTTCAAGCGCCACCGCACGGTTCGGCCGTAATAGGCACTGTTGATGGCGGCGGCATAGGGCAGCATGCGCCAGCCGCCGGGGCGCCGCGCGATCCGCGCCAGGCGCCGGGCGATGCGCCAGGGACGGTAGAACCGGCGTGTGATCCAGTCGTGTCCCGCCTTCAGATCTCCGGCCGACATCCGGCGAGGCACGAAAACCGCGTGATGAAAGTCGTAGTGCGACCAGTCGCGGTCGAAGATCCTCTCCCGGATGGTTTCGTGGAACGGCGTTCCGGGCAGTGGTGTCAGGATCGAGATCTGGACCATGTCGATCTCGAGATCGTCGAGCCGGTCGAGCGTGCGCCGGAAGACGCCCGCGTCGTCGCGATCGAAGCCGAAGACGATCCCGGCCTCGATTCCGATCCCGGCGGCATGCAGCAGGGCGATCTTCTTCCGATACTCTCCGACCCTGTTGAACCCCTTGTCCACCGATTCCAGGTTGGCTTCGGAGAACGTCTCGACCCCGACGAACAGGCCGATGCAGCCCGACTCCGCGGCAAGCCGCACGAGCTCCCCGTCGTCGGCGATGTCGAGGGTGGATTGCGCGATCCACAGCTTCCCGAGCGGCCGCAGGGCGCGGAACAGGTCGGCCGCGTACGCGCGGTCCGCGATCAGATCGTCATCGACGAAGATGAAAAAACGCTCCGGAAAGGCGGCCACCTCGGAGGCGACCTCCGCGACGGGGCGGCAGCGGAACCGGCCGTGGTGAAAGGCCGACACCGAGCAGAAGGCGCAGCGGTTGGGGCAGCCGCGGGTGGCCTGAATCGCCTGGACGGTTCCGTAATGCCGGGCCTGCAGCAGGCGACGCGGCGGAGCCGCCAGTCCGGCGAGATCGCGGGGCGCCGCGCGATAGACGCCCGACAGGCGTCCGCCGCGCGCGTCCTCCACGATCGACGCCCAGATCCCCTCGGCGTCGCCGGCGCAAACGGCGTCGGCGTGAGCGAGCGCCTCGTCGGGCATCAGTGTCGGGTGCATGCCGCCGAGAACGACGGGAATGCCGCGGGCGCGGAACTGGGCCGCCAGCTCGTAGGCGCGGGGCGCGGCGGCCGTCATGCAGGTGATACCGACGAGATCGAAGGGCTCGTCGAGGGGCACGTCCTGGACCTGCTCATCGACGATCCTGACATCCACGCCGGAGGGCGTCTCGGCGGCGACGGAGAGCAGGCTGAGGAGCGAGAAGCGGAAGACCCTTCCGCCAAACAGAGGCGACCGGCCGATCCGGTGCCATTCACCGCTGGCGGGCGCGATCAGCAGCACTCTCATCGGTCGTCCTCCTGCGGCCCCGGAGGGCCTGAGAAGAAGACATATCAAGGCGCGTGCCTGTCCGATCGATCCGGCATAAGTGATTAAGAATCAGAGAGTTTTAGTCCCGTGAGGCTCCGCGTTCTGGGGGAGTATTTCAATAGCGTGAGCATTTTGTGCATGTCATGATGTACATTATGTGTCCATGAGGCTCCAGTGAAACCGATAGCGCCTCTTCGAGGGGAGGAGCGGGACTTCTTCGGCCGGCTCGCGGATTTGGTCTTTTCGAACCCGTTCGCCGGGACGGAGACCTCGCTCGCGGGACTGCCGGAGGCCGGCAGGGGACCGGGCTCCGGCGAGCATCCGCTGGCGGCGGCGGCGCTGGTCGCCGACCGGCAGATCGAGCGACTGGAATCCCGGGGAATAGCGGACCTCGGCTCGGTCGGGCCGGAGGACCGCAGGCTGCTCGAATCCGCCTACCTGTTGCAGGCCTACGACCGGTTCATCGAACCGTTCGACGCTCTGATTCGAACCCAACTCGCCGCCGGCGACGAACCGGTCGCCGTCTCCTTCGCCGGAGATCTCGCGCGGCTGCTGAAACGGCGCGGCTTCGCCGCAGTGGAAATCGGGCGCCTCGTGGCGCTGTTCTACCAGCTGCGGCGGGCCTACTTCTTCATCGCGCACTCCCTCCTGGGAGACAGCCCCTCGATGGAGCAGCTGCGTTCCGCCTTGTGGGACAGCGTCTTCACCTCCGACATCCTCGCCTATCGCGATCATCTCTGGGATCGGATGGAGGATTTCTCCACGCTCCTGCTCGGGGAGACGGGAACCGGCAAGGGGACGGCCGCCGCCGCGATCGGCCGCTCCGGCCTGATCCCGTTCGACGAAAAGAAGGGGCGGTTCGCCTGCAGCTTCACGAGTACCTTCATCGCGACCAATCTGTCGCAGTTTCCGGAAACCCTCATCGAATCAGAGCTGTTCGGCCATCGGAAGGGCTCGTTTACCGGGGCCATCGAGGATCACGAGGGGCTGTTCGGCCGCTGCAGCCCGCACGGCTCGCTGTTCCTCGACGAGATCGGGGACCTGTCCGCGCCCGTGCAGTTGAAGCTCCTGAACGTCATTCAGGACAGGATCTTCAGCCCCGTCGGCAGCCGCCGGACGCTGCGATTCGAGGGTCGGGTCATCGCGGCGACGAACCGGCCCCTCGACGAGCTGAGGCGGCAGGGGAGGATCCGGGACGATTTCTTCTTCCGCCTGTCCTCCGACGTCATCGAAGTGCCGCCGCTTCGGCAGCGGTTGCGGGAGCGCCCGTCGGAGCTCGCCCAGCTTGCCGGCCAGCTGCTCGCCCGGATGACCGGGAAACCCGATGAGCGGCTGGCCGCCCGGGTCCTCGAACGGCTGCGCCGTCACCTGCCGGCGGGCTACGCCTGGCCGGGCAACGTCCGGGAACTCGAGCAGGCCCTCCGGCGCATTCTCGTAAAGGGCCGGTACGTCGCCGATCCGGCGGGACGCGCCGGCCGTCCCGCATGGCTGGACGAGGCGGCGGAGGGCCGGCTGACCGCCGACGAGCTACTGGGGCACTATTGCCGTCAGCTCTACGACCGGCACGGCAGCTACGAGGAAGTGGCCCGCCGAACGGCGCTCGACCGCAGAACCGTCAAGAAACATGTGACGTCGTCAGCCCCCCCTCATGCAGCTGATCGCGGAGGACTGTAAAATCGCACGGCCACAAGGAGGCTTCTCGATGCCGAGCACGATCCGCCGCACTCTCCTCAACCGCGTTCTCCTCGCCCTCGCGGGAGCCGTCCTCGCGCTGCCCGCCACCGTGTTCCTCACCCCGGCTCGGGCCGAAACGGGGGACGACGGTCCGGGCGCGGGGCGGGCCGCTGCAACGGTAGACAAGAAGAAGGACGCGGAAGAGGAGAAAAAGGACGAGAAGAAGCCCGAGGGCAAGGACGCCGATCCGGGCAAGGACCAGAAGGACAAGGACAAAGACAAGGACAAGAAGTCCTTTGACGAGGTGATCAAGGACTTCACCCCGGTGAAGGGGGGCCTCTTCACCTTCTACCGAAAGGACGACGAGGGCAAGGTCTTTCTCGAGATCCAGCCCGACCAGTTCGAAAAGGTCTTCCTCCTCAACCCGACCCTCGATTCCGGCACCGGGGAGAGCTTCCTCATCGCGGCGGCCATGATTCCCGAAATGCCCGTGATGTTCCACCGCGTGGGCGCGAGCGTTCAGCTCATCCAGAAGAACGTGCTGTTCCGCGCGGACGAGAAGAAGCCCGTATCCCGGGCGGTCCGCAAGGGTTTCTCGGATTCGTTGCTTGGTGCGTCGAAGGTCGAGGGATCCCCCCACCCCGAGCGAAAGAGCGTTCTCGTGGACCTGTCACCATTTCTGCTGACCGACCTGCTCGGAATGGGGCCGGCCTTGAAGGCCTCCTATGGGACGGGCTACGGCTTCGACCGGGACGACAGCTCGTTCGGCGAGATCAAGGGTTTCCCCGACAACTCCGAGATCGAGGTTCTGTCGTATTTCAAGACGAGCGATCCGAAGACGAGCTACACGCTTCCTGACGCGCGAAGCCTCATGGTGCGCCTGCGCTACAGCCTCTCGGCACTGAAGGACACGGGTTACCGGCCGAGGCTTGCCGACGATCGCGTCGGCCACTTTCTCACCGTCTTCCAGGACTACACCTCGGACGTCCCGGACGAGCCGGAGGTCCGCTACATCGACCGCTGGCAGCTGGAGAAAAAGGACCCGCTCTCGACCCTCTCCGAGCCGAAGCAGCCGATCGTCTTCTGGATCGAAAAAACCGTCCCGGAGGAATACCGCGAAGCCCTGAAGGACGGCGTGCTCCTGTGGAACAAGGCGTTCGAGCGGATCGGGTTCAAGGACGCGATCCAGGTGAAGATGCAGCCCGACGACGCGGACTGGGATGCCTCCGACACACGCTACAGCACGCTGCGGTGGATTGTCGCGCCGGGAGCCTCGTTTGCCCAGGGGCCCTCCCGCGTGAATCCCTTCACGGGACAGATCTACGACGCGGACATCCGCTTCGGGTCGGACCTCGTCCGGGTGACGCTGCGGGAGTTCGCCGAGGAGGTCAAGCCGATCAGTCTGGAGCCGCGCGGCGACATCGAAGCCTACCTTGCCGGCCGGCGCGTGGACCCGGGACGGATGTGCAATATCGTGGACGGGGCCGTGCAGCAGGCAGCCTTCGGCTGGAACCTCCTCGCGGCGCGCGGCGTGTTCGACAAGAACAGCGACGAAGCGAAGAAATACCTGCGGGATTTCCTCGTCTCCATCGCCGCGCACGAGGTCGGGCACACGCTCGGCCTGCGGCACAACTTCGCGGCCTCTTCGATCCTGAAGGTCTCCCAGCTTCAGGACGCGGCCTTCACCGAGGCGCAGGGGATGACGGGGTCCGTGATGGACTACACGCCGGTCAACCTCGCCCCGCAAGGATCGAAGCAGGGACAATACTGGCAGACGAGCCTCGGCCCCTACGACTACTGGGCGATCGAGTATGCCTACAAGCCCCTGGAAGGGGACCGTCCGGAGGACGAACTACCCGCGCTCAGCGAGATCGCCTCGCGGGCCGCCTCGGACCATACCCTGGCCTATTCCACGGACGAAGACGTCTGGGGCTTCTCGTCCCGGAGCATCGACCCGCGGGCCAACCTGTGGGACATCGGCGACGACGCGGTGGCCTATTATTCGGGTCGTCTCGGAATCGCCCGCGAGCTGCTGGCGCAGATGGAAGCGACCTTTGAAAAACCCGGACAGCCCTACACGAAGCTGCGGGAGGTGTTCGGTCGCGCGCTGAACGAGTTCGCGATCGCCGGGATCACCGTGGCGAAGACGGTCGGCGGGGCCTACCACAACCGTGACCACGTCGGCGACGCGGGGGCCAGGCTGCCGTTCCAACCCGTGCCGGTCGAGAAACAGCGCGAGGCCCTGGCGTTTCTCAAGGAGCAGGTATTCGGGCCGAAGGCGATGCAGTTCCCCCCGGAGATGCTGCGCAAGCTCGCCCCCGAACGGCTGCCCGACATCTTCGGCAGCGTCTGGTCCATGACCCGGCTCGACTACCCGATTCACTCCGTGGTGCTTGCGGTCCAGTCGCTGCCGCTCGCGCGCATCTACGACCCGCTGACACTGCAGCGGATTGCCGACCTCGAGGCGCAGTACCGGCCGACCGAGAATCCCGTGACGCTCGGCGAAGTGTTCACGGGGGTCCGGGAGGCCATCTGGAGCGAGCTGAAAGCGTCCGAGAACATCAACTCATTCCGGCGCAACCTCCAGCGTCGGCATCTGGAAATCCTCACCCGGCTCGTTCTCGCCTCGGGCGCCGGGCCGGAAGACGCGCGCACGCTCGCCCGCGCGGATCTGACCGACATCGAGTCGGGCATCACCGCGGCGTTGAAGAACCCCGTCGCGAAGCTCGACCGGATCACGAGGGCCCACCTCGAGGAAACCCGCGATCGGATCGCCGCGGCCCTCAACGCCCAGATGAGCCGCGAATCCTTCGGGCGCATGTAGGTCGGAATCTGGGTTCCGGCTTTCGCCCCCTGCTTTCGCAGGGGCACGTGGAACGACGGAGGGATCGTCATCCCCGCTTGGGTTCCGGCTTTCGCCGGAACGACGGGGGGCGAACTACCGAGCCGGCGCCGCGGAGGCGTTTCGCAGCAGCTCCGCTGACACCGGGTCTCCCGGCTTCAGTTGCAGCGCTCGCCGCAAGGCCACCGCGGCCTCGGCGCGGCGTCCCTGCGCGAGGAGCACTCGCCCGAGCGTGCGATGGGACAACCAGGACTCGGGCTTCGTCTCCACGAGGCGCCGCGCGGGCGCTTCCGCGCGGGCCGTTTCGCCGGCGTCGAGGAGCGCGGTCGCCATCCAATAGAGCGCATCCGCGTTTGCGGGATCGGCGGCGAGCGCGCGTTCGAACTTCGGAAGTGAGTCCCGCGGCCGTCCCTCGGCCACGTCGCAGGCTCCGGAGAGCATCGGCCCGTCGGGCAGGTTGGCCGCGACGGCGGATAGACGCTCCGAGATGCGGCGCGCCTCCGGAATCCGGCCGGCCTGCATCAGCTCCCGGCCGAGATCGGCGAGGAGGGTGGGGTCGTCCGGCGCGGCGCGTTCCGCGGCCTGAAGCGCAACGAGTGCCTGATCCGGGCGGCCCTGGTCGCGTTCGTTGTCGGCAATAAGCCGCAGCGCCTCCGCGGCAAGCGGGCCGGCGGTTCCGGCGCCGCGCGCCTCCGCCGTGGATTCCGCCAGCCGGTCCGCGCGCCGCAGCAGCACCGCGGCCTGGAGCCGGTTCGCCCCGCCGTCACCCCCCGCGGCGGCGGCTTCGCGGTGCGCGGCGATCGCCTCGTCCGTCCGTCCCGCAGCCTCGAGCGACTTCGCCTTCAACGCCAGAGCCCAGGCCGGGCGCCGCAGGTCCGTTCCGAGGACACCATCGAGGTAGCGCAGCAGTTCGGGAAACCGGCCGGAGGCGAGGAGCGCCTCCCCGTAGATGTTGAGGACGCTCGTCTCCGAGGGCCACTCCTTGCGAAGTCGCTCGGCGGCCGCGACGGCCTCACCGGTGCGATCCTGTTTGAGCAGGAGCCCGACGTCGTTGATCGCCTCGGAGACGTCGATCCGGTCCTTCGGGTCGGCGAGTCCCGGTGAGGCCGATTCGGGATTGCCGGCCCCCGCCGCGCCGCCTCCCGACTGCATGTAGCCGAGAGACTTGAGGACGCTGATCTCCTCCGAGCCTGCATTCCTCGCTGCGTGCGCGGCGGTGGCCGACACCAGCGAAGAGAACTCCGCGTCGAGCCTCGCCTTCAGAGCGCGGGCGCGTGAGGCGGCCGGCTCACCGCTCAACGCGGCCGGGTCGCTGCCCAACGCGACCGGGTCGAGCAGGTTGCGTTCCTCCATGGGGTCCGAGCCCAGGTCGTAAAGTTCCGGCCTCGGCGCATCGAGATAGCTCCACGATCCGTCGCGAATACCGTGGACCGGGCTCCATCCGAATTCCAGAAATGGCATCAGCGCTTCGTAGATGATCTCCCGGCCGGTGCCCGCCGCGGGGGCACCGCCTGTCGTCGCTGCAGCGAAAAGATCGGTCCCCGCGATCGGCGGGGCATCGGCGGGCCGCGACAGCCCGGCGAGACGGAGGAGCGTCGGAAAGATGTCCACGACGGAGACCGGCGCGCCGATGCGGCCTCCGGCGGCGGCCTGCCGAGGCGCGGAGAGGATGAGCGGCACGCGGATCGTCGTCTGGTAGGCGAAGAAACCGTGCGAGACCTCGCCGTGCTGGCGCAGGCCTTCTCCGTGGTCCCCGACGGCGAGGAGAATCGTCCGCTCGGGCCGGGCGAATTTCCGGACCGCGTCGAGTAACACGGCGAGTTGGGAGTCGACGAACGCGATCTCCCCATCGTAGGGGTTTTCCGCGTAGCGCTCGCGGAAGGGCGGCGGCGGCGCGTAGCGGACGTGCGGATCGAAGTAGTGGACCCAGAGAAAGAACGGCCCCGCGGCCGGGCGCGAGTTCAGCCAGGAGACGGCCGCGGAAGTGACTTTCTCCGCGTCCCGCTCCTCGAACTGGAATCGCTGGCGGTCGCTTCCGCCGAGGAACGATTCGTCCCAGGTCGCGAATCCCTGCCTCAGCCCGAAGCGGGCGGCGACCGGGAAACCCGCGATGAAGGCCGCCGTGTCGTAACCGGCAGCCTGGAAAATTTCCGCGAGGGTCAGCTCGGCCGGGGGAACCGCGTAAAGCCCGTTGTGGCGCACTCCGTGCTGAACGGGGTAGCGGCCGGTCATGATCGACGTATGAGCGGGCAGCGTGAAGGGCGCGACCGTTTGAGTCTGCTCGAAGAGCGTGCCCTCCGCCGCGAGCCGGTCGAGGGTCGGCGTTTGGATTGCGGGGTTTCCGTAGCAGCCGAGCCGGTCGGCTCGCGTCGTGTCGAGGGTTATGAGCACGACGGCGTCCAGAGCGGGGGGAGCAGGCTTCCGCTCCCCGCATCCGCATCCCGTCACCGCCACGCAGAAAGCAACG
>Ga0315278_10006083_pt1 | contig 10953 bp, 12 predicted proteins | sample YL17G06_0_MG_FD_203880 | JGI IMG/M metagenome (GOLD analysis project Ga0315278, IMG submission 203880) | Sediment microbial communities from Yellowstone Lake, YNP, Wyoming, USA - YL17G06_0 | ecosystem: Environmental > Aquatic > Freshwater > Lake > Sediment | place: USA: Wyoming | collected... | reverse complement strand
TCGCATCGGGAGCGGGAGGCAGACGAGGGTTCCGCCGGCGAGCCAGGTCGCCTGGATCGCCGTCACGAGCGCGCGGCTGGTCGGCCCGAGGAGCGCGACCTTGACTCCCGGCCCGACGCCCCGCGCTTGGAGCGCGGCGGCCACACCCTGAGCGTCGTCGTGGAGCTGCGCCCAGCGGACACGTTCACAGCCGTCCGCTCCGGCCGAGCCGAGGAAGGTGATGGAACCGGGGCCGGCCGCGGCATGCTCCACGCGCGTGAGGATCGAGCTCATGGGATGTCGGACCTCGTTGCGGTCGTCGGAGTTACTGCCGTGCGGACGATGAGGAAGAACAGGCTGTCACGACTCGTCCTCGGCCGCCACCGCCGCGGCCGGATCCCGGAAGAATCGGGACCGGGGCAGCACCCGGTCGGCTCCGGCTGCCCGGGCCGCGAGCATCTCGTCGGCGTCGACGTGGGACCCGAAGGCCACGATGAAGGCGTCGGGCGAGGCCTGGCGCACCCTGGCGACCGCGTCGCCGTGACGGGCCAGGTCGATCACCACGGTGATGGTGCCGCTGATGGTGCCGGTGGTGGCGTGGGTGATGGCGCCGACATCGGAAACGAAGGTCGCCGTAGGGACCGCCGCGGTGATGCGGCTGCGATCCATGAGATCGCCCACGAGCGCGACGACCCGCATCAGGCGCCTTCGTGTTCGGAGGCGATCGTCCGGGCCTGCGATGGACCCGACGTGAGCCACAGCACGATGGCCCCGAGCGCGCCCGCGACGACCGACGCACCGAGGATGCCGATCTTCGCGTCGTCGAGCAGCGCACCGGTGAAGGAGAGATCGGCGACGAAGAGCGAGACCGTGAACCCGATGCCGGCGACGGCCGCGACGCCGACGACCTGACGCGCCCGCATGCCGGCCGGGAGTCGTCCGAGTCCGAGGCGGAGCGCGAGCAGGGTGAGGGCCGTGATCCCGAGCATCTTGCCGATGACCAGCCCGACAGCGACGCCCCAGGTCACGGCACTGGTGGACGCACGTTCGATGGCGCCGGCTCCGAGCACGACGCCGGCGTTGGCGAGCGCGAAGAGCGGCACGACGAGGAAGCTCGACCATGGGTGAAGGCGGTGCTCGAGCCGTTCGGCGGGCCCGGCGGTCGGACCGGGGATCACCGGCGTGAGCAGGCCGAGGACGACCCCGGCGATCGTCGCGTGGACTCCGGACTCGTACAGGCAGAGCCAGAGCGTGAAGCCCGGGATCACGTACAGCCCCGGGTGCTGCAACCCGACCCGGCGCATCAGTCCCACGACCGCGACTGCGCCGAGCGCTCCGAGCAGCCAGACCGGTCGGAGGTCCGAGGTGTAGAAGATGGCGATCACGAGGATCGCCCCGATGTCGTCGACGATCGCCAGCGTGAGGAGGAAGAGCTTCACGCCGGACGACACCGAAGTGCCGAGCACGGCGAGGACTCCGAGCGAGAAGGCGATGTCCGTCGCCATCGGGATGCCCCAACCGTCGGCGCCCGCGCCGCCGGCGTTGAGCGCCAGGAAGAGGAGTGCAGGCAGCACCATCCCGCCGAGGGCGGCGAGGACGGGGAGCACCGCGTTCCGGCGGTCTCGCAGCTCGCCTTCGACGAGCTCGCGCTTGATCTCGAGTCCCACGACGAAGAAGAAGAGCGTCATCAGCGTGTCGTTGATCCAGTGCGCGAGGGAGAGCGAGATCGATGCGTCACCGATGCCGATCGTGAGCTCGTGGCCCCACACGTCGGTGTACGAGCTCGGGTCGATGTTGGCCCAGACGAGCGCGACCACGGCAGCTCCCAGGAGGACCAAGCCCGAGAGTGCCTCGACCGATACGAACTCGTTGCCGAGTGGAGGGAGGTAGCGGCCCACCCGGGGTGAGCGGAAGTGGCGCCGGGACATGTCCCCAGCCTGCCTGCTCGGGCTCGTCCCCGAGGTGACACCCATTCGGGTCGTCGGATCGGTACCTTCATGGTCGTGGCGCAACCCATGGATCCCGACCTGAAGCGAGCCCTCACGATCGGTGGTGCGGCGGTTGCCGGGGTGCTCGTGCTCGTCGGGATCGCGTTCGCGGTCTCGAGCGGCAACAGCGGCGACGAGACGACCAGCGTTCAGGTGCCCGACCGCACGTCGACGAGCAGCTCGTCGACCACGACCTCGAGCTCCACCACCACGAGCACGACGTTGCCGCCGGTGACCACACCCCCCACGGCACCGCCCACGGCTCCGCCGACGACTCCCCCCACGGTCGTGGTCGTCCCGCCCACCTCGCCGCCGACGGCCCCACCGACCGTTGCGCCGACGACGACGAGCAGCTCGACGTCGACGTCGAGCTCGACCTCGACGTCGAGTACCACGACGTCGACCACGCGTCCGGCCGGCGAGCAAGTGCTCAACGACGCACTCGAGCTCGCGCTCAACGGCGGCGTGCTCCCGGCTCCCGGCACGCCGGCGCGTGTCACCGCGCGCTTCGTCCCCGACGACGGTGGCGACCGCGTGCGGGTCACCTGGAAGCTCGACGAGAAGCTCACGACCAACGAGCAGCGCGTGCGGGCGCGCCTCGAGGCATTCACACTGCTGCGGGTCATCCAGGCCGCGAACCCGCCGGGAGACGGCCCGGTCGTGCTGCGCGCGACGCTTCCCGATCCCGACACGGGCGACCCGCACCGGGTGATCCGGCTCGTCTACGAACGCGACACGCTCGACGGCATCAACTTCAAGACGATCGACCCGCTCACGATCTTCACGCTCGCGGACGACTCCGACATCGATCTCGATCTCGCACCGACACCGGTGACGACGTCGTCGACGACATCGACCACCTGATGCGCAGCGAACGCGACCAGGATGCGGCTCTGACCTAGCTCCCGATCATCCGCGGCGCTGCGACCGCGAACTCGGGCCAGCGCTTGCGGCTCTTCATCGAGAGCTTGTGCAGCAGCTCGATCGCACCCGGGTCGTCGTCGCCGGGGCGAACGTCGATCCAGCCGTCGCGTTGCATGTCGGCCATGAGCTCCCGTCCGATCTCGGTGCGGACGATCGTGAGTGTCCAGTCGTTGAACGCACCGATGCCGCCGGTAGAGATGTCGGCGTGCTCGGCGGCGAAGTCGGGGCACATCTTGCAGCCCTCACGGGTCCAGGCGTGGCACTCCTTCAGGGGTACCTCGTGGTAGGCGCCGTCGTGCATCCACACCTGGAGCTTGCCCTTGATGTTCATCTTCTTGATGTCGGCCCGCTTGAGGCCGTACTTCGCGTCGAGGAGCTCGTCGAAGATCGCGTCGTCGAAGGTCTTGGAGCACAGCAGGCCGATGTTGAGGCTGATGCGGCGCGCGACCTTGCCGACCTTGCGCTGCTTCATGATCGCGGGTGAGGAGGATTGGCAGCTCATGCCGACGAGCGCGATGCGCTCCGCACCGCCCTCGATGGCGTCGGAGTAGGCGAGCGGGTTCGCCGAATAGGTGTACCGGCTGCCGGCTGACGCGACGATGTCGGCCTTGGTTCGGGCGACGCCGGGAACCGCCTTCCACGTCGACCCGTCGCCCTCGAGGTAGGAGACGAGCGCGGCATCGATGATGTCGTGCTCCAGTGCGTACAGCAGCAGCGCCGAGACGAGGCCGCCGTCCTGGCCGACCTCGTGCAACACCGGATCCGTCGCTCGGGCGAGCACGATGTCCTTGGAGATCCCCGAGACCTCGTCGGCCTCGCGAATGCGCCCGAACAAGAACTCGTCGGCCTCGGTCTCCCACGTGCGGAAGCGGGGACACGCGCGGGTGCAGGTGGTGCAGCCCTTCTGACCGTGCGAGCAGTCGCCCGGGCTGTAGCCCTCCTCGGTCTGGAACGGCTTGTAGATCCCTTCGTCATCGCGGTAGCCGAGCACGTCGTGCGGGCAGACGATCACGCAGCCCGCGCAGCCGGTGCACAGACCGGTGGTGACCACCTCGTCGTACAAGTGCTTCCACTGGAACTTCTCGGGTGCCATCCGCGGAGTCTGACACGGCGGGGCGGAGACTCGCCTGCTCGTAGGCTTCGGAGGTGACATTGCCGTCGGGGACCGGCTCTTTGACGCCAGGGTCTTTGACGTCCGGGTCTTTGACGCCAGGCTCGCCATGGGCACCTGTCACGGCCGCCACCCCGCGGTGGCGCGATCAGCGGCCGCTCACGCGGGCGGTCGTCGTCCTGTTCGGGGTCGCCGGTGCTGCGGCCCTGCTGCGTGCGCTCGCGCTTGCCACCCGGCTGGTCGCGCTCGATGACCCCCGGGCGTCGGACTTCGCGGCACGGGCCAGAAGTGCCGACTCGTTCGTCAACACGACCGACACCGTGCTGGGCGTCGCCGTGCTGGTGCTCGCGCCGTGCTTCGTCGTGTGGCTCTGGCGCGCCGCCAAGAATCAGCAGGCGCTCGGACGACAGCCCGAACGCCTGAGTTCCGGCTGGGCCATCGGCGGTTGGTTCATCCCGCTCGCGAACTTCGCGATCCCGGTGCTCGTCGTGCAAGACCTGTGGCGCGGATCCGACGCGGCGATCGCGGCCGGCGATCCGCGCTGGCGCATCGCGGAACGGTCCTGGCTGGTCGGGTGGTGGTGGGGGCTCTTCCTCGTGCCGCTGTTGGTGGCGTCGGGCACCGACGCCGATCGCTTGCGCCAGAACCTTTCCGAGGCGCGGGGCACCAACTTCCTTGCGCTGATCGCGATGGTCCTGCTCTTCGCGTCGACGGTGCTCGGGTCACTGGTCGTGAGCCAACTCCGAACCCGCCAGGAGGCGTGCCGCGCTGCGTTGGCGCGTTGAGCCACCCCTGGCGTGGCTGAGCGCGCCAACGCGCCAGGCCATGCGCGCCTCAGCTGCGCAGGAGCCGTTCGACGGCGCGCACGGCCTCCTCGACCTTCTCATCGCCCGCCTCCTTGCTCGACGAGGCCGCATCCCGCACACAGTGGCGGAGGTGCTCGTCAAGGAGCCCGAGCCCCACCCCCTGCAGCGCCTTGGTCACCGCGGTGATCTGGGTCAGCACCTCGATGCAGTACTCGTCTTCGTCGATCATCCGCTCCAGGCCCCGGACCTGGCCTTCGATCCGGCGCAACCGCGAGCGGTACCGGTCTTTCGTATGCGTGTAACCCCGGGTTGTCATGCCCTTGACCATATACCCCCCAGGGGTATATGGTCAATCGGTACTCCGAGGAGATCTCATGACGACGACCAACCCAGGACTCGATCCGGCACTCGATCCGGCACTCTCGACCTGCGACCTGCCGATTGAAGGCATGTCGTGCGCGTCGTGTGCCGCGCGAATCGAAAAGGCGCTGAGCGCTCGTGACGGCGTGACCGACGCGACGGTGAACTTCGCATCGAAGCGGGCCACGGTCACGTACGACCCCCACGCGTTGCACCGCGGTGACCTCGCCACGACCGTGACCGGGCTCGGCTACTCGGTGCCCGACGTCGAGGCCGACGACCCCGAGGCCGATGAGCTGCGCGACCTGCGGCCACGCCTGTTCCTCTCGATCGTGCTGACGATTCCGCTCCTGCTCATCTCGATGGTGCCGGCGCTCCAGTTCCACAACTGGCAGTGGGCGGCGCTCGTCCTCGCGACGCCGGTTGTGCTTTGGGGCGGCTGGCCGTTCCACCGGTACGCGCTGCTGAACCTGCGACATGGTGCAACGACGATGGACACCCTCGTGTCGATCGGCACGCTGACCGCCTACGGCTGGTCCGTCATCGCGCTGGTCTTCCTCGGTGCCGCCGACCACTCCGGTGAGATGTCGTTCGGCGCGATGTTCTCCGGCGGCGACGGTACGGTGCACGTCTACTTCGAGACCGCCGCCGCGATCATCTCGTTGCTCCTGCTCGGGCGCTACTTCGAGGCTCGCGCCCGGCGGCAATCCAGCCACGCGCTCCGCGCACTCCTGGAGCTCGGCGCGAAGACCGCCCGTCTCGACACCGGCGAGGAGATCGCGATCGCCGACCTCGAGGTCGGGATGCGCTTCGTCGTGCGGCCGGGGGAGAAGATCGCGACCGACGGGCGCGTCGTCGACGGGGCGTCGGCGATCGACATGGCGATGCTCACCGGCGAGCCGGTCCCGGTCGATGTCGGGGCTGGCGACGAGGTGTTTGGCGCGACGGTGAACACCTCGGGCCGACTCGTCGTCGAGGCCACGAAGATCGGGAGCGACACGGCGCTGGCCCAGATCGCGCGTCTCGTCGAACAGGCTCAGGGCTCGAAGGCCCCGGTCCAGCGCCTCGCCGACCGGATCTCGGCCGTGTTCGTACCGGTGGTCCTCGTCCTCGCCGCGCTCACCCTGGTCGTGTGGCTCGCCGTGACCGGCGAGGCCGATCGTGCGTTCACGGCCGCGGTCGCAGTACTGATCATCGCCTGCCCGTGTGCGCTCGGGCTCGCCACTCCGACGGCGATCATGGTGGGGACCGGTCGCGCGGCCCAACTCGGCATCGTGATCAAGGGCGGGGAGGTGCTCGAGGCCACCCGCACGGTCGACGTCGCAGTGCTCGACAAGACCGGAACGCTCACCGAGGGCCGCATGCGGCTGGTCGACGTCGTGCCCGCCCCGGGGGTCGACCCGTTCGAATTGCTCCACCGGGCCGGCTCGGTCGAGGACGCGTCGGAGCACCCCATCGCCCGCGCGGTCGCCGCGGGTGCGCGCGACCGGGGTGCAGCGCTGGTGGCCCCCACGGCATTCGTGAACGAACCGGGCCGCGGTGCGCGCGGCGTCATCGACGGGATCGAGACTCGGGTGGGAAAGCCCGAATTTGTCGGGACCGTTCCGGCAACGCTCGCGAGCGCGGCGGCGACGGCCGATACGGGCGGCCACACGCTCGTCTACGCGGGATGGGACGGCGCGGCGCGCGGCGTGTTCCTGGTTGCCGACACGGTCAAGGCCACGTCACGTGAGGCGATCGCCGCGTTGCACGGTCTCGAGATCGAGACGGTGATGGTCACGGGTGACCGTCAGGCGGCCGCGAATGCCGTTGCCGTCGAGGTAGGGATCGATCGTGTGGTCGCCGGGGTGCTCCCCGGGCAGAAGGTCGACGTCGTGCAGGAGCTGCAGGCCGAGGGACGGCGGGTCGCGGTCGTCGGTGACGGGGTCAACGACGCCCCCGCACTCGCGCAGGCCGACCTCGGCATCGCCATCGGCACCGGGACCGATGTCGCGATCGAGGCGAGTGATCTCACGCTCGTCTCGGGCGACCTCCGGGCCGCGGCCGACGCGATCGCGCTTTCTCGCCGCACCCTCACCACGATCAAGGGCAATCTCTTCTGGGCGTTCGCCTACAACGTCGCCGCGATCCCCCTCGCCGCGGTCGGGCTGCTCAACCCGGTCGTCGCCGCGGCCGCCATGGGGTTCTCGTCGGTCTTCGTGGTCACCAACTCGCTGCGGCTCCGCCGCTTCCAGGGCTACCGCGCCCTGCCGTAGGCGGCCCGCCACCCCGTCGCGTGCAGTTGCTCAGCGGGTAAGCCAGGTGTTCAGGAGCTCGGCTTCCGGCACGGCGTACTCCCGGAGGCCCGACACGATCGCGCCTTCGACCTTGCTCCCCACGAGCACCATTCGCACCTTCACCATGCCGGTGAGGACGCGGCGCGTTCCTGCGCCGTCCGGCTCGAGGACCGACCGATAGGTCGATTCCAGACGGTCGGCGTAGTTGTCGGGCTCGATCGTGTGGTCGGCGTGCCGCGCGGCGAGGTCGAACCTCGCGTCATCCACCCACGTGAGCTTCTTCGGGTCGATGACTGCCGTGACCGCGGAGGACAGGTCGGCTGTGAAGCGGAGACGGACGCGCAGGTGCGCGGTGGTGTCGTCGCGGGTGCACTCGAGCAGCTCGGCGTCCCCGAGCTTCGGGAGCTTGGACCGTGCTGCGATGAACTCGGGATCGAGGAGGATCTCTTGCACCACAGCGGGCGGCCCCATGAGTGCCTGCTCGATGGTGAAGTCCACGCTCGAGAGGCTAGAGCGCGGCGCCTTGGATGCGTGCGACTACGCGATCACGAGGTAGGCGATCGGCGCCGCGACGCTCGCTACGATCGTGAATCCGACGACCATGAGGGACAGTCGGCCGCTGCGATGCTCGCCAACGACGCGAGGATCCCGCCCGAGGAGCAGCATCAGCACGATCAGCGGCGGTGCGGCGAGGCCGTTGAGGATCGCCGCGTAGTAGAGCGCACGGATCGAGTTGATCGCGAAGACATCGATGAGCAGGCCGGCGAGCATCGAGCCGGCGAGGACGCCGTAGAAGCCGCGCGCCTCTCGGAACGTCTTCGACAGGCCCTCGTGCCAGCCGAACGCCTCGGAGAACGCGTATGCGGTCGACCCCGCGAGCACCGGCACCGCGAGAAGGCCCAGGCCCACGATGCCGAGAGCGAAGATGAGCCCGGAGAGATCGCCGGCAAGGGGACGTAATGCGTCGGCAGCCTGCTCGGCCGTCGCGATGGTGGTGATCCCGGCCGGGTGCAACGTCGAGCCTGCGACGACGATGATGATGAACGCGATCGTGACCGCGGAGGTCATCCCTCCGACGACGTCGACGCGCATGGCCCGCACATGGTCTTCGGTGAGCTGATGCCCCACGTCGTGGTGCTCGATCTCCTCCTCCACCTCTTCGCTCGCCTGCCAGAAGAACAAGTAGGGCGACACCGTGGTGCCGAACACGGCGATCAGCGCGGCGAGCCCCTCGGCACCGCCGACCAGGCGCGGGTTGAGCAGGCTGTCGAGCACTGCACTCCAGTCGACGTCGATGGTGAGCAGCACGAGTGGGTAGGCGAGCAATGAGAGTGCGAGCCAGCGCAGCACCCGCGCGTAGCGGTGGTAGGGGAGGATGACCGCGAGCGCGACCATCCCGACGGTGAACGCCACGACGAGGAGTGCAGTGGGCACGTCGATGACGAGGTGGGTGGACGCGGCCATTGAGCCGACATCCGCGGCGATGTTGAAGGTGTTCGCCGCGATCGTGAGGGCGAGCGCGCCATACAGGACAGGTCGAGGGAAGTGCTCTCGAATCAGTGTCGCGAGTCCCTTGCCCGTGGCCAAGCCCAGACGTGCCGCGTTCTCCTGAACCGCCGCCGCCATCGGGGCCACGAGGACCGTCGACCACAGCAGGCCGAACCCGAACGCGGCACCGACCTGGGAATATGTGGCGATCCCTGACGGGTCGTCGTCGGCCGCACCCGTGACGATTCCGGGACCGAGACGACTGAAGTACCCGTGGCCGATGATGCGGTGGCGTCGGGGGGTGTGGTGGCGCAACGGGCGCAGACGAACGGTCAAGGGCCCCAAGTGTCGCGTACGCTCCATGGTCGGGCGCGACATGTGCGAGGTGTAGGTGTGGCCAAGATCAACGACATTCTTCGGGACGGCCGCGCCGTGTCGTTCGAGTTCTTTCCCCCGCGCTCCGATGAGGCCGAGGCGACGCTCGAGCGCACGCTGGTCGAGCTCGAGCCACTGCACCCGTCATTCGTCTCCGTCACGTACGGCGCCGGCGGCACGACGCGTGAGCGAACCCACGACCTGGTGGTGGGGATCAACCGCGACACGTCGATGACGGCGATGGCGCACCTCACGTGCGCGGGGCACACCCGGGCCGAGCTCGAAGAGATCATCGGCCGCTACCGCGATGCCGGTGTCGAGAACATCCTCGCCCTCGGTGGCGATCCCCCGGCCGAGCTCGCGCTTGCGCCCGGCGAGCTCGTGCACGCGCTTGATCTCGTCCGTCTCGTGCGAGAGGTCGGCAACTTCGCCGTGGGCGTGGCGGTGCATCCGGAGCCCCACCCACGGTCACCGTCGCTCGAGGAGGACCGCCGCCACAGCGCCGAGAAGATGGCCGAGGCCGACTTCGGCATCACCCAGTTCTTCTTCGATGCTCGCCACTACTTCGAGCTCGTGGAGTCCCTCCGGGCGCACGGCGTCGAGAAGCCCGTGATCCCGGGGATCATGCCGGTGCTGAGCATCGCGGGCACCAAGCGCATGACCGAGCTCCAGGGCTCGGAGTTCCCGGAGTGGTTCATGGACAAGTTGCGCCCCGTCGAGGACGACCCTGCTGCGGTCCGCCGGATCGGCATCGAAGAGAGCTCGCGGCTCTGCCGCGAGCTCCTCGACGGTGGAGCCCCCGGGCTCCACTTCTTCACCCTGAACCGTTCGACCGCGACCCGCGAGATCTACGAGAGCCTCGGACTCGGGTAGCGACTACTTCAGGTGCTTCTTCAGGCGAGCGACGTCGGTGATCACCAGGTTCGCCGTGCGGGGGTAGGCAGCTCCCGGGTTTGTCGCGGTGACGCCGGTGACCGCACGACCAAGCCGGAACGCGACCGCCTCGAAGTAGACGTCAGCGCCGCCACCCTGATCAGCCGGAACCCCGGTGATCACTCCCTGGAACCCGACACCCTCGTCGAACGTGCCGCGGGGCGCGCCGCTCACGTCGAGAGCCGACACGGTCGCCGTCGCGCCGGAACCCTCGAGTTTCTGGTCGAGTCCCTGCTGGAGACACTCCTGCGCCGTCGGGAGCCTGAACGCCGCGAGGTAGGCCTTCGCGAGCTTGACGGTGGGAAACACGTACACGGTGTTGGTGATCTGGCCGCTGGTGTCGCTGTTCTTGAAGTCGGGAGAGTGCGCGCTGAACTTCTTGCCGGCCTGCTCGACCTTGTTCGTCGGTGCGCACGCAGGGAGCTTCGACGGCGGATCTTCGGTGTGGGGCGTCGCCGTCCATCCCGTCTCGCTGAGATCCGAGGCCTTGAGCGTCGAGGCCTTGGCGATCTGCTTGTTCGACGCCGCGAACGCCGGTGCGGCGAACGCACCGACGAGGGCGATTGCGCTGACGGCGCCAAGCGCGGTCACACGACGGGTGCGGTTCACAGTGCCTCCTGTAGGCGTTGGGTGACGAGTCCGATGAGGCCGGTGGCGATGTCGACGGGAACCGTACCGCTTTCGTCACCGAGTCCGAACGCGGCGATCGCGCG
>Ga0315278_10006082_pt1 | contig 10954 bp, 10 predicted proteins | sample YL17G06_0_MG_FD_203880 | JGI IMG/M metagenome (GOLD analysis project Ga0315278, IMG submission 203880) | Sediment microbial communities from Yellowstone Lake, YNP, Wyoming, USA - YL17G06_0 | ecosystem: Environmental > Aquatic > Freshwater > Lake > Sediment | place: USA: Wyoming | collected... | reverse complement strand
TTATTGAACGTCTACTTTAACCGGTTTCCCCCGTCCCTGCCATCGCCGGGGCGCCCCTAGCGCAGCACTCCCGCGCAGGCTATGACTTCCGACTCACATAGGGGTTCCGTCCGGTCTTGAACTCGATACGCAACGGCGTGCCGGCGAGGCCGAACGCCTTGCGAAAGACACCCTCGAGGTAGCGGCGATAGTTCGGCGCCACCGCGTCGAGCGCGGTTCCGTGCACCACGATGACCGGCGGGTTCACGCCGCCCTGGTGCGCATACCGCAGCTTCGGCCGCACCAGCCCGGCGCGCCGCGGCGACTGGCGCGCGACCGCGTCGATGAGGGTGCGCGTGACCTTCGGCGTCGGGAGCCGCGCCGTCGCGGCCCGATAGGCCTCGTCCACCGACGCCAGCACGCGGCCGAGCCCCTCCCCGCGCAACGCCGACACGAAGTGCATGCGCGCGAAGCTCAGGAACTCGAGCTTGCGCTCGAGCGTGCGGCGCGCGTTCTCGCGCTCGTACTCGCCGAGACCATCCCATTTGTTGGCCGCCACCACGATCGCGCGCCCGCGCTCCAGTACATATCCGGCGAGGTGTGCGTCCTGCTCGGACACACCTTCGGCAGCGTCGACCACCAGCACGACGACGTTGGCGCGATCGATTGCTTGCAGCGTCTTCACGACCGAGAACTTCTCCACCGCCTCGAACACGCGCCCCTTGCGCCGCACGCCCGCGGTGTCGACGAGGACATAGCGCCGCCCGGCGCGCTCGAACGGTACCTCGATCGCGTTGCGCGTCGTGCCGGGCTCATCGTAGACGATCATCCGGTCTTCGCCGAGCAGGCGGTTCACGAGCGTCGACTTGCCCACGTTCGGCCGGCCCACCACGGCGATGCGCGGCGCATCGTCCGCGGCGGGCGGCTCCGGCGCCTCGTCCGGCGGGAACTCCGCGAGCACCTCGTCCATCAGCACGCGCACGCCCTCGCCATGCGCAGCCGAGATCGCGTACGGCGTGCCCAGGACGAGTTCGTGGAACTCGGCTGTCACGATCGCGGGGTCCATGCCTTCGGCCTTGTTGACCGCGACCCACACGCGCGCCCGGAGCCGGCGCAGCTCCTCGCCGATGCGCCGGTCCTGCGGCGCGAGGCCGTCGCGCCCGTCGACGACGAGGATCACCGCGTCGGCCTCGGCGAGCGCGCTGGAGGTCTGCTTTGCCATCGCGCCGAGCATCCCCTCCTTGGCCACTGGCTCGAGGCCACCGGTGTCGACCACGAAGTACGGGCGATCGCCCATCAGGCCGTCACCGTAGTGGCGGTCGCGGGTGAGGCCCGGCAGGTCGGCGACGAGCGCGTCGCGGCTGCGCGTGAGCCGATTGAACAGCGTCGACTTGCCCACGTTGGGGCGGCCGACGAGGACGATCGTGGGCTTCATGGAGTGCGCGCAGATCTACGGAATGTCTGAACAAAGGGGGATACCTCCCCCTTTGTCCCCCGATGTCAGAGGAAGCTCTGCTTCGTTCTTCGAATAATCAAAGCTTCCCTACCGCGTTGCGATCGCATACAAGTTTCCGCCGCTCGTCTGCACAAGGAAGTGGCTGCCGAGCGCGACGGGCGCGCTGCGGATCGCCGTGCCGTCGGTCGCAAGCCGTCCGACGAACGCGCCGGTATCGCGGCCCAGGAGGTGCACTTGCCCCTCGAAATCGCCGAACGCCACCTCGGCGGCGACCGAGAGCGGCGCGGTGAGGCGACGGTTGGCGAGCTTGTCCTGCCGCCAGAAGCTCCGACCGGTAGTGCGCTCGAACGCCGCGACGGCGCCGCGGTCCTCGCTGACGTAGACCGAGCGCGCGTCGACACCGAGCCCGGCGCTCGACGACATCTCGCGCGCCCAGATCGGGTTGCCGTTGCCCAGATCGAAGCACGCGACTCGCCCCTGGAACGCGACCGCGCACGCGTCTCGTTCGCCGACCCAGGGCAGCCCAACCACGTCGCTGACGCGCTCGAGCTCCGTGGTGCCCTTGGGCTGCGACACGGTCCCCTCCCAGCGCAGCCCGCCGTTCGTCAGCGCCACCGCGATGAGCTTGCCGCCCGAGAAGCCTGCGAACACGAAACCACCCTCCACCACCGCGCCCACCGGGCTGCGCACCGCGAGAGCGGGCGCCGCACGCTGGAACACCCAGCGCCGCCGGCCATCGCGGGCGTCGAGCGCGAAGATCCGGCTGTCGGCGCTCCGCACGACCACCAGATCGCCGGCGACAACCGGCGCTGAGAGTACCTCGCTTGACACTCGCGCACGCCACAGCGTGACGCCGTCTGCATCGAGCGCGATCACCTCGCCCCCGGCCGAGCCGACGACGACCAGCTTCCCGTCGGCGCCGACGCCGCCCGACAGCTGCGCGGGCACGCGCACGCGCCACACCTGCCGCCCGCTCGCGGCGTCGAGTCGGACGACCGTGCCATCCGCTGCCGCGGCGAAGACGCTGCCGCCGGCGACTGCGGGCGTGAATGTCTCGAGCTCGGCCTTGCCCACCGACGCCTGCCAGAGCACGCGCACCGGGATCGGGTTGGGGATCTGCACGAGCGGCGCCGGTGGCGGCGGCGACGCGCTGAACCAGTCGAGCGGGTTCAGGCTGAACTGGCTGAATGAGCTGCATCCGCCGAGCGTGGCTGCGGCAACGAGGGCGGCGAGCCAGCGGCTCATTGGGCTACCTTGTCGCTGCGCGCCAAGGATTCGCGCTTGGGGCGGCCCGGCGCGCTCATGCGCGTACTCGCCGCGCATGCGCGACCACCGGACTGCGCACTACTTTGCGCTTGCGCCATCGAGCTTGAGCTGGATCAGTTCGCGCGCCGGTTCCTCACCCCCACCGAGCTTGGAAAGCGCGGCCTGATAAGCCGCCCTCGCCTCCGCCGCCTTGCCCTGCGCCTGGAGCACGTCGCCGCGGGCATCCTCGAACAGCGCCTCGAAGGACGCCGGAGGCTTCACCGCCAGCACCTTGAGCGCTTCGTCGTACGTCTTCTCGTCGAGCAAGACGGCCGCGAGCCGGATCCGCGCGAGCGCCTGCACCTCCGGGTCGCGCCCCTTGTCGACCACCCACTGCAGCTGTACGCGCGCGGTCTTGAGGTCGCCCGCCTCGAAATGGATCTTTGCCGAGACGAGCGCGCCGAGCGTCGCATAGAGGGACCCGGGATAGGACTCGAGCAGCGCGCCCGCGAGCTCGCGCACCTTTTTCGCGTCGTTCGCGCCGGCTGCTTTCTGCAGCTCGGTGTAGAGAGTGGCGGCCTGCGCCGACTGCGAGGTCTGATACCAGCCCCAGAACCGCCACGCTGCGATCAGCAGCAGCGCGGCCGAGATCGCAATCACGATCAGGTTGCCATACCGGTTCCAGAACGACTTGATCTCTGCGATCTGTTCCTGTTCTTCGAGGTCGTAGGCGGCCATCTAGGATTCTTCCGCGTAAAGGAGTTGAGAAAGGCTCTCCGGCAGCGCATCGAGCGCGAGCCGGATCTGCGCGCGCTCGACGCGCAGCGACTTCACGCTTGCCTCCCGGGCCGCCGCCTCGTCGTCGCCGACGATTACCGCCACCTGCGCGCCGCTCGCGTCGGCCCGGCGCATCTGGGTCTTGAAGCTCCCGCCGCCACAGTGATGGGCGACAGAGAAGCCGTGGTCGCGCAGCCGCTCGGCGACCGTGAACGCGAACCGGTCCGCGGCCTCGCCCTGGTGCACGAGGTAGACGTCCTGCGCCTCGGCCGCGCCAGACCCGCCCGCCTCCTGCAGCAGTGCGATCAGGCGCTCGACCCCCATTGCGAAGCCGATCGCCGGGGCCGGCTTGCCGCCAATCTGGGTGAACAGCCCGTCGTAACGCCCGCCGCCGCACACCGTCCCCTGCGCGCCGAGGCGGTCGGTCACCCACTCGAACACGGTGAGGTTGTAGTAATCGAGCCCGCGCACGAGGTGGTGGTCGATGGAGAACGGCAGGCCTGCGTCCTTAAGGATGGCCTGCAGGCCGTCGAAATGCTTCAGGGACGCCTCGCCAAGGTGGTCAAGGAGCTTCGGCGCGCCCTCGATGATCGGCCACATCGCGGGGTTCTTACTGTCGAGCACGCGCAGCGGGTTGGTGACGAGCCGGCGGCGCGAATCGGCGTCGAGGTCGGCTGCGTGCCGTTTGAGGTGCGCCACCAGCGCGTCGCGGTGCGCCCGCCGCTCGTCGAGCGCGCCGAGCGAATTGATCTGCAGCCGCACGCCCTCGAGGCCGAGGTCGTCCCAGAGACGCGCGCACATCAGAATGAGCTCGGCATCCACGTCCGGCCCGGCGTAGCCGAGCGCCTCGGCACCGACCTGGTGGAACTGCCGGTAGCGGCCCTTCTGCGGCCGTTCGTGCCGGAACATCGGCCCCATGTACCAGAGGCGCTGCGCCCCGGCGTGTAGCAGCGAGTGCTCGATGGCCGCGCGCACCGTCGAGGCGGTCGCTTCCGGCCGGAGCGTGAGGCTCTCCCCGTTCAGCTCGTCGACGAAGCTGTACATCTCCTTCTCGACAATGTCGGTCGCCTCGCCGATCGCGCGCCGGAAGAGCGCAGTGTGCTCGAGCAGCGGCATGCGGATGCTGCGGTAGCCGTAGGCATGTGCCCACGAGCGCACGACTTCCTCGAAGCGCTCCCACAGCGCGGACTCGTCCGGAAGGATATCGTTCATCCCCCGGACCGCCTGAATGGTCTGGGTCATTTAACTAGTGTCGAATCGAAGTTGGAAGCAATCGCGGCCCAAAAAAATTTCGTACGAACAAGGGGGACCCCTTGTATATCCCCGTTGTCGAACAAGGGGCTGCGCCCCTTGTAGATCCCCGGTCGGCTTAGGCGCGTTGCTAGGCAGGGTGAGTCATCTCTCCGCGTCGGCCGCTCTACGCGACGGCCTTCTCTGGTTCGTTCGGGTCGGTCGCGGCCGCGCGCCGGCCCCGCCCGCTCGGGCCGTAGGTCGCGCGGACGTAGTCCTCCACGATGCGCTGGAACTCCTCGGCAATCGCGTCGCCCTTCAGCGTGACCGTCTTCACGCCGTCGACGTACACCGGCGCAACGGGTCGCTCGCCTGAGCCTGGAAGGCTGATCCCGATGTTGGCCTGCTTCGATTCGCCCGGGCCGTTCACAACGCACCCCATCACGGCGACATGCATCTCCTCTACGCCCGGATAGGCACCGCGCCACACCGGCATCTGCGCACGCAGGAAGCTCTGGATCTTGGCGGCGAGAGACTGGAACACGGTGCTCGTCGTACGCCCGCAGCCGGGGCACGCGATTACCAAAGGCGCAAACGAACGCAGCCCCATCGTCTGCAGCATCTCCTGCGCGACCACGACCTCGCGCGTCCGGTCGCCGCCCGGCTCCGGAGTCAGCGATACGCGAATCGTGTCCCCGATGCCCTCCTGCAGCAGGACCGCCATCGCGGCGGTGGAGGCGACGATTCCCTTGGAGCCCATGCCCGCCTCGGTCAGGCCCAGGTGCAGCGGGTAGTCGCAACGGCGCGCGAGCTCCCGGTATACCGCGATCAGGTCCTGCACCCTGCTCACCTTGCACGAAAGTACGATCCGATCGTCGGCGAGGCCAAGCGCCTCGGCGCGCGCCGCACTCTCCAGCGCCGAGGCAATCAGTGCCTCGCGCATCACCGCGTCCGCCCCGAACGGCTCGGGTCGCCGCGCGTTCTCGTCCATGAGGCGCGCCAGGAGATCCTGGTCGAGGCTCCCCCAGTTGACGCCGATGCGCACCGGCTTGCCGTAGCGGCAGGCGGTCTCGATCATCTGCGCGAACTGCTCGTCGCGCCTGGCGCCCGTACCGACGTTGCCGGGATTGATCCGGTACTTCGCGAGTGCCTCCGCGCAACCCGGATGCTCGGCGAGCAGCTTGTGACCGTTGAAATGGAAGTCGCCGACGAGCGGGACAGAGCAACCCATCGCGTCGAGCCGCGCGCGGATCGCTGGCACGGCGGCCGCCGCTGCCGCCGTATTCACGGTGACCCGCACGACCTCCGACCCGGCACCCGCGAGCTCGAAGACCTGTCGCACGGTGGCGTCCGCGTCGGTGGTGTCGGTGTTGGTCATCGACTGGACCACAATCGGCACGCCGCCCCCGAGCAGGACGTCGCCGACCCGGACCTGGCGCGCGGCGCGGCGCTTCACCGGCATGGGCCCCGCCTCACTCGAGCTTGAGCCGCGCGACGTCGGTGCGCGTGAACGGCATCAGGTCGACGTCGGACTCGTTGTAGCGCAGCTGCACCCCTTGCGCGTTGCCGATCACGATCGAGAACGGCGCGACGCCCTCAACCTCGCGCCGCGTGCCGGGGGGGTTGAGCTGCGAGAACACGATGAGACCCTTGGCATCGCGAATCTCGACCCAGGACTCACGGTTAAAGGCGAGCTCGATGCGCTTCGCCGTCAGCACGGTCTCGATCGGCCGCGACATCGCGGTCGGCGCGGCGATCGCCGCCGCCTCCGGTACGGCGGCAGCGGGACCCGGTGCGACCAGCGGGGTGACCACCTCGCGCTGTACGGAAGCGGCAGGCCCGGTCAGCCTCGCGGCGGCGACCCTTGGCGGCTCGGTGGGCCGCAGCAGCCATTCGACCAGCACGCCCCCGACCGCGACGACCACGAGCACCGAGAGCACGACGTAGACGAGCGAGCCGCGGCGCGCCTTGCGTGGGATCGTCACGCCCGTTCCGCGCGGTCCGGTGACGGTGGGACCTGCCGTGGTCAGCGGAGACGCTCGCAGCTGCGCGACCAGGGCGTCGGCGTCCACGCCGACGAGCTTCGCGTATGCGCGAATCATCCCGCGCACGAATGCCGGACCGGCGAGTGATTCGTAACGGTCCGACTCAAGCGCCTCGATCTGTTTCAGGGAGAACTTCAGCCGTAGCGCGATCTCGGTCACGGTCAAGCCGCGCGCGGCACGCGCGGCGGCGAGCTGCCGCCCGGGCAAGCGCGGTTCGGGGGCGGCTGGTTCTGCTGTGTCGTTCACGAGAGCCTCCCTCAGTCGTAGTCGCCGCGCTGCATTGCCTGATACTCGGTCGATCCGGCGTAGCGGCGCCGCAGCTGGTTCGCGAGGGTCCCCTCCGCGAGGCGATCGCCGAGCTTGCGCTCGATGCGGACCGCCAGCCATAGCGACTCGGGCGTGCCGTTCGGCACCAGCCGGTTGAAGCGCGCCACCAGGGTCTTCGCCTCCTGGAGCTGGCCCCGCCGGTAGAGCAGGTCCGCGTACGGCAGGAGTGCCTGCAGGCTGTTCGGATCGAGGCGTAGTGCGCGCTCGAAGTAGGTCGCCGCCTCGTTGGGATTGCGCTTGACCACGCACTGGCCCGCCGCGGCGAACGACTTCGCCGGCGACGCGTACAGCGGGTTACGGATCGCGTTCAGGAACCACTGGATCGACTGTTCCTCGCGCCCGGACTGGCAGAGAAACCAGCCGTAGTTGTGATTGAGGTCGGGGTCCTGCGGGGCCAGCTGCAATCCGCGCCGGAAATTCCCATCGGCGGCGGTGTTGTCCTTCAGTTCCATGTTCACCAGGCCGAGGACGTTGTAAGCCGGGGCATAGGCCGGGTCGGCTTGGATCGCGATGCGCGCCTCCTCGAGCGCGACGCCGAAATTGCCGAGCTCGTAATAGGCGCCGGCCAGATCGGCGTGCGCCTTCGCGCGCGTGCGCCCATCGCTCATCTCGGCCAACACGCCGGTATCCGGGTCGGGGTTTTTCGGCCCGCGGTCGGATCGCGGCGTCAGCCCGCCCTCCTCGCTCGAGGCGCAGCCGGCGATCAGCGCCGCAAGCAGTACCGCGGCTAGCGAACGCCCGGCAGCGGCCGCGGTCATGCCACCCTCGCGGGTCGCTGCGCGCGGCCCGTCCGGTCGCGCACCTGGCCGGCGAGCTGCCCGCATGCGGCGTCGATGTCGTCGCCGCGGGTCCTGCGCGTGGTGGTGACGATCCCCGCCGAGTTGAGGATGTCCGAGAAACGCCGCACCGTCTCGCGCGACGAGCGCGCGAAACCCGACTCCGGAAACGGATTAAAGGGGATCAAATTGATCTTGCAAGACACCGCGGCCACGCGCCGCGAGAGCTCGCGCGCCTGCGCATCGGAGTCGTTCACACCTTCCAGCATCACGTACTCGAAGGTCACGAAGTCGCGCGGCGCCTTCTCCAGGTAGCGTCGGCACGCCGCGAACAGCGTCGCAAGCGGGTATTTCTCGTTGATCGGGACGAGCCGGCTGCGCAGCGCGTCGTTCGGCGCGTGCAGGCTCACCGCGAGCGCCACCGGGCACTCGTCGCGCAGCCGATCCATCATCGGCACGATCCCGACCGTCGACACGGTCACGCGCCGCCGCGAGAGCCCATAGGCGTTGTCGTCGAGCATCAGCCGCAGCGCGGGAAGCACGTTCTCAAGGTTGAGGAGCGGCTCGCCCATGCCCATCAGCACCACGTTGCTGATCGAGCGCTCCCTACCGTGCACCGCGCCGTGCACCGCGCCCAGGGCGCGGTTGGCCCACCAGAGCTGGCCGACGATCTCGGCGGTGGTGAGGTTGCGGTTGAAGCCTTGGCGGCCGGTCGAGCAGAACCGGCACGCCATCGTGCAGCCCGCCTGGGTCGAGACGCAGAGCGTGCCTCTGTTTTCCTCGGGGATGAAGACGGTCTCCACCGCATTCGCGGCGCCAACGTCGAGCAGCCACTTGCGCGTGCCGTCTGCCGCGGTGCTGTCGCGGATCATGCGCGGCGGCACGACCTCGGCGGTCTCGGTGAGCCGCTGCCGGAGGCTGCTCGCGAGGTCGCTCATGCGCTCGAACTCGGACTCGCCCGAGCGATGCACCCAACGCAGCACCTGGCGCGCGCGGAAGGGCTTCACGCCGATCGCGGCGCAGAAGCCCACCATGCCGGGGGCGTCGAACTCGAGCAGGTTGGCCTTCATCGGCTGCTGCAGCGTCAGCGCGAGAACAGCTCGCGGGCCGGGAAGAAGAACGCAATCTCGGCGCGTGCGGTGTCCGGCCCGTCCGAACCGTGCACCGCGTTCGCGTCGATCGATTCGGCGAAGTCCGCGCGGATCGTTCCCGGCGCGGCTTTCCTCGGGTCGGTCGCGCCCATCAACTCGCGGTTCTTCGCGACCGCATTCTCGCCCTCGAGCACCTGGACGATCACCGGTCCCGAGGTCATGAACTTGACCAGGTCGCGAAAGAAGGGGCGCTCGCGGTGCACCGCGTAGAAGCCCTCGGCGTCGTGCTGCGAGAGCCACATCATGCGCGCGGCGATGATCTTCAGGCCGGCGGCCTCGAAGCGTGCGTAGATCCGACCGATCGCGTTCTTCGCGACTGCGTCGGGCTTGAAGATCGATAGGGTCCGTTCCACCGCCATGCTCGCTCCCTTGCCGTAATTCTTGCAGGTGAAAGTAACCCGTTATTTTATCACTGGTTTCACTGGTTTCGAACAATGCCCCGGGTGCGCTGCAGTTTTGCGCGGGTATTTCGTGCTGGCGCGCTCCCAAATCGGTTCGAACCCCGCCTCGCCCGGCGCGGCGCGCAGGGCCGCGGCGACCCCGATCCCCTCGACCCATGCCAGCTCGCCGCCGCAATAGAGCAGCGGCAGCCGCTCGCGTTCCCACGGGGGAACGCCGCTCTCCTGGAGGAGCGCCTTAAGCGCGCGGCGCGGACGGCGCGTGTCGGTGCGGAGCCGCTCTCCCCCGCGGCGCAGGCGGACCTCCAGCCGGCCGGATCGGACCGCGGCGACCGCGAGCCCTCGACCCGTCGTCCGTTTGAGGCGGAGGGCGCCACCGAGTTCGGGGATCGGCCAAGTCCGCCCTCCCGGCCACCGCGCGCGGAACCCGACGGGCACGTCGGCCGTCCGTCGGACCACCCACACACCTCCGCGGAAACGCCGAATCTCGGCCTCCCCCGCCACGACCCGAACCGCGGCGTCGGCCCTCGCGTCGAGCAACTGGCGCAGTGCTTCCTCGAGCCGGACGCTGTCCGGTGCAGCGACCCCAGCCTGCATCAGGGCCAGGCGCAGTGCGTTTTTCGCTCGCGCCCGTGGCAGCGCGGCCAGCGCCGACACTGCAAGCCGTCCATCGATCGCCGCACCGGCCGCGTCGACCGCCGCGACGGCGAGCACGACGTCGTTCGCTTCGGCCATCAGCGCGGCGCTGCGCGCCAGGTTCGCGCTTGCCTGCGGGTTGATCTCCCGCAGCAGCGGCAGTATCCGGTGTCGCACGAGGTTGCGCGCCCGCCGGGTGTCGGCGTTGCTCTCGTCCTCGACCCAGGCCAGCCCCCGGTCCCGCGCGAAGGCCTCGATCTCGGCGCGCGTGGCGCCCAGCAGGGGCCGAAAAAGTGCCGGCGGCGCCCGGCGCCCGCGCCCGGGCTGCGACCGCACCGCCGGCATCCCCGCCAATCCCGCGGGCCCAGCGCCGCGCGCGAGCTGCAGCAGCACGGTTTCGGCCTGATCGTCCTCGTGCTGCGCGAGGGCGACGAAGTCCGTGCGCAGCACGGCGAGGAGTGCGTAGCGGGCGGCGCGGGCCGCACCTTCTAGGCCGAGCGCGCGATGCGGCGCCAGGTCCGCTTTCTTCACCGCGCAGCGCAATCCGTACCGCCGTGCGGCGGCACGCGCGAACCGGGCCCATTTCGCCGCGTTCGGGCTGATGCCGTGATCGACATGCAGGCAGTCGAGTGCGAAGGGGTGACGCGGCGCGAGCGCCGCGAGGAGCTCGAGCAGCGCGATCGAGTCAACGCCGCCCGACAGGGCGAGCGTCAGGCGCGCGCCGTGCGGGACGTGACGGGCAAGCTCCACGCCGACGCGCTCGACGAGATCACTTGACCGCCGCTTCCTTGAACTTGCCATGACCCATCAGCCGCTCGAAACGCTCTTCGACAAGCGCCGACAGGCCCTTGTCCGCGAGGCTGCGAAGCGCGTCCTGCAGCGCCTTCTTCAGACTCTGCGCCGCGGCCGCGTGGTCGCGGTGCGCACCGCCCAG
>Ga0315278_10006080_pt1 | contig 10954 bp, 13 predicted proteins | sample YL17G06_0_MG_FD_203880 | JGI IMG/M metagenome (GOLD analysis project Ga0315278, IMG submission 203880) | Sediment microbial communities from Yellowstone Lake, YNP, Wyoming, USA - YL17G06_0 | ecosystem: Environmental > Aquatic > Freshwater > Lake > Sediment | place: USA: Wyoming | collected... | reverse complement strand
CCTCGTCGTCGCGGGACGCCTTTCGCTCGACGATCCAGCGCTGCAGCGTGGACAGCTCGCGGAACGGGAAGACCGCCCCGCCTGACTGGCGCAGCCGCCACTCGCTCCGAGGGGCCGCCTCGGCGCCAGGGGCTTCCGGTGCGCCGCCCTGCGAGGCGAGGTCGGCGATGGGAATCGGCACGTCCGCATCGCCCCCCTTGAGGGGCACGGTGACGGCAAGGGTCTTCTTCCGGAGCAGGAAACCGTGGCCGCACTGGGTGCACGCGACCTTGACGCCTGCCTCGGAGACCCGGGCGTCGTCGACGACATACTGGGCCCGGCAACGCTCGCAGCGGACGTCCATGGGAGGGCATTCAAGGTAGCCCCGATGACCGGAGGCGCGCAAGCAGCGGATCCAGGCGGAAAAATTGACCCTTCCCCCTCCGACGATATCGTCGGCTCCGGGGTCATCCGCGCCCCTACACCTGCGATATCGCCGAGGATCAATGGGAAAGCCGAAGTTGAACCGGAAGTACGAGAAGTCCCGGGACGGACGCTCCGGAAGGACGGGAATGGGGAGGGACATCCTCGCCGTGGCCCTGCTCGCGCTCGGCACCGTGCTCGCGATCGCGCTCGTCACCTTCTCGGTCCTCGACGGCCAGCTCATCGCCCACGACGTGCCCCCGGCCTCGAATCTGGTGGGGCCGGTCGGGCACCTCGTCGCCCGGGCCCTCTTCCGGGTGCTCGGCTTCGCCGCGCTGGTTCTCCCGGTGGCGCTCGTCGTCACCGCCATCTCCCTCTTCAAGGGGCAATCGCCCCGCCTCACGCTCATCGGCGCCGGCGCCTACGCGGTCCTCACCGCGTCGGTCGCGACCCTCGCCCACCTCTTCCTCTCCGGCCGGGCCCTCGCCAGCTTCGCCCCTGGCGGCGCGGTGGGACGGCTCTTCTGCACCCGCGCCGATGCCCTCTTCGGCTCGGTGGGGACGGCGCTCGTCGTCGGCGCCGGAGCGGTGGTGGCCCTCATCGTCGCCACCGACGTGAAGGTCCAGAAGGTCTGGGCGGTGACCTGGGCCGCGGTTCGCGCCGCCTGGGGCTGGACGCTCGCGAAGGTCGCCGACGCCGTCGACCGTCACCGCGTCGCGGTGGCCGAGATGCGCGCCGAGGAGGCCGTCGAGCGGGCCCGAGAAGAGGAGCTGGCCGCCTCGGCCGTCGTGGAGGCCGCTTCCGGCGAGGAGCAGGAAGGGCGCGCCATGGCCGGCGCGCTCGTGCGCGAGAAGAAGCGCGTCCGCCTCGATGACGAACCGGCCTGGGCGACCGCCGACGAGGAGGAGGAGGAGGAGGACTCGCTACCCCGGCGACGCCGCCGCGGCAAGGAGGAAAGGGGCGAGGAGCCGCTGCCCACCCCGCTTCCGCTCCTGGTCGGGCCCGGGCTCACCCCCGAGCCACTCTCCGTCGAGGCCGCGCTCGGGCGCCCGGAGATCGTGGTCTCGGCTGCGATGCAGGAGCGCAACAGGAAGAAGAAGTCGAAGGACGCGCCGGAGTTCGCCTTCATGCAGTCGGGCGAGGTCTTCCACCTCCCGTCGGTGTCGCTCCTTCAGCGCCACGAGCAGCCCAAGGGGGAGCTCGACGAGTCGGGCATGCAGAAGACCGCCGAGATCATCGTGTCGACGCTGCGCCAGCACGGCGTGGACGGCGCCATCCGTCACATCCGCCCGGGCCCGGTGGTCACGCTCTACGAGTTCATGCCGGTGGCGGGGGTGAAGCTCTCGAGGATCGAGAACCTCGACAAGGAGCTCACCATGTCGCTCTCGGCGGTGCGCATCCGCATCATCGCGCCCATCCCGGGAAAGGGCGTGGTCGGCATCGAGGTGCCGAACCACGACCGCGCCAACGTGTACCTGCGCGACGTCATCGAGAGCGACGGCTTCGACCGGGCCGTGGGGCTCCTGCCGCTGGCGCTGGGAAAGAACATCGAGGGCATCCCCTACTACGTCGATCTCCAGAGGATGCCCCACCTGCTCATCGCCGGCACCACCGGCGCCGGCAAGTCGGTGGGCCTGAACACCATGATCCTCTCGCTCCTCTTCCGGCATGCGCCGGACCAGGTGCGGATGATCATGGTGGACCCGAAGATGACCGAACTCTCGGTCTACGAGGACATTCCGCACCTTCTCCTGCCGGTGGTCACCGATCCCCAGAAGGCGGCCCGGGCGTTGCAGTGGGCGGTCGACGAGATGGAGCGGCGCACCCAGGTCCTGGCCGACACCGGCTCGAAGGACCTCAAGTCCTACAACGCCAAGGTGGACAAGCTGCGCGCCGAGGGGCGCACCTTCGACGACGCCGACGCCGTGCCGCCCCGGAAGCTGCTGGTGGTGGACATGACGGAGGGTGAAACAGAGGAGGAGGCCTCGGCGCGGCTGGCCCGCGAGGAGCAGGTCCCCCTCTTCGAGGACCCGACCCGGCCCCCGGTGGCCGGCGAGAAGAAGGCCCCCCAGAAGCTGCCCTACATCGTGGTGGTCATCGACGAGCTGGCCGATCTCATGATGACCGCGCCCCGCGAGGTGGAGATCTCGCTGGCCCGCCTGGCCCAGAAGGCCCGGGCCACCGGCATCCACCTCATCGTGGCCACGCAGCGCCCCTCCACCGACGTGATCACCGGGATGATCAAGAACAACTTCCCGGCCCGCATCACCTTCCGGCTGGCCTCGCGCCACGACTCGACCACCATCATCAACGGCCCGGGCGCCGAGGCGCTGCTCGGCGACGGCGACATGCTGGTGCTCACCGCCACGCAGCCGGTCACCCGCGTCCAGGGCGCCTTCGTCTCCGAGGAGGAGATCGCCGGGGTGGTCGGGTTCCTGAAGCAGCAGGGGCGGCCGGTCTTCGACGACTCGATCCTGAAGGCCCGGGACGGCGCCAACGACTCGCGCCGCTACGAAGACGAGGACGACCCGGTCTACGACGAGGCGCTGGCGCTGGTCTCGCGCATGGAGGAGGTCTCGGTCTCCAAGCTCCAGCGCGAGATGCGGCTCGGCTACAACAAGGCCGCCAAGATCGTCGAGCGCATGGAGCGCGAGGGGCTGGTCGGTCCGGCCAACGGCGTGAAGCCGCGGCAGGTCCTCATCCGTCCCGCCGGCGAGATGAACGCCCTCCCGAACGTGTAGCGCCGAGCCGCGACTCCTGGCCGTGGAGCATCCGGCGGATGTTGGCCTGGTGCCGCACCAGGATGACGAGGAAGATCACCGCCGCGACCTTGGTGACCGGGCTCTCGATCCCGTGGAACATCGCGCAACCAGCCGCCATCACCGCCGCGGCCGTCATCGAGCCCACCGACGCGATCCGGGTCGCGCCGAAGGTTGCGGCGAAGGCCACCGTCGAGAGCAGCGCCAGCCACGGGGACAGGACCACGAAGACCCCGAGCGCGGTGGCCACCCCCTTCCCGCCGCGGAAACCCAGCCAGAGGGGAAAGACGTGCCCGAGAAAGGCGGAGAGCCCCGCGGCCGCCGCCCAGTCCCCGTCGTGCGGCGCCCCCATGGCGAGCGCCGTGGCGGCCACGGAGATGCCGCCCTTCCCGGCGTCGAGGAGCAGCGTGAGCACCCCCAGGCTGCGCCCGGCGGTGCGCCCGACGTTGGTGGCCCCGATGTTTCCAGACCCGCTCTGCCGAACGTCCACGCCGGCGACGAAGCGCGCCAGCAGGAGCCCGAAGGGCACCGAGCCGGCCAGGTAGCTCGCCCCGACCAGCAGCCAGCCGAGGCGGTCCCCGCTCACGCCATCCTCGCGCACCAAAGCATCCACGCCCAGTTGAGGGCGGCGGCGGAGAGCGTGGCCACCGCCAGCGCCCTCCAGGCCCGCTGCGGGAGCGACGGCCAGGGAAGTCCCAGGCCGACGCGCGCCAGGTCGAGGAGCGCGTAGAGCCAGGCTCCGCCGGCCAGCCCGGCGCCGAGCGGGCTCGCCGCCCAGGCCCCCGCCAGGTCGCCCCGGGCCAGCGCCACGAAGGCGTGGGTCATGCCGCAGGTGGCGCAGGGCAGGCCGGTGGCCAGCCGGAATGGACACTCGGAGTGAATCCCGAGGAGCGGCAGGAAGCGAGCGGCCAGGAAGGAGGCGGCGCCGATCAGGGCGAAGACCTCGGGGATCCCGGGTCGACCGCCGCGCCGCCCCGCCGCCATCCGTCAGCCTCCGTGCACCTTCAGGCTCGAGAGCCCGAAGATCATCAACCACCCCGCGGCGCAGCAGCACAGGCAGACGGCGAGGAAGGGCAGCGAGGTGGCCGCCCAGGCCTTTGCGCTGGTGGTGCGCTGGGCCTCGCGGAAGCCGATGGAGGCCGCAAAGATGAACCAGGTGCCGGCCACCAGGTTGGCGAGCCCGGGCACCGGCGCCGCGCCGATGAGGAGCGCGCCCGAGGCGTAGCCCACCACGGTGAGCGTGGCCTCGAAGCCGCGGGAGGCGGCGCCGAGCACCAGCAGGAAGAGCTGGTAGATGCCGGCCCAGATGAAGATCCAGACCAGGGAGACGAAGGGAGCGGCGATGAGCTGGGCCACCGTCCCGATGGCGGTGGCGCCGGCCATCCACTGGACCACCCAGGTGTCCTGGAACCGGTCCCCCTGGGGCACCTGCTTCAGGATCTCCTGGAACATGCCGCGGGTCGCCGCTCCCATGAGCGCCCCGTAGAGGGTCTGGAACCAGCTCGCCACGGTCATGGAGATGACGCCGAAGAGCACGGCGTTCCCGGGGGAGGTGATCTTCACCGAGCGGAAGAAGAGGGACGGCTGCAGGCAGGCGAGCTTCCAGGTGTCGAGGTAGGCGCGCACCCAGCCCAGCGTGGCGCGCTGGGCAAACGGGGCGTCGGCCTCGGCGGCCGCCCAGGGGACGCCCGGGGCGCCCGGCGGGTAGGCGGCGGGAGCGGGAGGCGCCGGAGGGGGCGCGGTCGGGTCGGCGAGGTGGACCTGCTGCCCGCAGTGCGGGCACGGCTGCACCCCGAAGCGGTCGGTGTCGAATGTCTTCTGGCAGTGGACGCAGCGCGCGAGCATGGGGCGTCGAGCTTACCCCGGCATGCCGGCGGCGTCACCGCATCGACGGGGGCCGGAGGAGCCGAGACCGGTCCTGGCGGGATGGCGGAACGGACAGCGGCTCGCGATCCGGCTATTCGATCGTGGACGCGGTGACCGTCCGCGACCCCGCGAGCACGAAGAACCCCGGCAGGTCCTGGACGTCGAGCCCCGGGTTCGCGCGGAAGGTGGCCCGGTCGATCACCACCGAGCCGCTCCGGTCATTGCTCACGTAGAACACGGCGCCCGCGAGTTCGCGAGCGCTGTTGCCCGTCACCTCGCTCCCGCAGATCGTGAGCGTGAAGGTGTTGCCATCGTTGTAGATCGCGCCGCCGCTCCCGCCGCCCGGCGTTGGGATGCGAGACGTCCTCGGGAGCGCCCGCGGGCGGCACCGCACAGAGCCTGCTCGGGTTGCCAGCGGGGACCAGCGGGCCGGGCGTCACCGCCACGCCGCCGATCGGGTCGCCGCCGCCGCAGGCCACCGCCGCCAGGGCCCACAGCGCCAGCGCGGGCGCGAGCGCCTTCGCAGCCGGGGTTCGCCTCTCCATCCCGCCCATTCTTCACGGGGCTGGGGGCCTGTCCAGGGACCTCCGTGGGGGCGAAGGCGACGATGGCGACGTTCTTCATGGCGTTTCTCCCTGTCCCCCCTCCATGGAGGAGCGCTCGGCCTATTTCAGGAGCCCGTCCTCCTTCTGCTACCCTCGTGGGCCATGAGCATGGACGGTTGCAAGCGCCTTCTGGACTACAACGAGCGCTGGGTCGCGGAGCGAGTCGCCGAGCGCCCCGACTACTTCACGCGGCTCCAGGACAACCAGGACCCAGAGTACGTCTGGATCGGCTGTTCGGACAGCCGGGTCCCGGCCGAGACGGTCACCGGCTGCCAGCCGGGCGACCTGTTCGTCCACCGCAATGTCGCCAACCAGGTCGTCCACACCGACCTGAACATGCTCACGGTGCTCTTCTACGCGGTGGAGCGGCTTCGCGTGCGGCACATCATCGTCTGCGGCCACTACGGCTGCGGCGGCGTCAAGGCAGCCATGTCGCGCCAGGACTTCGGGCTCATCAACCGCTGGCTGCAGAACATCAAGGACTGCGCCGAGCGGCACCAGGCGGAGCTCTCCGCCCTCCCCGACGAGGAGGCGCGGTCGCGGCGGCTGGTGGAGCTGAACGTCATCGAGCAGGTGGACCACCTCGCCAAGACCTCGGTGATCCAGGGAGCCTGGAAGAAGGAGGGGCGCCCCTGGCTCCACGGCTGGGTCTACGACATGCACGCCGGCCGGCTGAAGGAACTGGTGCTCCGGACCTCGACCGACCTGCCGCACCCGGTCCACCGATTCGACATCGCGGGATAGGATGTCCCCGAGAGGAGGAACCGACATGCGCTCCACCGTCCTCGGCGCCGGCTCATGGGGCACCGCCCTCGGTGCCGTGCTCGCCGGGAAGGGGTTCCCGGTCGCGATCTGGGACGCCGACCGTGCGCCGCTCGAGACCCTGGCGGCGCGGCACGAGAACGTCCGGTACCTGCCGGGCATCCCGCTTCCGGAGACGCTCCGCGCCGAGCCCGACCTGGCGCGTGCCCTGGAGGGCGCCGAGCTGGTGGTGATCGCCGTCCCCTCGCAGGCCGTGCGTCCGGTTGCGGTGCAGGCCCTGCCGAACCTCCGCGCGGGCGTCCCCATCTGCACGGTCGCGAAGGGCGTCGAGGTCGACACGCTGATGACGATGAGCGAGGTGCTGGAGGACGTGCTGCCCATCGACCTGCACCCGTGCCTCACCTTCCTTTCCGGGCCGTCCTTCGCCGTCGAGGTGGCGCGCGGAGCTCCCACCGCGGTCACCGTGGCCGGACGATGGGACCGGGTGGGGAAGGTGGTGCAGGAGGCGTTCCACACCAGGAGCTTCCGTCCGTACACGTCGACCGACGTGGCGGGCGTGGAGATCGGCGGCTGCGCCAAGAACGTGGTGGCCATCGCCACCGGTCTCTGCGACGGCCTGGGCCTGGGCGCGAACGCACGGTCGGCGCTCATCACCCGCGGCCTGGCGGAGATCACGCGCCTGGCCGTGGCCAAGGGGGCGATCCCGCTCACGCTGCTGGGCCTCTCCGGGCTCGGCGACCTCGTGCTCACCTGCTCGTCCGAGCAATCCCGGAACTACCGCGTGGGCTTCGGCCTCGGCAAGGGGAGGAAGCTCGACGAGATCCAGCGCGAGCTCGGCCAGGTGGCGGAGGGCGTCGTGAACGCGAAGAGCGTCCACCTCCTGGCCGCCAGGCTCGGCGTGGAGATGCCGATCTGCGAAGCCGTTCACCGCATCCTCCACGAGGGCGAGGACCCGAGAGCGGCCGTGCGCGCGCTCATGGCGCGGGAAACCAGGCCGGAATGGTAGCCAGAGGCCCGATGGAACTCGCCTGCTGGGGACCGCCCACGGGGTGCGCGCGCTGCCGGCGCGGCGGGTGGAGGCACGGGGAGCGCAGGCGGGCCGCCCGTCGCGCCTGGTGCTCGAGGTGAACGCGGAGCGGCACGTCCACGTCACCGGCGACCTGGTGGAACTCGGGCGCGGGACGATCCGGGTCTGACAGGCCAACCGCGCTCGCACCTCGGGGTATTTCTCAATAGGATACAGGGGTTGGAGGAACCTCGTGCGCTTCACCTGCCGGAGCTGTGGCCGCACCTACATCGTCGCCCAGGAGCTGACCGGTCTCGCCTTCAAGATGAAGTGCAAGACCTGTGGCCAGGTGATCGCGGTGCGCCCTGCCGCTCCGCCGCCAGCCCAGGTCACGGCACCCCCGGTCGCTCAACTGGCTTCGCCGCCGCCTTCGCCACCGAGGCGGAGCGGGACGGGCGAGGCACGCCCGCCGGCGAAGCCTCCCACGCGCACACCCCCCGAGCCGCCGAGGGCCCCACCTCCGACCCAGGTCGAAATCCCGCGCCCGCCAGCGGAGGCCGCGCCCGCGCTGGCGCCACCCGCAGCCCCCGCGCCAATCGTTCCAGCCGCTCCCGATCCAGCTCCCGCTCCGGAGGCGGCAACTGCTCCAGTTGTTCCGGCCGCTCCGGCGGAGGCGCGCGCGCCGCGCGCAATACGGGACGCCGAACGCCCCGAGGCGGCCGCCCGGCCCGCCGAGCCCGCTCCCCCGAGGCCACGGCATCGCCGGATGCCAAACCCGCGCTTGCTACAGCCCACGTTCGTGCTGGGCGCGATCCTCGCGGTTCTCGTCGCCGTGTACTTCTTCCTGAACCGGGAACCGGATGCGAAGCCTGCCCGGAGCCCCGTGGCAACCCCGCTCCAGGTTGCCCCCCGTCCGGACGCGTCCGTCCCGCCAAAGGTCGCCCCGTCCCCGGATCCAGCGGGTCGCCCCACCACCGCGGGGCCGCGCCTTCCTTAGCGCTACGTATCCCGCAGGACCTCGACCTCATCGACCGCAATCGTGGCACGGCTGCGAAACACGGCGATGACGATGGCGAGGCCGACAGCCGCCTCCGCCGCGGCCACCGCGATGACGAAGAAGGCGATGGCGTGGCCCGACATGGAGCCCTGCTGCCGGGCGAAGGCCAGGAAGGTCAGGTTCGCGGCGTTCAGCATGAGCTCGATGCACATGAAGACGATGATGGCGTTCTTCTTCACGAGCACGCCGGCGAAGCCGATGGCGAAGAGGAAGGCGGCGAGCCCCAGGAAGTGAGTGATGGGCACCATGGCTAGATCTTCTCCTTCGCCACCACCACCGCACCCACGATGGCGACGAGCAGGAGCACGCTGGTGGCCTCGAAGGGGAGCAGGTACTGGGTGAAGAGGATCTTGCCGACGGCCCGCACGGTGCCGAAGTCGGGTGCCACCGGCCGGATGGCGCCCGGCGCGCTCTGGGCGAAGGCGGTCACGAGCAGACCGAGCAGGCCGGCCGCGGCGACGACCCCGACCACCTTGAGCGCGGTCATCTTCTCGAGTCCCAGCTCGGCGTCGGTGAGCGAGAGCAGCATCACCACGAAGAGGAAGAGCACCATGATGGCGCCGGCGTAGACGATGATCTGCACGAAGGCCAGCAGGTGGGCGGTGAGCAGGATGTAGATCCCGGCCAGCCAGAAGAAGGCGGAGATCAGGCTCATCACCGCGTGGATCGGGCTGCGGGCCGCGACCACGCCGGCGGCGGAGGCCATCAGCGGGATGGCGAAGACCCAGAACAGCACCAGCTCGGCTGTGTCGCCCATCGCGCTCCTCGACTAGTGACGGTTGCCGCCGACCCACGCCTCGCGGGCCTCGCGGGAGACGCCCCAGGCGGTCTGCCCGTGCTTGCAACCGCGCCCCTCGATGTGGTCCACGAATTCCTGCCGGAACTTCTTCACGAAGCTCTGCACCGGCATGGCCGCCGCGTCGCCCAGCGCACAGATGGTCTGCCCCATGATGTTGCCGGGAAGCTGCTCGATGAGCGCCAGATCCTGCATCGTGCCCTCGCCCCGCTCGATCTTCTCGAGGATCTTCCACATCCATGGGGTGCCCTGCCGGCAGGGGGTGCACTGGCCGCAGCTCTCCTCGGCGTAGAACATGGCGATGCGAGCCAGCGCGCGGACCATGCACACCGAGTCGTCCATCACGATGACCCCGCCCGAGCCGGACATGGTGCCGGCCGCCTTGATGGCGTCGACCTCGAGGGAGACGTCGATCTCGTCGCCGCGCAGCACCGGCGAGGAGGAGCCGCCCGGGATGACCGCCTTCACCGGGCGACCACTGGCGGTCCCACCGCAGTCCTCCATGATGAGCTTCTTCAAGTTGTAGCCGGCGGGCTTCTCGTAGACCCCGGGGCGCTTCACGTTGCCGGAGACGCCGAAGAGGCGCGTGCCACCCGACTTGCCCGAGCCCAGCTCGGCGAAGGCCTTGGCCCCGTGCTCGATGATCCAGGGCACGTTGGCGAGGGTCTCGACGTTGTTGATGATGGTGGGCTTTCCCCACAGGCCGATGATGGCCGGGAACGGGGGCTTGAAGCGCGGGTAGCCCTTCTTGCCCTCCACCGACTCCATCAGCGCGCTCTCCTCGCCGCAGATGTAGGCGCCGGCGCCGCGGACCACGTGGATCTCGACGGGAAAGTCGACCTTGCCGAGCAGCCTCGGGCCGATGACGTTCGCCGCCAGCGCCTCCTCGATCGACTTCTCGAGGGCGCGCGCCTGCTTGGCGAACTCGCCGCGGATGTAGATGTAGGCGAGGTGGATGTCGAGGGCGAAGCAGGTGATGGCGATGCCCTCGAGGAGCATGTGCGGGTCGTACTCGCAGACGTACCGGTCCTTGAAGGTCCCGGGCTCCGACTCGTCGGCGTTGACGCAGAGGTAGCGGGGGCGGACGTCCTTGGGGAGGAAGGTCCACTTGAGGCCGGTGGGGAAGCCGGCGCCGCCGCGGCCGCGCAGGTTGGAGGCCTTCACCTCCTCGACGATGGCGGCGGGCGCCATGCCGACCGCCTTTTCCAGGCTCCTGTACCCGCCGTCGGCGCGGTAGCCCTCGATGGACGGGTCCTTCTTGGGCCAGCGCTTGGTGAGGATGAGGGTCTCGCTCACTTCAGGCCTCCCAGGATGCGCTCGATCTCCTTGGGGGTCAGGCTCTCGTGCATCTCCTCGTCGACCAGCATGGCCGGGGCGGTGCCGCACGAACCCAGGCACTCGACCTGACGCAGCGTCACGCGGCCGTCCCTGGTGGTCCCGCCGTTGTCCACTTCGAGTGACGCCTTGAGATGTTCGAAGATGTCGTAGCCGCCGGCCAGAGAGCAGGAGACGTTGGTGCAGACCTCGACCACGTGCCGGCCCACCGGACGCGTGTGGTACATCACGTAGAAGGTCGCCACCTCCTCGGCGCGGGTGACGGACGTCCCCAGCCGGCTGGCCACGAGCTTCTGGGCCCCGGGCGACAGCCACCCGAAGATCTCCTGCGCGCGGCGCAGGCCGGCGAGCATGGCCGCTTCCTTG
>Ga0315278_10006078_pt1 | contig 10956 bp, 13 predicted proteins | sample YL17G06_0_MG_FD_203880 | JGI IMG/M metagenome (GOLD analysis project Ga0315278, IMG submission 203880) | Sediment microbial communities from Yellowstone Lake, YNP, Wyoming, USA - YL17G06_0 | ecosystem: Environmental > Aquatic > Freshwater > Lake > Sediment | place: USA: Wyoming | collected... | reverse complement strand
CAGTGGCGCGGGGGCGGGGGAAAAAGAGGGAGGAGGGCGGCTTTCCTTGGCTTTTCTGCCTCAATCTTATTCACCCGTGACACAAGGTCACGGGGGTCTCCACCTTATATCGGAATTTCGGGGCCATCCTGCGCGACTTGACGCAGGACGGCTTTTTGGGTACAATAGTGGGCGGATGAGCTCATTGATTCACTTTGCAACCGATGGAGGCGATATGACAATGCTGACACGCGCACTGATGGCGTGCCTTCTGGTACTGTGCCTTGCACAGGCCCTTCAGGCCGCGGAGACAAATACGGCAGCTCGAACGGACAACACGCTGTGCCGCGGGCTCGTAAGTGTGCTCACCGGCCCGTGCGAGCTGGTGCGGTGCCTGACGTACGACGGCGCGGACCACGCGATGCTGGGGATCCTGACGGGCGTGGGCAAGGGCTCGATCTTCACCCTCGGCAGATTGTGGGGCGGTCTGACGGACGTGGTCTGCATGGGCTTCGTGCCCGAGAAACTCGACATGTACCAGCGGCTCAACCTCAAGGATTTTGTGTGGCAGGAGCCGTGGTGGCCCGCCCAGCCTGAGCAGAAGAAGTAGCGCCGCCGCCGTGTGTGCGGCGGCACGCGCCCGCGAGCGCGCCCAGGACCATCTCGGTCGTCACCTCCTTCATGCACCGGTGGTCGCGCGGGCATGAGCGTTCGAGGCAGGGAGCACACTCGACCGGCACGCGGACCAAGGCGTGCCGTGCGCCGAGAGGCGCAGTAGTCCTCCAGTCCGTCGGCCCGAAAATCGCCACGACCTGGGTGCCTACGGCAGCCGCCATATGCATGGTACCGGTATCGTTGGTGACGAGGCATTCGCAGGCGGCAAGCCAGGCAGCCAGTTCCTTCAGCGTGGTCTTCCCGGCAAGATTGGTGCACCATGAAGCCGCATCAGCGGCGTCACGGGTGATGGCTTGGGCGACTTCGGCGCATACGGCTTCATCGCCCGGGCCTCCAAACAGGATGATCTGCGCTTCGAACAGGCCGTGGGCATGCCGGGCCATCTCGGCAAACCGGGCGGCAATCCAGCGTTTGGCCGGGCCATAGGTCGAGCCGGGATTCACACCGATCAGCAACGGCCGCATCGCCGCTTTCGCATCCTGCACGCGCTGTGCGACATCATCGGGGATCCGCAGCCGGACGTCTAGAGTGGCGTCAACAGTTCTGCCAAGCCATTGCTCGACCAGGTTCACATATTTCCTCGCCTGGCTCACTTCGGCGAACTGTGGCGGGCAGGTAAACCGCCTGGTGAGGAGGAGACTGCGGCAGTTCGTTGCCCAGCCGGCCCGGTCGGGAATGCGGGCAAGGAAGGGCACGAGTGCGGCATCGAACGAATTGGGCAGGACAAGCGCGGCATCGAAGCGGGCGGCCTTGAGCAGACGAGCACAGGCAAGCCGGTCGCCGATGCCAGCCAGGCCGGGCCGGCAGGCAAAGGGCATCATGTCGTCAACGGGCGTCATCTGCCACATCCCGGCCAGCGTTTCGCGTGCAAGGACGGTGAAGTGCGCATCGGGCAGCGCGCGGCGGAGCGCATCGATTGCCGGCAGGGTGAGCAGACAGTCGCCGAGCCAGTTTGGCGCGCGGATAAGCAGGCGCTTCCGGTTCATGTGGTCATGGGGTGGCGGGTGAAGCGGGCATGGGTTTACGCGGCCTCCATTTCCGGTGCATCCAGAGCCACTGGCCGGGCGACCGCCTGATCCCGGCTTCGAGCAGGGCCATCATCTGCTGAGTGGCTGCGAAGACGTCCGCCGCGGCATTCGCGGTCCTGGCGACTTCAATCGGGGGATGGATGACCGGGGAATGGGTGCCGTCGGGCAGCACATGGTCAAAGGCGCAGATGATGACCGCGTTGGTCTTGCGGGCAAACAGGGCCATGGCCGGGCTGGTCGAGGCAGGGCGGCCAAAGAACTCGATGAATGCGCCGCGCGATCCGGCGTATTGGTCACCGACAAACCCGACCATTTCCCTGGCCCTGAGGATGCGAAGGACATCGCCTGCAATCTCCTTCTTGTCCAACAGCTTGATGCCCGAGCGCTGGCGCAGGTTCCTGACATGGCCGTAGATCCATTCGTTGTCCAGCGGCCGGGCAATGGCGGTGAATGGGAAGTTCAGGACGCCGCAGCTGAGAGCCAGCACCTCCCAGCTCCCGAGATGGCCTGTGAAGAATATGATCGGCCGTCCGGTCGCGCGGGCCGCTTCAACATGTTCGAGGCCGGTCAGCTTGACCAGGTGAGGGAAGTCACGGACCATGGACTTGAACGACAACATCTCGAGCGTCACAACGCACAATGTCTCGAAGCTCGATTTGACGATCTGCTCGATCCCGGCTGTTGAGACGGCGGGGAGGGCAGTACGGAGGTTCTCGCGTGCAATCCGGCCCTGGCGTTTGCAGACGACATAGGCGCATCTGCCCGCCACACGACCAAGCGAGACCAGCACACGGTGCGGCATGAGCTCGGCCAAGGCAGTCACAGGGCGGTAGATGGCGAAGGCGAGCAGGCCGTTGACGGCGAGGATGACGGCGCCTACGAGGAGCCAGCCCAGCACGCCTGTTGCCGCATATTTTTCCCCGCAGAACCAGACCGGGCCCGCGCCGGCCGGCGTGGGATCCTGGTACTTCAGGACATGGCCCAGCACCTTGATGGCCCAGACCCAGCCGGCATGGAGGCCGATCGCCGGCCACAGCGACCGGGTCCGCATGGTCAGCTCGGCCAGCAGCCAGCCGGCAAGGAACAGGCCGACCAGCCCGGGCAGGACCGTCAGCGGCTTGCCGAGCGGAACGAGGAACAAGGCAACCAACTTCACTCCTGCGCTCCAGTGCATCGCCTGCGCACCGTCAGGCGCAAGGTTCTTGATCGGTTTCAGGAAATAATCGAGGCTGAACAAATGGACCGAGGCGAAAAGGGCGCTCGTGACGCATACGGCCGTATAGCGCCGCACATGCTGGCGCAACGTGTGGAACAGGAAGCCGCGGAAGAAACACTCCTCGAGGAAGCCGACCACGACGGCGCTGCCGAGGCCGATCAGGACGGCGTTCAGCACGCCCGGGAAGTCGTGCGGACGCACGGCGCGGAGGCCTGCATGCCACTGTGCCAGCATCAGCACGGCTATGCAGGCAAAGCCGATGGCGCACCAGCCCACACCGCGGCGCACGGCATGGCGGCGCTTGAGCAGTTCACGGAAGCTGAACCGGATCCGCAGCCAGCGCCAGCCCAGCAGGAGCGCACCCACGATCGCCACGACCGCCACGCGGTCAAAGACGCGGTGGAAAGGGTAGGCCGCAAGCACCGGAACCTCCCGGACAACGCGGAAGATCCACGGAGCCGCAATGACCGCCGCGGCACATGCCGCAGCAACCAGCGTCACTGCACGCAGCAGGGCGGTAATGGCGGAATCCCTTGGTTCTTCAGGTGGCATGGCGTCAGGGATAGCAGATCCGGGCTATGCAGTCGGTGAAGTCCTCCGCGCCGGACTTGATCTTGATGGCGACCTTGAGATAGCAGACGGGGCATGGCTTGGCCTGGGTGCCCACCCGGCGGGAAAACCGGACCGAGTCCTTCTCGGTCATCACGATCATGTCCGCGTGCAGCTCGCCCGCGCGCCGGTAGATGACCTCGATCTCGTCGCGCCGGAAGCGGTGGTGGTCGGCAAACGCATAGACGCGCTGGACCAGTGCGCCCAGGTCGCGGAGCAGCTTGACAAAGCCGTCGGGCTGGGCAATGCCGGCGACCACGAGGACATTCCGGTCGCGGATGTCGGTGATGGGCATGCGCGCATCCGAATGGAGGTCGGCCAGGGCAACGGGCTCGTAGTAGCAGGCGATGATCTCGGCCGTCTTGTTGAAGGTGCGGATCCGCTCGACGATGGGCGCGATGTCCACATTCTCGGACTTGGTGATGAAGATATGGCTGGCGCGGCGGAGGCCGCTGAGCGGCTCGCGGAGGAGGCCGCGGGGCAGCAGCCGCTCGAAGCCGAAGGGGCACGTCGCGTCAATCAGCACCACCTCGATCTGGCGCTGGAGGCGCAAGTGCTGCATGCCATCGTCAAGGATGATGGTGTCCGCGCCGAGCGCGTTGATGGCGTAACGGCTGCCGCGGACGCGGTCGGGATCGACCACGACGGCGACGTGCTCGAGGTTCCGGGCGAGCATATAGGGTTCGTCGCCCGCCTCGCGCGCGCCGAGCAGGAGGCGCGTGCCGTCATGGACAACCTTCGTGTCGACAATAAAGGTCCGGTTCCGCCAGCGCCAGCGCCAGCTTGGGGAACGGGCCTTGTAGCCGCGGCTCACGATCGCGACGTGGCGGCCCCCCTTCTGGAGTGCCCGCGCGAAGGTCTCGACCACGGGGGTCTTGCCCGTGCCGCCGACAGTGATGTTGCCGACGCTGATGACCAGGCAACCCGGCCAGCTCCGCTTAAAGACGCCGCGCTTGTACAAAGAGAACCTGAGACGGACAAGGACGCCAAACAGTTCCGCAGCGACCGCCATCGCCCCCCGTGCGACCCGTGCAAACCGGTCCGTGCGCCGTCCGGAGATGACCGCGCGCCACCGTTCCTCGAAACTCTGGCCGACGTCACGCATTGCCCTGCTTCTCCTTTCGCAGCCGTTCCGCCGCGCGGACAATGTACCGGGCAACCCGCCGCTTCGGCATCGTGCCAAGCTTCGCAGTGGCGCCTGACCTGAACAACACCCACGCCCGCAGGTCGCGTGCGCCAAAGCCGGCTCCCTCGCTGCCCACGTCGTTTGCCACAATCATGTCGAGCCCCTTTGCCTCGAGCTTCCGCGCCGCGCTCGAGCGGATCCGGTGCGTCTCGGCTGCGAAGCCGATCAGCACCTGGCCTGTTGCCCGGCGCCGGACATCGCGCAAAATGTCCGGAGTGCGGACAAGCGTGAGCGACAGAGCCCGCGTGGTCTTGTGCAGCTTCCGCGCATGCCGCCGGGCAGGGCGGTAGTCGCCCACCGCCGCAGTCATCACCAGTACGTCGCAGGCGGGAAGGCACTCGAGCACCGCGCGCCGCATGTCGCGCGCAGTCACCACCCGCACCACGCGGGCTCCACGCGGCGGTTCGAGCGCGACCGGGCCTGTCACCAGCACGACGCGGTGGCCGTCATCGAGCGCTGCCTTGGCAACGGCAAAGCCCATCATGCCCGTGCTCGGATTCGAGATGAAGCGGACGGGGTCAATATACTCGCGGGTTGGCCCCGCGCTGACGAGGAACCGGAGCGGCTTCACGGCCTGCGCACCCGTGGTGCGGGGCGGCCCGATGCGCGCACCGCGCGCTCGATGGCCGCAATGATCTCCTCGACCGGCGCAAGCCTGCCCGGACCAGTCGTGCCGCACGCAAGCTCGCCCGTGCCGGCCTTGACAACGGCCGCGCCACGGCGGGAAAGCGTTGCAAGGTTCGCCACGGTCGCCGGATGGGTGTACATCCCTGTGTTCATCGCCGGGGCAATGACCACCGGGCCGCCAAAGGCAAGGGCCGTGGATGTCAGGGCGTCATCGGCAATGCCGCAGGCGAGCTTGGCAATCACGTTTGCCGTCGCAGGCGCCACGGCCAGCACTGCCGCCTTGTCGGCCAGGGCGACGTGGCCGGGCTCCCACGCCTCAATCTCGTCGAACAGGCCGGTTGTCACGGGATTGCGTGACAGGGTCTGGAAGGTCATCGGCGTGACAAACGCCGCGGCGTTCGCGGTCATCAGCACATGGACGTCCGCGCCGCGCTTGACCAGCCCGCGCACAAGGTCGCACGCCTTGTACACGGCGATCGAGCCGCTCACGCCCAGCAGGACTGTCGTGTTGCCGAAGGGTTTTGTTGCCATGGTCGTCTTCCGTTGGAGTGAACAAAGGTGCCGCGGCGCGTCATGCGGAGGGATACATGATGGCATCCAGCGCTTGCTGGGCCTGCTCGAGCTTGTCGTTGACCACCACATGGTCGAAGAACGAACGCTGGGCCATCTCCCGCTCCGCCTCGCGCAGGCGGCGCCGGAGCGCCTCGCCGGTCTCGGTGCCCCGTGCGCGCAGACGGCGTTCAAGCTCGGTCGTCGAGGGCGGCATGATGAACACCAGCACCGCCTCGGGCATCCGCTCCTTCACCTGGCGCGCGCCATTGGTGTCAATGTCAAGCAGGACGTCGCGGCCCGAGGCGAGCTGTTCCTCGACCGGCGAGCGGAGCGTGCCATATGAGTTGCCGAAGACCACGGCGTGCTCGAGGAACTCGTTGCGGCCAAGCCGTTCCGCGAACTCAGCCCTGGTCATGAAATGGTAGTCCTTGTAGATTATTTCGCCCGGCCGCTGGGGCCTGGTCGTGGCCGAAACGGAGAAATACAGGTCCGGATGGGCGCGCAGCAGGTAGTTCCGCAACGTGGTCTTGCCCGCGCCGGAGGGAGCCGTAATCACAAACAGGCGGCCGCGGTGCCGGGCCGCAGGCGGAGGTGAAGGGGTCATGGCCCGGCATCCTCACCGGGTTCAGGCTGCTGCTGCACGGCGGGCGGCAGGGCGGCGGGCCGCGCTGCCTGCTGCCAGCCCGCAATGGAAAGCTCATGGCCGCGCCACATCCCCTCGATGTTGTAATGCTGCCGCGCGGCGGCCGAGAACAAATGGACGATGCAGTCGAGATAATCGAGCACGACCCACGTGCCGCCGCCAAAGTCGCCGTCGCGGTGAAACGCATGAACGCCCGCGTGCTTGAGCTGGCGGGTGAGGTTCTGGCCGGCCGCCTTCATCTGGCGGTCGTTCCGGACCGAGCCGACAAGAAAAAAGTCGGTGATGGACGACACGCCGCGGACATCATAGGCGCGGAGGTCGGCCACATGTTTGTCGCCCAGGAGCTGGACGCACACTCTGAGCAGGGACTCGCCTTCGGGTGCAGATCGTGGCACGCGGCTCCTCATGAGGAGTTATACAGCCGGTGAGCCGCGATGTACTGTGCCACGCGGTCCGGCACAAGATATCTGATGCTGGCTCCCGCAGCCATCCTGCTGCGGATCCAGGACGAAGCAAGACCGAAGGCCGGGCCGTCAATCCTGACAAAGCCCTTCTCGATCGTCGTGACCGGGCTGCCTGGCCGGTCATACACGGCCACGGTGCACAGCCGGAGGATGTCGTCCGCGGCGCGCCACGAGCGGAAGATCAGGTAGTTGTCCGCGCCAATCAGGAGGACGAGCTCCGTGGCGGCTCCCAGGCGGCCCCGCAGGTGGAGCAGGGTGTCGATCGTATAGGACGTGCCGCCGCGAGCGAGCTCGCACGGGTCTATCTCGAACGCGGGATTGCCCTCGATGGCCAGGCGGAGCATGGCCATCCGGTGGTCGGCCCGGCATGCGGTGCCGCCGTCCGCGGGCTTGTGCGGCGCCATCCACGCAGGCACGAACAGGACGCGCGCAAGCCCGAACTGCTCGCGAGCCCGCTCTGCTATCGCCAGGTGCGCCATGTGCACCGGGTCGAACGTGCCGCCGAGCACTCCAATTTTTGCCACCGCCGGTTCAGCCGTATGCGCCTCGTTGTGGGCGTTAACAATGCCGCAATCATTCCTCTCTAGTGTACACAATTGCCGCCGATTTTGCAACCAAAGGCCGCCTGCGGCCCCCTGGCTTGCGATTCATGAATGGGCGCCAGTGACGGCATCCGTCTATCGGCTCCCGGACTGGTGACTCTGAAGATTCGCGACCAGTGGTACATCCGCCGGCGTACTCCAGATACTATCGAGGCGGAAAGCCGCTCCCGTGAAACCAGTTGCCGAGCCCAGCGTGATGTGCGGGATCTAAAATGCCGATATAAGGTTTGGAGACCCCCACGAGCTTGCCTCATGGGTGAATGAGACAGAAGAGATCGAGCCAGTCGCCCTTGCTTTCCCCCTCCCCCTTCGCCCGCGATGGGCGAGGGGGGGAGGGGGAAAACAGGTGTGTGTGCGACCTTGCATGGCTCGATCTCCTTCACCCACGGGCAAGCCCGTGGGGGTCGCAGACAAAAAGGAGACCTTATATCGGGATTTCAGTCTTTTGTGCATGGCACTTGACTTTCCGCCGCGTTTCTGATATATTAGTAGGCCGATAGGATTTATGAGACTATGAAGCTGACGGCAAAAAGCGAGTATGCGCTCCTGGCGCTGGTCCACCTGGGCCGGTGCCGGGGGCCGGAGCCCGTGTCGGTCGAGACGATCGCGCGGGCCCAGGGGATTCCCCCGAAGTTCCTCGAACAGCTCATGCTGGCGCTGAAGCGGGCGCGGCTGGTGACGAGCGTGAAAGGGCAGCGGGGCGGGTTCCGCCTGGCACGGCAGCCGAAGGCCATTTCACTGGCCGAGGTTGTCCGGCTGTTCGACGGCGCGCTCGCCCCCGTCGAGTCGGCCAGCACCCACTTCTACGAGCCGACACCGGTCGAGCGCGAGAAGAAACTGCTCCGGGTGTTCCGCGAGGTGCGGAACCTGGTGGCGCACAAGCTCGAACATACAACGATCGCCGACGTCGCCTGAGCGGCGCGGCACAGGCATGCCGCGTGTACGCGGGCCATATATATGACAAAGATGATAGGATATATAGTAGTAAACCCGGGCCGCGGGCGCGGCCCCTCATCACATACACAGGAGAACCCATGACCATCGAATCCCTCACCGTAGAGGCCGGCAACGGCAAGGGCGGCGCCGCCGACGCCATCCCCAGCTTCACCCTTAAGATGGGCGACGTCATCAGCATCGTCGGCCCCACCGGCTCGGGCAAGACGACGCTGATCAACGACATCGAGCTGTTCGCGAACCGGAACACGCCCTCGATGCGGCGTGTGCTGATCAACGGCGCCGAGCCGCCCGAGGAACTCACGGGCGACCCGTCAAAGAACCCTATTGCCCTCATCACCCAGCATACCAACTTCCTGTCGGATCTCGAGGTGGGCCGGTTCCTGACCCTGCATGCCCGCATCCGGAAATCGGGCGACCCGGACGAGCTGGTGCGCGGCACGATCGAGTTCGCCAACCAGCTCACCGGCGAGCCGGTCGAGCCGGGCATCGGCATGACGGAGCTCAGCGGAGGCCAGACCCGCGCCCTGCTGATTGCGGACGCGGTGGTGATCGGGAACTCGCCCATCATCCTCCTCGACGAGATCGAGAATGCCGGCATCCACCGCACCCGCGCCCTCGAGCTGCTCCGCCAGTACCGGAAGATCTTTATCTTTGTCACCCACGACCCGCGTATCTCGCTGTTGTCGGACTACCGTGTGGTCATGAAGAACGGGGCGATCCAGAAAGTCATCACCACCCACGACGAGGAGCTGATCGTGGCGCGCGAGATCAGCCGGATGGACGACATCATCCTTTTCTTCCGAAAACAAATCAGGAACGGCGAGCGGTTGACCGAGCGGATGTTCAAGGAATGTCTCGAGGCGTTCGGCACACCAGTAAAATAACCAGCCGGACCACGATCTTTGGTAACAACGGCACCATGGAGCCATGATGAAGACAGTGATTTGCGCGGGGCCGCCCACGAGCGGCAAGACCACCGTGCTGCGCCAGGTGGCGCAGCGGCTGAAGAAGCGGGGCAGGGCGCTGGCCTATCTCAAGATAGACGTCCAGTACGCGGACGAGGACAAGCTGTTTGCGGAGGAGTTCGGGATTCCTGCCCGGAAGGTGTACTCGGGCGACCTGTGTCCGGACCACTGCAACGTGGTGGTCCTGGGCGATGCGATGAAATGGGCCGCGAACGAATGCGCGGACATCCTCCTGGTCGAGACGGCGGGGCTGTGCCTGCGCTGTTCGCCGTACATCGAGCGGTCGCTCGGCGTGGTGGTGATCGAGGCGACGAGCGGGATGAACCTGCCGCGGAAGATCGGGCCGATGCTGTCGCTGGCCGACCTCGCGGTCGTCACGAAGATCGACCTGGTGTCCCAGGCGGAGCGGGAGGTGTTCCGCGCCTCGATCCAGGAGACCGCGCCGGTGACCATCGTCGAGAGCGACGCCCTGCACGGGATCAACATCGAGCACATTGTCCGGCGGATCGAGTCGAGCGAGGATGCGCGGTATCCATTGATGCTGCGGGGCAATCCGCCGGTGGGCACCTGCACGATCTGCGTGGGCAAGAAGGAGATTGGGAAGGAGGCCCATTTCGGCGTCCTCCGCACCCTCGAATCGGATATCTTCTACCGGGGAGAATGACCATGACCGCTCCTGCACCAACCACCACGACCGCCGCAGCGCCCGCGCTGCCGGGCAAGAACTGCGGCCTGTGCGGGTTCAAGACCTGCGACGATCTTGCCAGGATCATCGAAGGCGATCCCGGGCAGGTTGACCGCTGCATCTTCATCGAGTCCGCAACGTCCTCGTGCGGCGGCTGTGTCATGAGCGAGCGGTTCTCGTTCAAGGACATCACCTGGAAGGACCACCTGGACCGCGAGTACGACTTCGTGCTCGACAAGTTCCCGGGCGAGCTCGGCCCGCGCGAGACGGTCATCCTGTTCAACCCGGCGAACGTCGAGAAGCTGGGGCTGAAGAAAGGCGATGTCATCTATGGCCGGCCTGCATGGATATCGTGCGGCTGCCCGGTCACCCATGCCGGCATCATTGTCGAGGAGCCCGACTACTTCAACGGCACCGTGGTCTGGAACGTGACCGGGCCGCTCCAGGCGCGCGAGAAGGGGATCAACATCGGCTACTACAACACCACGGCATACGAGGGGCTTGTCACGCATACGCGGATCGATCTCGAGATCGGCCGGCGCTATTATTTCCAGCCGCGGTACTGCATGCTGCAATGGCGGCATTGCGGCCTGGTGAACAGCCTGGGCAAGACGCCGCACGGCCTCCATGTCCGTATCGAGGGGCTCTGGATTGGCTGAAAACCTCAAGTTCCGATATAAGGCTGTTTCCCTTGTGCCGACCCCCACGAGCTTGCCTCGTGGGTGAAGGAGATCGAGCCAGAAAACATCGTGCTCCCCTTCTTTCCCC
>Ga0315278_10006074_pt1 | contig 10960 bp, 6 predicted proteins | sample YL17G06_0_MG_FD_203880 | JGI IMG/M metagenome (GOLD analysis project Ga0315278, IMG submission 203880) | Sediment microbial communities from Yellowstone Lake, YNP, Wyoming, USA - YL17G06_0 | ecosystem: Environmental > Aquatic > Freshwater > Lake > Sediment | place: USA: Wyoming | collected... | reverse complement strand
CGCTTCCGGCCCGGGAGATGGTCCGCGGCGCCGCCGCCTTCGGCATTCCCTACATCCTCAGCCAGGGTTGGTCCATCTACAGCCTTGCCCGGTTCACTCCGATCGGAGCCCTCATCGCGACCGGCGCGGTGCTGATGCTCGTTTCGACCTGGCTCGTGTTCCCCATCGTGCTCAACCTTCTCCAGCACACACGGCCCCTGCCGCTGCCGCTCGTCGCGCCTCTGCTGTGGGTCGTCACCGAGCACGCGCGCTCCTTCGGTGACCTCGCGATCCCGTACATCATGCTCGGCCATTTTCTGGCCCCCAGCCCCCGGCTGATCCAGACCGCCGATCTCGTTGGCGTCTACGGCCTGTCCGCATGGATCGTCGCCGTCAACGCGCTCATCGCGTGGGGCCTGTGCCGGTGGCGCAATCCCCGACTCCTGCGGATCGCCGTGGCTGCGCTGGCGGGGGCCCTCGCTTTTCCTCTGGGCTACGGCGCCGTGCGGTGGAACGCGATCGACCGGCAAATTGCGGCGGCCCCGAAGGTGCCGGTGGCGGTGATCCAGCCGAACGTCGCGCAGGAGCTGAAGTGGGATCCCGGGGCCATCCCCGGCGTTTTCGAACGGGTCAACCGCCTCATCGCGCGGGCCGAGGAGGGCTCTCCGCGACTCGTCGTCGGCCCGGAATCCTGCCTGCCCGTCTTCTCGAACGCCGCGGCGACGAGGCTGCCCGACACCGTTCTTCCGGGCCGGGCGCCTCTTCTTCTCGGGATCATTGCGGGGATCGGCGAGGGCGTCGAGCGGAACTGGAAGGGCGGCCGGATCACGGTTTATGAGCGGCATCACAACTCGGCATTTCTCGCCGACGCCGAGCGCCGCATCCTCGGCCGCTATGACAAGCGCGCCCTGGTTCCGATGGGCGAGCGGATCCCGTTCGGCGCGGTGCTTCGGCCGCTCGCGCTGATGATCGAGGGGCGATTCGGAGAATTCGAACCCGGCCGGGACGACCAGCTGCTCGACATTCCCGGTCCCGGTCCCGCCGCCCGCGCCGGCATGCTCATCTGCTACGAAGCGGTCTTCCCCCGGCTCGTGGCGGCCACGCGCGCGGACGGAGCCGACTTTCTCATCAACATCACCAACGACGCCTGGTTCGGCCGCACGAGCTTCGCCTGGCTGTTCGCGCAGGTCTGCGCGCTGCGGGCCGTGGAGAACCGCTGCGCCGTCGTCCGGGCGGCGAACACCGGCGTCTCGGTGTTCTACGATCCGCTCGGACGGGCCTTCGACGCGACTCCTGTTGGCCAGGAAGCGGTGATTCGCGGGGAGGTCCCGCTCCTGCGCGGGGCGACCTTCTACGACCGCGCTGGTGACCTCGTCGTGTGGCTGTCGTATGCGGGAACGGTCGCCCTGCTTCTCGTGGCCTGGGTGGCCCATCGTCGGAAGACGTGAGGGCCGGCCCCGCGCGGGGTTGGTTCGAAGGGACCAGGCGTCTCGTCCCCGACCGCTCCTTCAGGTTCGGGCCGCGGAGATCCCCGATCGGCGAAGCAGTGAAAAGGGGGACGGGTCCTTGAACCCGCCCCCCCCCGGTTCCTTCGGCTCGCTACGGTCCCGCGGTCCCGCAGGTGTTGACCCCGCGGACCAGGTAGTAGCGGCTGTTTCCGTTCGCCATCTCGCCCGTATCATCGAAGAACAGGTTCGCCGTCGTGCCCGACACGCTCGCCCCGATCATGCGGGGGTTGTCGGCCCGGTAGACGCTGTAGGTCGCCGAGCCGGCTCCGGCCGACCAGCTCAGACGGACGTGGACGTCGTTGACCGGGTTCGATCGAACGGACGATCCGAGGTCCGCGGGCGTCGCCTGCGACAAGTCGTCGCGGGCGGAGCGGTAGGCCGTGTTGTCGTCCTGGACGCCGCTATTCGCCGGCCCTGTCGAGCAGGTCTCGTTGTTCTCGGCGCGGACGAGGTAGTAGAGCGTTACGCTGTTCGGCGCGGCCGCATCCGTGTACGAGACGGCAGCCAGTCCTGAGGCGATCCGGTTCGAGGCTGACGGCGTGAAGTTCGGCGTCGTGTCTCGATAGACGGCATAGGTGCCGCTCGCCCCGGAGCCCCAGGCGGCCGCCGTCTGCCACGCCAGCGATACGCCCGTATCGGCGCACGCGTTGGCGTCTGCGGCGCTTGCGAGGCCGCTGAACGACGGCTTGTTCGCGCAGGTGCCGCACGCCTCGCCGTCCGGCTTGGTGGCGTCCTTGATGACGACATCGTCGATGTTCCATCCCGACAAATTCCGATTCGGGCTGGTCGACATCGTGAACCTCAACTGGAATTGCCGGTTGGCTCCGGCCAGCGAGGAGATGTCGTAGCGCTGGGTCGACCAGGCGCTGTCCAGCGTGTCGGAGCCGTTGGGATTCCCCCAGATCTCGGACCAGCCGTGCTTATTTCCCTCGATCGTGGCGACGTCGTGTTGCCGGTCGTCTACGTTCAGCCACCGGCGGATGATGAGCTGCACGGAGGAGGACCCCCGCGCGTCGATCAGCGGGCTTGTCGCCTGAAGCTGGACATTCGGCTCGTACTCTCCCAGCCAGGCGCCCAGCCCGGTGAGGTCCACCCCGAGCACCTTCGATCCGCTCCACGCCGAGGCCGGATCGGGGGAGCTGTTCGGCCCTCCGCCCAGCCCTCTCGGCGCGTCGATTTGCCACTCGCCGTTGAGCGACCAGCCGGTGGAGGTCTCGAACCCGTCCACGAACACGGCCCCCGGCACGCGGCCGGTCTCGAACGTGTACAGCGCTCCTCCCCGATCCTCGACGATCGTGTAGCCGCGCGCGTCGGTGGAGGTTACCTTGAAATAGTTCAGGGCGCACTGCAGGTTGTCGGTCACGTAGAGCGTGTGGCTTGTCGTGAGGGCCGCGCTGAAAACCGTCTTTCCGAGCGCCGTCGTCGTTCCGTAGTCGACCTGGCCGGTCGCGGGCTCGGGCGTCGTCCACGTCACCATGACGCGGAACGGGGGCTGGTCGGTCACCTGGAGGTTCGAGATCGCCGGCCCGAGGCAGTCGGCCGTCGCGGTGGTCCACGACACGTTCGGCGATCCCGCTCCGTCGTCGGTGTCGTGATAGGTGACCGTGATGAGATCGCCGTCGCGGACCTGGAGCTTGCCGTCGTGGGCGACCGCCCCGCCGTCCGTCGGGAGCGTGGCGGTGAAGGTGGAGGTGTTCGGGCCCGTCTCGGTGAGAACGAGTTGCTCGGGCGAGGTCTCGCTCGTGCTCGTCGCGTCCACGGCGACGGTCTCGGCGACCGCCGGGTTGACGTTGAGGTCGATGTCAATGACCTTCAGCGCCATCGCGTCCGAGCAGGAGTAGGCCGCGCGGTCGAGGTAAACGCGACCGGCGTGGCAGGGCTGCAGCCCCGTGCCCGGAAAATTACCGAGCGTCTCGAAGTGGTAGTACTGGCCGCCGCTGGAGTCCGTCGTCCGGTTCCCCGAAGGGTCCGTCGAGGCGACCTGGTAGTAGTAGACGCCGCAGGAATGGAGACCCGAAAGCGGGATCGAGTGCGCCGTCGTCAGCGCGCCGTTCGAGGAGACGGTGGTGGGCGGCGTGGAGACGCCCCACGTCAGCTGCGAGTCCGACGCCTGATCGGTTGCCCAGGACACCGTCGCCTGGGTGTCGGTCACGCCGCTCGACGCGACGGCGGTGATCGAGGGGGACAGGCAGTCCGTTCCGCTCGTTGCCTCCCGGATCAGGTTGTGGCCGCCGCTTCCGTCGTCCGCGTCGAGGTAGTGCGCGGTGATCGTGTCGCCGTTGACGATGGACAGAAGTCCGTCGGATGCGGGCGGCGCCGGGGTCGTCGCGATGGAGCCGACGTACTTCGACCCTCCCGGAGGCGTTTCGGTAAGGACGACGGTCTGCGGCGCGGGTTCGGTCGTGGACCAGATCGTCGCCGTCGTCGTGGATGCACCGATGTTGGCGTCGCGCACGGTGATGTTGATCGTTACCGAGCAGCCGTAGGTTGCCCGGTCGAGAGTGATGCTGCCGGCGAATGGCTGCGGCGTGGCCACCTCGCAGGAGGAAACCGGCCCGTCGCAGGCCGAATTCGCGCCGACCGCCTGGACCCGGTAGTAGAGAGGGAATGAGTTCGGCAGCCCCGTATCCGTCCAACTCGTCGCCGGCGCCGCGACGGTCGCCATGATCGTGAAGGCGTTGCTGCAGCCGACGTCGTTGCGCAGGACGCGGTAGGAGGCCGCGTTGGGCACGGTCGCCCATGTCACCGTCACCGAGTTCGACCCGGCCGTCGCGCTGACCGCCGGAGCGGGCAGGGCGGGGCAGGAGGATGTGTTCTGGTTCGACGGGTCGGAAACCGTCCCGCATGCGATCGCGTGGCGGTTGAACGCCGCGAAAATCGCCGCGGCGTGCGGCGTGCCATTCGACAGGTTGCCGTCGTCGTCGTCAATGGTCCGCAGCTTTGTGAACCACGAAGTCGCCCCGCATCCGTCGGAACTCGGCAGGGTACAGTTATAGGCGTTGCCGCCCGACCCGTTGCGGGACTTGTACCAGAGCTTGTCGGTCAGCTGCCAGGCGCTGTCAAGGTCCATCCCGGAGGTGGTCAGGTCTCGCACGGCGAGATCCCACAGCGCCTCCGCGGAAACGTACCCCTCGCAGTGCACCTCGCGGCCGCACGGCCCGCCGCCGCCGCCGCAGTTGGGCTGCAGGAAGTTCGCGGGCGTGTGGGGCTGGTGGCTGGCGTGCGCGTTCCAGTCGTCGTCGCGGATGCCGGTGCAGTTCAGGCAGGCGTCCCCGTAGCCGCCGCAGTTGCCGGACTGGAAGAACCCGCGCCCGACGCAGGAGACGTGAGTGGACATGAAAGCGGTGATGTCGGCGTAGGCTTCGGAGGGGTTGTCGTAGCCGCCCCCATCGAAGTTGTCCAGCCCGTGCCCCCACTCGTGGAGGAATACGCCGGCGATCTCGCCGGTGTTGTTGCAGCCGCCGCCGGACTTGTAGAAGTTGACGGAAGAGCCGTCCCAGAAGGCGTTGCAGGTGGAGTTGAGGTTCACGTTGTCGACAAGTTGCTGGGTGAGCCAGGTGTTCGACGGCAGCCAGGCCCGCCCGTGCTCGGCGATGCGGTTGAGATGGTAGAAGCCGGTCCGTGCGGAATGCGTGTTACCGACGGAAGAGCCGGGTGGCACGACGCAGTCGATGCCCCCGCTCTGCTTCAGGTCGAGATCGTCGTCGCAGGTTACGGATTCGGAGACAGCCCCGCAGACGTCCGAAACCCGGACGTACGGCCCCGCGAGATGCGTCGTCGCGACGGAGCCGCCCGGCGAGCAGTCGAACAGCCCCATGGATCCGGCCGTCTGGCCGGCCGCGTTGATCGTCACGTCCGCGAACGGCATTGGCCAGTTCGGCTGTTCGCACCCGTCGGGACAGAGCTGGTCGTCCGAAATCGGGTAGACGCCGCCTTTCGCCTGGCCGTATCGGGTCTCGTCGTAGAACGCCAGGATCGCGCCGCTTGTCGCATCCACCAGGGCCGTCCATGTGCCCGGGTCCTCCGCCACGCGAACCGTCATACGGTAGACCAGTGTGGAGGTCCAGCCTTCGCCCACGGGGCCGGACCAGACCCTTCCACCGGCCGGCTGGGGAAGGATCTCGAGCGCGGGCGCACGGCCGACCGCGAGCTGGGAAAGGTCGAGCTTCATGTACCGGGCGAGATTCCCGAGCGCTTCGTCGGGACCAACGGCGGGAGTGGTGGAGGCCGGCTGAACGCCGCCCCAGCGGGAAGCGCCGAAGGAGACGAGATTGCCGTGGCCGACCGTGAACACGTACGTGTCGCCCGCGACGGGAAGCCCTCCGACCCGGCGGGAGAACACGACCTGCCAGACCTCCGGCGTCAGCGGGCCCGAGGCGGCCGAGTCGAGGACGAGTTCCGTGTCCCCGGCGAGGAAAACGTCCCTGTTCGCCTGCACGAACACCCGCAGCGACCGTTCGAGCGATTCGATGGCCGGGGGAGACCCGTCCTTCATGCGGTTCCCGTTACCCGCAACCCACGGAATCCCCTGGCCCTGGACGAGCAGCGGCGCGCCCGAGCGGGCATCGAGGAACACCTGCCACGCGGGGCCATGGGCCGCCTTGAACGCGTTCCAAGAGGACCGGGTGGGATGGTCTGCCGGCAGCGACTCCAAAAGAGTCCCGGTCGTGGCCGAAATGCTCGACGGGTCGTCGATGACGAGCGCGTCAAAACGGCCGGGCTGGCGGGGCTGGAATGCGAAGGCCGAAGTGACGAGGACGAGAGCGAAACACACGCCGAGCGCGGGGCTCAGGCGCCGGAAGGAATTCATCGGCAGGTCTCCTGTTTGAGGGCACACGAACCTGTTCCCCGGATGCCTCACCGGGGCGCCCCCTTTCGGGATTCATATACGCTGCTTCGGGTCTCAAGGCAATAAGCGGTCCCAGTTTTCACCATGGCAGGCACCCTTCTCGAACAGCCGCCTAGTCCCTCTCCCGTGGGCGGGAGTATGCTGTCCGGTGGCAGGGCCCCGAGGATTTCGATGCGAACGATAGCAAGAATCACCAGTGACGAGTTCGTGCAGTTCTACCGGAGAGAGCGGGCTTCTGCCATTCTGCGCACGCGCAGCGAGGAAGCGGCCGGGCCGGCCATGGAAGCCGCCGTTCGGGCGGGCTTCCGGGTCATCGAGTTCACTCTGACGGTTCCCCGGGCGCTCGACCGGATCGCCGAGTTCTCCCGGCGGGACGGGCTTGTGGTCGGGGCGGGGACGGTGCTCACGGTGGAGGAGGCCCGCGCGTCGGTGGAGGCCGGGGCGGGGTTTCTCGTCTCGCCCGTGACCGACGAAGCGGTCGTCGAGGAGGCCCGCCGGCTCGGGGTCGCCATGCTGCCCGGAGCCTTCACGCCCACCGAGATGCTGCGGGCGCACCGGGCCGGAGCCACGCTCGTGAAACTCTTTCCGGGCCCCGGCACGGGCCCGGACTACCTGCGCGCCGTGCTCGGCCCGCTGCCGTTCCTGCGGGTCGTCCCGACGAACGGCGTGGACCGCGCGAACGTCTCCGAGTGGCTGGCGGCCGGAGCCGTCGCCGTCGGCTTCACCAACGCCCTCTTCGATTCCGGGGAGTTGAACGCCGGCCGGTTCGACCGTGTCGAGGAGCGCGGCCGCGCTCTGCGGGCAGCACTGCCCGCCGTTGCTGCCGCTCCCGCCGTCAGCCGCTGAAACTCGGCCCGGCCGCCCCCCGCTGCCGCTCCAGCCGTTAGCCGCTGAAACTCGCTCCGGCCCCCCCTCGGCCTCGGCGCTCGTTCGCGAGGCGCATTGCCGACACGAAAAAGAAAAGGGCTCCCGGGGAAAGCGGGAGCCCTTTGAGAGCCGGCAGGCGTCAGCCGAACTGGCCGGAGGGGCGGCCTCTACCTCCCCGCCGGCAAACCTGTTTCAGCCCCTCTCGACGATCGGAGCGTAGTGGCGCAGCGGTGAGCCGGTGTAGATCTGCCGCGGACGGCCGATGCGAAAGAGCGGGTCGGCCTGCATCTCCAGCCACTGGGCGATCCATCCCGACAGCCGCCCCATCGCGAAGAGCACCGTGAACATGTTCACCGGAATCCCTATCGCCTTGTAGATCACCCCCGAGTAGAAATCCACGTTGGGGTAGAGCTTGTGACTGATGAAGTAGTCGTCCCGCATGGCGATCTCTTCAAGCCGAGTGGCAATCTCGAGCAACTGGCTGCTGCCGCCGACCCTTCCGATCACCTCGTCGCAGGCCTTCTTGAGAATGGCCGCGCGCGGATCGTAGTTCTTGTAGACCCGGTGGCCGAAGCCCATCAGGCGGGTGCCGCTCGACTTGTCCTTCGCCCGGGCGACGAACCGGTCCACGCCTCCGCCGTCGGCGGCAATCTGCTCGAGCATCTCGATGACCTTCTGGTTCGCGCCGCCGTGCAGCGGCCCCCAGAGGGCGCTGATGCCGGCCGAAATGCTGGCGAAGAGGTTCGCCTTGGAGCTGCCGACCAGGCGAACGGTCGAGGTCGAGCAGTTCTGCTCGTGGTCGGCGTGGAGGATCAGCAGCAGGTCGAGCGCCCGCGCGATGACCGGGTCGGCCTCGGTGTTCTCGCAGGGGGTGGAGAACATCATTCGCAGAAAGTTCGAGCTGTAGTCCAGGTCGTTGCGCGGATAGACGAACGGCTGTCCGATGGAGTGCTTGTAGGCGCAGGCGGCGATGGTCGGCATCTTGGCGAGGAGCCGGATGATCGTCTGCTGGACGTGATTGTCGCTGTCGGGATCCTGGTAGAAGGTCGCGAGGGTTCCGATCGCGGCCGCGCAGGCCGGCATCGGGTGGGCGTCTTTCGGAAGCGCCTCGAAGAAGCGGCGGAAGTTCTCATGGAGCATCGTGTGCTGGGTCACCTCGCAGGTGAACCGGTCCAGCTCCTCGCGGGTGGGCAGCTCCCCGAAAATCAGAAGCCAGGCGACCTCGAGGTAGGTGCTCTTCGCAGCCAGCTCCTCGATGGGGTAGCCGCGGTAGCGGAGAATGCCCTTCTCCCCGTTGATGAAGGTGATCGCGCTGCGGCAGGAGCCTGTGTTCCCGTAGCCGGGGTCGAGCGTGATCATGCCCGTGGCCGAGCGCAGCTCCGAGATGTCCATGGCCGATTCGCTCTCCGTGCCCCGAACGACGGGCAGACGGACGGACTTGCCGTTGGCGACGATCTCGATGCCCTCGGCCAGCGTGGTGGAGGGATCGGGCTTGTTCATGGCGCGCTCCTTATCGGCAGGGCGGGGAAGTGGCCCTCGATTATGTGCTGAACTCCCCCCCACTTCCAGCAGATTTCGTGCCGTTCCTGAAGTCGCCAAAAATTCATGTTTCATGCGACAGACAAGAGCGGCCCGACTCTATTTTTGCGCGGTCCGGCCTCATTGCCCCCAGGGTGGCCGCAGAGTTTTCGCGAGGGGGACGGATCAGCCGCGTGCCCCTTCACCGCGACAGCAGCAGGCGCACCAGCAGGAGTGCTGTGACCAGTCCTCCCGCGGCCAGGGCGAGGATCCAGCCCCGTCCGATGCTCGCCGGATCGATGGGGGGAGGGTCGGACCCCGGGCGGGCCAGAAACAAGGCGCTCGGATCGGGGTCGAGAGCGGGAAAGGCGGCTGGGACACCCGGCTTGGGGAGCATGGTCCTGACGACCATCGTTTCCGCTGGCGGACCGTGCCAGAGATCGACGGGGGACAGCGCGTCCTCGCAGGGCTCGCGCACCTCGCCCGGCAGTTCCGCGACGCTTCCGTACTCCCGGCCTCTGAAATCGACCCCGGTGGAAAGGTTGTCCTTCAATCCGGCCCTCCCATGGTGGAGCCAATATCGGTCCCGCCCGCAAGGGGAGCAAGGGAGCCGGACGCGACGGCGACCCCGGCCCGCAAGAGCACGGCGCCCAGGGTGTGGCGGACCGGCTGAACCCAGTCCGGAGGTTCGTCGTGGGGAATACTGGGTCACCGGTTTGAGCTTCCCTTCCTCCGCGCCTCCTTCGAGCGCGGGCTACACTGGACGGAAACGCCGGGCGGGAGAACGGAGGAGGCGTGACGGCGAGGGGCCTGCGCTGGTGGTCGAATGGGATCCGCTTCGAATGTCAGGAGTCGGCGCGCTGCTGTGTCTCTCGCGGCGAGTACGGCTATGTCTACCTGACTCTCGAGGATCGCCGCCGGCTCGCGTCGCACTTCGGGGTTCCAACGCGGGAGTTCACGCGTCGCTGGTGTGCGAAGACCGACGGCCTGTTCCACCTGCTGGACGCGCCGGGCCGGGGGGAATGCATCTTTCTCGAGGGGACACGCTGTGGGGTCTACGAGGGGCGTCCTACCCAATGCCGGACATGGCCCTTCTGGCCCGACATGATGAGCGCGAAGGCCTGGTCGAAAGAGGTGCTGGGTTTCTGTCCCGGGGTGGGCAAGGGCCGGCTCTACACGGAGCGGGAGATCGAATCGCTGCTCACGATCCAGCGGCGCGCGACCCTGAAGCTATGGTGACGAAGAACCAGGGAGGGTGGGGGCAGGTCGTGCGACCCGCCCCCTCGAAACGCGTCAGCGCTTTGGGTTCACCCAGGGATTGGGGCCCTCGCGGGGAGCCTGAAGGGCGATGCCGCAGGTCAGGGTATCCGCCATGCAGCTGAAGACGAAAAGATCTCCGGAATCGCTGAACACCTGGCCCTTCGAGAGCTTCTTCCCGCCGTCGGCCGTCTTGCCCAGGATGGTGAAGGTCGAGTTGACGCCGTCCTCCTGCGTCACGCAGTAGAAGGCGTTGGTGGAATCGAAACTGGGACTTCCGAACGTCCCCGCGGACCCGCAGTTGCAGACGAGGTCGTCGCCCAGGCCTGGAATGTAGAGCTGGAAGGCACTGCTGACCTCGGAGTGCGGCGAGACGAAGTAGAAGCAGTCGGAAAAAGGCTCAGGAGCGAAGTTGGACTTCACGGTGCAGAGGTAGGAGCCACGGCCGACGGCCTGCGATTCGCAGACCTGTCCGAAGGAACTGCCGGAACCCATTGCCCCCGTCACGAGGACGAGTGCCGCCACCGCGAAGAGCCTGGGACGAATGGAACGAACGGACGGTTGCATCATTTCTTCTCCCTTTGTGGTTCCCTCCTCACGAGGGATGTAATCAGCCAGCCTACAATCTACGACGCCGGGGATAAAGGTTCAACCCGGCGCCCCGGAGACAAGAGGTCCAGACCGGCCGACCCTTCCCGCTTCAGGGCCCTTCCGCGCCGCAGGAATTGACGCCGCGCACGAGGTAATACCGGCTGTTCGCGTTTACCAGTTCGCCCTGGTCCTCGAACAAGGTCATGGTTGTTGTGCCCACCAGGGCCGCTCCCGTCATGCGCGGATTGTCCGAGCGATAGACGCGATGGCTTGTCGCCCCAGAGGCCGGCTGCCAGTCGAGGCGCAGGTGCACGTCGTTGACACCCTTCGCGAGAAGCGTCGCACCGACGTCGCCCGGCGCGGGCTGGCTGACGTCGTCGCGCGCGAAACG
>Ga0315278_10006071_pt1 | contig 10961 bp, 17 predicted proteins | sample YL17G06_0_MG_FD_203880 | JGI IMG/M metagenome (GOLD analysis project Ga0315278, IMG submission 203880) | Sediment microbial communities from Yellowstone Lake, YNP, Wyoming, USA - YL17G06_0 | ecosystem: Environmental > Aquatic > Freshwater > Lake > Sediment | place: USA: Wyoming | collected... | reverse complement strand
CTACACTCTGTACAAATAATTCTGTAACTAACAATACGCCTGTAGTATGTAACTATACAAGCCTTGCTAAACTAACTAACTATAAGTGGTATGTAACTTCAAGTGATGGAACTAACACTGCTACAAGTTCAACGAATAACTTCACTACTAACGACACAACTGTACCTGTAATAACTATTGTATCTCCTGCTAATTCTACGCTTACTTCAACTTCAGTTTGGTATAATATTACAGTAGATGAAACAGCAAGTTTATGTCGGTATAACTTGGATTTAGCAGGTTATGCTGATATGTCAGGTTCAGGTACTGCTTGGAACAAGTTAGTCACAACAGCTAATGGAGTTCATAATGTAACTTATCAGTGTAACGATACAACTAATAATTTAGGCACTTCAGCAAACAGGGTATTTACAGTAGACAATAATGTTTACATTTCAACAACTATAACCTCACCTACAAACACTAATTATACAACTGATAATATTTGGTTTAACTCTACAACTAATGTCTCAGCTTCTATATGTCAATATCAACTTGATAGTTCAAGTAATGTTACTATGGATGGAGCTACAACTTCTTGGTATAAGTTAGCGACTTCAGTTTCAGAAGGTTCACATACAGGCAAGATATATTGTAATTCATCAACAAACATTTGGGCAGTAAGCTCAACTATTACATTCGGAGTAGACAAGACTATACCAACTATAATACTTAATGCTCCAACTAATGGCTCAACATTAGCTGTTCAGAATTGGGCTTTGCTTAATCTAACAAGTTATGATTTGTTACATACTCCACTAAACATTACCTTCTATAATGAAACAGGTTCAGCTCTTTGTACAAATAATACTATTGCTAATAATACTCCTGTAGTCTGTAACTTTACAGGACTGACTGTAGATACAAACTATAAATGGTATGCTAACTCAACAGATGCTGTAGGTAATATCGCTAAAAGTTCAGTAAACAACTTTACAACACACAATAATGTTATAACTCCTTATTTAACATTTTTGCAACCAAATGCATCAAATATAGGCAAAGATTGGGCATGGCTTGGTTGTCATGTTCAAGATCAAGATAGCGAATTTATTAATGTTTCATTCTGGGATGTAAATGATAGTTTGATAATTATGAACGAGAGTTCAAATAATACTGATGTTTATTTTAATTGGACTGGGCTTAATTGTGAAAGTTCTTATATGTGGTATGCAACCGGTGATGACGGCATACAGGTTGGCGTAATGGATAATGAATATTTTAATACCACAATCGCTTGTTTCCCAACATCAAATGGCACAACTGGCGTTTCATATCCATATTCTTTTATTGACGAAATTAATAATTGGGTTGGAGATACATTCAATACTGAATGGTCAAAATTATTGATTGTATTGAGTATTCTTATGGGAATTTATATAACAGCGATAAGATTAAAGAGTTGATATGTTAAATTATCCAGAATGGCAAAAAATGCTTATTGAGATTAGCAAAGGCAGGAACATAAAGAACCAATGGAAAGGTTCATATTCAAAGCAATTATTAATAGAATTAGAAAGGCAGGGATTTATAAAAATTGAGAGAGGTATGATTTCATTAACAGAAATGGGATCAGGTGTTGTTTATGGCGTTTCCGGATTTTTGGAAAGATTATAATAAACCTTATGAAAAAAGGATATTATTGCAAGTAATTGTGGCTTTGATACTTTCAGTAATAATCGGATTAAATGATCCCATAAAATTAATTTTTAGTTTGTTGGGAATATTTTTCTTGTTGGATCTATTTTTAACCAGATTGGATAAAATAATAAAATTATTGGAATTGAGAGAATGAACCTAAATGATATTAAGAGAAATGCAACAATTTCGCTTGGATATGGCATGATTGAAAGTATTGCCATAATGTCAAGAAATCCACGATTGAGGGCATTATCATTGAAAATTAAAATACTTATTGTTGAATGTCATGAATTTGAACGATTAAACAAAATATCAGATCCAGAATATGACAATAAATGTGCAGAATTGCAAAGGGCAATTTATGATTTTGAAAAGATAATGATGATGTTGCCACAAGAATTATTGGTTAAAATAAAACAAAAGTTCAAATTAATAAAACATTAATTTAATAAATAAGCGATTTCTTAATTTCTGTATGAGCAAAGCATCCAATATTATATCTGAACTTTTACAGGGCAAAGAACCAAAAGAACTTATTGAAAATCATGTTGCATCAACTAAAACTATTTACAAATGGCGAAAGATTGCAGAATTAATGCAACAAAAGGCAGAAATAGAACAAGAACTCTATTGTAGAATTTTGGATATAGTATTGGCAAAGAAATGACGCGAATACCCATGCTTATTTGGATGCCATGCTTAAACATCAAGAAAATAAGGGTTTTATCCGAACAGAATGGGACTTTTTCAGAAAAGTGAGTAATATGGCATTGGAAAGAATTAAATGTTTGAAATGTGGAAAAATCATCAAATTTGCAAATGGAACTGCATTTGATAATTATTCGCTTGTAAAATGGACAAAATGCGAAAAATGTAAGGAAACAGTAACCAGTAGGTGAAATAAAATGATGGGTTTGTTTGGGCGTGATGCAAATGATTTTTTACTACCCCATATAGTAAAATGCAAAAATGCGATTTATTCAAAATTTGAGTTTTTGATAACCAGTGGGTGAATATGGGAATTGAGAAAAAATTTAAATATAAATTGGAAAGAAATGCAAAAATTTGGAAAAACCCAATTAGATTACGTAGAAAATGGTTTAATAAATCCTATTTCTTGCAAACGATTGAAATGGAACTAAAAGCCGGTCATTCGGTTGTAATATTAATTGTTGGTCGCACAAGATTAGGAAAAACTTGGTTGGGTTTAACAATGGCATCATTGTTTAGTGATAAATTTATTGATAATCCGGTTCGCTGGGTTGGATTTGAACAATATGCGAGGGATATACTTGGCGAGATAACAACATCTGGTTATTCTAATTTGAAACAAGATGTTTATATTCTTGACGAATGTGGGCGTGATTTAGATTATAGGGTTTATGCATCAGGTTTTAATAGGTTATTTTCTCATATATTTCAAACACAACAAATAATGGGCAAAATCTTTATTCTGATCCTGCCGGATGCTTCTTTGTTAGCAAAGGCACATCACAAACTGATCAATTATACGATGTGGAAAGTTACGAGGGATCTAGCAATAACATATAAAATTGTTTCTCATCCGGCAGATATTACTGGAAAAGACATCTATAATAAGAAAGTTGAAACAGTATTGAATTTTCCTTTGCCACATCCAAAAATAATTGAATGGTTTGATAAGATTGAGAAACCACAAAAGCGTGAGATCGCACAAGAATTGCTTGATAATCTTAATAAAATAAAGGCTGGTCAAGAGATAGCCGGTCAAGAAAAAACCAGAGGGAAGTTTGAATATAAATCAATCTTTTCAGGTGATGAAAAAGAGGTAATAAAATGGTGAATTTTGATATAACAACAATATTGATTTTTTTGGTAGTATTCGGAATAATCGCATTTGCGCTTATGAAATTAGGCGTATTCAAAAAAGTCCAGTTCAAAGGGCGTGAGGAAGTGCAACAAATTGTTTTTACAGATAGCGCAGAAAAGATTAAGATGCTTGGAATTACGCCAAAGCGTAAAACTATGTTATATAGGGATGTAATGCCTATTGGTCGCATTTATAAAATGATGCTAATACCTTATTCAGTTGTAACAAAAGAAAAAACCGACGATCAAGTAACTGGCGAAATCAAATATAAAAAGATTGTTATTACTGGCGAAATGTTCATGTTTGAAACCAGGCAGGGTTTCTGGTCATTCTTGGGATTTGGAAAAACAATTTTTTTCATAAATGAAAAGTTTGTTGAGCATCTCTCGGATGGTTACAAGATTTCAAGAGATATTGATTTGGAACGCTGGGGACAATCATTCTGGTATAGCAAGGATGTAATTACTGCAATACAAACAGAAAACATAGTTTGGAAATCAAATTATACAGATATTCTTGGGTTGGTTAAGGAGTTTCCGGAAAAACTTATTATGTATGATGCCGGAACTGCAAAGGCAGTAAAAGAGATCCAAGAGGATTATAGAGGGCAAAAGGAATTACGGCAGGGCAGGATTATAAAGGGTGATTAAATATGGACAAGGAATTGAAAAAACAGATTTTGAATGATAAGGAATTAGTATATACAATTAGAATTGAAAAGCTCAAAGCAAAAATGTATAAGATCCAAAGATTGTTGGATAAGACAAGAGAAAAATTGGTGAAAATTTCGGTTTGATGCAATTTTGACTATATATAAGTGCTATCTCTATGGGTTGATCACTTCACCTTACGATGTATATAGTTAATGCAAGTTTAGACCGGATTTTCATCTTTCAATGTCTTGGTTAGTTCAATCTTGGCTAAACAATCCTTGATCCTTTCGTTCAAATGTGCAATTCTTTCGGCATCACAAACTTCATCTTTCAATGCAATATTATATCTATCAATCAAATGTTGTTGATAATCAATCCTTTGTTGTTTTTCGGTTGAAAAACTGACTGATTTTAGTTTTAATTCACACGCTGGGCATTTAATAAGTTTAGATGTATAGTTTGCTTGGCATACTGGACATTGAATAAATGTAACAGATTCATTCACAAGTTTCTTTTTTATTGCATTTTCAACAAATTGGTTGCGATCAACCTTATTATCTTGGCAATAATCGTTTAAACTTGTTGCAGTTGTTTCTTCAATACTGAATGTTTTACTTGTTTTCATTATATATCATCTCCCTATATAATATAATTATTATTATATATAAATCTTGTTATGAGGTTTATAAGTCATAATTATTATTATATATATAATTATAATTATAAATACTTGCCCTATCTATCTATCTATCATATAATTATTATTATATATTATTATATACAAATGAATTATTGTCTATATAGACAATAATTCGTGTAGCAATAACATAAAAACAAATAGTTTATAATTATGTGGTTATTTAATAATATTATGTATAAACTAAAAGAAGTTGATGTTATTAAGCGATGTATTGAATTATTTCATACATATAACTTAACAACAGATCATTTGGCAGTTTGTTTAATAGATGATTTCAATCTTTCAGCTTTAAGATGGCACTCAAATCAATTTTTATGGTCTTTCCTTTTGATGGCAGAACATAAAGGACTTGGTCGTTGGGATGCACAACAGAAGATTTTTGTGGTTAATAAAGAATTGCTAGAGTTTAAGGATCTGATAACATGAGTGACAAAAGATTAATCCAGATGATAGATGTGCAAGACACAAAAATAACGGACTTGCAAACACTTTTGCAGTTGAACCAAGACTTGATCAAGCATGAACTTTGTAAATTAAATCGTGGCGAAGTGATCACCCAGAATGAATTGCTAATCCAGTATGAACTGAAAGCCAAGCTTCAGATCTGCGAATGGTGTGACAATTATAAAGAGTTCGGCAGTTATCATTACTGCTATGTGATGGTGAAAAAATGAAAAGCGAAAAAGAAGAAATTCTTTTTACTTGTGAATTTTGTAAGAGAAAGATAACAAAAGAAGTGTTGGATGTAATGGAAGAGGGTAGTGAATACTGTGACTGTGAAAAATCATTTAAGATTATTGAATTAGAAAAAGAACAAAAAGCTACAAGGCAACAAACTCGCACAGAAACGCTGAAAGAAGTTTTGGAGTTTATGACAAAACAGAGCAGATTAGAAATACCAAGTGTTCAAGATAATTGGATAAAGACAATAAGGTGGCTTGAACGAGAGGTGAAAAAATGAACGATATGCAAATTGAGGATTTAATTTTCCAATTAAAAAGGATCGCAGATAATCTAAAACCAAAGTCGGTTGAAATTCCAAAGATTGATATGGCGCAGGAACTTGAAATAAGATATATTTAAATGGCAGATCCAACGCCAATTTTCTTTGGGTTGATAATTTTAACTGGTTTTTTTCTTTGGTTCTTATTTAAATATTTTCCCTAAACAATTTTTTCCATTTTCTTTATATAGGTTCTATTCCTTAAAGATTGCACATGGGAGTGTGATAAATTATGGGTAGTAATACAGCAGTAGTTTCAATAATTTCTGGCTTTATAGTCATGGTTATTGGAATGAGTATATCTGGAACAGTCGCAACTACAGCAACATCAGCAAACACAAGTTTAGCAGCATATACAAATGCACAAACAATCAACAACCTATTGCCAATGATATTTGAGATTGGATTATTGGTCGCAGGTGTGGCATTGATGATATTCGGCGGATTGAAATTATCTGGTCGTGCATAAATGAATAGCCATGCAGTTGAGATGATCATCGCAGGATTTATAGTGATGGTCATCGGAATGAGTTTGTCAGGTACAGTCGCATCAACAGCAACATCAGCAAATAGCAGTTATTGGATAGATCCAACAAATGTTTCGTTGGGGACAAGATACCAAAATGCATCAACCATCAATTCGTTATTGCCAATGATATTTGAGATTGGATTATTGGTCGCAGGTGTGGCATTGATGATATTTGGCGCATTGAAATTGAGGGACTAAGCAATTATTTTGGTTGATGCCTATGTTTTTCATAGACATAACCTTTTTATTTTAGTGATTGCTTAAATAAAGTATGAATTTGATGCTTTTTGTTAGTGCGTGTTTCATTTTGATAATGGCATTTGCATTTTCTTTGATACCACTTGGGACTTTTTCAACAATTATTGATACAACATTATTTACTGGTATATTGTGGCTTGTAGGTTTAGGGGTATTTGTATGGGGTATAAAGGCAAAATCATCTGGTTAATGTTTTTCATAAGTGCGTTCTTGGCACTTAATTCAGCAGAAGCAACCGAATTTCTTAATGTAACCGAACATCTTGCATACGACAATAATTCTTATATCTTTATTGAGAACGCAATGCAAATGCCAAATGGTTCTTTTGCAATGACTGGTAAATATCTTTCTGCTTATGCATCCAGAACATCTGGAGAGATGTCAAGATTATATTTTGTTTCTGAAATTTGGGCGAATACTTCTGCAACTTGGGCATCCGAACCGGTAAGATATACCAGCTATTACAAGAATGAGGATAATAAATTTACTGCAACCAGAACTTATTATATTTATAAAACAAATAACTTTTTAAATTCAATAGATTGTGGGATTAGAACAGTATTTTATACGAATGGGTCTTGTTATTATGCAGATGATGGCGTCAGTGCTGGATCAGGTGTTTATTCATTCTTGATAAGGGCATCCGGAACTGATGTCGCAAATTATTTAAATGTTGGCGTTGGCTTCTTAAATCCAACCGGACTTGAAAGTATTCTGTATGGTTGGACTTGGCAGGATGCCTGGCTTGATACACCAACTGGTTCTTATAAGTTTTCAGAAACAAGACGATTGAATACGCTTATCAGATCCGAAGTTATTAATGCAGATCTGCTTGGTTCGGCAAATAATTCTGTTACCGAATCAACAGTAAAATATTATATTAAATGGCGAGGATACTACCAACCACATGATCTTGGCATTGCCATTGTAGATAATACAACCTTTGCAACAGTATCAAATAATAATGGATTGCAATTAACAATCAATAGTTCTGATTATGTTGCTTATAGGGAAAGCGCAATAAAGACAACAAAAGAATATATAAAATTATCAGATAATTCGCCTGGCATTTATGACATGGAACTTAATGATGCATTGACATCAGCAAATTATAATCAAATTCTTGCGAATGGCAATTATTATTTATTAGTATTCCAGAAACGCCAGGTATTCAATGACCAATATTATATCCTTTTGGCGTCAAAATCATTCAATTATAATTCTGCACAAGTGACCGGACTTGAAAATATGCGAACTTATTTTTTTGACATGAATGGTCATAAACTGCTTAATTTTACCAGCACAACCTTATGGTTGGGTCTTTATGATTGGAATATAAACGAGGAAGTAAATGCGAATAATATGCAAAGCAATTATTTGGACATCCAACCATATTTTATTAATTCTGATAATGCTAATATAGAATATTTAAATTATTCTGTTTATACATCAGCTGGTTCTGATCATTTATCTTTAAGATTAACTTATGGAAATGGAACGCCATTTTATGATAAGATCACAAATAATAAAATTTATATCCCATTTAAAAGTGCATCATCAATAACATCAAATAGCTATTATATCGCAGGAAACAAGCCCTATATACAGAAAACTTCAGGTAATCAAATAGGAACATTCCAATTTTGGCAGGTTAGTTCTGGCGATATAATGAATATGACTTTATATCAAAATCATGGCTCAATTTGTTCTAATACAATTTATAAATATCCAAATGGGACTGCCATTATTACACTTGATGGCAAAGCAACTGACGATAAAATAAGTCATACTTATGTTACTGCAAACACATCCGGTTATTTGGATATTTGGCAAACTAGTTGTTTGGTAACTCAAACTTCTTATTTCTTTTCTAATATATGGATAACAAGTTTAAGTTCAATTTCAAATGCTTCATCACTTGCTTTAAAAGAAACAGCATTTAGTCCAGTTAATACTTATACTTGGCGCTGGTCGGTTGAAGCGCAGAATGATCTGACAATAAGAACGCTTTGGTTCTATGTTGATGATAATGTTAAGAACACTTATACGATGCAACCAAATCAACACATAAATGCAACAACATTGTGGTTATTGCCAAATGGCAATCATATATTAAAGGTAGAACTTGGGGATAAGCGACTTGTTAGACAAGTATATGCAACCAATTCAACATTGAATGACAGCCAAGTATTGATTGAACAAGTTAATGATCTTAATGTAACTGCCGGAACAACATATACATCAGGATCAGTTAGCAATGCAGTTTCTGGCGTTCTTTCAAATCTGGTTGGAACTTGGGCGATAACACCTTACATAATCGCTTTATTCATAACTTTGGTTATGGCATTTTATACAAGAAATGTTGGCGTTTCTGCTATTGCGTTTATGGCATCGCTATTTATTTTTGTGGCAATGGGCTGGATTACTGACGCTTATATTACATCAGGTATTGTTGTTTCAGTTTGTGTAATAATGGGGCTATTGATTTATAAACAATTCAATACTGGGGCTGGATAATATGGATAAGAAAGCCATTGGATTGATGGATACTTTAATGTTCTGCTTGGCAATTACTCTGATAATCGCCATTATAACATATATCTTTAATCCATTCAATATATTAGGATCACCGGCACAATATGTATTAGGGAGTGGGATACCATAATGGAAAGCTGGAAACGAAGTATTATTTTGATAATGTTTATGTGCATGATACTTGGATATTATATAATCTACTTTCCAACAATGGATGCAATAACTTCTTTGTTGCTTGTTGGTCTTGAATTCATTTGTGGCATTGGTGTAATAATCACATTGTTGAGGTCTTACTTATGAAAAGATTATTAATGATAATATTGATGCTTGGATTGGTGATAATGCCGGTTTATTCAGATGTATTTATCCAGAAAAAGATTTCAGATGTTCAGATATGCCTTAATAATGAAACACTTCAAAAGAACCAAACCTGGATGTATAATGATGGATCATTAACAAGTTTTTCAACAAATGAGAACTGCGCAAATGGTTGCAATGAAATTTTGGATGTTTGCCAAGATACGCCATTTGTCACATATACTTTAATCTTTGCCATCTTAATCGTATTAGCATTATTAATTTTTAGGTTTATCTAGGTGATTAAATGAAAAAACTCTTGCTTATTGCTTTCATTTTCATATTTATGTTTTGTAGTGTAGTATCAGCTGCTAATTGGGTGCCAAATACAACCATAGTAAATGGAATTTCTACCTTATTTGGAGCAGGAACTAACCCTGGGGGTAATTCTATCAATAATACTATACCTTGGTTAGTAGTTGGATTGGCAGATGGAACTATACCTTCATTCTCTTGGAACACCACTCAGTGGATACGTAATACAACAGTTAATCAAAGTTTAGTAGATGTTGGAACGTATGCTATGCCAAATATGTTTTATATGAGTGGTAATCTTAATGCATTAGTTGGTAGATACGGTTCAGCACCACTTGCTTATACTCATAATGGAACACACTGGTTAACAAATACTACTCTTGATGATGGGTTAACTACGGCTTCTTCAGTAATCTCTGTGATTAATTCTTCTTTAACAGGTAATGTACCTTGGCTATTATTAGGTTCTTATAGTATAAATAATAACAAAGTAACAGGATATTCTTGGAATGGTACAATATGGATTGTTAATACAACTGTAAATTTAGGCATTACTAATATTACCACAGGAAGAGATGAAGCTTATCCATATATGTTTGAACTTGATAATAAATTATATTGTATAGTTGGTGAATATGAGGATGATAATAACATTACTTTGATAACTTGGGGTTATGTCCATAATGGAACACAGTGGGTTTCTAACAGCAGTATCATAAGTGGGTTTTCGAATGTTATTTCAAATACCACAACTTACACTGCTAATGCAGTAAGTGTATTAAAGTTAAACACTGAATATTATGCTATCCAGTGGACAGGTAATGGAACAACTTATGGTTATTGGTATAATACAACTCTTCCAGCAGGTGGTGGTGACACAGTTGCTCCAATTATAACCCTTAATGCTCCAACTAATGGAACCACCATAGCAACAGAAACTTGGGCTCTGCTTAATACTACCTCTTATGATGAAACAGCAGGTACTCAAAACATAGTATTCAAGAAGTCAGACGGAACTACACTCTGTACAAATAATTCTGTAACTAACAATACGCCTGTAGTATGTAACTATACAAGCCTTGCTAAACTAACTAACTATAAGTGGTATGTAACTTCAAGTGATGGAACTAACACTGCTACAA
>Ga0315278_10006069_pt1 | contig 10962 bp, 8 predicted proteins | sample YL17G06_0_MG_FD_203880 | JGI IMG/M metagenome (GOLD analysis project Ga0315278, IMG submission 203880) | Sediment microbial communities from Yellowstone Lake, YNP, Wyoming, USA - YL17G06_0 | ecosystem: Environmental > Aquatic > Freshwater > Lake > Sediment | place: USA: Wyoming | collected... | reverse complement strand
CGCTCAAGGGGAACCCCCGCTTCGAGCGCCTGCTCAAGGGCGGCTGACCGTTCCCCCGAAAAACGCGGGCCCCGTTGCCGGGGCCCGCGTCGTTTGGGTGAATCGACTCCGACTACTTCGCCGGCGGCCGCAGCTTGATGGTTACGGTGTTGATGGTACCGGTGAAGGGGAACGGGGCCTGGTAGGCCTCGTCCGCCGGCGCGCCGGTGTCCATCCCGATATCCAGCGTGGCGCCAAGCCCCAGGGCGAAGGCATGAGTCTGTGCCATGCGCGCCTCGCCCACCTTCTGGTCGTTGACGTAGAGGGAGAGGGTGGCGCCCTTCCCCATGCCGCCGCCGTCATAGGCAAACTCACCGCGCAGCGCCACGTGGCCCTGCGGCAGGGGCTTGGTCGAGACGGCGCGCGAGAAGGTGCGGCCGAGGAAATTGCCCGCGAAGACCGGCTTGCCGTTCTTCAGGTAGAGCGCAAACCCGCCGTCGAGACTTCCCATCGCCCAGACGACGCCGTCCACGGCGCCCTTGGGAATCTCGAGGTCGGCCGCCACCGTCCACGACTTGTTAAGCAGGTTCGGCGCGCTGCCGCCCGGCAGGGCCGTGACACCAGGGTAGTAGGTGAAGCTGGTCCGCCCCGCCGTGGGCGAGGGTCGTCCCTGCAACTCTGCGTTCAGCCGCTCCACCTTCCGCGGATCGAGCGGCAGCACGTTGTACCGCGACGCTTCGGCCCACCAGAGGTCCTGCAGCTGGCGGAGCCGCGCCGGCTCCTGGGCCGCGAGGTCGTGCGCCTGACTGAAGTCGGCGTCCAGGTGGTACAGCTCCCAGCGGAGCGTGTCTGGAGCGAAGGGCGCGGGCGAGGCATCCCACGGGATGCCGGAGCGCGACGCAGCCCACCAGCCGTCACTGTAGATGCCGCGGTTGACCATCATCTCGAAGTACTGGGTGCGGTGGCGTCCCACGGCCTGTGCCGAGTCGAAGGTGTACGCCATAGATACGCCTTCGATGGGCTTCTGCGCCGTGCCGAATAGTTGGGTCGGGGCCTGGATGCCCACCGCCTCGTAGATGGTCGGGGCGATGTCGATCACGTGCTCGAACTGCGACCGGATGCCGCCCCGGTCGCGGATATGCGTCGGCCACGAGACGACCAGCGGGTTGCGCACGCCGCCCAGGTGCGAGGCAATCTGCTTCGTCCACTGGAACGGCGTGTCCATGGCGTGGGCCCAGCCGGCGGGGAAGTGATTGAAGTGCTTCGGCCCGCCGAGTTCGTCGATGGCCTTGAGGTTGTCCGCCAGCGCCTCCGGTACGCCGTTGAAGAACGAGTTCTCGTTGAGCAGGCCCACCAGGCCGCCCTCGGCCGAGGAGCCGTTGTCTCCGGCAATGTAGAAGATCAGGGTGTTGTCGGCGTCGGGCTGGGTGCGGATCACGTCGAGCAAGCGTCCCATCTCGTAATCGGTCTGCGCCGTGAAGGCGGCGAAGACCTCCATCATCCGGGCAAAGAGCCGCCGCTGGTCTGCCGACAGGGATTCCCACGCCGGCAACGAGGCCGGCCGCGCGGTCAGTTCGGTATTCGCGGGCACGACGCCGAGGCGCTTCTGCCGCTCCAGGGTTTGCTGGCGGTAGACATCCCACCCCTGATCGAACTGGCCGCGGAACTTCGCGATCCAGTCGGCCGGCACATGATGCGGGGCGTGGGTCGCGCCGGGAGCCATGTAGAGGAAGTACGGCTTGGTCGCGTCGATGGACCGGACCCGGTGCAGCCAGGAGATCGCGCGATTGGTGAGGTCGGTCGTCAGGATGTAGTTCGGATCGGACGACCGCGGGACCAGGTTGTGGTTTTCGTAGAGCGTCGGCTGCCACTGGTCCATGTCACCGCCCATGAACCCGTAGAAATAGTCGAAGCCGTAGCCGCTCGGCCAATGGTCGAAGGGGCCGTTGAGGCTGGTCTCCCAATCCGGGGTGTTGTGGTTCTTGCCGAACCATGAGGTGGCGTAGCCGTACTGGCTCAGCACCTGCGCCACAGTGCCGGCGCTGCGCGGGATCAGGCCGGTATAGCCGTCATACCCGGTGGCGGCTTCGGTGATGACGCCGTTCGCGACCGAGTGGTGGTTGCGACCGGTGAGGAGCGCGGCGCGCGTAGGGGAACAGAGCGCCGTGGTGTGGAAGCGGGTGTACCGCAACCCGTCTGCCGCGAGGCGGTCGAGCCCCGGCGTCGGCGTCTGACCGCCGAACGTCCCGAACTGCCCATAGCCGACGTCGTCGATCAGGATGATGACGACGTTGGGTGCGCCAGCGGGGGGCCGCGCCGGCTGGGGAAACTCCGGAGGGTCGCTCTCGGAGACGGTTCGGCCGACGTTGCCCTTGAAGCGGAAGTCGGGGCGCGGCAGCACGACGCTGGTGGGGGGTGGCGGCTTCGGCGTGGGCTGCTGTGCAACGAGCCCGGCTGGCAGCGAGGCCAGCAGCGCGGTCGCAACGTACCTGGTTCTCATCGTCATCCTCCTTAACAAGGGCCTGATAGCATCAGGTCAAGATACCGTGGCACTGCTTGAACCGCTTGCCGCTCCCGCAGGGGCAGGGGGCGTTGCGCGGGGTGTTCGCGAAGGCGCCGGGCGGGAGCCGGCGGCCCTTCGGCACGTAGTCGAGCATGATCTCGCGCGGGGCGCGGCCCTGTCGGATGAGCTCCGCCATGCGCCGCATCGGTGCGTCCACGTGGTGGAAGTAGGCCTTGAAGCTCGGGCAGAGGTAGTTGAGCCCGGGATCCCCGTGCGGCGTGACCGCGAACCGGTCCTTGGGACACCCGCCGTGACAGGCGAAGCGCACGTCGCACTCCAGGCAGTACTTCGGCAGGGTGTCCCGCTTCGCGCGCCCGAACTTCCGCTGCTGGGCCGAGGACACCAGCTGCACCAGGTGCTGCTCGCGGATGTTCCCCAGCCGGTGGCGCGGCTCCACGAAGTGGTCGCAGGAGTAGACGTCGCCGTTGTGCTCCAGCGCGAGCGCCAGGCCGCAGGTCTCCTGGTGGATGCAGACGTTGCCCGGCTCCTTCGCGTAGTTCGCGAGCGTCGAGTCGAACATCTGCACGTACACCGTGCCCACGTCCCTCCGCACCCACTCGTCGAAGATGCCGATCAGGAAGGAGCCGTACTGCTCCGGCCGCACCGAGCGTTCCGTGACGAGGGTACCGGTCTGCGTGTAGAGCATCCGGGCGCCGCCAGGCCGGTCGTGCCATCCCTGGTTGGCCTGGGCGATCGTCTCCGCCGTGGCCCGCTCGATGATCGGGATGAACTGGAGGTACCGGGCCTTGAGCTCATCCCGGAAGAAGCGATACACGTCGACGGGCCGGTCGGCATTCGCGGCGTGGATGGTGCAGAGGATGTTGAACTCCACGCCATGCTTCCGCAGCAGCGACCAGGCACGCATCACCTGGTCGAAGGTGCCCTTGCCGCCCTTGTTGAGGCGGTAGGTGTCGTGGATGGCGCGCGGCCCGTCCAGACTGAGGCCGACCAGGAAGCCGTGCTGCTTGAGGAACGCGCACCAGTCGTCGTCCAGCAATGTGCCGTTGGTCTGGATGGTGTACTGGGCGGTCTGGCCGGGCCGCCGGTAGCGCTCGGTGTACTCGACGGAGCGGCGGAAGAAGTCGAGCCCCATCAGCGTCGGCTCGCCGCCCTGCCAGGCCACCATCACCTCCGGCGTGCGGTGCGCCGCGAACAGCTGGCGGATGTAGGTCTCGAGCAGCTCCTCCGCCATGCGGAAGCGGCTGCCGGGGTAGAGCATCTCCTTGGAGAGAAAGAAGCAGTAGGTGCAGTCGAGGTTGCAGGTCGCGCCGGTCGGCTTGGCGAGCAGGTGGAAACCGGGCGGCGCGTTGGTCGCGACGACCAGCGTGGGCGGTGAGGGGGCAGTGCCAGACGTCATTCGGCGATTACGCGGTCCCGAGACAAGCTGGTTGAACAGCAAGGAATAAGTTGGCGTATGTGAAGCTATTGTGAAGGCGCTCCGCAAGCCGGAAAGGCTACCATCAAACAGCTTGCGGAGGGTGGACGACGGGACCATCATTCGCCCGTTCGCCCTCTCATCGGAGACGCTCCATGTCCTTCTGCAATCGTCGTTCACTCGGGGCCGCCGGTCTGGCCCTGTTCCTGATGACGACACCGGCCCGGGCCCAGATGCTGATCGGCTACCTCTTAGGGGAAAAGCTGGCCTCGCCCACGTTCAACATGGGCTTCGAGATCGGCATCAACTTCAGCACGCTCGATGGCCTTGACAAGGCGGAGCGGCTCAACCGGACGGTCTTCGGCCTGTTCGGGGACTGGCGGTTCTCGGAACACTTCCATTTGGCGGGCGCCTTCCTGCCGGCCGCCGGCCGCGGCGCCCAAGGGATCACGCCGATCCAGACCGGCGATCCGGTGATCGACGACCAGACGGCCGGTGGCACCATGCAGCGGAGCCTCAACTACATCGAGTTCCCGCTGCTGCTGAAGTGGGCGCCGAAGCGGAACGAGGGTTTCCGGATCGGGGCGGGTCCGTCGTTCGGGCTGATCACGGGCGCCAAAGACCGCTATGACGCGACCACTTCCACGGGCACAGTCTACGTGCTGGAGCGGGACATCGGCAACGAGATACCGGGCTTCGACTTCGGACTCTCGGTGGACGTCGAGTGGCGCTTCCAGATGCTGTCCATCGCCGGCCGGTTCACCCAGGGGCTGACCGACCTGAGGCAGACCGGCGCGGACGCGGCGGTCCACTCCCGCGTGCTGACCGGTACCGGCCGGATCTACCTGGGCAAGAAGAAAGCCGCGGCAAAGCCCGACTCGGCAAAGGCTGCCTCCTAGGGAACGCGGCGGGGACTGCCCCCGGTGTACTTCTACTGGCCGGTTGCGGCGAGGGCCCTCGGCCTCGCCGTGGCACGATTCCGCCCGGTGCACTTCGTCTTCACCGTGATCCTGGCGCTCCTCTTCACCATGCTGGCGATCACGGTGACGATCGCCGGCCTGCTCGATGAGCTGTTCTTCCCGGGGTACCACCGCCAGGCGATCGTCCGGCCCATCTACATCGTGGCCACTCCGAGGAGCGGGACGACCTTCCTGCACCGGCTGATGTGCCTGGACGAGCGATTCACCTGGCTCAAGCTCTATCAGACCCTGCTGCCCTCGGTCACGCTCATGAAGGGTATGCAGCTGCTCTCGACGCTCGATCGCCGAATCGGGGGCCCCCTGCACCGTCTCAACCGTTGGGGCAGCTCGCGCGCGTTCGCCGGCTGGAAGGGCATTCACGAGGTCGGATTCGACCGGGCGGAAGAGGACGAGATGATCTGGCTCTTTGCCATGCTCTCTCCCGGCCTGGTCCTGCTGTTCCCCTGGCCCGGGGATTTTCCCGAAGCGCTCTATCCCGACCGGTTGTCGGAGCGGGCTCGTCGGAAGCTGGCCGCCTGGTACGGCCGGTTTCTCCGGAAACACGCCCACGTGGTCGGCAGAGGGCGAACCTTGCTGGCCAAGAACGCCCTGATCGCGGGCCGGGTCGAGGTGACGCTCGCCGCCGTGCCGGACGCCCGGTTCGTCCACCTGGTGCGCCACCCATATGAGGCGATCCCCTCGCTGCTGAGCATGTTCACGGTACCCTGGCGGACCCATTCGCCCCAGCTGCGTCGCGACGGGCCTGAGGTCAGGGCCCTGGCCGAGATGACCGTCGAGTACTACCGGCGGATGGATCGCCTCGAGGAGGAGCTGGGGAGCGAGCGGGTGGTCACCGTCCGGTACGAGGCACTGATGGCTGACCCCGAGGGCACGGTGGAGCAGATCTACAGCCGGTTTGGATTGGGGATGGACGACAGTCTCCGGAGCCGCCTCAGGCAGGAACTGGCCACCGCCCGGAGCTACCGGAGCGGCCACCAGTACTCCCTCGAGGAATACGGCCTGAGCCGGAACTGGGTGTATGAGCGGTTGCCGGAGCTGTTCGCCACCCGCGGGTTCGACCGATAAGTGTCAGGCCCAGGCGTAGCGCGGGATGCTCAAGGGACCGCTGCCGCCCGCGACTGTCCGCTCACTGCGGCGGGGTTACGGGAGGGCGGTGTAGTGGCCGTGGATGCAGAGCCAGCGGCCCCGTTCCTTGACGAAGATCCGGGTGGACTTCCCTCGACTGGTGACCACCTTGCCATCGACCTCGCCTGAGTCCGTCCAGTAGTACGTGATCCATGCCACGTCGCCCCGAACCGTCACCTCGGGCTGATGCATGTCGGTATGGACCCCGCGGGCTCGGTTGAGGTATCTCCTCATGTTGCGGACCTCTAGCTCCTTCCCAGAGGCGAAATAGGGGTCGAACTCGCCGAACTGGGTGAAATCGGGATGGAGGTACGATGCGTAGGCGTCGACGTCTCCCCGCTCGATCGCGGACCACATGGCGACCAGCGTAGTCTTGATCGCGTCGGGGTCATTCGCCTGGTCAGGCGATTGCGCGGCGAGACCGGCGGGAGCGAGGAAGCGGAAACTGGGATGGGCGGTGAGACCGGCGATCGCGATCAGGCCGGCCGGTGCCAGGCGACGGAGAAAGGACATGGCTGCGCTCATTCTTCTGCCTCGCACGCTGCGGGACTCCTCACCAATGGTACGCCTCTCCGGTTCCGATTCACAGGCGGGTGCAGCGGCCGGGGCCTCACCTCAGGTGACCAGCCCGGTTTCGGCGAGCCTGGCCAGGTTCCGTTCGACCGTCTCCCGGTCCCTGCCGAGCACGAGCCCCCGAATCACGGGAGCGGCATCAGGATCGGGGGACAGATCCGGATCGAACACTGAGAGTGGGAAGAGGATCCCTTCGGAGACGGCTCGGAATGCCTCCAGCAGCAGCGCGGCCAGAGGATGCCGTCCCCGCAATATGCAATAGCGTGCATGAAGACCCGCTGCCGCTCGTTGGCAGAGGGCGCCATACCAGAGGACAGCGGGAGTACTCGCGCAGAGGCGGAAGTTCAGGTCCATGACCGCCACCCGGCCGCCTGCCAGCATCGCCATATCGAATCCCGCGAACCCCCGGTAGCCGCGCCGCACTGCTTCGTTCATGACATGGTAGCCGGCCGCGATCGCCTCCGGAGGAGCCGCCACGCCGGGCGCGAAGACGTTACCCTGATAGACGCCTTGGTCATCGGTCAGCTGGTCCGAATACCCGTGATACTCGACGGACCCTCCATCGCTGGCGTAGCAGAGGCAGAGGTTGCGTTCCATCGGCAGGAACTCCTCCACCACGACCGCCTCGCAACCCTGGAACCGTTTGCGAGCCCGACGGATATCCTCCCCGGAACGGGCGATGACGACGGCAGCCCCAGAGCCGGTGTGGAGGTCGGTCGCTCCCTTGAGGACCAGCGGGCGAGAGCGGTTCGGCCGAAGGGCTTCGAGATCCTCCAGTTGGTCCAGGGGCACCACGGTGCGTTGGGGTGTGTGCTCGACATGGACCAGCACGCCGAGATTGCCTTTGTTGTTGAGGAACGAGAGGAGACCCGGATCGATCCAGCAGGTGTCCGGGGAGAGTTCATCCGGGGAGTGAAGGTATTGGACTGCTACGTGGGAGCCGAACCGTGTCGCTGCGGTGAGGATCTCCTGGTAGTCGCCTTCGGTGTCAAAGATGGCGAGTGGCGGTGTCGAGGGCGCCCCGGCGGCCTCGAGCAAGGCAAGCCCCCGGGGACTGGCAGCTGACCTGGCACAGACCGTCGTCGTCGCCCCGGCGATGGAGAGGAAGTTGCCGGTTCGGGAATCGAGCCTGGTGGCGGTCGCGGGCCACTCGAAGAATCGTCCGGAGTATGGCGGTCTCGCGCTGAAGGAGACGCCGTCCCCGAAGATGTCCGAGAGGGTTCTTGATGGTCCAAACGGGAGCTGCTGCATGGCATGACGGTGGGCAATGTCCGTACCATAACCTGCGCTTGAGCCGGCGGTAAAAGCAAAACCGCTGGATGACAACAACCTCTCCTCGCTCTTGACAGCCCTCCTGGCCCGCGATACAACCTCGTTGGCTGGCTGATTTCATCCCTAGGCCCAGGAGGTCTCATGTCGAAGTGCGTGATCGTCGGTGGCACCCGCGTCTGCAGCGGATCGCCCTTCTACCGGGTCAACGGGAAGCCCGCAAAGATTCAGTTCCCGCGCCTGACTCAAAGGATGCGGAGCAACCGGAGACCGGCGCGGGACGAGATCAACAAGCTCGCGGCCGATCCGGCGCAGCGAAAACTGGCGAATGATCTTCTGGATGCCGTACTCGCCGTCCACTGGACCCGTGCCAAGACGGCGAACGCCAGGGACATCCTGGAGAGCGTCAAGCTCCTCTTGGTCGACCAGCTGAGAAACATGCACGGGGACTTCACCCTGGTCTCGTACTGAGTCTCAGGGCCGCCCCGCGGCCTCGCGGGGTGAGATGCCCGCCAGCGCCGCGTCAAAGCGGGGATCGGTTCGCCCGTCCTTGAACCACGGGGCGTTGCGGAGGTAGGGTACCAAGAGACGGTTGATCCGGACCGCGACGGCGATCAGCGCGAGCGCGCTGTCCCGGTCCCCCCGCGTGAGCCGGAGGTTCGCCACCTCGATCAGGAGACTGGACCCCATATCGCTGGGGGCCAGCGTCCTGAGCACCTGCGCGGCCACGCGATCGGCGCTGTCGCCCAGTCCCGCCCGGGCCAGGATCGCCCCGGCCCAGAGCGTCCTGAGCGCGGTGAGCAGCCCGTTGCGTTCGATCCGCGCCAGCGAGTCGGTCATCGCCAGCGCGCGGGCGCCGCTGCCCCGATCGCTCCGGCTTCTTCCCCACAACTCCAGCTCGCAGTCCGAGAAGCGCTGATCGTCAGGCCATTGACTGAGCGCCGCCCGGCAGGCACTATCGGCGGTTGGGTATTCTGCCAGAAGCAGGGCGGTTTCGAAGCGACCGCGGAGCAGATCTTTCCGGTTGACCTGAAAGACGTCGACCTTCGTCCCCTGTTCGATGGCCAGCTGGCTCTCTGGGTAGCGGCCCGCCAACTGGTAGGCCTGGCTCAGTTCACTCCATGAGCGGGCTCGGCCCGGGGCCAGTGTCTTCGCCTGCTCCAGGTCCGCGATCGCCGCCCTCAGCAGGGAATCCGTCCCGGTTACCCGGTACAGGCCCAGCCAGATTTCCCCGCGGAACTCGTGGGCCTCGGGATCTTGCGGGTGTTCCCGGAGAACCTGGTCCAGCACGCCGAGTGCGGCGGTTTGCGCGGCAGCGGGGTCGGGCAGATCGTTCCGGTTTCGGACCAGGTCCAGCTGCTGGATGTACTCCGCCAGGAAGGCACGCCGTTCGGCGGTGCGAGCGATCTCCAGGGGGACGAGGACACTCTTGCCATCACGCCTTCGGGCGGCCAGGAGGAGCGAATCGGCCCGATCGAGCGCCTTGAAGCCTTCGCGGTCAGCGCGGACAACGACGGCGTCTTCCGCCTCCTCACGCAGCACTCTTGCCCGTTCGACCAGCTGCCAGGTCGAGTCGTTGGTGACCTGCCGTCGGCGGGCGGCTTGCTGGATGTGCTGCCAGAGGGTCTCACGGATGAATGCGCTCAGATTCTCGACCAGCCCGGCCACGGCGGGCGCCGGGGCGGCCTTGAAGGTCTTCGTCGCGAGCAGCCGCCCGCTGGTGGGGTCCACGATTCTGGCCGTCACAGTGGTGGAGTCCCCGCTCCGCCCCACGGTCCCCGTCACCAGCCGATCGGCAGGGAATCGGGCCCGCAGGCTGTCGGGCGGCGCCCCGCGGTACGGCGCCACCATCGCGCTGGCGGTCACGGCAAGATCCGGGATGGCCTGCAGTCGGTCGGTCAGTGATTCGGTGATTTCATCGGCGACGGCTCGGAGGCCGCCGCCGGTCAGGTCCTGGAAATAGGCCACCACGATCCGTGTTGGTGCGGCTGCTTCGCCGCCGCCGCCGGTGGGCCGGAACTGCCAGACTGCCATGGCGACCAGGATGGCGACGACCGCCGTGGCGGCAGCCAGCCAGGGCACCCGCCTCGTTGTCTGGGCCGTCCCGAACGCTTCGCTGGTGGCCCGCAGGCGGTTGAGCGTGTCCCGGAATTCCGTCGCGCTGGTGTACCGGTCGGCGGGGACCTTGGCGAGGGCGCGCCCGACCGCCTGCTGGATGGCCGGCGGCAGGTCTGGCCGGACCACCCGAAGATCGCGGGGTCGCTCCAGCTGGTGGCGGGCGCTGATCGCTTGCGGTGTCGAGCCGGTGAAGGGTGGCTCGCCGGAGAGCATTTCGTAGAGCACGCAACCCAGGCTGTAGACATCGCTTCGGCCATCCACGGGTAGGTCCGCCAAAAACTGCTCGGGACTCATGTAGTTGGGTGTGCCGATCGCCACGCCGGCGGTGGTGCCGGTGCTGGAACGCTCTGCCAGCATTCGAGCAATGCCGAAATCGGCGACCAGCGCGTGGCCTTCCTGGAGCAGGATGTTGGCGGGCTTGATGTCTCGGTGGATGACGCCGCTGCCGTGGGCGTATTGGAGCGCGTCGGCCACTTCCGCGGCGATCCGGAGCGCTTCGTCGGCCGGGAGCTGCGGTTCCCTGGCAAGCCGCTCGGCCAGCGACTGACCCTCCATGAAGGGCATGACGTAATACGGCAGCGACCCGCCCCCCTCGACCTCGAGCAGGCCGGAGTCGATCACGCCCAGGATATGGGGGTGGGCCAGGTGGGCGGCGATCTGGATCTCGCGGAGGAACCGGTCGGCCCCGAGCAGCAGGCCGATTTCGGGACGCAGAACTTTGAGGGCGACGGGGCGATCGTGCCGGAGGTCCCAGGCGAGATAGACCACCGCCATGCCGCCGCGGCCCGCTTCACGGCGGATCTCGTAGCGGCCCGCGATGGTGCCCGTCAGGGGCGTGCGATCCAGGTCCACGGTGCCTCCGGGGCTGCCTTGAGGCTACCCCCGCGAGTGGGCTCGCGCCAGCACCAAGGGCTCATGCCGGGCAGGCCCACTCATCGGCCAAAGACATTTGCTCGCGAGAGGTGGAGCGCCGAGGCCAG
>Ga0315278_10006068_pt1 | contig 10963 bp, 12 predicted proteins | sample YL17G06_0_MG_FD_203880 | JGI IMG/M metagenome (GOLD analysis project Ga0315278, IMG submission 203880) | Sediment microbial communities from Yellowstone Lake, YNP, Wyoming, USA - YL17G06_0 | ecosystem: Environmental > Aquatic > Freshwater > Lake > Sediment | place: USA: Wyoming | collected... | reverse complement strand
TTGAAAAAAATGTGATCATCGGAAAAACTCTTTCCATAGAAGAAATGAAAAAACAGGGAATCCAGGGATTTTTCATCGGCAGCGGGGCCGGTTTGCCAAAATTCATGCACATTCCCGGCGAAAACTTGATCGGCATCTATTCTTCCAATGAATACCTGACTCGTGTGAATCTCATGAAAGCCTATAAGTTTCCCGAATATGATACGCCGATTGTCCTTGGCAAGAGAGTCGCGGTTATCGGTGGCGGCAATACGGCAATGGATTCGGTCCGCACGGCCATACGCCTGGGTGCTGAAAAAGCGATGATTGTCTATCGTCGTTCCGAACAGGAAATGCCGGCTCGAATAGAAGAAGTTCATCATGCCAAGGAAGAGGGTGTTGAATTTTTAACTTTGACCAATCCCATTGAATACTTCGCCGACCCGGATGGGCGGGTCAAGGGAATGAAAGTGCAAAAAATGGGTTTGGGAGCTGCTGATGAGTCGGGGCGAAAACGGCCGGTGGTGATTCCCGGTTCGGAATACGTGATCGATGTGGATACGGTGGTGGTGGGCGTGGGCACCGACCCCAATCCGCTGATTCCCCGTTCCATTCAAGGTCTCAATGTGTCCAAATGGGGTACGATCATTGTTGATGAAAACACGATGCAAACCTCCATACCTGAAATTTTTGCCGGCGGTGACATTGTCCGGGGCGGCGCCACTGTGATTTTGGCCATGGGTGATGGCAAGAAAGCGGCCGAATCGATGCACGTTTATTTGCAGAACAAAACAACCTCGTAGGCATGCGCCATTCATGATGGATATAAAAGATAAAAAACCTTCCGGCAAGCATGGCAGCGATTTTTTTGGCAAACTGCCGGCGCGTGAATTTTGGCATACGCTTTTCCGCGATTTCAACGATATCAAGGAATTCTATCTTGAGGAAGAGCAAAAGGCCCGCCTTGATAATTTGCGACCTTTGGTGCGCTGGTTTTACCTTGTGGGCTGGCTGTTGAAAAGCCTTTTTTTAAAACTGACTCCGATCCGCCGTTTTCTGCTGTTCATCGCCATATTGATTATGGTCCTAAATAATTCAGATATTCACCTGGGTTTGATCAATCTTACCGTTAAATTAGGAGATTTTGCCGGAGTTATCCTGATTTTCATCCTGATGCTCGAGCTCAAAGACAAGCTGCTGGCCCGAAACGAGTTGGCCGAAGGCCGGGCCATCCAGACGCGTCTCCTTCCCGATCCCAGTCCCAATATCTCCGGCTGGGACGTCTGGCTTTTTTCCCAGCCGGCCAATGACGTGGGCGGTGATCTGATCGATTGCATCCGCTTTACTGACAATCATCATATTCTTGTTCTGGGTGATGTCTCCGGGAAGGGGCTGCCGGCGGCGCTGCTCATGGTCAAGCTGCAGGCGACCATCCGTGCCTTATTTACAGAAGCGACCCTGCTTGCCGAACTCGGTTCGCAGATCAACCGGATTTTCCACCGTGACGGCATTACCAGCAGTTTTGCCACTTTGGTGGTGCTGGACATTCACAGCGATTCCGGGAAAATACAGTTGTTGAACGCCGGACATACTCCGCCTGTTTTAATCCGCAACGGCCGGCCCCAGGCAACCGCCAAGGGCAATCCGGCCCTGGGGCTCATGGCCGAAACCGGCTATGATGTGGTTGAAGACACACTGCAGCAAGGCGATGTAATGCTGGTCTATTCGGACGGTATCAATGAGAGCCGGAACGAACAGGGAGAATGCTTCGGCAATGAGCGGTTGTTCAACCTCATTAAGAATCTGCCTGACATTCTTACTGCAGACATGGGAACGCGCATACTTGAAGCGGTAAGGAATTTTAGCGGTGAGACCCGACCCGATGACGATCAAACGCTGCTCATTCTCAAATATCTCGGCCAATAACCCAATTTTTTTTGCTTATTCTTTGTTTGGCAACGGTTCGTATTCGACCTTGACCAGGGTCAGGCCTTTGGCTGGAGCCGTTTGCCCGGCCCGGCGCCGGTCCTTGGCCGCAAAAATCTCGGGAATATCTTTGGCCATGATTTTTCCCCGGCCGACATCGATGACAGTGCCGACCATGTTGCGTACCATGTAGCGCAAAAAACTCTTGCCGCTGACAGTGAAAATAATTTCCTCTTTCTGCACCTGCATTTTGAACTCGCTTATTTCCCGCAATTTTTTTTTTCCGGGTTCGTCGGAAGTGAAAGAAGTAAAATCCCTGGCGCCGATAAAATGCCTGGTGGCTTGGCGCATGGCTTTCAAGTCCAGCGGGAAGGGAATATGCACAGCAAAGCGCAGGCTGAACGGGGATTGTACCGGGCCGGTAAAGACGCGATAGCTGTAGGTTTTGCTGGAAGCGCCGAAACGGGCGTTGAACGATTTGTCCATGAGAGAACATTCCATGATGCGAATATCCTTGGGCAGCAAAGAATTCAGCGCTTTTTGCAGGGATTCGGGCTCAATGGCAATCGGCAGGTGAAAGTTGGCGGTCAGGCCAATAGAGTGGACGCCGGCATCGGTCCTTGAACTGCCGGTAACAATGACTTGTTTTTTGGCGATTATTTTTAAAGCTTTGATCAATTCGGCCTGGACGGTGCGAAATTCCGCTGTTTGAAATTGCCAGCCGTGATACTCCGTCCCGTCAAAGTGAATGATGACTCTATAATTACTGACCATGTGCTTCTATTTCATTGCTGGACTGATTATGGAAGATTCTGAAAATGGTCCCGGATATGTTGGATGGCAGCCTGGGGACTGTCGACCGCAATCACGTCGCGAATATTCCAGGTTTCGATTCCGAATACTTTTTTGCCGTATATTTGCGTGTAAGCGATTTCTGAAAGGGTTCCGTATTCGCCGTCGATCGCCACCAAAACATCGGAATTCAATACCACCAGGGCGTTACGCAAATAGCCGAGTCCGGTGGGAATGGCGATGTCGGTGTAGGGATTGGCATCCTGCGCTGATTTACCTGGCAATATGCCGATCACCAGTCCTCCCTGCGTTTTGGCCCCCTTGGCCGAGGCTTCCATCACTCCCTTCAGACCTCCGTTGACAAGAATATAGCCGCTTTGCGCGATCAGTTTCCCCAATTCTTCGGCAATCTCAAGATGCTTAATTTCTGGAGAACTGCCGCCGATGATACCAACTCTTTTTGGTAAAGATTGATTGCGGCCAGTTCGCGTTATCAAACCGGATGGGCGTTTTAAACGGCTTTTTGGATTTTTCCCGAGCGAATGCAAGCGGTGCATACCCGCAACGATTGATTTTTCCCTTCGACCACGACTTTGATTTTCTGCAAATTGGGCTCCCAACGGCGGTTGGTCATTTTATGGGAATGGCTGACATTATGGCCATAGACAGGTTTTTTGCCGCATATTTCACATACTTTTGCCATTATACCGTCCTCCTCTTCGAAACAGGATTCATTTTACACTTTTTCAGCGCTAAAAGCAATTGCCGGAACCATTTTAAACGCCCGGCTTTTTTATTTGAAAAAAAAGTAGCGAACCCCTTGCAATACAACGAGTGTATAAAGACCGGCCAGCACGTCATCCAGCATGATGCCTGTTCCATGGGGAAGCTTCTCGCTCTGCCTGATGGGAAACGGTTTCAAGATATCAAAAAAGCGGAACAGCAGAAAAGCGGCGCCATAGAAGCCGATGGTATGGGGCAGAAACCACAGGCTGATTAATTGGCCGGCCACTTCGTCAATCACGCATTGATGCGGATCTTTTTTTTGGAAATGCTTTTCGCAAGCGCCGGCAGCCGGGATGCCGATGAGAATAACAATCCCTGTGACCAGGGCCAAAAGTGTGAAAGGCAGAGATTGCGCCGGGATGAAAAAAATAATGAGCGCGACCACCAACGAAGTCCAGGTTCCGGGTGCGAAGCGAATCCGGCCAATGCCGAAAAAAGTGGCAATCAAGATCCCCAGTGTTTTCATTTTCTTTCTCCAAGCAGCATTTCGTTTTGAAATCCTTTTATTTTGATCGGGAACAGTTTACGTGTCTCGGCAAATTTCACCTGCACTTGGCAGTGCCCGTCCACTTCGGGTGCCTGGGAACTGATGCGTCCAATGGTGCTGTTGTTTGTCCATGGAGCCAGGGGCAAAAATTCCATGGTCTGCCCGACCAGCCCCTGGTTGTATTTTTGCAGGTTCTTGTCCGAAATGTCCAAGAGCAGGTTTTTTCTGTTTTCGATTGTTTGCGGTTTTTTACGTTGCGCGAGTTTGAAACTGGCCGTGTTTTCTTCCAGGGAAAAACCGAAAACCCCGATCCTTTCAATCGCTGATTCGACTGCAAATTCAAGCAATTGTTTAAAATCAGCCTCTTCCTCACCAGGAAAACCGACAATAAAAGTGCTGCGCAAAACGGCTTTGGGGAACATGTTCCTGATTTTTTGAGTCAAGTGCAAATTCGTTTTATAGCTGCCGCCGCGGTTCATTTTTTTCAATATCCTGGCCGATACATGCTGAAATGGCAGATCAAAATAGGGCAGGATCGACGCTCCGGCAAAACCGGCAAGGATGTCAGGGGTGATTTCTTCGGGCATAAGGTAAAGCACGCGCAGCCAGCGAAAGCCAATTCCGGAAATTTCCTTCAGTAGACCGGGCAGCTGCGACTTTTTGTGGAGGTCCTTGCCGAAACAGGTGGAATTTTGCGAAATCAGGTTCAGTTCTTCGATCCCCTGTTTTTTTAAATGTTCGGCTTCTTTTAAAATCGAAATGATCGGCCGGGAGCGATAGGGCCCGCGAATCATGGGAATAGAACAAAAACTGCAGGTCATGTTGCAGCCTTCGGATATTTTAATAAAAGTGGAACCTGGGGTGGTAAAAGGCAGGCGTTGGTGGCGGTCATTATACAAAAATAATTTTTTATCCGGATATTCGGAGGGACCCTTTTGGGCTACGGCGTCGGCCAGATCTTCCATGTCGTTGACGCCCCACAGGATATCGACTTTGCTGAAAGTGTTTTTAAGCTCGTGGCGATAGCGCTGGATCAGGCAGCCGAAAACAGCCAGCTTTTTGATTTCGCCTTTTTCCTTTTTTTCCAGGGCGGTCAGGATTTCCTCGATGCTCTCTTCCTTGGCGTCGCGGATAAAACCGCAGGTGTTGATGACGAGCCAGTCCGGGTTTTCGTATTCAGAAACGAGCTCCATTCCACGCTCTTTCAGCATACCGGCAAGCACTTCACTGTCCACTGTGTTCTTGAAACAACCCAGGCTGACAAATGAAACGGTCCGGTTTTCCGGATTATGATTTTTTTTCATGGGATTTCAACTATTCCTTGATCACTCGCTATTGTAGCAAAACATTTCCGTACTGGCAACAAGCATTTTGTGGAAAAAAAGAACTTAAATGTTCAAGAAATAAAACCCGGCTAAGTATTGCATTCACTTCAACAATTCATTACTATCACATTTCAATAATTTCAATTCTTCGGAGGAATCGGTATGGCAATAGGGAATTTATGGCAGAAAAGAAGCAAACCCACCATTTCCTTTGAGTTTTATCCGGGTCGGGACGAACAAGCCGCCCAAAAATTAGATGCAACGATCGACAACCTGCTTGAACTTCAACCAGATTTTGTTTCCGTGACCTTTGGCGCCGGCGGTTCGACTCGAAAGGGTTCCTATGAACTGGTGAAAAAGCTGAAACAGGAAAAAAAACAGCTGGTGCTCCCCTATCTGGCAGCCTTTGGTTTGAATCCCGAAGATTTGCTGGCCATCATCGATAGTTATCTGGCTTTGGACATCAGCGATATTTTTTGTGTGCGTGGCGATCAACCGAAAGACCTGGAGGGTTTTCAGCCGCATCCCAGGGCATTGGCCCATGCTTCCGATCTTTTGGCTTTTGTCAGCCGGCGTTATGCGTGCCACTTGGGTGCTGCCTGTTACCCTGAAGGCCATTTTGAAGCTGAAAACAAAGAAAAAGACATGCAGTACCTCAAATTGAAGGTGGCCAACGGCGCCAAGTGGACCATTAGTCAATTCTGTTTTGACATGGAACTCTTTTATGGTTTTGTGGACCGCTGCCGGGCCATGGATATCAAGGTTCCCATCCTGACCGGCATCATGCCGATTCATTCACTGAAACTGCTGGAAAATTTGGCCAAGTTTTGCGGCGCCTCTATCCCATCTTTCCTGCGTGCAGAATTGGCCATACTGCCGGCCGCTGACAAGCAGGCCATCCTTGATTTCGGTATTGCTTTTGCCGTTGAACAATGCCGGCAATTGTTGCGCCGCGGGGTCGCTGGGCTCCATTTTTATACCATGAATCGCAGCCAAACCGTTATCGCCATCATCAAACAGCTGCAGGCGGAAGGCCACCTGTAAATTTCCGGGAAAATCGTTTTGATTATATAAGTGAAACTTCAGGCGTTTAGTTTATCCCAATAATGCTTGGGCATTTCCTGAGCGAGCTTCATGGCGCCGGCGGCTCCGGCGAACATGGGATCATCGACTTTTTTGACCTGGGTAGAACCGAAATCCTTCAATACCGATTTGAGCGCTTCGCCAAGGCCGCGAATCTGGCTGCCGCCGCCGGCCAGCACAATGTTGCTGCGGATCTGGCTTTGGTATTCCGGGTCAAACTTGGCGATCATTTCGTTGATGGTCTCAACCATCGGCGCGATGATGCTTTCACAGGCGCGCTTGATTTCAATGGTGATGTCGTGTTCGGTCAGCTTGCCGGTGACCGGGATTTCAACCTTGATCGGTCCCTTGATGTTGCCGACAAAACTGTTTTGCTCTTTGAATTGGCGCACCATGTTCAGGTTGAAGGTGGAAGCAGGGAATTTTTCGCTTAAAAGCTTGAAAAGTTGATTGTCGATATAGTCGCCGGCGGTCAAAATGGTCCGTTGATCTTCCTCGGCCGGCAAAGTGCCGTGCATGATGCAAAAATCAACGGTGCCGGCGCCGATATCAATGATCATGGCATTATTGAGCAAATCCATCGCATAGGCAACGGCAAAAGGCTCAGAAACCACAATCACGGCTGTAACATAATCGGAAACGGCCTTGATGATCGCCTTTTTGTTCACCTTGAATGATTCGGCCGGCACCCCCACCACCGCATAGATCGGCGCGTCTTTTTCCGGCTTGACCAGAGAGATCAGGTAACGGATAAGTTCCCTTACCGATTCCCCTTCTTTGCTGCTCCCCTCTTTCAGCACTCCATGCTCCAGGGGTCGGAAGATATCCAGGGAAAGACGGTTTTTCAAGGCATCGCTGCCGAACAGGACCGGCTTGCCCAATACTTTGGCGGCGATGAAATCTTTCGGCCAGCCCACATAGCTTTCCACCCAGTATTTCTTGCGGTTGCTGTCTACAATGGCGCTGCTCGATGTACCCAGATCAATGCCCACGAACAGGCTGTTTTTTTGGGCTTGGGCGTCTTGCTGCTGCATGTCATACCTCGCTTTTAATTGGATTGTTTTTTATGTGCAGATACTGGATGATCCCCTCTTCCATATAGCGGGCGATATCCTCACGATACACTTCACTGTTCAGTTTTTTTTCTTCCTCCCGGTCGCTCAGGCAGGTTACTTCAGTCAGTATGCTGGGCATGTCCACCCCCAACAGCACGATGAAGGGCGCTTTTTTGACCCCATAGTCGAGAATATTGTCATTGCTGCGGTGTATGTTATCAAAAAGGCTTTTTTGAATAGAGCGGGCCAGGACTTTGGCTTCCTGGTACTTGAGCGTATTGCTGATTTTTTGCACCATGACTTTGAAATCGCTCACGGTGTATTGGGTGCCGCTGTTTTCTTTTTCAGCCAGCAGCAAGGCGCTGCGATCTGAATTGGGTCCGAAATAATAGGTTTCAATGATGCTGTATGGTTTATTGGGAATGTTATTGACATGGATGGAAATATAGAGATCGGCGTTTTGTGAATTGGCAAATGCAATCCTGGACTCCAAAGAGAGCGTTTCATCCTCGGAGCGTGTCAGCAGAATGTGATAACCGTCATAATGGCTCAGTCGCTGCAGCAGTCTTTTGGCTATATCCAATGTTATATCTTTTTCCCGGGTGCCGGATTGCCCTGAAGTTCCCGGATCTTCGCCTCCGTGTCCCGGATCAATGACAATGGTCCTGACCTTCAACCCAAAAAGACTGCGCAATGGAATGCCGCGCTGGCTCAAAAATGGCTGGTATTCATCGTAGTTGGCCACTATTTCTTCATTTTTGAGTAACAGCGGCACTTTCGGCGGCTGGGCAGACGGCAACGTCATGTATTGGGCGAGTGGCAGGGCCGGCAACGTACGGAAGTCACCGAAATCCGAATTTTTATAAACCGAAAAAAGGATCAGGGCCACAAACAATGCCACACCTTTAAAGAATCTCGCCCGGTGTCTGTTGGCCTGGGGCTTTTTTTTTGCCTTTCCGTTGATGTACAAATTCTCTTCGAGAATATCCTTCAGCATACGGTTCTTGATGCGTTGCATTGTCCAACCGGCCAATAGATAATTTTCCCTATTCATTGAGCAGCCTGCGGAAAAATAAAAATATCAAGCTTATTAAGTATAATATAGAACTGATTTTTTTTCACCTGCCCAAGCACATTTTCTGCATTTGGCTGCAAACTGTTTGAACGGCGAACGATTTTTTGCTATCATTTCCCTTATTGCTCAATGTCAAACTGGAGGTAATAAATGGCAAAATTTTTTCGCATCGCGATGGTGTGGTCCATAATTGTATTGGTTTTTCTTCCGCTTGCCGGCATTGCCGCCGAAAAAACGGTTGACCCTTGCTCCCTGCTTACCCAGGACGAGATCCAGGAAGCCCTTGGCAAGCCCGTAAAGGCCGGTATTCTTAAAACCCACGCCACCCCGGCTGCGGGAGCCGATTGCAATTTTGTTGTCGACGGCTTCGGGTCTTTCAATATCCTGCTCAAGCCCACCTATGCCGGCGAGACCCCGGAGCGCATCAAGGCCCAATTCGCCCAGATGAAGATGAACCCGGTCGATCTGCCCAATGTAGGCGACTATTCCTTTTTTACCAGCCCCGGCTTCGGCATGACCCAGCTGCAAACATTCAAAGGCTCCAAGTATATCCTGTTTACCATCCTGGTGCCCGGCGCCAAGGAACCTGCCCAGCAGGCTGCCGCCGCCAAGCTGATGAAAAAATTGCTGCCCAGGCTTTGATCGTTTTCCGATCATGAACGACCTGGAAGAACGGATTTGGAAAATATTGGGCCGCAAGCAGACCGTTGCCCTGGCTACCATGACCGCTTCGGGTGCCCCCTGGGTGCGTTATGTCACCATTGAATCCGAGCGGGATTTCACCATGCGTTTCTGCACCAGCCTCAGCTCGCGCAAGGCCAGCCAAATTTCAGACAACCCTGCCGTGCATGTGACCTGCGGCAACCTGCAGCCGCCGGACGACTCCGCTTTCCTGCAGATCGCGGGCCGGGCCGAGATTTGCAGCGATGGGAAAACCAAGTCCAGATACTGGCAAGAGGAGTGGCAACGTTATTTTAAAGGCCAGGACGATCCCGATTACATTATGGTTTTTATTCACCCCTACCGCATCGAATACAACGGCCCCGGTTCATTCGAACCTGAGGTTTGGACAGCCGATTGAGTCGGTCACACATGAATAACTGCGAAGATTTAAAATACCATGTCTGCTGAGGTGGCCCATGCCAGGAATTGAAACATTTCCGGATTGGTTTGAAAAGGAAGCGATCGGTCCAATTGACAAAATCGAACTGCTGACCGTGCGTTTGCCGTTCGTGGCTCCGTTCGGAACCAGTGTCGCCGTCTGGAACTGCAAGGAGGCTCTGCTGGTCAGGTTGGAAGACAAGGACATCATCGCCTGGGGCGAGTGCGTGGCCGATCCGGACCCCTATTATGCCAGTGAAACCACCTCTACTGCCCGCCATATGCTTAAGGATTTTCTCCTGCCTGAATTGAAACCCGGGCTCACGTTGTCCCGGCTGCTGGGTCAATTCGGACGCGTGCGCGGCCACCAGATGGCCAAAGCCGCGCTGGAAAACGCCCTGCTTGATCTGCTGGCCAAGCGCCGCGGCCTGCCCCTGCACAAGCTGCTGGGTTTCCCGGCCAAACGGATCATGTCGGGCATCTCCATCGGCATCCAGGAAACAATCGTCAAACTCCTGGATAAAGTAGCGGAAGCGGTGGCCACTGGCTATCACCGTGTCAAGATGAAGATCCAGCATGGGCAGGACGTGGAATGGGTGGAGGCCGTAAGGCGGCGCTTCCCGGACTTGGCGCTGATGGCTGACGCCAACGGCGACTACACCCTGGCCGATGCCGGGTACTTGTCCCGCCTTGACGACTTTAAATTGACTATGATCGAGCAGCCCCTTTCCTATCACGACATTTACCAGCATTCGCTCCTGCAGGCGCAGCTGAAAACGCCGATTTGCCTCGATGAATCAATCCATGATATTGGAGATGCTGAAGCAGCCATCGCGCTGAAAAGCTGCCGGGTGATCAACATCAAGCAAGGCCGCGTGGGTGGCGTACTGGAAGCGATAAAAATTGCCCGTTTGTGCGTGGCCAGCGGTATTCCGGCCTGGTCGGGCGGCATGGATGAAACCGGTATTGGCCGCGCCCTGAATATCCAGCTGCAAACCGCCCCGGGCTTCACCCTGCCCGGCGACACCTCGGAAACCAGCCGCTATTTCCATGAAGATATTGTCGAGCCGGGGGTGGAGCTGGCCAGGGACGGCTTTATCGAGATCCCGCCCGGACCGGGCAGCGGCGTGGAAGTGGTTGCGGATCGGCTGGAGCGCTACCTGCTCCATCGCGAGCGGTTCGGCTAAACCGCTGCCAGTTAATTGTTTGATAAGACATTTTTCGCTGTTCCAAGCGCCAGCGTTGTTTATTTTTCGGCGCCGATTTCCTTATCATCTGGATTTTCCCGCTTCTGCAACCTGGGGTGAAAGGCTCCGGCAAAGGGAACCAGGATAAACAGGGTGACAAGAATGCC
>Ga0315278_10006067_pt1 | contig 10964 bp, 12 predicted proteins | sample YL17G06_0_MG_FD_203880 | JGI IMG/M metagenome (GOLD analysis project Ga0315278, IMG submission 203880) | Sediment microbial communities from Yellowstone Lake, YNP, Wyoming, USA - YL17G06_0 | ecosystem: Environmental > Aquatic > Freshwater > Lake > Sediment | place: USA: Wyoming | collected... | reverse complement strand
GCTGCTTTCGGTCTCAAAGCCGATTTTGTCCCCAGTGCCTTTACAAGCAAAGACCTTGCCAATGGGCTTATCGACTTTACAAACCTTCGCGGCAAAAAAGTCCTGCTTCTGCGTTCACAAATCGCCTCGGATGACCTTTCGCAATTGCTCGAAGCCGCCAGCGCATCCGTCGATAATGTCCCTGTCTATACCCACGAGATGAACCTGTGCGATTTAAAAATGTTTTCCGAGGTGCTCACTGAAAAAAACGTCAACTGGATTACGTTTGCCAGCCCATTCGCGGCGACTTGCTTCTTTGAACAAGTTCCCGCCGATTTCGTAAAATCCAGCGGTGCGAAGGTCGCATCCATCGGGCCGGTTACATCGAAAAAACTTGCCGAGCTTGGCGTAAAAGCCGATATCGAGGCCTCCGAGCATACTTTCGACGGCCTGCTTGCCGCTATAGAACAATACGAGTTACGAACGGCTAAATGATAAATATCTCAAAGCTATATTGCGGCCTCGCGGGACAATCCGGCCATTTGCGCTACGGCAAAAGAGATTCCGTCGGCTCCGTCGTCTATAACAAATGCACCTCACGCTGTGATCTTTTTCCCAAAAGAGAAAGAAATATTTGCCGAAATTGAGCGCATTACCGACAGAACACTTTCATATTCAAGCAGCTTGAAAACAGGAACATTTGATCGTAAGCAGTATACTTCAAAAGTACCCGTCTTTTCTCGACTTAAGAATCCCGTAAACCTCTTCTGCAGATGCGGCCTTTTCGAGTTGCTGTTTGAATCCTTCGTCAAGCATCATTCTGATTATTCCGGCAAGAGTCTGAATGTATAGACCAATTTGGTGTACAGGTGAAACTAACAAGATGACAATAATTACACCTTTGCCGTCCACGCTTGCAAAATCAATCGGCTCCTTTGCAATCCCCACGGCCATTAGCAATTCCTTGGCATGGTTGGATTTGATGTGAAGAATCGCAATCCTGCCCCCAGTTCCAATACTACGGGTTTCTTCACGCATCAAAATCTTATTTAAAACAAAAGTCCTGTCCAACAACAGGTTTTTTTCAGCCAGCAAATCTACCAGTTCATTAATTACAGTTTTCTTGTCATTACCCTGGAGAGGGGCTTTCACAACCGCCCACTGTAGTGTTTGTGTAAGAATCATATTTTATTATCCCAACCTTTTGCAAGTTTTATATCGTGGGGAAAATATTCCGCCACTTTCCGCCCCCGATTATAAAAACTGCCTTTAAAAGTAGAATTAGCAGAACAATTCACATTCATGAGAATTATGGTTTATTATTCAAATTGGCTATTATCCATATTGTTATGAACAGCTTTATTTATCAGTACTCCGAGGCCATAAATAATCCACACGGACTCAAACCCCATGACCGATAAGGCAAACAAAGCCAGGGGTTTCTCGCCCGATGCGAAATCGGAGTTCATCCATCTGCACAGAAGAAATGCAGCAGGCCCAATCATAAGAGAGGCAATCATCGTTAAACGTGTCATCCATTTCGCGTTATCCACATGTATCATTGGGCAAGCAACGTTTCCGATGTGAATAGTAACCGTATCAGGGGAGGCCATATTTTCTCCTTTCAAATAATGTTCATACTTCCTTTTAGACATTATTCGGTGTGTCGCACAAAATTTCACACGTGAGCTGTTTCTTTCGGCCAATCGCGCTCACGTTGTTCATTCTACCAAATTAAGATTGGGGCTGGATATTGTGGTAAATACGTAATTTTGGGAGGACTCAAAAGTCATCTGAACAGCTTTGCGTCGCAAAAATTCAGCGATGCCTCCGCTGCCGTCAGACAACTGCTTGACGCGAGGCGCTAACGGGAATTTACTTTGGGCGGATACGCATTTGTGGTATAATCGGCAGTCGGCACACACTATTAGTTGCAATATCGTGAACCGAACAGATGTTTGAGTGCCTTCGGGGATTTTCTCTTAAACGAAGGAGAATAAGTAATGGCATGTGAAACGAACCAGCCTCCGGCAGCAAAGGTGGAACTCATGGTGAACGGCAAAGAGATTCCGCTGAACGATTTCGTCGTCAATTTCATTTCTGAGACAATCATCGGCATGATCAAGCCCCTGCGAGGCGTAACGGACGTAAAGACGGTATCCGTGAGGATTGAGAAACGGCAATAAGCAACGGCGGATTTTCAGATGATTTTTATGCCAGGTATGCTGATGATTGGCGCCGCCGGCAGAAAAGCGGGCAAGACGCAGTTCGCATGCGGCCTGATTAAGAAATTCAGCTCTCAGCACAGGATAATCGGAATCAAAGTTACGTCGATTGACGGCGGGAACAAAGGGTGTCATCGCGGGGCAACCGATTGCAACATCTGTACCCGCCTGGAGGGCGTGTACGAAATCTGCGAAGAAACAGACCGTCAGAACGCCAAGGATACGGGCAGGATGCTGGCCAGCGGTGCAGACCGGGTATTCTGGCTGAGATGCGAGAAGACCCGCCTTGAGCAGGGCATGGCGGCGTTGCTGGAGATTATCGGGACTGACACGGTATCAATTTGCGAGTCGAACAGCCTTCGGACTGTGGTGGAGCCGGGCGTCTTTGTTATGGTGGCCGGGGCCGGCGACGCCTGCTGGAAAGAATCCGCAAAAAACGTCGTGCATTACGCCGACAGGGTCGTGTCTTTCGACGGAAAGCAGTTTGACTTCAGAGACGATATGATTCAGCTGAAGGAAGGCAAATGGTCGTGCCGGATGCAGGCAGCGGCAATTATCATGGCCGGCGGCGACAGCAGACGAATGGGACAGGATAAGAGTATGCTGCTATTAGGCGGTCAGCCGGTGATAAAGCGTATTTATGACCAGATTCGTCCTTATTTCGACCAGATAAAAATCAGCACCAACGCTCCGGAAAAACACGGCTTTCTCGGCGCGGAAGTTGTTTCGGACAAAGTTCGCGGTCAGGGACCTCTTATGGGCATATTTTCGGCGCTGGAGGCCTCGGCGAACGAGGTGAATCTTGTTGTCGCGTGTGACATCCCGAGAGTTGACATAGCTTTGGTTAAGAGGATGATAAGGGAACGATGCGGGGCTGACATAGTAGTGCCAAGATACGGCCAAGGACGAATTGAGCCTCTGTTTGGAGTTTATTGCAAAAGTGCGCTGCCGGCTATAAATGAGACCCTTGAGGCGGGCAAGCGGAAAATTGCTGATGCTTTCGGCCTTTGCAGGGTTAAATATATTGACCTGGACGACGCGGAAGAGCTAACGAATTTGAATACTATGGCTGATTACACTGAATATGCGGACAAATACAATGCTGACGCCGGCTGAAGCAATCGAGAACGCGATTGGTGCGGCCCGCGTGCTCCCGAGTGAGCATGTGGATATACGTCAGTCGCTGGGCAGAGTGCTTGCCGAAGATGTCATATCAGATATTGATATGCCTCCCTTTGACAAGTCGGCAATGGACGGCTTTGCCTGTCGAAGGGCCGACCTCGCGGATGAATTGACGGTGATTGAAGTGATACCGGCAGGGTCGCGGCCCGAGCGGACGGTCGGTATCGGCGAGTGTTCGAAGATAATGACGGGAGGGATGGTGCCGCGAGGCGCCGACTGCGTTGTTATGAAGGAATATGCAGAGATAGTGTCGGAGGGCAGAATTCGCTTTACCGGCGAAAAAACATCCGACAATATCTGCGGTATGGGGGAGGACGCCAAAGCAGGCGATATCGTTCTGAAGAAAGGGACTCTCTTGAGGGCGCAGCATATCGCGGTTCTGGCGTCGTTTGGTCAGGCAACACCGCTTGTGGCGCGAAGACCAAGAGTCGCGGTAATCGCCACGGGCAATGAACTGGTTGACCCCGCTTTAAAGCCGGATATTTCGCAGATAAGAAACAGCAACAGTTTTCAGATTGCCGCACAGATTGAGCAGGCAGGAGCTGTTGCGGAAGATTACGGCGCCGTGGCAGACACCGTTGAGGCAATCGACGCGGCATTTAAGAAGGCAATCGACAACAGCGACGTGGTCATTGTTTCGGGGGGAGTGTCCGAGGGAGATTTTGACCTTGTGCCTCAGGTAATGAAGCAGAACGATGTTGACTTATTATTCGAGAGGATCGCCATTAAGCCGGGCAAGCCAACGGTCTTTGGTGTTTCTAAGAAGGGATATTGCTTTGGGCTGCCTGGAAATCCCGTCTCGACATTCGTGCTGTTCGAGCGTTTGTGTAAACCTTTTCTTTACAAACTGATGGGACATAATTACCGGCCCGTTAATATTCAGATGCCGCTCGATGGGCCGCTATTAAGCAAAAATACCGAAAGACAAAGATGGTTTCCCGTGGTAATAACAGAAAAAGGAACCGTAAAGCCAGTTGAGTATCACGGGTCGGCACATATAAACGCATTGTGCAGCGCAGATGGTCTAATGTGCATGGGCATCGGGGTATCGCGCATAGACAAGGGAACGCTGGTGCCGGTTCGGCTGATTTAAAAAAGAGAGTATGCAAGTTTATGGGCGTTAATTATCTCAGAGTATCGGTTACCGACAGATGCAATTTGAGGTGCGTTTATTGTCATCCCTTATGCGGCTGTGATTATTTGGAGCGTAAGGAGATACTTCGGCTGGAAGAGATACATCGCATCGTACAGCTTTTCGCAAAGTGCGGCGTTCGAAAAGTTCGGCTGACCGGAGGAGAACCCTTAGTAAGGAAAAACATCGTTTATCTGGTCAGAAAGATAGCCGGGATTAAAGAGATTGAGGATATATCGCTCACCACCAACGGCGTTCTTCTTGAATCGGCGGCAGAAGAGCTGAAAGCCGCGGGCCTGCACCGGGTTAACATAAGCGTGGATTCCGCAGAAAGGGAAAGCTTCAAAGAGATTACCGGTTTTGATTTTCTGCCGAGAGTGACAGAGGGCATCCGCAAGGCGCTGGAAACCGGACTGAGGCCTGTTAAGATAAACAGTGTTCTGATAAGGGGCATCAATGTTTCACAGATTTTACCCCTGGCCCGAATGAGCATTCATTTGCCTGTTGCGGTCAGATTTATTGAGTACTGTCCGACAAGCAAATATACCAGACCCGCGAGCGATTATGTGCCCACCGGCGAGGTTTGCGGGATTATCGAGCATGAGTTTGGCCCTTTGTCGGACGTTCAGTCGGGAGATACAGACGGTCCCGCTTTGTGTTCCAGAATAAAAGGTGCGGCGGGAACGATAGGTTTTGTAAGCGGAAGGTCTTCGGCTTTTTGCGAATCATGCAATCGGATTCGCATAACCAGTGACGGCAGAATCAAACCCTGCCTGTATTCATCCCAATACTATGACATCAAAGGCCTCATCAGAGGGGGAGCCGAGGACGGAGAACTGCTAGAATTCATTCGAGGAATCCTCTGTGAAAAGCACGCCTATACGAGACAAGGTTCAGTTGCCGACGAATTTTCCATGCAGGAGATTGGGGGCTGAGAGCAGATGCGAAAACCAGGCGGTATGTCAGACATAGGAGACAAAGAGGTTACGGTAAGAACCGCAAAGGCAAGCGGCCGTATCGAGCTTGGGAAGGAGGCGTTTGAGGTCGTTAAAGGCGGCGCTTCGATGAAGGGCGACGTGCTTGGTACGGCAAAAATAGCGGCCATACAAGCTGTAAAGTCAACATCGGCCATAATTCCGATGTGTCATTCTGTTTTGATTGAGGCGGTTGATGTTGATTTTATTTTTGGGGAGCAGAACAGGTCGGTATCTGTCATTGTCACTGTTAAATCCACCGGGAAAACGGGCGTAGAAATGGAGGCGCTCAGCGGCGCGGCTGTTGCGTGTCTTACCATATACGATATGCTTAAATACATAGATAAAACAATGACAATAGGCCAGATAAAGCTGCTCGAAAAGAAAGGCGGAAAAAGCGGTGACTATAAAAGGCCGGATTAGAGCAATATCCGTGTCAAAGGAAAAAGGCACGCCAAAAACAAACGTGCCTAAGGCCGAACTGAAAGCAGACCACGGCATTGCCGGTGATGCACATGCCGGCGCCGGGCGCAGACAGATAAGTCTGCTGGCAGTCGAATCCATAGAAAAAATGCTCGCTGCGGGCGCAAAGGTCTCACCGGGTGATTTTGCCGAAAACATTACAACCGAGGGAATCGACCTGACTGCTTTGTCCGTTGGTGACAAGTTGTGCATCGGCCAGGCCGTTGAGGTGGAGATTACGCAATTGGGCAAGAAGTGCCATAACCGGTGCGCAATTTACGAGCAGGTCGGAGATTGTATTATGCCGCGTGAGGGCATTTTTGCGAGAGTGGTTGAGGCAGGCCGGATAAAAGTCGGCGATATTGTAGAGATGACGAATGATTAAAACGGCGGTGTTGACAATCAGCGACAGTTGTTCGAAGGGACAGCGAGAGGACATAAGCGGGCAAACGATTCGAAATATTTTGACGGAACACGGCTTCGAGGTGTGTGAAAAAAGAATCGTAGCCGATGACAGGGACAAGATTATTTCCGAGCTTATTGATTTCTCGGACAGACCCGGCCTCGACGTGCTGTTTACTACAGGGGGTACAGGGCTTGGCCCCCGCGATGTTACGCCGGAAGCCACAATTGCAGTGAGTGAAAAAATAGTATATGGTCTTGGCGAGTTAATGCGGCTGAAAGGTCTCGAAAGTACTCCCAACGCGGTTCTGTCCCGGGGTGTTGCAGTTACGCGCAAGAAAACACTTATAATCAATTTGCCGGGCAGTCCAAGGGCCGTGCGTGAGTGCCTGGAACTGATTATCGGCATATTGCCGCACGCCGTAGAGATGATGCACGGCGGCGGCCATTAATATAAGGAGCAGGCAGATGGTATTAATAACGCTTTTTCTCGCGTTTCTGCGAGTCGGATTTTTTGCAATAGGCGGGGCGTATTCTTTCCTGCCTCTGCTGGAAAAAGAACTCGTGCAGAATCATCAGTGGCTTAGCAAGTCAGAATTCCTGGAGGTTGTCGGATTAGTAGAGGTACTTCCCGGCGCCATTTCCATCAAATTCGCGACTTACACTGGTTACAAGGTGGCCGGTGTTCCCGGCGCAGTGGTGGCCAACATTGCCAATTTACTACCAACGGTGTCTTTTATGATGATTGCTTTGCTGGTTTATTCAAAATACAAAGACATTCCGACTGTGAAGGCGGCGTTCAAAATGGTCCAATACGCCGTTTTTGCGATGATAGTAGCCGTTGCCATAAAGTCAGTTGATAAAAGCAACTTTCTCCAATTCAAATATCTGGCCGCTGTTGTTGTTGCATTTGTGCTGTTTGCTTTCACAAAAACACATCCTGCCCTCATTATCATAGGGGCTGCTTTATTTGGAGGACTGATTAATCAATTGAATTCTGTTTGAACTGGGCGTAATTAGTAAGTTACGTCTAATTGCCGTTCACTCCTTCCTTGCTCATAAAACACATAACACAGGTCAACCATCAGCAAATCTGCTCAGACCTGCGCGCTTCCCGCTGCGACGGACTGCGCGAAAAATACGTAGTCCCCACAATAAAACTGTTTCGTGGTCGTATGGTAAAATTGTTATGTGTGAAGATGTTCTGTTGCCTGAAAATACGGGAAAACCGAATGAAACAGTGACTTTTGTGTAGCCCCCACAACCTGCGGGATGGTAATTTATGAAACTTGACCCATTGAAAATGAAGGACTGGGAGATTGCGGAAGTCGCAGAGCAATCTATGAAGCCCATCCGGCAGTTAGCAAATGAGCTCGGGCTCAATGAAGACGAGCTGATTCCTGTGGACCGGCAACTGGCCAGGGTTGACCACGTCAGAGTTGCCGAACGGCTGAAGGGCAATCCTGTGGCCAAGTATATTGATGTTACGGCCATTACTCCTACTCCCCTTGGCGAGGGAAAGACAACAACCTCAATCGGGCTGATTCAAGGCCTGGGCAGAATGGGCAAGCGAGTAACCGGTGCAATTCGTCAGCCAAGCGCCGGCCCCACTTTCAATATCAAAGGTTCCGCGGCAGGCGGCGGGCTGGCCCAGTGCATCCCCATGGTGCCTTTGTCTCTGGGTTTTACCGGCGATATCGACAGAATCACCAATGCCCATAACCTGGGAATGGTTGCTCTGACGGCGCGTATGCAGCACGAAAGGAATTATGACGATGTTCAACTGGCACAGAGGGGACTGAAACGCCTGGATATCGACCCTGACCGCGTTCAGATGAAGTGGGTTATGGATTTCTGCGCGCAATCACTTCGGAATATCACGATAGGCCATGGCGGGAAAATGGATGGCTTTGAAATGGAGTCAGGTTTTGCCATTTCGGTCTCCAGCGAGTTGATGGCGATACTTGCGATTGCCAGGGACCTGAAGGACCTTCGTGAAAGAATCTCGAGGATAGTAGTTGCTTACAATAAAAAAGGGGGCGAAGTTACAACCGCGGACCTTAGAGTTGACGGTGCGATGGCGGCTTGGATGGTCAATACGCTTAACCCAAGTCTGATACAGACCATTGAGGGGCAGCCGGTATTTGTGCACGCCGGTCCTTTTGCCAATATCGCCATCGGGCAGAGCTCAATAATCGCTGATAAAATTGCCACCAAACTTGCGGACTACCACGTAACTGAGAGCGGTTTCGGCGCTGATATAGGATTTGAAAAATTCTGGAATCTCAAATGTCGTTTGTCGGGCCTTAAACCTGACGCAGTTGTGATTGTTGCGACTATTCGCGCATTAAAAATGCACGGCGGAGGACCAAAGGTTAGGCCGGGGATACCCCTTTGCGATGCCTATACAAAGGAGAATATCTCGCTGGTGGAAGCTGGCTGTGAAAATCTTGTTGCTCATATTGGCATTGTCAGGAAAAGCGGTGTGACGCCTGTAGTTTGCATAAACAGCTTTCCGACGGACACCAAAGATGAGGTCAAGGTTGTTCGGCGAATATCGCAGGAGCATGGCGCTGTGGCGGTGGTCTCTGAACACTGGCTTAAGGGCGGAGAAGGAGCATTGGAACTCGCAGAGGCAGTATTGGATAGTTGTGCGCAGAAGAAGGAGTTCAGATTCCTTTACAACGGAAACACAACCCTTGCACAAAGAATAGAACTGATAGCAAAAGAGGTGTACGGTGCGAAAGGTGTTGAGTACACACCTGATGCAATGAAGAAGCTCAAAGCCATAGAAGCAGGCAATGGGCAGTTCGATGGATTTGAAATATGCATGGTCAAAACACATTTGAGTCTTTCTCACGACCCAAATCTAAAGGGCCGGCCAACGAACTGGACACTGCCAATACGGGATTTTATGGTGTACAACGGCGCTCGTTTTGTTGTGCCAATCTCCGGAGACATAAAGTTGATGCCGGGTACCGCCTCAAGCCCGGCATTTCAAAACATCGACATTGATGTCAACACCGGAAGGGTAAAAGGTCTCTTTTGATACGCATTCTGATTATTTCTCGTGCACTCGTAGTCGTAGAGCGGGGCTTGCCCCGCCAAATAAAATCGGTGAGGTAAACCCCACCCTACAAAACTATCTCGCGGGATTTTTTCATAAGGCATATGAGTGGCGTTTAGCAGTTCTGCAAGAAAGATTTTCCAATCATTACTGCCGGGATTTCCCGGTATTTCGCAGGTCAACAAGCAGTTGGCTTGCCAGATTTCGCCCCTGCGGCGTCTCAAATGAGGCAGCAATACGCGCTGAGGCGGTATCTTTGCCGACATCCGAGAATATTGTCTGGAAATCTGCAAGTTTGTGGGCATCCGAGAGTATTCTAAATTCCAGGCGGTCTGTGCCTTTCCCGCAATGGTGGGCAGCAATTATGGCACATATCTCCTTCGCCGTTTCCGCGTTTACGCCATGTTTGCTTAATATCTCTGCCGCAAGCCGGACAGCTTCTATTTTGCCGGGGGTTGCGGTATTCGTTTGGGCAGGATGGCTGCCGGGAGCAGAAATATCGTGTAAGATAGCAGCGGCTTTGACGACGAGCGGCTCTCCCCCCTCTACGGCCTGTATGGACTCGGCATATTTGAGGGTTTTAAGGGCATGGCTTATTCGGCCCCGGTCATCGGCAAAAATTTCCCTCATTTCTCCGATAAGCCGGCTGCATAGATCGCTGTTCTCTCTATCCGGATTGGTACCCAGACATTCAGCGGCATGTTTACACCACTTGGCGCACCCAAGGTCTAATCGCGGATTGGCTACAAGGCATTTGCAACGGGGGCACTTCAACCGCGGCTCATCCTTCCAGAATTCTATGGCTGTTCCGCACCCGGGGCACTCGATATCAAAAATGTCGTCCGGTTTCCAGAATCTCTGATCCTGACCTGGGCATCTAAACATATAGCCAACCCCCCTTGTATTATGTTGCTTTGTATCGCGCTGGCCGCCTGATAACCAAACCCGGCTCGCAAGCTTCCAGATATTATCAGTATATCTATTTTTCGCACAAGATTAAATATTGTTCGCAACAACTTTTTAGGTGAAACCGTAGGATGAATAAATAAACGGTGAAAACGACGTGGAAACGTGATGCAATATGAATACTGCGGATTCCACTCGTGCCCAGTTTACGTAGTTTCCACAATAGTATGACCCGCAGTGAAGGTGATATACTTTTTAGAGTCAGCCGACCATTTGTGGGGGCTGGGTGCTTGATTCTGGAGTCCGTTAAAGATGCTCTCGATATAATGGGTGTTTACGCAATCTTAACAATGGCATTATGCCGGCACAAGAAAGGGAATTGGTTCCCTCTATGTTTTTGCAGAACAAGCCGGTATATCCCCACAACATGCCTTTATTGCGGTTTTTAGCAAATTTTGAAATTGATAAAATATGGGTGCCATTGAAGAAGAGATTAATCTGAAACAACTGGACAAGATACTGGAGTCGGCGACCAAAGGCAATGTGGCGGAACTGATTCCAATCTTACAGGAAATCCAAAAGGCCTATGGCTATCTGCCTGAGGCTGTACTTGCAGAGCTTGGTGGGCGAATGAA
>Ga0315278_10006066_pt1 | contig 10964 bp, 6 predicted proteins | sample YL17G06_0_MG_FD_203880 | JGI IMG/M metagenome (GOLD analysis project Ga0315278, IMG submission 203880) | Sediment microbial communities from Yellowstone Lake, YNP, Wyoming, USA - YL17G06_0 | ecosystem: Environmental > Aquatic > Freshwater > Lake > Sediment | place: USA: Wyoming | collected... | reverse complement strand
CCGGTAAGGTAGGCGTTGGGTAGCCTAGTCTGGGGGTGACAGTCGGGACTGGGGTGGTCAGGTTTCCTTCCAATGTTGCAAAACGGCCAGGCGTCAGGGTGGTGGAATCGTTCAATATATCTGCGATCAAACCTAATTGTATAGGCGGCAGGTGCAAGGCGCGCAGATCGGCGCTGTAATCGGCTGCCAACACCGAATGCAGGCTTACTGGGAACCAGTTTGACTGACCACCAACCGCTTGCAGCAGCCAGCCAAAGGGGAACATCAAGCCTACTACGGCTGCCCCGATCAAGTATGAGACCCAATCCGACCTTTTGGATGGCAGTGTTTTACGGCGTGACCGGTTGCGTGGAAGCGTTGGGGCCTTCATACTCAGTCTACACCATTATTGTTTTGGGATAGTTTGCCCATTCCTTCCAGGACAGCTTCTTTGATTGGCATAAGATCGGTTGAGCCGAGGTCATTATTAAAGCCGTTGTTCGAGTGGCGGTCTTTCGAGATAGGCCACAGGCGGTAAACCCACAGCAACTCCGACTTGCCTTTGAAGATGTGTTCGCCAAGCGGCTCGAAGCGGAATTCACCTCGCCGTCCCTGAAGGGCAGTTAATGTATTTTCACCCACCACCACTCCACTATCACCGAAATCACGGGTCAGTTCTTGCATGCGGTTCGTCGTGTTCACTGTGTCTCCAATCACGGTGTAGTTCAGGCGGTCGCTGGTACCCAGACCTCCAGCTATCAACGTGCCAGTGTTAACGCCAATACCGGTGCGTAAGGGGGGCTCGCTGCGCTCCTGGCGCCTCTCATTGATTTTTTCGACCTGCGCCAGCATCTCCACTGCTGCCTGGCAAGCGTTAGCGGCGCTCTCTTGGGGAGACAGGGGGGTGGGTAGGATGCCAAAGAAGGCAAGCACGGCGTCGCCTTCGAATTTGTCTACCACACCGCCGTGGCTGGTGATGATCGGTACCAGTTCTCCGAAATATTCGTTCAACCATTCCAGAATGGTGGTGGGTGGCTCCTTTTCAGAAAGAGCTGTGAAGTTACGGATGTCGCTGATCAATATAGTCGCCACTGCGTTGTGCCCTTCCAGGCGCAAGCCTCCGGAAGCAAAAGACTGGCGCAGGGCCGCGCGTACCTCTGGAGAGACCGTCCGACCAAGCAGATCGTGGTAAATAGAGCCTTCTTGCAGACCAGCGACCATGTAATTAAAGGCGTGAGCCAGCACCATTATTTCGTCGTTGCCAGAGGCTGGAACTTTGATTTTGAGGTTTCCTTTGGCCACTTCTGTGGTGGCTGTGATGATTTTCGCAAGCGGTTGGGTGATTTGCCGCGCCATCAAAATCCCTATCAGCAAAATTCCCAAAAAGGCCAAGGCAATAGCCAGGGCTGCCTGGAAGCTCGTCACCGTGTTTGGGCGCACGAAGAAGTTCTGTGCTAGAGCGATCCCTAACACGCCCAGATCTTCGCCCCCACGCGCTTCCCAGGGCCCAAGGATTTCGGAATAGTTAACGCTCGCAACCTTCAGATCCCGGATCGTGCTTTGTTGATCCTGACGCAGCATTACAGCCTGGGCAGTTTCATTGCCTAACGGGAAAATATCTTTTTTTAAGAACAGGGTGGAGGTAAGGAGGTCACCGTCCATATTATAGATGGTGAGTTGGGCCATAGAATCCTGCCGCATCTGGCGTGCAATGGTCTCCAGGGTTTTCCCTACCAGTACTACTCCGATTAGTTTGCCATCTGTGCCTGCAATTGGTCCGGCGACGTAAAATGTATCACCTAAAGATGTTTTTACCACTCCGGCGAATTTGTCTCCCAAAGCGTCTGCCTGTGCCAGGATCACTTTTTTGGCGAAAGGCACGCCAGTAAAGATGGTGTCCCCCTGTGAGGCATCGTACGCCTCCACCGCGCCGCCCGGCTGGTGGCGTAAGGAGAGCAACTCGCTGCCCTGAGCATCCAAGATTTCGACGGCTTCTTCTTTGCTATTTATTGCTATGGGCAGAGCCATTATGCGTAGCTTTTCGGCATCACGCGCAGAGACGGCTTCCGCGATCCCATCGATATTCGCCAGCAGTCGCTCGGAGCCCAGGAGGCGGTTTTCTTCCTGCACCATCCAATCGCCAGTTAGTTTTCCGGCGTCGATCAGTTGGTTTGTAAAACGCTCTTGGATCGACTCTAAGATATATCGGCTAACCAGGTAAGCAGAAGCCAGCAGGAATGCTACCGCCAGCAAGACATAGGGCAGGGTGATCTTAACCCGCATCGATACCCGGACCTTGGGTAGCTTCTTCTCCAGGTCTGTCACAGGCAAATTGCCTGGTTCTCCAGTTTCAAGTTTAGCCACGGCGCGTTCGATCCAGGCCGGTGTAAAGGGAGCGCGGAGAAATGCCCGTGCTCCCTGAGTCTTAGCCAGCAGCTCGGAACGGACGTCAAGCTCTTTACTTGTTATGATGACGCGGGTGTCTAGATTTTGCGACCGGATATGCGCGAGCACTTCAAACGTAGCGTTACCTGGCGCTTGCAAGTCGAGCAGCGCCAGGGTCGGTCGTTTTTGTGCCAGGGCAGCTTTGGCCTGGGCGGCGGTGGTGACCTTCCAGACCTGGTCTCCCTGGCGGGCGAAATAATCGGTTATTGCCTGCGCAGACTTTGGATCGGGTTGCAGGACCAAGACCCGTCTAGACATGGCAAAGCTCCTCCAGGCCAGAGGAAATCCGTGACCAGGGTACTCACCAAGGTTAACGTGAAAATGTCTTCCAGTCCGTAAAAGCGAGATAAAACTTAATCTACACGTTTGTCATCCTTATAAATTATTTGATTCTTAATACATTATCAGATTCTTGGATATAATCTCTTTAGAAGAGGAAAATAATGCGCCCTATCACCGTGCTTCTAGTAGATGACCATCCAGTGGTTCGTGCGGGGATAAGAAACCTGCTGGAAAAGGCGAATGACATTCTCGTTGTAGGGGAGGCTAGCAATGGGGAAGAAGCATTGCGCCTGGTCGAGAAACTTTCCCCCGACGTACTGTTATTGGATATGGAAATGCCTGGCTTGAACGGGAACGATGTGGCGCAAAAACTGCAAGAAACCAAGTCTTCGGTACGCATCCTGGCTCTCAGTGCCCATGACGATAAACAATATATTCAGGAGCTGCTCGCCATCGGCGCGGCTGGTTACCTGGTTAAGGAGGAAGTGCCTGAAGCGATCGTTGAAGCAGTACGAGGCGTTTCACGTGGCGAGCGGGGTTGGGTTAGCCGGCGAGTGGCGGCGCGCATCTCCTCCTGGATGCATGGAGATGATCAGCCGCCTAGGGGGCTGACCGATAGGGAGGTTGAGGTATTAAGAGCAGTTGTTGCAGGGAAGACCAACCAGGAAATCGGCCTGGCTTTGGGCATCAGGCCAAAAACAGTGGAAAAACACCTGGGCGGCATCTTCACCAAGCTGGGAGTCTCGTCCCGTGTTGAAGCTGCCGTGCACGCCGTCCGGGAAGGATGGGTATAGGTAGGAGGACGACTGGATTATTAGCGGTTCCTGCTGGTAATTCAGCCCGTCGTGCCCTTACGAACGGTATCCAAATTGGATTGGCTGGGGCAGAGGTATGCCAGCACGCGCGAGCAGCCAGAGGGTATTCAAAGCTGCCTGGCGTATTTCATCCTCACCAGAGAAATACACCTTATATACTGCAGGGATTGCGCCACTTTCCGCGCTACGGCCAATATACTCCAGTGCAGCCAATACCTGATCTACACTACCTTCATTTAAGGATTGCAGCACCAGGTCCAGGGCTGGCTTACCCGGCGCAACGCCGATGCCCTTACTGGCGGCGAAGGCGATCAACCAGGGGGCTTCCGTGATCTGTGGCAGGCGGCGCGGGATGCGAGGGTTGGGTTGGTCCAGTTCATCCAGCACCTGGGAGGCGGCGTTTTTAACCACCCATTGGCTATCTTCAATCTGCATTTTATGCAATATCTCGATCGCCCAGGGTTGGTGCACTCGCCCCAGTCCGAACGTGGCTGCCCGGCGCACCATCAAATCTTCCATACCGCTGCCCTCCTCGAGGGTGGGCTGCCCTTCCTCGATATGGTTAGCCAACGCTTCAGCGGCTACTTTACGCAGGTCTTCATCACCCTGCAGTAGGGTGGTGGCAACTGCCTCCAGAGAGGCTTTATCGCCAATTGCCACCAAGGCCAGACAGGCAGCCTGTCTCACTGTGAGAGAGACGTCTCCCAACAGGCCGATCAGCTCTCCGACCACTTTCGTATCCCGCACGACGCCGCAGCCCAAAGTCGCCAGCCAGCGCTGGCTCGCTGAAGCGGTGGTCAGGCTCTGGCGGAACAGTACGTTTACCCCCGGATTATTCAAGTAAACCAGGGCAGCCAGGGCGCGGGCGCGCAAACCCAACGCGTAGGTCTGGTTCTGGAAACAGGTTGCCAGGGCTCGCAATACTGCAGGGCCCCAGGAAACTTCCTGCGGAGCGGCGCGCAGGCAACGCGCTGCTATAAACAGCCCATCCAACAGCGGATCCATATTCACGTCCAGCACCTGGTTGGTAACCCAGCTGGTATCGGCAGGGGATTGGCCGCCGTAATGCTGGCTGACCAGGGATTGTAGAGTCATCGTTTTCCCGGTCCATTCGGATTGGGCCAGAAGTTTCTCAATACTTTCCTTACCATCGACTGCCGAGGCGGCCAGGTAACTTGTGAACACTGGGTGTGTCATGCACAGGCGGGAATCTATATGCGTTACAAGCAAATTGGTATCTGCCAATGCAGATAAAGACCCAACAGCAAGTTGGGGAGTTGGTTTGGAGACAGGTTCTTCCTGACCCGATTCGGCCGGTATAGCGCTATTCGCCAGTTCAGGCTTTTTAGGTGCGGCCAACCAGGCTTCTGCGTCCTTGCGAGCGACCACTGTCTGTTGATTGATTACCATTTGGGCAGCCAGGTGCTCTAACGAGAGGCGACCTCCTGGAATTTTAGCGGTCATACGGCGTAAATGAGTCTCGATGGCATCGGTCGCGCCTGGCCCCAGGAGATCACCGGCATAAGCCGCCCAGACTTTTAGTGTCAGCTCCAGGGGCGTTAGCAGGCCTTGTTCGCTTAACAGCCAGTTGTTCAGCAGTAGCGGGTCCGCGCGGCTGTTTACATCCATGGTAGGAGTTTCTATGAGGCTTGTCCACTGCTCACCCCACCTTTTAATGAAAGACGAACGCTCCTGCTCGTTCCAGACCGCCAGTGGTAATGGCATAAATCCCAGGGCTGTCAGACCGTCAAAGTAGGTGGGCGAGGCTGCCACTACTGCCAGTATGCCTGGGTACTGCCCAATCAATTGTCCCAGGTAAGCAACAATCTCTTGCATTGCTGTCTGAGGCAGCTCGTCCAGGCCATCCAATAGCAGCAAAGCCCGGCTTTCTTCAAACGCGGTTTTTACATAGCCGGGCAGGCGTGTCAAAGTCAGGGGCGAGGCGTGCAAGGTGACCGCCTGCAACACAGGCTTGAGCAGATCCAGCGGATCAGAAGATGGCAGGATCAAGTCGGCTGTGTGCACCAGAAAGGGTATTCGCCTGGCTAGCTCGCCAGAAACCCCCTGCTTACGAACAATCTGAGACGCCAGGGCTGCCAGAGCGACAGTTTTACCACTGCCGGGTTGCCCGATTAAGGCCAGGTGGCAGCCGCCTTCCAATGCCTGAACCAGGCTCAAAGTCGGGGTGCCGTAGACTGCTGCCAGCTCGGGCCAATCTGGCAGATAGGGAAGCACCAGCTCGCCGATGTCAGCCAATAAGGGAGCCCCATCGGATTGGGCGGGCGGCAAGGGAGCCAATACCCGCGGCTCGACCAGCACTTCGTCTAACGAGAACAAGGGCGCAGCTATGTGTAAACCTTGAGCCAGGCGCATGGTATCGTTACTATGCCGGATTTCGACGCTGGCCAGCAACTGTTCACGCGCTGCCTGGGCGCGTGCTCGCAGCGCTTTCCGCAGGCGTGCGACCAGGGGCCTGGCAGCCGCCAGAATCCACCACAGGAGAGCGCCGGCGACGAAACCCAGCCAAAATGAGGGGCGATCCAAGTGGAAGTTTTGCAGTGATTGGAACATAGTTACAGGCCGTAAAGGATGCGGCTGCAGGAGCTACAACGGGTGATTTGGGTGGCTGTGCGCGCCGCGGAGAGCAACGCTGCGTTAAGCGTCGTGCCACACGCCGAACAGGCTCCTGCACTTACTTTAGCGACCGCAATGCCCCGCCTTTGCTGGCGAAGCTGGTTGTAAAGGTTAAGGTCATCGGGCGAGATAGAACCAGCTGCAGCCTGGTGTTCTGTTCCAAGGCGGGCGACGTCTTTGAACAGGTTGGCTTGTTCGTCAGCCAGGATGCTGTGTTGCCTGTCAAACTCGTTGCGCACATCCTCGAGACTGGTAGTGGCGTCCTGGAAGGCGGCTTCTGCTTCCTCTACAGCGATCATTGTTTCAAGCTGGCGGTCCTCCAATACCTCCTTGTAACGCTTCAATGCTGCGGCTTCCTTCTGCAAATCCTGCAATTCCTTTGGGTTGCGGACCTTTCCACTGTACAGGGTGGCTTCCGTTTGTTCGATTTTAATCCGCTGATCCTGAACCTCCTGCTCTGCCTTGCCCAAACCTTCGCGCGCAGTCTGCAGCGTATCTGAAATCTCTTGTAAATGCTGTTGGGCCTCGCGCAGGGTTTCATCTTCGTTTAATGCGGCTTCAATTTCCTTGAGCCGGAATTGGGCGCGGTCTAGCTGGCTATCGAATTGTTGCAGGCGGTAGAGTTTAAAGGGCTCTGTCATAGGTTTAATGGTGATTATAGAGGCGGATGGAGAGAAAGACAAGAGGAAAAAGGCTCAAATTTTTGCTCTCAGTTGGAATGTGCCCTTGCAGTTTTGTCATTGTAGAAGTAGGGCTGGTAGAGCCTGGGTTAAAATACCTTCGATGACCTCATTTCGTAAAGATTGCATTATCGTCATCCCTGTGATCCTGCTGGTCCTAGGGTTTATCAGCCTGCCTTATCTGCTCGCGGCCCGTGCGGTTGGGCAGGACTATGCCTTCGGTGGATTCTTATTCAATCCGTTGGACGGCAATACCTACCTGGCGAAAATGTACGAAGGCTGGCGCGGGGAATGGCGCTTTACACTTCCATATACGGCAGACCCTGGGAAAGGGGCCTATCTATTTCTATTCTACATATTCTTAGGACATATTGCCAATTTGTTCAGTCTGCCTCTGCCGGTTATGTATCATGTGGCGCGCTTATTATGCTCAATGCTCATGCTCCTGGCCCTTTACCAATTCTTCGTCATCCTGCTACATGACCGGCGCACCCAATTGCTGGCTTTCATCCTGGCCGCGCTGGGTTCCGGGTTGGGCTGGCTGGCTGCGATGTTTGGATCGGTCACGTCAGATTTCTGGGTGGCGGAGGCATATCCCTTTCTCTCGGCCTTTGCCACGCCGCATTTCGCCTTGGGATTGGCAGTGTTATTGTTTTTGTTGATTGAATTTATAAAATGGGATAAGGAAAAAGGGGTAGGCGGTGTTATCCGCATCCTGCTCCTTTCCTTAATCTTGAGTATTGTAGCACCCTTTGGCATTGTAATCGCCCTGACTGTGCTGGGTACCTTGTTGGTTTGGGAAGCTGGATTGGCCTTGATAAACCGCCCGGCATTCGCAGGCGACGCAAACGGAGTCCGACGACTCCCTTCATCACCAATGACCTATCAGGAGCGATTGCTCTCGATCGCTGGAAATTTCATGTTGGTGCTGGTGGCTGGCACACCTTTATTGATCTATGACCTGTGGGCTGCCAGCGCCGACCCAATATTGGCAGGCTGGAATATTCAAAACCTGACCCCCTCGCCGCGCCTGTGGGACCTGGTGGTTTCGATGTCACCCACTTTACTGCTAGCTGGAGTGGGCGCCTGGACAGTTTTCAAACAGAGAACCCTGGGCGGTCGTTTGCTGGTGGCCTGGGCGGTGGCGGGCTTTATTCTGCTTTACGCACCTTTCGGCTTACAGCGTCGATTCATGATGGGGCTTTTTGTGCCGTTGGCTGGCCTGGCAGCCTTAGGCCTGGAGCGCCTGGCAGCCGGCAGCCGGCGTCGCGCTTTCAGCCTGGGGGCTTTGCTGCTGGTTCTATCTCTGCCTACTACCTGGTTAGTGTTATTATCGGCTCAACACGGAATCCAGACCCATGAACCTCTGCTTTATCTGTCTCGCGGCGAAGAGCAAGCGCTGGACTGGTTGGAGCAAAACACGCCGATGAACGCCCTGGTATTGACTGGCCCGGACACAGGTCTTTTTATCCCCGCTCAAACCGGAAGGCGCGTGCTCTTCGGCCATCCGTTCGAGACGGTCAACGCTGAGACTGAAAAAGCTAATGTGACCGAGTATTTCCTCAGTGGAGGTGCAAGCCCACCATTACCAGCTCAATTCCCGGTGGACTACGTCCTGGTTGGCCCGCGCGAGCTGAAACTGGGTGAATTTACGAGCACCACTGGCTTGCGGACGGTTTACCAGGCAGATGGCGTGACCATTTACGCAATAGAGCGGTGAGATGAAGGCGACTCGCTTTCCTATTTATCTTCATGATAAGAGGATCACACAGCGCTCCTGGAATCTAGCCCTCCATGCCCTGCGCTCTATGCTCCAGACCATTTGGCCTCTGTTCATCCCGCTGATCATCCTGCTCCCATGGCTAAATTCCTTCCCCTACCCATCGCCCGCAGCAGCTTTTTCGGATCTATCTATTTCGCACTATCCAAATGCAATCTACCTGGTCCGAGAGTTGCTTGCCGGTCATGGGCTGCCTTTCTGGTCAACCGCCATCCTGGGCGGTTATCCCTTCGCTGCCGACCCGCTATCCGGGCTGTGGTATCCGCCGGGGTGGCTGGCATTGGTCTTCCCGTTGCCATTGGGTTTCAACCTGCTGGTGGCGATGCACCTGCTGTTTGGTGGGTTGGGAATGGTTTTGTTGCTGCGAGCGGAAGGACTTTCCCGACCGGCGGCTCTATTGGGAGGGCTGGCTTTTGAAGTCCTGCCTAAGCTCTTCGCTCACTATGGAGCAGGCCACCTGACTTTACTATATGCAGTACCCTGGACGCCGTGGCTGCTTTTATGTACGCGTCGGGCGCTGTGTTCCACTAATCATGTGTCACGTTTCACGTTATGGTTGTGGCCTCCCATAATTTTGGCTTTAATCTGCCTGGCTGATATCCGTTGGGCAGTCTATGCCGGTGTAATCTGGCTGGCTTATGTTCTTTTTAACAACCACCTTTCAGCTCGAAAACTGCCTGGTCTCATCATCGGATTATTCTTCCAAATCTTTCTGGCCGCCCTGTTATCGGCCCCTGTGTGGCTGCCTTTGCTGGAATTCACCCGCCTGTCCACCCGCGCCCACCTGTCAGCGGCGGACGTGCTGGCCTATTCGTTGCCCCCTGCGCGCCTGTTAGGGTTGCTATTTCCTGATTTCGGCGGCTTCCATGAATGGATGTTGTATCCTGGCGTGGTGGTGCTTACCTTGAGCTTGCTGGCAGTGCTGTGGAGCGCGGTCCGCTGCCGGGCGCGTTTCTGGGTATGGGGGGCGGCGCTCTCGCTGGTCTTCTCGCTGGGTTCGGCGCTTCCATTCCTGGTAATTCTAAGCCGGCTCCCCGGCCTGGATTTGCTACGAGTGCCATCACGGGCGCTGTTCCTGGCTGGCCTTTCGCTGGCGGCGCTGGGGGCTTATGGCCTGGATCATATCCTGACAGGCCCTTCGCTGGTAGAAAAGCGTCGAGCCGGGCTGTTGCTGGCAGTCATAGCTGGTTTTGCCTTGCTTTTAAGCGGGGGTATATGGACTTTAACAGCAGGCCTCCCGCTGAATTTTGCCTGGGGGACCGGGTTGGCTCTGGCAGGGGCAATCTGGATCAGCCTGGGATTACGCCGCCAGGTTTCCACTGGGCTTTGGCTGGGCTTCCTGTTGGGGCTGAGCTTGTTTGATTTAGTAGTGGTGGATCATTCACTTCTCGTACCTCGCTCACCCATCACGGTCTTGTCCGAAGGCGAAGCCGCCGCTCGCTACCTGGCTGCTCAGCCCGGCCCATTCCGGGTATATTCACCATCCTATAGCCTGCCCCAGCAGACCGCCGCGCAGTACAGGTTAGAGCTGGCCGATGGAGTCGACCCGCTACAACTACAGTCCTATGTCTCATATATGGAGAAGGCCAGTGGCGTACCAGGTACTGGTTACAGTGTGACGCTACCCCCCTTTGCCAACGGTGATCAGGCTCGGGCCAATGCTGCGTCTCTTCCCGATCCGGCTCGACTGGGCCTGTTAAATGTGCGCTATGTCGTGTCCGAGTTTGACTTGCCTGTACAAGGTCTGGAGTTAGAGGCCACATTTGGGGAGACGCGGATTTATCGCAACCGGATGGCTTTGCCGCGGGCCTGGATCCAGCCGGAGGATGCCATGCCTGGTGAGCAAAGCCGCCCGGTAGTGCTGAGCAGCCGGTCGCCGGACCAGATCAACCTGACCGTTGAAGGGCCGGGATTGTTGGTGCTCTCGGAGATCATCTACCCGGGCTGGAAAGCCTGGGTGGATGGTAAGCCAGCCCCGGTGCAGGTCGTTGCCGGGTTGCTGCGCGGGGTAACCTTGGAACCTGGGCCCCACCGGGTAGTTTTCGCCTTCCAACCGATGAGTATTTATATTTCTCTTGTTTTGGCTGGTCTGGGGTTTCTATTGCTGGTGTTCTTGGTCCGATTAAGCAAGTTGCAGCAATCCAACGACCCATTGCCCAAGTCGGGACACTCCGGACTCCATTCGGGGGACAGGTGTTAAAAAACTCAGGCACGTACGATCCGCGCCGATTATCTTCAGAGCGCCGCTGGGTGCTGGGCTTTGCTGCCCTGGTGGCTTTGTTCACCACCATTCCCTATATGGTTGGATATGCAGCCCAAGGCGTCGATTGGCGCTTTTCTGGCTTTGTT
>Ga0315278_10006065_pt1 | contig 10964 bp, 9 predicted proteins | sample YL17G06_0_MG_FD_203880 | JGI IMG/M metagenome (GOLD analysis project Ga0315278, IMG submission 203880) | Sediment microbial communities from Yellowstone Lake, YNP, Wyoming, USA - YL17G06_0 | ecosystem: Environmental > Aquatic > Freshwater > Lake > Sediment | place: USA: Wyoming | collected... | reverse complement strand
TGGCGGCAGATGACGAGCCCGGCGTAGTGCGTTCGGCGGCCGTGGGGCATCGAGCGCACTTCCCCCGCGTCGGGGAGACGTTTCGCGCGCATCGCGGCGCGCAAGGGTTCCAGCGGGTGCCCCTGTGCGGAGAGGTTCATCGTCGCGTAATCCCAGCCGATCGACTCGTAGACGTCGAGGTCCGCGAAAGCTGTGGGAGATTCGCGGGAATCGAGGTCGAAGCGGGAGGGCGAGAAAGGGGACACTCCCCTTTCTTCTGACAAGCTCCCCGGATACCGCTTGTCAGAAGAATAGGGGAGCGTCCCCTTTTGTGCCCTCAACGCTGAGCTTCTTTTCCCCGCCCACAGCGCCCCGCGGCGATTCTTCTCAAACGACGCGAACGCTCCCGCCTCCGCCAATCGCGCGGTCGCGCCGTCGTCGAGCTTGGCGCGCCGCACGGCGTCGTCGATCGACGTGAACGCCCGCTCGGCGCGCGTATCGAGAACGCGTTGCGCCGTTGCCTCGTGAAGCCCTTTGACGTATCGGAGTCCGAGCCTGAGCGTTAGAGGGGACAGTCCCATTTTTCTTATCAAAGCGGTATCCGAGGAGCTTTGTAAGAAAAAGGGGACTGTCCCCTCTAGCGCGCAATCCCAGTCGCTCACCGTGACGTCGACGGGCAACACGACGAGGCCGTGGCGCTTGGCGTCGTCGACGATCGTGGAGGCCGTGTAGAACCCCATCGGCTGGGCGTTCAGGAGCGAGCAGGTGAACACGTCGAGATGATGCCGGCGCATCCACGCGGTCGCGTACGCGATCAGCGCGAAGCTGGCGGCGTGGCTTTCGGGGAAACCGTACTCGCCGAAGCCACGGATCTGCTCGAAGACGCGCTGCGCGAATTCTTCTTCGATCCCCTTCGCCGTCATGCGCGACACGAGACGCTCGCGGTGCCGCTCGATCCGCCCCGTCTTCCGCCACGCGGCCATATCGCGGCGCAGCTGGTCGGCCTCGCCGGGGGTGTAGTCGGCGGCGACCATCGCGAGGCGGATCACTTGTTCCTGAAACAGTGGCACGCCGAGCGTCTTGGCCAGCACCGGCGCAAGGCACTCGTGCGGGAAGATGACGGGCTCTTCCCCCGAACGCCTTTTCAAATACGGATGAACCATGCCGCCGGTGATTGGTCCCGGGCGCACGATCGACACCTCGATGACCAAGTCGTAGTACGTCCGCGGCTTCAGGCGCGGCAGCATCGCCATCTGCGCGCGGCTTTCGATCTGGAAAACGCCCACCGTGTCGGCGGCGCAGATCATGTCGTAGGTGGCTGGATCTTCCTTGGGGATCGTCGCGAGCGTTAGGTCGAGCCTTTTGTGCTGACGCAGCAGGTCGAACCCCTTGTGGAGTTGGTTCAGCGCGCCCAGGCCCAACAGGTCGACCTTGAAGAGCCCTAGCTCCTCGATCATGTCCTTGTCCCACTGGATCACCGTGCGGTCGGGCATCGAGCCGTTTTCGATCGGGACGATCGTCGCCACCGGCTCGTGCCCGAGCAGGAACCCGCCAGGGTGGATCGAGAGGTGTCGCGGGAAGTCGAGCAGCTCGGACGCGAGGCGGATCAGGTGCTGGTGCGTGGGGTGCTCGGGGTCGAGCCCCGCATGCGTAAACGCGGATGAATCGACGTCGCCGTACATCGGAAGGATCTTCGACACGCGATCGAGCGCCGTCTCCGGGACACCGAGCACCTTCCCCACCTCGCGCACCGCCGAGCGCACGCGGTAGCGGATGACGTTCGCGACCATCGCCGCATGCGTGCGCCCGTACTTCGCGTAGACGTGTTGGATGACTTCTTCGCGGCGGTCGTGCTCGATGTCGAGGTCGATGTCCGGAGGCTCGGCGCGCTCTTTCGAGAGGAACCGCTCGAAGAGCAAGCCCATCGCGACCGGGTCGACCGCGGTGATCCCGAGCACGTAACACACGGCGGAGTTGGCCGCGGAGCCGCGCCCCTGGCAGAGGATCCCCTGCTCGCGGCAGAAGCGGACGATTTCCCACATCGTGAGGAAGTAGCCGCCGTAGTCGAGATCTTCGACAAGACTGAGCTCTTTGTTCAGCTGATCGACGACAGCCTGGGAGGGATCGCCGCCGTAGCGCTCACGCGCCCCGCGGAAGGTCAGCGTGCGCAGCCACTCCGATGAGGTCGTGCCGTCGGGGAGCTTTTCGGCCGGGTAGCGGTAACGCAGCTGGTCGAGAGAGAAGGTGCAGCGCGCGGCGACGTCTTCCGTGCGTGCGACCGCAGCCGGGTCGTCTTCGAACAGACGCCGGAACGCGATCGGCGTCTTTAACGCATGCTCGTCGTTGGGTTTGAGCAGGCGCCCCGCCTCCGACAGCTTCACTTTGTAGCGGAGCGCGGTGAAGACGTCCTGGAGCGGCCGCCGCGCCTTTTGGTGGTAAAGCACTTCATGCGCGGCGACGATCGGGATCGACAGCTTCACCGCGCGATGCCGCAGGCGCGTCTCTTGGCGCGGCTCTTCCGCGCGGCGGTGCCGCGCCGCTATCGCGTAGACGCGATCGCCGAACGCTTCCTTCAAGCCGTGCCCGATGAAAAAGGGATCGGGCTCTTTCGTCAAAAGGCTACGCTCGCCCCCCCACAGCGCGACGAGGTCGGGAGCGTGCTCGTACACCTCACGCCATCCAACGACGCTCGAGCCTTTTTCCGACCGGCGACGTCCGAGGGTGATCAGCTGGCAGAGGTTCGCGTAGCCGGCGCGATTGGCTGCTAAGAGCACGACCGTCGAGCCATCATCGATCGATAGCTCGGAGCCAATCAGAAGCTTGATACCCGCTTCGCGCGCGGCGACGTGCGCTTCGACGATCCCGTACACGCCGTCGCGATCGGTCAGCGCGATCGACGCGAGGCCACGAGCTGCCGCGGCCTCGATCAACTCCTCGGGTTGGGAGGCGCCTTCGAGGAAGGAAAAGGACGATTTACAGAAGAGCGGTGCGTACATGGCACAGAGTTGATGCGACTCTCATCCCATCTGCCCTTGCAGATACCACCGACTCTTCGCCCGGTCGTAAAACACCCACAGCTGTTCGCCGTTTTTCGTCTCGGCAAAGTGGTAGTCGCGGAAGGTCGGCTGCTTCCACCAGTGTCCCGACACCCTGTACGGCCCGTTCACCTTCACGACCGGCCCCTGCGCCAACCCGCGCAGCAGCCAGCCGTCGGGCTCGTGGCGCTCGCGTGGCGGAAGCGGCACCGGCGTCGTGTAGAGGCGGCGAATCAGGCGAGGCTCGTCCACAGGGCGGGGCTTCGCTTCGGTCAGCAAGGCCAGAGGAACCCACGCGAACCGGTCTTCGGGAAGATGCGCGTCGCGCGGCTCGGCGCGCACGACCGCATCGTCGCCCAGCGCCGCCTTGACGCGGGCCAGAGCCCGCGAGCCGGCTTCGAGGTCGCGGCGCTTCTTGACGGCGAATAGCTCGCGCTGCTTTTCGACGGCCGGTGTCTCGCGTGCGACGAGGACGATCTCTATCACGCCGTCGGGGAGCTGCCGCACCGCCTGCAGGCGCAGGCGGATCAACTCGAGCAGGACCTTGGGGACGAGGGTCGGCGCCGCCGGCTGGATCGATTCGAGGTGGTCGCCCAAGCGCTCGAAACGGAAGGCGATCTGCAGCTCGGCGAGCGCGCGCCCTTTCTCTGCAATCTCGTCCAGCATCGGGCCGATCGCCTCTTCGATCCGCGTGACGATGCGTGACGCATCGAGCTCGGGGTTGTCCAAGATCAGCCGCCGCATCGCGGGGACATCGGGGTGATCGGGGACGAGCGGCTGCGTCAAGGCGCCTGACGCCAAACGGTGAAGGCGGCGGACCTCGGGGCCGAAGCGCACGCCCACGCCGTCTAACGGAAGATCGACGAATTGCCCGACCGTCGTGACGCCCAACTTCAAGAGCGTGTCGCGCGCCGAGGTCGGGAGCGACAGCCGGTCGAGGCGGACCTCGCGCGCCGCGGCGCGCTCCGCGACGGCGGACTCGAAAACGTGGACAAAGGGGACACTCCCCTGTTTTTCTGACAAGCGGTATCCGGGGAGCTTGTCAGAAAAAAGGGGAGTGTCCCCTTTGTTGTCCCCTTTCCGTCTTTCTTTCGCAACCGCATACACGGCGAAGCGGTCGAAACCGACGGCGATCGACGCGACGAATCCGGCGCGGACGAGTTCGGCGTGCAGCGACGACGCCCACTCGGAAAGCGACCCGAACAAGCGCAAGAGCCCCTTCGCATCGAGCCAGAAGACGCCGGGCTCGTCCTTGCCGGGCTCGACGAAGGGCGTGAAACGTCGAAGCAGCTCCGAAAGCTGCGCGACCTCGTCGTCGATGTCTTTCGGGGTGACGACGGCTGCGCGCAAACCCGCCGCGAGAGAGAGCCCCGCCGCGTAGCGCATGCCGGTACGGATCCCGGCCGCGCGGGCCTTTTCGTTGATCCAGAGGATCGTCCCCTGCGGCGTGTCGGCTTCGACGACGGCTGCGGGGTGTAGGCGCCAATCCGGGTGCTTGCGCAGCAGGAGCTGGAGCGGGAACGCGGGAAGATCAATGCAGGCCGTCTGGTCCACGACACACCTCCGCGATGTTCCAGGTTGTTCCCCCGCGCTTGTCCTTCAAGGCGGAGGCTGTGCAGCGAAAGCGCCCCCCCTCGCCGCGCGTGCGCGAGGCGGTGTGCGCCCGCAGCGACACGAGCGGGCCCAACGACGCCCGTGCCGCATCTTTGTCGGTCAGGCACACGATCGCCGCGTCGTGCTGCCTGGCCAGCATCGCCAAGCGTGCCGTTGCATGCATGGGGAGGCGCGCCTCGCCGCCCAGATCGAGCACGACGAGGCCGAACGCCCCCGACCGCACCAGAAGATCGGCTGCCTTCGCCGCCGTGATGGCGTTTCCCGTCCACACGACGGCGAGAGCCGCGAGATCGACGCCGGTGTCCGCGGCGTCGGGCGGATAGAACGGCGCGTCCTTGCGGCCGATCCACGCCACCGGCTCGCCGCGGCGCTGCGCGTCGAGCACGAGCCGGAACGTCAGCGTCAGCGGCGCGCCCGACACCGACGCGGATATCTCGGTGAGCCGGGCCGCGAACGCAGGGAGCGAGAAGAGGGGACTGTCCCCTTTTTCCCGACAAGCTCCCCGGATACCGCTTGTCGGGAAAATAGGGGACAGTCCCCTCTTCTCGCTCCCTGCGTTCGCGGCCATCGCTTACTCCAACACCCTTCGGACTTCGACGACCTTGCCCAGGATCTTCACGTCGAAGGGTAGGGGGACGATCGGCTGGTAGGCGTCGTTTGCGGGATGCAGCTCGATGCGCCCGCGCTTCATGCGGAAGCGCTTGACCGTGGCCTCGTCGCCGACCATTGCGACGACGATGTCGCCAACGTCGGCGCGCGGCTGGCGGCGCACGATCACGATGTCGCCGTCCATGATGCCGGCGTCTTTCATGCTGTCGCCGCGCACGCGCAGGCTGAACAGCTCGCCGGGCGCACGGCGCGTCTGCACGGGGAGGTGCCCCTCGAGATCTTCGAACGCCAGATCGAGCGGGCCCGCGGGAACGCGACCGAGAAGCGGCACCATCACCGTCGGCGCTTCGCCGCGGCCGGGGAGACGGAAGCCGCGCGCGACCCTGGGCTCTTTTTTCAGCCGCCCGTCCTCGACGAGGCCATCGAGGTGCTCTCGCGCGGTCTGCGGGGAGCGGAAGCCGAACGCTTCCATCACTTCTCGCACCGTCGGGGGCCGTCCCCCGGCCAGGCGGTCGCGGACGAACCGGAAGACTTTCTCGCGCGTCTGACCGGCCGGCGTGCGTCCCATGCCCTGCCTCCTTCTGAGGATCCGTGCGTGGGACAAGCATACCGTACAAATGTACTGTACGATAGAAAAAACAACCGAGCCCGTGCTTCTCGCCGTGCCTTCGTCGATTTCGGGGGTCTCAGTGGCCCAGCCGGCGCCGCGATCGCGCCTCCTGGACGATCCTACGAGGCCAATTTCAGCGCAGAAGGCCTTTCGGAGCGCCCAAAGGACTGCTCCTCACGGAAAAAGCGCGGAGCCGTGACGTTTTGCTCGGTTTCGACCCTTTGATGTGGTGTTTCGGGGCGTTCTCGGGCGCCGAACGCGCACCGGTTTTCCCAGGCGATTGGCCCGACTACGGCCGTGCCATCGTCCAGGTCGTCGCAGGTCGGCGATCGCAAGTCGGAACTCAAAACGAGGACATCGCATGAAGTTCTTGAAGCGAATCGGCACCACAATTCCGTTCGCGCTCGCGATGCTGGCCGCCATCGTGATGCCTACCCTGCCCGCTGCGGCCCAAGCCAAGAAGCCGAACATCGTCGTCGTCATGGGCGACGACATCGGTATCTGGAACATGGACCTCGGCGCGGAAACCGTTTGAAACCCTGCTCCGCTTCCCATAGTCTCCTCGGATGCCGCGCCCCTTCATCGCAATGCTCGCGACCCTCCTGACCATCCTCGTGGTCGCGCCGGCGCAGACCGCCGAGCTCACCCCCGACGCCGCGTACACGCTCGTTGCGCGGGACATTTGGTCGAAAGATCCGCTTCCGAAGCCCGAAGAGCTGGCCGCGGCCCGCAAGGTCTTGGAGGCGCAAGCGAAGCGTGAGCCTCAGGCGGCGCGCTGGACGTTCGCGGTGGCGCGCGTTGCTACCATCGAGGCCGATCAGGCTTCAGGCGACACCGCGAAAGAAAAACGGACGGAAGCGCTCAAGCGCTTCGAGCAGGCCGTCGAGCTTGCGCCCGGAAACGCCGATTACCAGTACTGGTTCGCGAGCGCGTCGATCGAGCGCGTGGACGACGTCGGCATGCTTTCCAAGATGTCGCTCGCCGCGGACGGGCGGAAGGCCTTGGAGAAGGCGATCTCGATCGATTCCAACTTCGTCGCCGCACGGGTCGGGCTTGCGCAGTTCTACCTCGGCGCGCCCGGAATCGCCGGCGGGAGCGTCGAGAAGGCCAAGGCCCAGGGGGACGCGCTCGTCGCGATCCCGGAAAAGCGCGGCGAGTACCAGGGGCGCATGGTGCTGGCCGGAATTGCGGCGCGCGAGAAGGACTGGGCGGAGATGTCGCGGCAGTACACGCTGGCCGAAACAGCCGGCGGCGTGGGCGCCGATCCGGTCGCGGCGTTGCGTTCGCTGGCCTTGCAGCTGCTCACCGCAAAGAAAGACCCACAGGCGGCGGCGCCGTTGGTCGAGCGTTACCTGAAAGTCGCGCCCGCCGATGACGTCACCGCCTGGTACCTGGATGCCGAGGTGAAACGCCAACTCGGCCATTGCGCTGACGCGCTGCCGCGGTACGACCGGGTGCTCGCCGAGCGCCCGGAGGCTCGCGGTTCGCGCTGGGGCGCGGCCGTTTGTCACGATCAACTCGGGCAGAAGGACGCAGCGCGGCGCGACTACGAAGAGTTTGTGCGTCGCTTCCCGAACGACGACCGCGCGAAGGACGCGAAGGCCGCTTGAAGCGGCTCGCCGGCTCGTAGACTTCGACATGGGTTTCGTTCCTCCTCCGCCCCTCCCCCGCGAGCACGGGGCGTGGACGATGCTCGTGATCCCGATGCTCCTCGGGCTCGCCGCTGGCGGCGCGCGCTCCGGCGCGGCGTGGCTCGTGCCTCCCGCAGCGGTTTTCGTGTTCCTCGCGCACCACGCGATCGTCCCGTGGGCTCAACGCGTACTCGAGCGGAAGGCTTCTCCGCTTGGTTACGCGGTGAGGCGTCTCGGCTGGGGCGCCGTTTACTTGTCCGGGGGCGCACTCGTTTGTTCGTGTGCCGTGCTCGCGGCGCGTCCTTCTGCGCGGGGACCGTTTCTCGCGATCGCGGGCGTCGCCGCGGCGCTCGCCGCGGTCTATGCCGTCGCCTCCGTGCTGGGTCGTGCGCGCTCGATCGGGTTCGAGGCGCTCGGCCTGGCAGGGGTGTCCTTGAGCGCGCCGATGATGGCCGCAGCAGCGGGGCGACCGCCAGGTCGCTCGCTGTTTGGCGCCGCGGCACTCGCCCTCGGCTACTTCCTCTCGTCGATCGCGTACGTGCGCGCGTACGAAAGGCTGCGCGAGAACCGCCGGGCTGCCATCCTGTGGTGCGTCGCCGCGCACGTCGCGCTCGCGGCCGCGCTCGTGGCCGTGGCCTTCTACGGAGCGCTCCCCGCGTGGTGGTGGATCGCCTTCGTGCCCGTTTTCTCTCGAACCGTGTGGGGACTCGCTGTTCCACCCAGCAACGTGCGACGGGTCGGCCTGCGCGAGGCCTGGGTCGCAGCCTCGTTTACGCTACTCGCGTGCGTCGCGTTGGGCTAGGTCGCTTCGGTACGACTCAATACCAGATAGGGCCGACCGACCCGACCAGCCCCTCGAGGCCGAACGGCCCACCGGAGACGATGAAGTACATCACCGCCACCAACGGGCCGAGTCCGGGCGCCGCGGAACGTCGGCCGCGATGGAGACTCATGGGGCTTTGAAAATCGAGCCTTTCGTCAGTACTCGATCCAGGAGGTCGCGGACGCGCAGTTGATCGGCCGATCGGGTCAGGTACTCGACGTCCAGTCGGTCACCCTGAACGCCTACGATCCCGCGAACATCTTGCCACTGGCGATCCGATACTTCGCCGCCGAGTCGAAACCAGAGCAGCTTGCGGAGCACGGTGTCTTCGGCGGACTTCACGAAGACGTCTTGCGGAGACTCGTCACCCAGTCGCACGACAATGCGTCTCGTGAATTCCGAGTGATCGAACGCCGTGGATCCCTTAACGAAGAGATCGACTTTCACGCCCGTGGCGAGGTGGACGAGGTTGACGCTCGAGCGGTCCGAGACCGCGCGCGCGACGGCCTTCTCGTCAACGTAGAACTCGCCCAGGAGGGCCCGAACGATCTCTGGGATGTGCGCTGGCCCCAGATCGACGACCAGATCCACGTCGTGGGTCTGGCGAGGGATACCGTGGATCGCGCTCGCATACGATCCACCGAGGTGATAGGCGATCCCAAATCGCTGCAAGACCTCGATCACATGGAACGCAACTTGGAGTGCCTCCGGATCGCTCGGCGTCACGGTCCTGGTATCCCACGCAGTGGGCCATAGACTTTTGCCGCTAGCTCGTCTCCGAGGATCAAGTCCATCAACAGACGGACGCTATGCTCCGTCGAGGCCGCAGGAAATCGCAGCTTGATCCCTGCAAGCGCTAGTCGGCGTGCCATCCGATTGGCGTCTTCCACGAGGCTTATCTTTCGGCTGGGCGGCATGGCGCCCAGCAGCCTGGACTGGATCTCGGCAGCCTCTACCGAGGTGTCGTTCACGCCTGAGATCGGTGGTTGGCGCTGCATGATCTTGAGGGTACCCTCGGCGACCGCGTCGTCGGCCCGGCTCGAGACACGGGGACTGTCCCCTTTCCTCAGCTCAGCGGGATGCGATCTTTGTTGGCCGCGAGCCACTGCGCGAACGTCTGGAGCTTCGGGTTGAGCGACCGGCTCAGCGCGAGTGGGCGGTTGCCGCAGTACAGGCTCTCGAAGTCGGCCTTGAACTGGAACATGTTGCCCATGTCGTCGGCGCCGGGGAACCCGAACGAGCGATAGACGTCCGGCGGCACCGCGTTGTAGACGACTTCCTGCCCGAGCGCCTTCGCCAGCTCCGCCGCCATTTGCGATCCGGTCAGATGCTCGCCGGCGATGCCGACGGATTTTCCAATGAACTCGGCGCCGCGCTTGAAGATGCCGTAGGCGCATGCGCCGATGTCGGACGCCGCCATGCCGGGGAGCTTCTTGTCGCCCATCGGCAGCGTGAACGCGAGCTTGCCGTCCGCGCCCTTCTTGGGCCCCATGCCGAAGTGAATGAGGTTGTCCCAGTAGAACGAGGTCAGGAGGAACGTGACGGGCACGCCGAGTTCCGTGAAGTACGGGTTGGCCTCGGCCTTCGAATCGAAGTGCGGCACCTTGTACTTCCCTTGTAGGGTGGGCATCCGGTTGTCGCTCAGCGGGATCGATTTTCGCGTGTCCTCGAAGGTCGACCAGATGACGTGCTTCAGCCCCGCGTCCTTGGCCGCCTCCGCCATGTTGCGCGCCTGGGCCTTCTCGCGCTCCGGCGAGAAGTGATCCCAAAAAAAAGTGACGCAGTAGGCGGCGTCCGCGCCCGAGAACGCTTTCTTCATGCTGGCGGCGTCGTCCACGTTGGCGGCGACGACCTCCGCCCCGGCCTTGGCCAGGGCCTTCGACTTGTCCGAGTTGACGTCGCGCGTCAACGCGCGCACCGCGAATCCGCCAGTGGGATCAGCCAGGATCGCCTTGGCGAGACCGCCGCCCTGCGCACCGGTCGCTCCCGCGACCGCGATGATCTTCTTTTCCATGGGACTCCCCTTTCTGTGGTGAGGTGAAGTCCGAGATTTTAGCAGGCGTTTAGGGCCTGGAGCGACCATTCGACCGCCCGCGCATATTCGTCCACGGTCGCGCTCCAGTTCGGGCTGACCGCCCCCCGCATCGCATCGGCAAGTGCCAGGGCTGCGATCGCATCGCAGAGCTTCTTGGGATTCCCCGACCCGTCGCAGACACCGCAGGCCGCCGTCGCGCGATCCACGTGCCACTCCGCGACCAGGCGCGCGACTCCGAGGAGGTCGTCCATGGCGTCGCGGACATCGAGCGGATCGAGCGCGCCGGGCGAGGCCAAGACTGCCGCGAGCTGGGACAGCGTGGTCGCGAGATCGGTCTTGATGACGTTGTCGTCGCGGGTTGGATCGTCGTTGGCAAGCATCGCTAAGGCCGCATTCGCACTCGCGACCGCGGCAGTTACAGCGGCGGCTTGCGGTGTCCCCGCGCCAGCAGCAGCGGCGAGCACGCTGAGCGGACCGCCCGTGCCGGTCATGCCGGCGAGCTCGGCGATCGCGAGGTCACGCAACGACGCCAACGGGTCGACGGCAACAGCGGTGATCGTTGGGAGCGCGGCGAGGGTGACGCTCTCGACGACGACACGGACCGATCCGATTCCCGGAGCCACGGCTA
>Ga0315278_10006064_pt1 | contig 10965 bp, 12 predicted proteins | sample YL17G06_0_MG_FD_203880 | JGI IMG/M metagenome (GOLD analysis project Ga0315278, IMG submission 203880) | Sediment microbial communities from Yellowstone Lake, YNP, Wyoming, USA - YL17G06_0 | ecosystem: Environmental > Aquatic > Freshwater > Lake > Sediment | place: USA: Wyoming | collected... | reverse complement strand
CATCTCCGCCTGTCTTATCTCGCGCTTCGTTTGCATGCCCCAATACAACTATACCCCACTACCCAAAAACACTACTTTTTCAACAGGCCCCGAAGGGTGGGTTTCAATGCTACCTGTCAATTCGCCCCAACTCCCCCCGGAACCAGTTTGCACCCCCGCGTGTTAAAGCCCAAAGAAAAGCTTGCCTCGGCTAAGATGGTATCGTATTGTACCAAGCTGAGTTAGGAAGAACTGTTCATTTGTTGAACTGTTAGCCGATAAGCTTTAATGACAGGAGTAGTTTTGAGCTACGAGTGGTTAGTGTTAATGGGCGGGCCGGGCGGCGCCGAGGGCGGCGGGATGGCGATGATCATCTGGCTCGGTTTGATTTTCGTGATGATGTATTTCCTCCTGATCCGCCCTCAGAGGAAACGGCAGAAGGAGCATGCAGCGCTCCTAAGCGACCTTAAAAAAGGCGACAAAGTTGTAACGACCGGCGGTATGTTCGGGACTATTTTCGCCATTGATGAGGACAAGGGTCGGGTGATCCTGCGCATCAATGAGGAGACGAAACTGGAGTTCCTGAAAACATCGGTAGCCGGCAAAGTAGAGAAGTAGCAGCAGGTGTAGGAGTTACCGTGGCTGAGCGACCGATCGTCATATACGGCGACCCGGTATTGCGGGAAGTAACCCAGCCGGTCGGAGAAATCGACCGGGAAGTAAAAGATTTGGTGTCCGATATGGTGGACACCCTGAAGAGCGCACGTGGTCTCGGCCTGGCCGCCAGCCAGGTCGGCGCAGCCAAGCGGCTGTTTATTGTCGATCTCACAGCGATCGATGTCAATGGGACCCTGAAGGTGTTTATCAATCCGGAAATCGTGGAGACTGAAGGCGAAATCGAGATGGAGGAGGGCTGCCTGTCGTTTCCGGAAATGTACCTCAAAATCACCCGCCCGGAGCGGGTCAAAGTACGCGCCACCGACCTGGAGGGAAACAGGTTCGAGATGTCCGCCGATGGAGTAACGGCGCGCGCGATACTGCACGAGTACGATCACACCCAGGGCAAGCTGTTTATCGACTATCTTTCGCCGCTGGCTCGGACTTTGATCAGAGGGCGGCTCAGAAGATTGGCCGTCGCGTCTTAGCAAGACTTCCGCTTTCGCAGATGCCGGCCCGGCCGGCGATCGGTCCACACGGCAACAGCTCCACAGGTCGAATCGCTCGACTGGTTTCAGTCGGGGCGCGACCGAGTTGTTTGACCGGCCATGGTCACACGCCGATGAGAATTGTGTTTATGGGGACTCCGGAATTTGCCTGTGCGATTCTGGAAAAACTGATCGACAGCGACCATGAAATAGTGGCCGTGGTTACCGGCGCAGACAAACCGGCGGGCCGCAGGCGCGTGCTTACGCCCACAGCGGTCCGCAATCTGGCCGAGCAGCGCGGACTGCCGGTGCTGATGCCGAAGTCGCTCAAAGAGGATTCCCTGTATCAGTCACTGGCGGCACTCCAGGCCGATCTGTTTGTCGTAGCGGCGTTCCGAATCCTGCCCGCGCGCTTGTTTGAGCTGCCCAGGCTGGGTTCGATCAACATCCACGCGTCGTTGCTGCCTAAATATCGCGGCGCGGCTCCGATCAACTGGGCGATAATCAACGGTGAGACCGAAACCGGTCTGACCAGTTTCTTTTTGAAACAGAACGTAGATACCGGCGACATGATTCTTCAGACGAAGGTCACGATCGCCCCAACCGATACATACGATTCACTTCACGACCGTTTGGCCGACCTGGCCGGACCGTTCACACTTGAGACCCTGTCGATGATTGAAAAGGGGAAATCACACCCGATAGCGCAGGACGATGCGGTCGCCACGCCGGCGCCGAAGATTCAACCGGAGGATGCGCTCATCGATTTCAATCAGTCCAGCGTCAGAGTTGCCAATTTCATTCGCGGCATGGCCACCAGACCCGGTGCTTACACTTTCTTCAGGGGACAGAAAGTGAAAGTGCACTTCGCGCAGTCGTCCGACCATATATCGGATTCTGCCGCCGTTCCGGGGAGCATCCTGTCGAACAGGAAAACGCTGCTGGTGCAGTGTCACGACAGTGTGGCGGAGCTTACGCGAGTGGTTCCGGCCGGACGCAAGGAGATGGACGGGGTTTCGTTTCTCAACGGATTCAGGCCGCAGACAGGTGAGTCGTTTATCAATCAGGGAAAAGCAGAGTAATGGTAAAGAAAGAAATCATCATCAACAGCACCGAGTATGAAACCCGGGTGGCGATTCTCGAAGATGGCCACCTCGTGGAACTTCAAACCGAGCGGGCCGGCTCCGATCGTATGGTCGGCGACATTTACAAGGGCAAGATCAATTCCGTTCTGCCCGGTATGCAGGCGGCGTTTGTCGAAATTGGGATGGAGCGGGCCGCCTACCTGCATTCTTCGGACATCGGCAAGGTCTATCGAGATCGTTTCGAGTCGGAAGATGTCGAGGAGGAAGAAGCCCCCGCGGACATCGTCCGCAAGACCCGTCGCGCCGGAATCGAAACGGTACTGAAAAAAGGGCAGGAGATTCTTGTTCAAGTTATAAAGGAGCCGATCGGGACCAAGGGACCGAGGATTGAGTCGGAGATTTCTTTGGCCGGACGGTACCTGGTGTTGGTGCCCGATGATGACCACGTGCGGGTCTCCAAACGAGTCACCAACTGGGGCGAGAAACGCCGTCTTAAGAAAATCGTAACTCCGCTGCGGCCCGAAGGATTCGGTTTGATTCTGCGCACCGAGGCCGAAGGACGCGAGGAAAAGGAATTCACTGCTGATATTAAACGCCTCATGCGGCTGTGGGCCAAGCTCAAAGCCAAAGCGGACCGTCTGCCCGCGCCGGCGCTCGTGCACAAAGAGGCCGATATGGTAGTCGCGATGATTCGCGACGTGTTCACCGATGAAGTCAGCCGAGTGGTCTGCGACAATCGCGATGACTATAAGAAGATCATCAGCTATGCCCGTCAGGTTTTGCCGCATCTTAAGGGCCGCGTGGAACTCTACAAGGGCAGCAAGCCGCTCTTCGATCAGTTTGATCTCGAACCGGAACTCGATAAGATGCTAAACCGCAAGGTCTGGATCAAAAAGGGCGCCTACCTGGTGATCGATCAGACGGAAGCGATGGTGACTATCGACGTCAACACCGGACGCTTTGTTGGGCGGCGCGATCAGGAGAGAACCATTTTTGAAACCAACATTCAGGCGGCTCGCGAGATAGCGCGGCAGATTCGTCTGCGCGATATGGGCGGGCTGATTGTCTGCGACTTCATCGACATGTTCAGTCGCGACAACCGCAGGAAACTGGTCGAGGAGTTCGAGGCGGCGTTCAAAAACGATCGCGCCAAACGCGGTATCAATCCGGTGACCGAGTTCGGTCTGATCGAGATGACGCGCGAGCGCGTTCGGCCGTCACACATGCAGACGCTCTCGGAACCGTGTCCGCACTGCGACGGTATCGGGCGGATCATGTCGAAGGAGAACGTAGCCACCAAGGTCGAGCGGTGGTTTCATCGCGCCCGAGCGGCGAAGAAGTACCATGACTTCCATCTGGTCGTCAATCCGTATCTGGCCGAGGTGCTCACCGGCAACGGTTCGAGTCGTATCCAGAGGATCATGAAGGCGTCCAAGTGCCGGATCAACCTTGTCCGCGACACCACGCTCAACCAGACCGACTATCGCATCTACAACGCCGCCGACAACACGGATATCACGGAAGTGCACAAAATATAGGTCAGTAACCGTAGGGCAGAATCCACGCCGCTTAGGCGTGTGGTTCTGCCGTTGCTCGTGCCTTCAGGCGTCACTATCAAGGCTTGGATGTCCGGTCTTCAGAGATCCTCTCATTGAACTTCTTCTCCGAGCCGATAGTCGTGACTTGGCCGTGACCGGGATACACAATCGTCTCATCAGGCAGCAGAGAATACAGCCTTCTTACCGATGTAACGAGAGCATCCCACGACATCCCTTCCAGGTCAGTTCGACCTACCGTCCGGTAGAAAAGGGCGTCTCCGGAGAACAGCGCATTTCCCGCATAGTAACTAATGCCTCCCCTCGAATGGCCAGGGGTGAAGATCGTCCTGATTGCCACATCACCGATCTTGTAGGTTTGATTGTCTTCGAGAAAGATATCTGGCGTACAACTGCTGCTGATGTCGAAATTCATGACCATCACTAACTCTGAAAGCTGCTTCACTGTCGCTATCTCGTCAGGATTCATCTTCTCCTCCCATTGAGCATACAACTTTGCATCCTCGAAATCCGCTCTGGACATGCATACTTCTGCATGGGGAAAACGTTTCTTGATGGCCGGGAGTCCATAGACATGGTCCTGATGACAGTGCGTGATGAAGATGTATTTCAGTTTCAGGTCATTGTTTTCAATAAACGACGTGAGGGTGTCAATCGGCCCGCCGACATCGATAAGTGCGGCCTCACCGCTTTCTTCGTCATATAGTAGATAGCAGTTCGTTTCGATCGGCGGGGCGAGCGTCTGGTGAATGACCTTGAGGTTGCTCTGCGTTGTACAATTCGCTAGAAGGACGGCAGTAACGATGATAACAGGCCAGACGGAGCGTTCGCGATTCATCAGAATTCCTCCTGTTTGACCGAGTAGGGCGCCGGGCCGAAGCTAAGGCGTCACGGTGAACGCAACCCGCCCCAGCGTATTGCCGGTGGCGTCGACCACCTTGACTTCCCAGTTGCCGGTCATGCCATAGAGATTCTTCTGGCTCCAACTCCGCCACGAACTGGAACGAACGGGCAACGGCACCTGAGCTACCACCTCGCCATTGTGCAGCCAGACATGGGTGACCGTAGTCTCGCCGGACGCGCCGGTGACCTTGCTCCAGCAATAGAGCGAGCCGACCGATAGCGCAAAGGTCGTGTCAGTCCCCTGTGGTGTGCGGTCGACCACGCTTATGCACACGGCCAGTTCGGCCTTTAGTTCAGACTGTGCCGGTGTCTGCGCCAGCGCCGAAAACGACAGGCACACGGCAATTGATGCTACCAAGATGAGCGATTTGAGTGACATATCTCCTCCATTCTCTCTTTACGTAGGTCGGGACCCTTGCGGTCCCGACAATCTCGATGTCGGGATGACAAGCATCCCGACCTACCTTTCTTATGTCGGGTTGCTCATCGTCCCGCAACGCGGGACGATTCGTGAACCTGACCTACTGAGCGCTGCTGCGCAACAGTGGTAAGCCACCGGCCTGCACCGTGCCCGGCAGATGCCCTCATCTGCCGGGTTGACTTCATCTATTCTCCTCTGCTCCGTTCTGCCAAGAGCAACCTCAGCATATACCAAACCAGACCTATCGCAATCAAGAAAAAGAAAAGAAACACAGCAAAGATCGGCCACTGGGACTGCACCGGCATTGACGAGGGATCATAGCTGTCGGCCAGATGGAGCAATCGCACTTGATGTCGCGCGTATACCATCATGATCACGGACACGAACACCATGATTGGCGCTGGGATGAATCTCTTCTTGAAATAGAAATGCAGCGCTCCGGCTGACAAAACTATGCCCACCGTTAGCGCCCAGATCGCAGGCGTTCTCATGAACAGAAGGAGATATTTATCGAGTGTGAACAAATAGACAAAACCGAACACCGCGCCGGCCGCCATGCCCCATAAGAAGAATTGCTTGCCTGCACGGTAAGCCGAGTTGTCGTTTCTGCCTACCCAGCCGAAAAAGAAGCCGCCCATAGTGATTGCACCGGCGACAACGTGCAGCCGTCGGAAAATCCAACTGACGATATCGGGGTTGAATGTCCATCCGCTCTGCTCTCCGGTATAGAGGCTCCGCAGGAGGTCCGGGTTCTCGGCCAGCGCGAACACTGAATTGTAAATGAGGGAGATGTAAAGAAAGGTTCCCACTACCACCCACAAGAGCGGCGCCACACTGCTGGAGAGGGATTTCTTGAATGAGGCTACATACAGGCAGTAGTAGCCAAGTATGGCGGCATCGATAATCAGCAGCCAGAACCAACCGCTCACGATCGCGGCGCTGTAGATCTGACGCGGATAAACGAGTTGAACGAATAAGAGCGGCGCCACGCCCAGCGTAATCGTGGCCGCCATCGCTGTAGGCAGCAACTTGATATATTTCTGTACCGCCGGATTCTGCCAACGGTCGTCGATACGTCCTAACAGAATGACCACCAACCCTCCAAAGAGGAAGTTCATAGCGATCAGGTGCAGCGAGAGCGTGACGATATGGAGGATATTGATCAGCCACAACGGGGCCGGCAGGAAATCGTAAAGCGGGAGATTCATCGCGCACCTCCTTCCGGCAGAGTCTTGAGATATTCGATCAAGGCTGCGCGCTCCTCGTCGCTGGCCGTGAAATCGGGCATCTCATTGGCTAGTTCACCGGCCATGTCGAGCAGATTGTTATAGTCATCGTCTGAAAGGCCAGCCAATGATGCCGCTTTGTCATTGTACCCTCCGAACTGATGGCATGTCCCGCAGCGGACTTCGTACACCATGCGTCCCAGCGCGACCCCGGACAATCCAAATACTTCAGATAGAGGCCGGTGATCGGTCTGCGCGTAGATATGAGCCGCGATCAGTTGCGACTCCGGCTCGGTGCCGACAAACGGCGGCATGTTGCCGCGCATCACCCCGACCCCGCGCACCATCGCGGCGATAAACGCCTCGTCGGTTCCGTCAAACTTCGGCTTCAGTGGTTTGTAACCATCCATAGTGTGACAACTGCGACAGGCGCGCCGGAACAGATCGGCGCCGTCATCGCCGGTACGATAGGCGATATGCGGCAGCATGCCGTCGGCCTGCAAATGCCCGACATCACTCACTTCGATTGCATTACCGTACATATAGCCGTAGATCACGTATGGCTTGCGGATCGCCTCACGCATCCACTCGTACTCGCCAAACACGAGAAACCCCAGTACCATGACCACCACACCGACAACCCAATGGTACCATCGCGGTATGACGAGACCGAACAAGATCACGAGCACAGTCAACGCCAGGCCAAGCCACCAGCCCTCGCTGATGCGAGAAATAACGGTTGGCATTGCCTTGGCGGCGGTGGTGCGAATCGCTTCAGGTATGCTGTTGAAATACCATTGATAAGTCGGCGCCATGATCACCAGTCCCACGACCGCCCAGACCGTGTTGTATCGAATGAGCGAAGATTTGGCCTTGTCTGGTTTGAAAAACGCCGCCACAGCCAGAGCGTAGATACCCGCGAGCATCACACAGACACCGGTGCGGAAGAAGAGCGATGACCAGTAAGTCGGGTTGAACATGCCGTCCCAGAAATTGCCGGTCTGAAGCCAGTCGCCGGGGGTCAGCATGAACGTGACAATGCCGTTTATCACTGCCAGCGAGAGCCAGGCAGCCCCGAAGTAAATCCACCCGACTACAATGTGGTTGCGGGCCGACATAGTCTTCCAGCCGTAGTAGTAGATCAGCGCAGCGGCGATCTCGACTAAGAAAAACGTCCACTCGGTCGCCCAGGCCCAGACAAAATGATGAATCAGCACTTCGGTTGCTGCCGGGTTCAGCAGACCGATAATGAACCAGATTCCCACGCCGGTTAAAGCGCCGAGCACCACCGACGCCAGCACGAAGAACTTGCTGAGTCGCTGTAGAAACTCCAGTCGGAAGGTGTCGTTGAGCTTACGGGCGGAGATTTCCGCGAGGACCAAATACAGCCCTCCGCCGATGGCAAAATGTGAGATGAACACGTGCAGGATGGCGATTGATCCCATCAGCCAGCCGTAACCGATATCGATATCCCAGAACGGGTAATTCATACACTGCCTCCGATATCCCTGTTACGGGAATGCTACAAGGGAGAAGAGAGGTTTGTCAAGGAAAAGACGAGCCTGTGGTGATTCATTGGCCCGCGAACGCATCTATCTTGATTAGTCTTTGCTCTTCAGCAACTCGGCTACACGGTTGCCCAAGACTTCGTAGAGATCTTGTGTCCTGCTGTTTGGATAGACATGCAAACCGGGGTCAAGATCCGCAAACAGGTAGAACTTGACTTTGGCTGAGCTTTTGTCCACATAGGCTATGTAGAGCGGTTTCATGCATGGACCGGACCAGATTGGACTCATGAAAGAGGCGTAAACGTTGTCAAAGCCGAAATCCAGACCAACAATATCTTTCAGCGGTATGTCCATGTGAAGCGGCGCGGATGATTTGACATGCTTCATATCAATGCTCAGCACATCGCCTATAAGTGATACGCGACCTCGGTGAGTGTGGATGGGCCTTGCATCAAAGGTGTATTTTCGGAGGATGTCCAAAATGATTCGCCAAACACTCCTTTTGAGAAGTTCATCCTCGAATACCAACAATGAATCGTTGAAGATCATATCCGACAGCACCCTGTTGCAGAGGTCTGCTCTGTGCGATGGGCCGCGCAGCCACCGGAAGCATGGTTAGGTTCTGACCCATCATCCGTGTTCATAAAATTCAGTTCATTCGAAGATAGTTCATGTGGACGATGTTGTCACCAAGAATTTCTTGAAATGTGCGGCCAATTTGTAGGTCGAATCCAGTCCCGCCTTTGCGGGACGGATTCGACAATTGGCACCGAGATGTCGAAACCGCCCCCGCCGCCGGCGGTGTCTGGTTTCGACCTACAAAGAAATCCCGGCAGATGAAGGCCCCCGATCAAGTCGAGGGCAGGCATCTGCCGGTCACGGCGTGTTTGCTGTTGCGTCAGGTCTTGCACTCCGACTTTGTCGGAGGGTGTGACCTGACGCATCAAGCTGTGGGAAGCCGAGGGTGGCGGGTCACACGCCCCGTGACGGGGCACAAGACCTGCCACAATATGCAATTGGTGCCCCTACTCACAAATCCGGGCGGGGGCGCTTGGTCCAGTACTTGATCTCATTCTCGCACACAAATCCGGACTTCTCAAACAGCGCCATCGATGGGTAGTTCAGCTCTTCGATCAGCGCGCAGACAACCGTCTCTCCGAACTGCCGGAAGAACTCCTCGCACTTCTCCATCAAGTCCGTGGCCAATCCGATACCCCGGTAGTCCGGATCGACCGCGAGGCGGTTCACCCAGCCGCGACGGCCGTCGTAGTCCGCAATCGCCAATCCCACCAGTCGCTCCTGGTCGAAGGCGCCAAAGAACGCGCAATGGTCACGGGAGATTTCGGCCGCCAGCATGGCGCGGCTCTCGCGACCGTTCGGCTTGAACGGCAGACCGGACACGCTCCAGACTCGCAGCATCTCTTCGTAATCGTCAATGGTCAGACGGCGGATGATCTTTCCCATATTTCTCTCTCAGTATCGCTTCGAGTTGAGACATCGGGAACTCCGAGGCACACGGCTGATCGTTCCAGTGTTCGCAGCCGGTGAAATTCAGCAGCACCCCGCGGGTCGGCACTCCGATATCGTGCGCCGTACGCATGCCATTGGCTAACATCAACAGGCAGCCGATGCCAATCACCCCCAGACTGCCGGAGCGGTCGGAGTAGTGCTCGATCTGCTCTTCGAGCTTGCGCTTGGAAAACACGCATTCGATACCATAGCGCTCAGCCAACGCGACTACCTGATTGGCCCGGCACTCGTCGACACACTGTTGGCACCGGTCACCCCACTTCTCATCGGCTTTCAGACAGTTCGGATTGTGCAGGCTCAGACAATCCGGCAGGATTATGAGAGTGTCTTTGGCCCGGTTGAAGGCTTCGCGATTCAGTTGGTCGTAGATCTTGAACGCGACTGCTTCGAGAAGATACTTCTCTTTCTCCGTGCGCCGGAGTTCACGATCATCACGGGTCGAAGAATCGGCGTTGGCTCGTGCGATAAATGCCTCCAGATTGGCGAACTCTTCAGAGAAAGTTTCGAACCCCTTGCGGAGGAACTCGGCTACGAATTCAGTCAGCTTCCGGTCAAAATCCGGGCCGAGATGGTATGTCGGTGGTTTCCAAGCCATGAGGACAATATACCGGTGGCCTGAATGTAACGGTAGAGGGAACTAAAAAACACGGCCTGGCACGGGGTAAACCTGTTGAGTGTCTTCACGTAAGCAGTTCGTAACCCCCACCAAACTAATCCGGTATTCTTCGTCTGGTTAAGGCCTGATCGTTTAGGCCGTTTTGCCCGATTGACATCGAAACCCTGTCTTCCTATCCTCACATTGTTAAATCACGCCCAACCAAGGAATCGCCATATGCGTCGTTCATACTTGGTCCTGATTCTGATGATTGCCTGTGCCGTCCTGGCTTCGTGCATTGTCCGCAAGGAAGCCGGGCAAAGGCGCGTGGAGCTGGACCGTCTGGTCAGTTGGATGTGCGGCTCGTTCAGTTCGCAGGAACAAGCCGCCCTCGACTCCGACTTCTATGATATCCGACTCCAAATGGTTCAGATCTGGCCGGAACGGATCGACGGCCGCTGGCTGTATATCGAGCAGGCGTCGGCGCTAAGTCTCGAACGGCCGTACCGGCAAAGGGTCTATCGCCTCTACCAGCCCAATGACACCACGGTTATCGGCGCGATCTACGAATTCGATAACCCGCTCGCGCTGGCCGGAGCCTGGCGGGCTCCGACCACGTTCGATTCCCTTACACCCACGTCACTCATGGTGCGCGACGGGTGCGCTATTGTGATGCATCCGCGAGGCGATACCGCGTTTGTCGGCGGTACGGTTGATCGGAACTGCCAGAGTGTTTCCCAGGGGGCCGATTACGCTACCACCGAGCTCCGTATCACCGAGAGTTATTTGTACTTCTGGGATCGCGGCTGGGATTCTGCCGGCGCTCAGGTCTGGGGCGCCGAAAAGGGGGGGTACATGTTCAAAAAGCTGAGGGAGCCGTAACCGCCCAACGGGCTTACGGATTTGGGGATTTCCCGAGCTGATTGAGAATTCAGAAACTCCCGACCTGCTCCGACATATAGTATAGGCCTGTCGGCAGAGTGATTCCTTTGAGGAGTTCAAGTGTATAATGCACAT
>Ga0315278_10006063_pt1 | contig 10965 bp, 4 predicted proteins | sample YL17G06_0_MG_FD_203880 | JGI IMG/M metagenome (GOLD analysis project Ga0315278, IMG submission 203880) | Sediment microbial communities from Yellowstone Lake, YNP, Wyoming, USA - YL17G06_0 | ecosystem: Environmental > Aquatic > Freshwater > Lake > Sediment | place: USA: Wyoming | collected... | reverse complement strand
CCGGCACATCCGACTGGTTTGGGCGTGAAACGGGGCCGACGTTCATTCTAGCCAACAAAATCAAGGGTTGACGTTTTGAAACTTGAAACACCCTCTGCAAGTAAACCACAAACTACCTGTTAAGCGCGGTCGCCGCAAACGTATTTCCTCCGAACAAAAGCTTGCCATCCTCCAGCAATGACAGGCCGGCACGCCAGTCGTCGAGCTGTGCCGCATCCACAGTGTGAAGGCCAATGCCAACCTGTTTGATTTCCATCCGCCGTTCCAGATTGACGGCAATCTGGGAGCCGCGGCGGGAGTGTGCGAGATGCTGGTGCAATCGAATGAAAGGGTGCATCAACTCGCCCAAGAGGGCGTCCAGGGTTCAGGGTTCAGGGTGGCGGCATCCGCTTGCGCTCCCCAGGGTTCAGGGTGGCGGCATCCGCTTGCGCTCCCCAGGGTGAAACTACTCGCCCCAGAGGGCGTCCAGGATACGGCAGATGCGGACGGTGCATCGGTCTCGGCTGCCGACAAATCATCAAATCATCAAGTCATCAAGTCATCAAGTCTACTGCGCCTGCTGCCTGCCTTGCCGAAGGCTTGGCCGAGCGGAAAGGTCACCGGCCTGTGCGCGCGGGGCGGATTCGAGGTGGACATGAGCTGGGCCGACGGCTGCTTGACCAAGGCGGTGATTCGATCCAAGTCCGGCCTTCCCTGCAAGGTCGTGTGTGGTGACAAGACCTGGGATCTGAACACCAAGGCGGGGAAGTCATATCCCCTCACGCTCGCATCGGCGGTTGAGCCGCGAAAAAGCCAATGAGAAGAACAAGGGAAAATACAATGAACAAGACAATGAAGAGGAATTGCCTGCAGGCAACAGCGGTGGCGGCACTGGTGTTGGGCGCAACGCATGCGTTCGTCGGCGTCAGCAACCTGCGGCCGCGACTGGATACGGAGGGCAAGATCGTTGATGCGCACGACGGGTGTCTGCACAAGTTCGGTGACCGGTATTTCCTTTACGGTGCGGCGTACGGCAACACCGACGGATTCGGTAACAGCAACCGGTATCGCTGCTACAGTTCGAAAGACCTGGTCGAGTGGAAGTTCGAGGGTGAAGTGCTGAAAGACGCGCCGGAAGGCGTGTATTACCGGCCATACGTGGCGTTCAACAAGAAGACCGGCAAATATGTGCTCTGGTATAACTGGTATCCCAGACTCTGGAACGGCCAGTACGGCGTGGCCACCAGCGACACCCCGCAGGGGCCGTATGCGATTCAGAACAACAATGTCAAAGTCGCCCACGCCACGCCGGGCGATCTGAACCTGATGGTGGATGAAGATGGCACCGGCTATCTGATCTACACCTCCATTGCCAACAATCACTCGATCTCCATCGAGAAACTGACGCCGGACTTCCTGGCCACGACATTGGAGAACTCCGGATTCCTGGCAAACGGGTGCGAAGCGCCGGCATTGTTCAAGCGGCAGAAGCGTTACTACGCGCTGTTTGACGGCTGCTGCTGTTTCGGCCCGGAAGGCAGCGGCGCACAGGTGTGGATCGCCGAGAAACCGCTGGGGCCCTACACGCAGCATGGCAACATCAACCGCGATTACACGGGCAACCCGATCATTCCGGCACAACAGACCTTTGTTGCTCAACTGCCCATCTCGCGTGGAACCGCTTATATCTGGATGGGAGACCGCTGGGGGTCTCGTCCCGATGGCGTGAAAGGCCACGACTTCCAGTACTGGAGCCGGCCGCTTGAATTCGCTGCCGACGGCACGATCCTGCCCCTGCAGTGGGACTCCAACTTTAGCGACAGCGATTTCAATCTTCCGCCACGTCTTTCACCGGACCAGATCGTCATCGAGTCCGCCATTTATGGCGACCTGGCAGGCAAGGATCCCGCGCGCATCCGAGACGTGACGGCAAAGGTCCAGGCAGCGTTGCGCCGAGGAAATGGCAGCTTCAAGGTAGGCTTTCTGGCGGAGGGCGACGACCCATGCCAAGGCACGGTCAAGACGTTGAGGGTGCAGTACCGGGTGAAGGACAGGCTCGGAAGTTTTTCGGGAACTGACACGGACGTGGCCGATCTGCTTGATACCGATGAGCACGAGGGCGGTGGCGTCGGTCTCTGTTTCAACGGTTCGGGTCAGCATGCCAGATTTGTCTGTCCAGGAACGGGCGTGTCGGCTGAAGGGTTGACCGTCGAGTTCTGGATGCGGGTTGACCGCACCACGAGCCTTGTCCCCGGACAGCAGGCCGTCATGGCGTTGGGAGGAAAGCCAGGCAAGGATCCTGAACTCGTCATCCAGTTGGCGGGTGACAAGGGCCAGAACCGGCTTGGTGTCTGGGCCGATGGCAGTGACGCGCGTGCGCTGGCGGTGATTCCTGACTCGCTGTTGCATTTCGTGGCGGTCACCTGCGCGGGAAAGGAGCTTCAACTGCACGTTGACGGCGTCATCATGGGCACGGCACAGCTGAAACGCCCGCTCAACTTCAAGAGCGGCGAGTGCACCGTTGGCGGCTGCCCTGCGAAGGGCTGGCACTTCAGGGGCAGCGTGGGCCCGATCACCTTCTGGCGCGGCGCGCGGAGCGCCGCCCAGGTCGCGCGCGACATGCTCGATTTCAACACGATCGAGTCGCCATGCCTGACGGGCAAGGAGACGAACCTGATCGCGCGGATTCCGCTCGACGAAGGAGCCGGCACGACCTTTGCCGACTTGACCCGTGCGATCAACGGCACGCTGGAAGGCGGTGCTGCATGGAACAAGCCCGTCGCGTTGGCGCCGGAACCATATTCGGAGGGCATCTGGTTCGTCATCCAGAACAAGGCCGACATTGACACGGATGTGGGCTTCCCTCCGCGCCGGCTGGCCTTGACTCCGGACGGCCAAGGCGGGGTCGTGATGGAACGCGTTCCGGACAAGGGCGACTATGACCGCTTTCTCTGGCGCGCCGAGATGGACGCGAGCGGCCGCTTCTTCACGCTCGTCAACAAGTATCTCGGAGAAGAGTTCGCATTGGAGTGCAGCAATCTGCACGTGAAGATTGGGAGCCGTCGAACCGAACGCGTCCAGGCTTGGATGATCTCCGTTGCCAACCTTGCGGACTGGGGCGGCAACGCCTACTTCCTGGAGAGCCCTGCGCCCGCATCGTCGGGCAGCAGGATCGCCTTGCGCGACCGCAAGGTTGTCGTGGAGCGCAAGGCCCATGGCGATACCGGGCAGGCGTGGGTCTTCGCGCCGATGGAGATTGCGCTGGGGTACTGTCTCCCGCGCAATCCTGATGTGGCCCAGACCCCCTATACACGGCGGCTTGAAACGGGGATGGGGCAGACGGTGGTCGGCACCACCACGAGCGCGGAGTGGACCCTCCTGAACGCGCAGCTTGTACTCCGCAACATGATCATTGCGAGCTGCGGCGCCAGCAATCCGGCCAACCGCGCCAAACTCGACGGCTGGACGGCGATCACGTGGTCGCCGGTTGACGACCGCGGCGGGATCACAACCAATTATCCAATCACCAAGCCGCTCTGGGATGCGTGTCAGGAATGGGGCACCTACCCTGGCGACAACGGCGGGGGCCAGTTCATCATGACCGAGTCCATCCTGATGCGCAAAGGGCCGGATTGGCCCTGTGTGCGCGAGTTCAGCAACCCGATCCACGAGTTTGCGCACGGGTTGGAGGCCACATACGGCTTTGATGCAGAAGGCCATTTCTCGGATGAAGAAACCTTTCCATGGGCCGTGCAGTATTGGTTCAAGGGGGCAAGCGAGATGGGCCCGCGTGTGACCAGGCTCGATCTGACGCCCGACGAGAAGTCGTTTCTTGAGACCGTATTTCGCAAGTCCAACACATGGCTGCCGCCGCGCTGGCTGCGGACACAGCAGCCCGAGAACCTCGAGCTGGGCGCCGGGGAGTCCCTGCGCGTGGGCGAGAAGCTCAATGCTTATTACGGCGGATGTGCGATGACAATACAGCGGGACGGCAACGTGGTGGTCAAGGACGGCGAGAAGCTCCGCTGGGGCTCGCATCAAAGCCTCAAGCTTCCGCTCAACAGCATCGTTTCGGCGGGGATGAGCGCGGACGGCAGGCTGGTCCTGCGCGACGCAGGGAACAAGCAGGTCTGGTCAAGCAAGGCCTGCGGGGCCGGGGCCCGCCTGGTCGTGGTGGAACCCGACACCAGCCGGGGCGAACAGCCGGGAAGCTATCTGCGGATCATCGCGGGGGACGGCTCGGTTGCATGGCAATCGGAGTGAGAACACAACAAGGAGACGTTGAGATGAATGACAATAACGCTTCAGCAAATCCTGGCGAAAGTACGACTTCAGGCCGAAAACGCCCCCGGAATGACTCCATGGATGCGTTTCCCGACTCTCTACAGCACGGAGGACATATGGGCATGTCGTCAACAGCCACCAACTTTGTCGTTGACCACACCGGTGTGATCCAAGCCCGGTGAGAAGACCTGCGATGTTGTGACATGTAACAAACAAATGAGAAAGGCCAAGGCATGAATAGCGCGAAAGCACTCGGAGCAAACGGTTCGGTGGCGGCATCGTTCGCACGTCCGGCGCACGCAGCCGGTTCCGCGTCGGAAGCAAGCGCCCGCTTGCTGGCGCAAGCCGAGCCGCGGATCAAGGCGATCTACGAAGCGGATGAGTTTCGCATGCGCTCGTTTGGCGCCACTTGGCTGCCGGACGGCTCGGCTTATCTGAAGTTGGAGACGCCCGAGGGCGCGGCGGGAGCGGAGATCGCCCGCTACGATGCCGCCAGCGGCACATGCACGGTGGTGGTTGCCGGCGAAAAACTCCTCGTCCCCGCCACCACCCAGCGGCTGTTGATCCAGGGGTTCGTCTGCGCGCCGTCGGGCAACCGTTTCCTGCTGCACACAGACATCACCAGCGGCGAGCACGGGAGCGATCATTGGCTGTATGAGCCGGAGTCGGGGGCCTTGCGTCCGGTGGACGCCGGTCGCGGAGCGTGGTTCGATGCGAATGCGTTCTCGCCGGATGGCCAGCGGCTGCTGGGTTCGCGCGGTGCGGACTTGATCGTGTGTGACATTGCCAGCGGCCGGACGACCCCGCTGACCAAAGACGGCGATCCCGACACCATCGAAAACGGCCAGGCGAGTTGGAGTCCCGATGGGCAATGGATCGCTTATATCCAGTCCGATTCCTCAGCCGTCCCGAAACGGGCGGTTCTTGTGCCCGGCGACCCGACGTATCGCACGTTCCGGGAAACGAGATTTGAACGGATCGGCGGGCCGATTTCCACGCTGCGCATCGGCGTGGTCGGCGTGGATGGCGGCCCAACGAGCTGGATCGAGTTGGCCGACAAGCCTGGAACCTTCTACCTCAACCGTTTGGGGTGGGCCGGGAATTCCGATGAAGTGCTGGTCGAGAAATTCAGCCGCTCCCGGGATGCGCGGGAAGTCCTGCTCGCCAACCATCGCACTGGCGCGATCGCCAAAGCCTATGCGGAAACCGATCCTGCCTGGGTGGATATGGAGATCGGCGGGCTGGAGTGGATTCGCGGTGGCCAGACGTTTGTCATCTTCAATGAGCGGGACGGCTGGCGGCGCGCCTATGTCGTCTCGCGGGACGGTTCGGGCATGACGCCAATCACCCCGGCCGGCAGCGACCTCATCGCGCGCGGCAAGATAGATGACAAGAACGGATGGTTCTACTATTTCGCCTCGCCGACCAATGCGACGCAACGCTACCTTTACCGCGCGCGCCTGGATGGAACCGGCACGCCCGAGCGCGTGACGCCGTCGAACCAACCCGGCTCGCACAGGTATGTGTTTTCTCCCGACAGCCGTTGGGCGTTTCACACCTGGTCCAGCTTCGACCAACCCCCGGTCACTGACCTGGTGCAACTGCCGGAACACCGGAGCGTGCGCGTGTTGGAGGACAACGCAGGTCCGGCCGCCCGGGTCAAGCCGCTCATCGCTCGGCCCACTGAGTTCCTCCAACTCGACATCGGCGGCGGCGTGGTAATGGACGCCTGGATGATCAAGCCGCGCGAGTTTGATCCCGCGAAGAAGTATCCGGTATTTGTGTTTGTCTATGGCGAACCCGCGGATCAAACGGTGGTGGACGACTGGCGCGGCGGACAAGGGCACAGCCTCTTTCACCGGGCGGTGGCCGACCTCGGGTATCTTGTGGTCTCGATGGACAATCGGGGCACGCCCGCGCCCAAGGGGGCGGCGTGGCGGCGGGCGGTGTTTGGCAGCCTCGGGCCGCTCTCGACCGACGAGCAGGCCGCGGGCCTGAAGGCGCTGGCGCGGCTCCACCCGTTCGTGGACCTTTCGCGCGTGGCCATCTGGGGCTGGAGCGGCGGCGGATCGAACACGCTCAACGCCCTGTTCCGCAAGCCGGACGAGTATCACGTGGGCATCGCCGTCGTGCCGAAGCCTCAGCCGCAGTATTACAACGCCTGGTATCAGGAGATCTTCATGCGCACGCCGCAGGACAATCCCGAAGGCTATCGCACCTGCGCGCCGATCACCTACGCCGAGGGTTTGCGCGGCGACCTGCTCATCATCGTCGGCACCGGCGAGACCAACACACATGTGGAAATCACCGAAGGGCTGGTGGATCGGCTCATCGAACTGGGCAAGCGTTTCGACTATTTCGCCTATCCCCATCGCGACCACGGCCTGCATGAAGGCAAGGGCACGGAAGTCCACTTGCGCATGCTGATCATCCGGTATCTCATCGAACACCTGCCTCCGGGGCCGCGTTGAACGACATAAGAAGAGGAGAACCAAATGAGGGGTAACAGGAAAACAAGACTGGTACAACCCAGAAGACGCTGAAAGGGCTGCATGCGTCCGCAGAGGGACGCATTAACAAGCAAATTCCTCGCAGTAGTAAACATGAACAATAGGACTTCGCCAGTACGACAAATCGCGTTCTACACCTTGCTCGCTGTTTCCAGCGTTGGCGCGTGTATGCGGACAACGATGCTGGTGCCGCTCACCACGGAGCCATCCTGGCGCGACTTTGCATTCCTTGCGGCTGTGCCAGCGGCAACGGTTGCCGATGACGGCGCCCCTTCGCTCATCGCGCTGGACGACACAGGCAAGACCAAGCCTGAAATCGAGGACTACGCCCGCCGTTATCGGCCTGAGGTCGTGTATCTGCTGGGCGGCACAATTGATGACCTGGTAGTCGCCGGAAAGGCCTGCACCCCCTTGCGCGCCAACTCCGCGGATGAAGCGGCGTGTGTGTTGAGCAAGACATTCTGGAGCGCCGCCGCAACGGCGGTCATTTGTTCGGAGACCGACTACGAAGCCGGACTGGTGGCGGCTGCCCTCGCGGCACGATTGCGCGCGCCGCTCCTGTTTGCCACCACGAACGGCTTGTCGCTGTCGGCAGGACAGAAGTTGGGGCGGCTGAACGCGCGGGAATTGATCGTGATCGGCAACCTCGGCACCGGATTGCAGGCGTTGAAACAACTTGGGAAACCCGTGGTCGAACTCGCCGATGCGCATGCGGTCATGGCCTGGGTACGGAAAAAGGGCCTGCGGGTTGCGTACATCGCCGCGCTCAACCCCACTGACCGGAACCGAACCGTCATCAAGAAGACGTCGCTTGCCGGAGCGTTGCTGGCAGCCGGTCGCCAGGGCTTGGTCGCGCCGCTGACATACGAAACGCGCTGGAAAATCCCGTTCACCGGCGTGGAATTGAAGGACACACCTCCGGCGGGCGTGCCAACGTCCAAAACCAACTCCAAGGCTGGACACATCGTCCTTGACGGTCGCGAGTATGGGTTTGTTCTGACCGGCGAACACATGGAGGCCAACAGTGACGACCTGTGCGACCTGCGCGTCACCATCGACGTGAATGGCAACGGCGCGCACAACGACCCTGCCAAGGGTTCGTTCACGACCGGCGACACGGTGGAACTTGGCGGCAAACGTTATGTGATCACGCTCGGCACCAAGAACGGCGTCGGCGAGGCTGACGTACGTTTGACGTGGCCGTCGGCTGATCGCCTGTGCGAACATCTGCGGACGTTCTACCAGGCACTCGGCGCGCCGCCGGAGCATCTGTGCCTGGTCGGATTTCCTGATGCCATCACGCAGGCAATCATCGGCGGCGACGACGGTGAAGACCTTACCTCCGATCTTCCCTACGCCAATGCCGACAACGATCCGTTCGCCGAGATCGCTGTCGCGCGTGTCATCGCCGAGAATGTTTCGTTCGCCACCTTGTACGCCAGCCGCGTCCTGACGTATCGTGCGCTGCTTGCCCCGGAATGGCAGGACCGGGCATGTCTGGCACGCTGGGAAAACACCTGCGGCAAACTGTTCGAGAACGTCGGCTTCGATGCCTCGTATCACCACACCGAGGAGGATCTGAAATGGATCGTCCCGCCAGCGGAGGGCACGGAGGGAGAACGGGCGCAGACCTTCGTGCCAGACTCGCCTTTGGCGCGCTGCGCTGTCCTGGCGCACGATGACCATTCGGGTTGGCAGGGGCTTGGCAACACGTTCGATTGGGACGCTGACGTGCTGCTGGCACCCGTCGTCATCGAGTCGGGTGGGTGCCTGACTGCGGCGCTTGACCGCGAACCGGATTTTCGGTCGGTGATTGCGCGCATGTTCCGAAAGGGAGCCGTCTCCTTCAGCGGCAATTCACGTGAAGGCGTCGCCGAGTGCGAACTGCAACGACATGAATTCTGGAATGGCGTCCTGTCGGGGCAGACAATCGGGCAGGCGCATCGGCGCTCGATAAACAGCGCGCTCGTGACAATCCTCGACCAAAAGGAAACAACCGGCGGCTGCTACTGGTATCAGCTTCGCATTCGCACGCAGTTTGGCGATCCCGCCTTTGCCCCGCGTGTGCCCCGTGCGCCCGACTCGGCGCCGGCCCGCGTGACCGTTCATGGCAACACGGTCAGCGTCCACGCGCCACAGCAGTGGTGGCCGATCAAGGCAACCGTTCCCGAAGACTGGAAGCAGTGGTGTGGCAAGGACCTGTACGTTTTGCGCGGCGCGGGTGCCTACGCGCTCAAGACGTGGTGCAGCGAGGGGCACGACATCGAAGAGATATTTGTGACCGCCGAGTTCACCACCCGAAGCCGGGTCGCACGGATCGAACAGGTCCAGCAGCCACCGTCGCCGCTCGGCTGGCGGGGCACATGGCACGTGGACGAACACGCCGACGGCTCCCGGACCTGCCGCTGGGCCGTGCGAATGGTGGACTTCGACCAGATCAAAGGGCACATCATCAACGCGGTGGATCGTCTTGACTATCGAATATCGTACGAGTGATCAATCTCCGGCGTCTGCACGTCACCAACGCCCCGCCCATCACGACCGAATGGTGGTGGATGAGTTTTCCATTGGTATCCGGCGACGATCATTGCCACAAACAACGATGCAAAGAGGTGGTATATTCGTTGCGTCGGCGATGATCCGAAATGGGACGAATGGGTGACTGACTCGCGCATGAGAAGAATTGATAAACGGAAACAAAAATGATAGAATAAGGATATGGCGAGACTGTTACGAAACACGGCAATCTGGCGCCCGATCCGGATTGTATAGCTAAAGTGCGAAAGGAGCATGTCATGGCGAAGAAGATTCTGGGCATGGAAGACTACAAGTTGTGGCGCACCGTTGTGTCCACGCAGCTCACTAACGACGGGCAGTGGGTCACGTTCGACTACAACAAGCCGTGCGCGGACAAGGATGCGCCTGATGAACGAAGGCTGCAGGTCACACATCTGCAAACGCGGAAAACCCACGAGATTCCGCTCGCCGTCTCGCCGGAGTTCTCCGACGACGCGCACTGGCTCGCGTGCAAGATCGAGACCGAGCGCAGGGAAGCGCGGAAGCTGAAGGACAAGAAGGAGCCTGTCCCGGAGAAGGTGCATCTGCTGAACCTCGACACCGGTGCGTCAGCGACATGGGAGCACGCCTCCGCATTCGTGTTCTCGAAGGGGTCGCGCGCACTGGCCGTGCACAAGACCGGCGTGAAGGAGGCGAAGCACGAAGGGAAAGACCTGGTCGTCCGCGACCTGAAGCGCTCGATCGACCACCTGCTCGGAAGCGTTTCCGCCTTCGCGTTCAACAAACCGGGAACGCTCATGGCCTATACAGTGGACGCCGCCGACAAGACCGGCAACGGCGTGTATGTCATGGAGCTCGAAACGGGGGTGTGCATGCCGCTCGACCAGGGCCCGTTCACGTACAGCCAGATGAAGTGGGCTGAGAATGGCACGGCGGTTGCCGCGCTCAAGGGCAGCGGGAAGGACGGCTGTCTGCACAGGGAGAATTCGCTGCTCGCCTTCATCCAGGTGAGCAATTGTTCCGGCGTGCGTCACGAGTTGGAGCCCGCGAAGTATTCCGGCTTCCCGACGAACATGGTCATCAGCGAACAAGGCGAATTGTCCTGGGACACAGATGCGACGCGGGTGTTCTTTGGCATCAAGGAGCAGGAACCGGCTGCTCCGAAGAAGGACAAGGACGACGAGGACGACGAGAAGGAGCCGGAGATGTCGGACGTGGATGTCTGGCACTGGAAGGATGAGCGCATCCAATCGGTCCAGCGCGCACGGGCGGAACAAGAGCACGCATTCACGTATGGTTCGGTTTTCACTCTCAAGGCCGGGCGGTTTGTGCGCCTTGCGGACGAACGCATGCGGCACATCACCCTTACGCGCACTGGCCGATGGGTTGTTGGCAGCGACCAGCGGGCGTTCATTCATGACTGGAAGCCGCTGAAGGCGGACTACTACCGTATTGATGCCGACACGGGCGAGCGTGTGCCAATCCGCACGGCTCTGCAACGGTCTTTGGGCGTGTCGCCGGACAGCCGACACTTTGCCTACTGGTACGACAAGCATGTGTGGGTCTTCGATCTTGATGCAGGCACGTCCCGGAATCTTACCAAGGACGCGCCGGCAAGTTTTGTTGACCAGGAATACGACCTGCCAGACGAAAGGCCGTCGTACGGCGTGGCAGG
>Ga0315278_10006062_pt1 | contig 10968 bp, 6 predicted proteins | sample YL17G06_0_MG_FD_203880 | JGI IMG/M metagenome (GOLD analysis project Ga0315278, IMG submission 203880) | Sediment microbial communities from Yellowstone Lake, YNP, Wyoming, USA - YL17G06_0 | ecosystem: Environmental > Aquatic > Freshwater > Lake > Sediment | place: USA: Wyoming | collected... | reverse complement strand
CTTGTCGCTCGGGGGGCTTCGTCGCATAGGCACGATAGATCTCGGGGATGAGAGGATCGGCGAATTCCGTGTGAAAAAAGCCGTTACGGGCCATGAGCTCCGCCCCCTGCAGGTAGGCGTAGCTGTCGCATCCGGTGACAGCCGTGGACCGTTTGGCCATTATCTCGTAGCCGAAATAACCCGCCAGGACGAGAAAAAGGCAAAGACAAAAGACCGGCAGGAGTTCCCACCGGGGAAAGGCGGCCTTGATCCCCCAGAACAAAAGAAGGAATCCCAGGATGATAAGCGCGGCATGGATCAAAGGCATGAGATATGGCAGGGCGGAATCGACGGCAAAAACGGCGAAGCTCACCGGCTTGGAATAAAGATGAAGCTTCGGCATCAGCCGTTTCGGCGTTTTTGTTTCCTTCCAGCGAAAATCGATTTCGGCCGGGCCGCCGGCGTTGAAATATTTGATGAGGAGATGATGATTTCCTTTGGACAGGGGGATCTCCTTTTCCGCGGAGCGCGCCGGATGGATCCCCCCGTTGTCGATCAGGAGGGCGTCATCGAGAAAGACCCATGAGCCGTCATCCGAAGCGATCGAAAAAAGATACGAGGAGCTCTTGGGAGCGTAGAGATCGCCTTCCCAGGCCATGCTGAACCGGTCGGAATTTTCCGGACCGTCGGCCTCCCCCTTTTTCTCGAATCGGATGACGGCGTCGGTCGCCGTCGAAACCGGCGATCCCGCCCAGGAATCATTGTCGTAAGTCCGGCCCCGGAGGCCATGCAAGGACGTAATCGTATTCGCCGCGAGGACGAGGAGCAGGAATCCGCCGAAAAGCGCCGCGCTGAAAATCGTTTTTTTTCGCCCCGGCGCCAAAAAAGAATTCATTTTCATCATCTTACCGGTTGGCCTGAAAAAATGCAATTCCTGCTATAATGGCCGCATGAATTTCGTCCTCAAGCCGCTCCGGATCGGCCGGATGTCGATCGATTTCCCAGTCGTCCTCGCCTCCCTGGCGTCCTACAGCGATCTGCCTTACCGCCTGATCTGCCGTTCCTGCTCCGCGTCCTATGCCGCGACCGAAGCCATGCTGGACCGGCAGATGCTCGTCGAGGGCAAGCTCCGGGCCAAGCTCGTCAAGATCGACGACGCCGATCATCCCGTGGCGGGACAGATCATGGGCAGCGATCCGGCGGTCATGGCCCGGGCGGCCGCCGTCCTGCGCGACATGGGATTCGATGTCATCGATCTGAATTTCGCCTGCCCGGTCAAAAAAGTCCTTGCCCGAAAGCGCGGCGGCCACTTGATGGACCGGCCCGGCCTCGCCCTCGAAATCGTGCGCGCCGTCCTGGACGCCGTTCCCGACCGGCCCGTGACGCTCAAGCTCCGCCGGTCATTTCGAGAAACGGACCGGACGAACGAAGCCTTCTGGGAAATCGCCCGGGGGGCCTTCGAGGCCGGCGTCGCCGGGATCAGCGTCCACGCCCGCAGCGTCGAACAGAAATACAGGGGCCAGGCCGACTGGAAATTTTTATCGAAGGTGAAGCTCGAATTTCCCGGCCGGACGATCATCGGCTCCGGGGACGTTCTCACCGCCCTGGATGCCCTCCGCATGCTCGAGCAGACGGGCGTCGACGGCGTCCTCGCGGCCCGGGGGGCCCTCGGCAATCCCTGGCTGTTCCGGCAGGCGCGCGACATCGCCGCCGGGCGGGAGCCCTTCGAGCCCGACCTCGCCGAACAGCGCGCACTGATCTCCCGCCACTATCAGCTGGCCTGCGCCGCGTACGGCCCAAAGCGCGGCCTGAAGATCATGCGCAATTTCGGCATTCATTACGCGCGCATGCATCCCCGCCCGGCCGAAGTCCGAAGGGCCTTCATCGGCGTCGAGACCGAAACGGATTGGCGGATATTGATGGAAACCCGCTACTCCCGATGAGAGCGCGGGAGGCGCGTCCCCCTGCGCTTAAATTCCGGCGATGAGATCGGTCTTCGTCCCTCATGAAAAACTGAGCATGTCCCCGTCCGTTTTTTGAGGACTCTCCTTTATCCCGGCCGGAAAGTTTGCTATGATAGACGGCCTGAACCATGACCACAAAGACCATCGTCACCGCCAAGGACCTGATCAAGCGCTACGGCAAGCTCACGGCCGTCGACGGGATCTCGTTCGAAATCCTGGAGGGCGAGTGCTTCGGATTCCTGGGACCGAACGGCGCGGGCAAGACCTCGACCGTCCGGATGATCCACTGCGTGTCTCCGGTCACGGCCGGCACGCTCACCGTCGCCGGCATGCCCGCCCATATCGACAATCGGACCATCAAGAAAATGACGGGCGTCATCCCCCAGGAAATCACCCTGGACAACGATCTCACCGTCCGCGAGAACCTCATGGTCTTCGCCCGGTTCTTCGACATCCCGCGCCGCGAGGCGAAAAAACGGATCGAAGAGCTCGTGAAGTTCGTCGAGCTCGAGGCCAAGCGGGACAGCAAGATCGACCAGCTCTCCACGGGCATGAAGCGGCGGCTGCTCATCGCCCGGGCCCTGATCAATCATCCGAGCATCATCATCGCCGACGAACCGACGACCGGCCTCGACCCCCAGGCCCGGCATCTCATCTGGCAGAGGCTCCGGCAGCTCAAATCCCAGGGCGTCACGCTCATCCTGACGACGCAATATATGGAAGAGGCCCAGCAGCTCTGCGATCGGATCGTGGTCATGCATCAAGGCAAGGTCTTGAAAGCCGGCGCCCCGCGGCCCCTCATCGCGGATGAGATCGGCCGGGACGTCATCGAGATCCGCATCGCCCAGGAAGAGGACGAAAGGCTGATCGCCGCTCTGTCCGGCTTCGCCTGCGGGCACGAACGGGCGGGCGACACGATCTTCTTTTACTGCCGGGACGGGCACGACCTGCAGAAAAAGCTGATCGAGCTTGATCTGCCCAATACGGTTTACCGGCCGGCGACCCTGGAGGACGTTTTTCTGAAGCTGACGGGACGGAGCCTGATCGAATGAAATTGTCGTACCGCATCTATCACGTCTTTTTCCGGAATCTCCTCTCCTACAAAAGGTTCGTCGTGCCGACGTTCATCGCCAGCCTCGTCCAGCCGTTGTTCTATCTCATCACCTTCGGCATCGGCATGGGCGCCTATGTCGGGCTTTTCGGCGGAAAGCCCTATCTCTATTTTCTCGTCCCCGGCGTCCTGATGTCGGCCGTCAGTCTGTCCGCTTCTTATGAATGCCTGTTCGGCACGTTCATCAAGATGGTCCATGAAAGGCTCTACGATTCCCTGATCGCGACCCCGGTCTCGGCCGAGGACGCCGTCGCCGGCGATATCGCCTGGGGCGTGTTCCGGGGTCTCGTCAGCGGGACCCTCATGATGATCGTGGCCATGGCCATGGGGGTTTTCCCGGTCTCGATCTGGGCCGTCCTGCTCCTCTTCGTCTGCATGATCTTCGTCGGCGTCCTGTTCGGCTCTCTGGCCATGATCGTGACCTCGCTCGCCCCGAACTTCGATTTCTTCAATTACTACACGGAGCTCATCCTGACGCCGATGCTGTTCTTCTCGGGGGTCTTCTTTCCCCTCGACAATTTCCCCGCCTGGATGAAGACCTTCGCCAAGTTCCTTCCCCTGACGCCCGCCGTCTCGATCTCGCGCGCGGTCTTCTCGGGCGCCTATTCCTTCGCGCTGATCTACGACTTTCTCGTCATCATCGTCCTGGAAATGATCGCTTTTTACGTCGGCGTCACGCTGATGAAAAGACGCTTGATCAAGTGATCGGGCCTGCCCCCAAATTGCCGATGAGATCCGGCGCGGAATTCCGGGACGCGCTCTCAATCTCTGGATTGAGTTGCGTGTACCAAGGAATTCCGCTTCTCATCAGAGAATCTTGATTTCCCAAAGGAACAACGGGTCTATCGCAATTGGGGGGGCGAAATCCGGACCTGAAGGATTTTTCGATTTTTTTATGTTAAAATCCATTTCGGGAAGGATGGAAATCGAGGCCCTCAATGACCGAATCATCTGAGCGCGCCGGCTGGAGCTCGAACCTCGGCGAAATCCAGGCGCTCGCGGAAGCGCGCCTGGCTTCCTGGAAAAAGATGAATTTCTCCCGGCGGCTCTGGTCCAGGGACATTTCTCTCTGGGCGGATCGGCCGACGGCGGAAATCTCGAACCGGCTGGGCTGGCTGGACCTGCCGGATCTGATGGGCGGGAAGATCGATGCGCTGACGTCTTTTGCCGGCGATGTGAAAGACGAAGGTTTCACCCACGCCGTCCTCCTGGGCATGGGCGGCTCGAGCCTGGCCCCTGAATTCTTTCAAAAAGCATTCGGCAGCGCGCCGGGTTTTCCGGAGCTCCGCATTCTGGACAGCACGCACCCGGCCGCGGTCCGATCGATCGAGCGCGATATCGATATCTCCCGCGCGCTCTTCATCGTCTCCAGCAAATCGGGAACGACCCTTGAAACGCTGTCCTTCTTCCGCTATTTCTGGAACAGGGTCAGCGGGCTGGCGGACGCGCCCGGCCGGCGCTTTGTCGCCATCACCGATCCCGGCACTCCCCTGGCCGCGCTGGCCAAAGACAGAGCTTTCCGCAGCCTCTTCGAAGCCCCTCCCGACGTCGGGGGGAGGTACTCGGCCCTGACGGATTTCGGTCTCGTCCCGGCCGCGTTGATCGGCATGGACGTCCGCCTGCTGCTCGATCATGCCCGGGTTTCGGCCCGGGCCAACGCGCTTCCCGGGACGGAAGGCCGCGCCTTCGGATTCTTCCTGGGAGCGGCGCTGGGCGAAGCGGCCAACAGCCGGAATAAGCTGACCATTCTGACGTCACCGTCCCTGCGCGCCTTCCCGGACTGGCTCGAACAGCTCATCGCCGAAAGCCTGGGCAAGGACGGCCGGGGCATCGTCCCCGTCGTCGACGAGCCGCCCATACCACCCGGCGACTACGGCAAGGATCGCTTCTTTGTTGGTTTCCGGCTCGCCGAGGATCAGGACCGGGATCTCGAGGATCGGTTGAGCGCGCTGGAAAACCTCGGGCACCCCGTTATCCGTATCGATTTGAACGGCCTCTATTCGCTCGGCCGTGAAATCTTCGGCTGGGAGATCGCGGCCGCCGCGGCCGGCGCCGCGCTCGGAATCCACCCGTTCAACCAGCCTGACGTCGAGCTGGCCAAAGAGCTGGCAAGGAACGTCATGAAGCGGGGGAACGCGGCGGGCCCCAAAACTAAGGGCGCCGGAGAGGGGGAGGAGATCCCCGCTGATGACGCCGCAAGCCTGCGGCCCGCGTTGAAAAATTGGCTGTCATCGGCGCGGCCGGGCGACTATTTCGCCATTCAGGCCTATCTCCCGCCGAGCGAGGCATTGTCCGCATCGCTTCGAGCCCTCAGGCACGCGCTGCTCGAACGGACCAAGCTGGCCACGACATCCGGCTACGGCCCCCGGTTTCTCCATTCCACGGGACAACTGCACAAGGGAGGGCCAGACGAAGTCCTCGTCCTCCAGATCGTCGATGAGCCGGCTGAAAATCTGCCGGTCCCGGAAGCGGATTATTCCTTCGGCGCGCTGATCAAGGCCCAGGCGCTGGGCGATGACCTGGCTCTTCGCCGAAAGGGGCGAAGGGTGCTGAGGATCGGCCTCGGAAACGACGGGGCGGCGGGTCTCGAGCGATTGCGAAAGCTCATCCAGGTAATATAGGGATTCGAGATCGCTCGTTTATCGATCGACCGGGATCGAACCCGGGTCTTTCTCCGGACTGAACCATTCATCAAATAGGCGCATGAAGGCGGCTCTCCGCCGGGAGAGCTTGCGGCCCTGTTTGTTGCTGAACGAAAAGCGAAAAGGCGAGTGCTCCTCGAGGCCGCTGAGATAAGACCGTCCGTAAAGCCGCCCGGAGCGGCCCGCGGAGATGATGGGAGTCAGCATTGTGACGGACCTGAGCATCTCTTTGAGCGGCCCCGGGCCGGGAGTTCCGAAAGCGTCCAGGCGCTCATAGATCCGGGCCCCGAAGCAAAGCGCGTGATTCACAAGAGCGTCAAGGGGACCCCGCCCGGCCGCCAGGGAATAAAATGTCAGCAATCCGGCTTCGCTATCGGACGGAACGTCTTCCTGATCGTCCAGCAGCTGCAGGAACGCCCCCCATCCGAACGTGAATTCGATCTGGTCAGGAGAGAGAGAACCGGCGACCAGGCAACCGTCGGCGAGAACCGAAGTGCCTCCCTTTTCAAGGCAGATCTCCAGCGCCTCCGTTTCAGACGGCGCTCCGCTTCCGCGGAGAAGGCGCAAGCTTCGAACCTGGGCCCGATGAATCGCCAACAGGCTGTCGAAGACCTGGGGGTGGAGCGCCCGTTCATATTCCTTCTCGATCATGGCCACGAGGTCGAAAATCGCGGTTTCCCGCCGGTTCGCGCCGGCGATTTCCTGACCCTCCAGCCGTCGCCGGAACCGGTCATTGAAATCCATCTTCGTCGCCGCGGTCGTCGCCGCGTCGTCGAGATAGTTGTCCGTGTAGGGATAAAGCATGCTGTAGGCGAAGATCGCCGGCGTCAGATGGACCTGAATTCCGAGAAGGCTCTGGAGCCCGTTCATGACCCAGACATTGCGGAGAGCCTGCAAAATGTCCGCGGCGTTCATGCCGGGATCGAACCTCTTGGCCATCCCGAAGAACTCCGCCGCGGAGCGCTCGAAGCCGCCGCCGATGAGGACGCGGATATGGGGGTCCTCCCAATCCAGGGCTTTTCGTGCGAAAATTTCGAAGGCGGACATGATCCGCTTCCCGGCGGCGTCGCGGTCGGCGGACGGGCGTCGGGGGCGCTTCGTTTCAGCCCTCAGCTCATCGACGAATCGCTTCAGGGCTTTTTCCCGGACGGATTGCTCCGCGGCCGTGAAAGTCCTTCCAAAAGGCGGCCGGTCGTTTTCGCACGCCCGCCAGAGGGCGACATAGCGCTCCACGAGCTCCGGCACGGCAGCCGGGAGGGAAGCGATCGCGGCCGGGGATATCAATGCGGCAATCCAAACACGAAATAAACGAGGCACAGGAGGCCGAGGACGACCGATCCGGATTTGAGCTCCCGGCCGCGCCCCGTGGCCAGCTTGAACAAGGGATAAAGGACGAGCCCGGCGGTCAGCCCGTTGCCGATATTGTAAGTGAAAACCATGACCACGATCGTGACGAACGACGGGATGAGCTCGGTCAGGTCCTGGAAATCGATGTTCCTGATGGAGCCGATCATCAGCACGCCGACGGCGATGAGGGCGGGGCCGTAGGCATAGCGCAGGTTCTGCAAGGGTTCGACGAGCGGGATGAAAAACAAGGAGACGGCGAACAGCGCGGCCGTGGTGACGGAGGCCAGGCCGGTCCGCGCCCCTTCCCTGATCCCCGTGGCCGATTCGATATAGGCGCCGCTGGTCGACGTGCCGACCAGGGCGCTGAACACGCAGGCGGCGGCATCGACCATCATCGGACGCTCGATGTCCGGGAAATTTCCTTTTTCGTCGAGCATATGGCCCGCGGCGCCGACGCCGACGAGGGTGCCCAGCGTGTCCAAAAAGCCCATCAGGAAAAGCGTGAGCAAAACCGGGAGAAAGCTCAGGCGCAGCGCTCCGGCGATATCCAGCTTCAGGGCGATCGCGCCGAGGTTGTATTCTCCAACGAACGGAATGGCCGCGATGGCTTTGGGGGCTTGTCCCAGGCCGAGGGCGATCCCGAGCGCGGCCGTGACGGCGATGCCGAGCAAGATCCCTCCCCTGACCTTCCGGTACAACAAAACGCAGATGACAACGAATCCGAACAGGGCGAGAAGGACCTGCGGGCTGCGGAGATCGCCGATTTTCAACGGCACATCGGGAGCCGAAAGCAAGGAGGCGCTTCCCCGCAGGAGCTTTTGAGGCGACATCCCGGCGACCGAGCTGGTGACGATCCCGGTCTCGTAGAGGCCGATGAACGCCAGGTACAGGCCGATGCCGACGGCAAAGCTGTGCTTCAGGCTGACGGAGATCGAATTCGCCAGCCACGTCCGGATCCGCAGAAGAGTGATGAGGGCAAAGACCAGGCCTCCGATGAACACCGCTCCCAGGCGCAGCTGCCAGCCGATGCCCATGGCCGCCAAGCCGTAGGCGATGAAGGCGTTCTCCCCCATGTAGGGGGCCACGGCGATGGGCCGATTGGCATAGAGCCCCATGGCCAGCGAGCCGAACGCCGCGACCAGGATGGTCGCGACCGTGCTCGGACCTTGGGGAATGCCGGCAAAACTCAGGATCGCGGGATTGACGACGATGATATAGGCCATCGTGATGAAGGTCGTCGCGCCCCCGAGAATTTCGGTCCTGACGCTCGTCCCTCGTTCCCGGATTTTAAACGTCCGTTCGATCAGCGCCGCTCCCATTCCGGACCTCTTGCCCCGAGCTTTATCTTTCACGGAAATGCAAATTCAAGGTCTCGACCGCGGACAAAGCCTCAATCCTTGACCTCGATCACAGGCAGATTCGCCGCTTTGAGCTGGGCGTTCAAATTCGCGAGGTCCTGCGTTTTGAGCGCGATCCACTTCGCCGTCAGGTTGGCCAGCGCCTGCCGGCGCTCCGCGACCGCCGCGACCACCTGGCTCGTCGGCGCCGCATCGGCGGCCTGCATCAAGCTCATCAGCGAGGTGAGAGATCCGCCGATGCCGGTCAGCGTGTCCTGTCCGCCCCCGGCGCCGGATCCTCCTCCCCCGCCGCGCTGGCCGCCCCCCGCTCCCCCGCCGCCTTCGAGCGCCGCGGCCTTCTTGTCGAATTCAGCGAGGGCCTGCGACACGGCGCCCTGGCCGGCCTTTTCCTGGAGCGGCTTGACCTGGGCGCGGATCGCCCGGAGCCGCTGGAGAGCCGCCTGCGCGTCAAGGACGCCGTCGTACATCTGCTTCGATAACAGGGCTTGCTGGGCAAGGCCGGCCGCCGGCGCCTTGACCCGCGGATCCATTTTCAGCGTCAACGGCTGGGTATAGCTTTTGCCGTTGACCGTCAGCCTGACGGCATATTCCCCCGCCGGCGCCCAGGGCGAATTCGGCGAAGCCGCGGTATTGTATGGGACGGCCGCGCTGGGAAGCCCGCCCCGGCCGCCCGCCCCGCCCAGAGGCTGATAGTGCATGTCCCACGTGAAACGATGCATGCCCGGAGCCGTCGAAAGAACCTGCGGCGGCCGGTACCAGTACAGCGGGACCGCGGCCGTCGCCGGATCCGGAACGTTGACCGGGTCCGCGCTCGAATAGCGCCGGACGGGCTTGCCCGCGCCGTCCAGGATCTCGAGAACCACCGGCCCCACCGCCTCGGATTTCAATAGATAATCGATGACGGCGCCGTCGGGAGGGTTCTCCCCCCGCGGCTCATCAGGCGGGAATGGCGTGTCCGAGTTCGTGTTCCAGCGAACGCGCACCGCCGCCTGCGGAGCGAACAGGACGGCCTCGGCCGCGACGGCGGCCGGGTTGAGCTGACGCAGCGGCGTGATATCGTCGAGGATCCAGAATCCCCGCCCGTGGGTCGCGACCACCACGTCGTCCTCCTTGACGATGAGATCGCGCATCGACGTGGCCGGCATGTTCAGCCGGAGCGACTGCCAATGATCGCCGTCGTCGAAGGAAGCGTAGATCTCGCGCTCCGTTCCGGCGAACAGCAGCCCTTTGCGCTTCGGATCTTCGCGGACGACGTTGACCGGCGCGCCGTCGGGAATCCCGGCGGCGATGGCCGTCCATGTCTTGCCGCCGTCATGCGTCCGGTAGATATGAGGGCGCATGTCGTCGAGGCGGATCGTGTTGACCGCCGCGTAGGCCGTCAGGACGTCGAAGTGGCCGGCGTCCACGATCGAGACTTTGGCCCATGGGACGAGCTCCGGGGGAGTCACATCGGTCCAATGGAGCCCGCCGTCCGCCGTCACCTGGATCAACCCATCGTCGGTGCCGATCCAGATGCGGTTGAGGTTGATATAAGAGGGCGCGATCGTGTAGATGACGCCCCTCTGCGCCGGCTTGGCCGCGTCCGTGTCCCGGTACTTGCCGATATTCGCCGGCACGTCCCAGGTTTTGCGGGTCAGGTCGGGGCTGATCTGCAGCCAGCTCTGGCCGCCGTTCGCGGTCTTCCACAGCGTATTCGACGCGCTGTACAAGACGTGAGGATCGACCGGCGAAAAAAGGACCGGCTGGGTTCGGACGGTTCTCGTGTCCGGGGAGCGGACCGGCTTCGGCCCGACGTTCTGCGTCTGGCCCGTCCGGCGATCGTAGCGCGTCACGCTCCGGCCGCCGTAGATGATATTCGGGTCGAGCGGGTCCGGCGCGGCGTATCCATATTCGTCCACGCCCACCGGATGCCATTCGCGGAGCGTGATCTGACCGTCGATCCCGCGGCTGGCGATTCCGACGGAACCGCTCTCTTGCTGCCCGCTATAGACGCTGTAAGGAAAGGCGTTGTCGGCCGCGACGTGATACAGCTGGGCCGTGGACTGGTTGTACCACGAGCTCCACGTCTGGCCCCCGTTCACGGTGATGATGGCGCCCTGATCGCTGGCGAGAAGAATGATGTCGGGATTGTTCGGATTGATCCAAATGTTCTGGTAATCGTCGCCGCCCGGAGCGCCGCGGATGCCCGTCCACGTCTTGCCGCCGTCCACGGATTTATACGTCACGGTGCTGACCGAAATGACGATATCGGGATTCTTCGGGTTCACGCCCAGCCTGGGGAGATCGCCGCCGCCGATGCGGCCCGCGGGCCGGCCGTCGGTCGTGATGCGCACCCAGCTTTCGCCCGCGTCATCCGAACGATAGATGCCCGTTCCGCGCCCCAGGGCGATCGCCGCGTATACCCGGCGCGCGTCGCTCGGCGCGACGGCCAGGTTGGCCTGGACGACGCCGTCCGTCCCGGTGGCCAGCCCGTTCGAGAGCTGACGCCAGGTCGCGCCGCTGTCCGTCGATTTGTAAATCCCGCCCCCGGCGCCGCTCCACGCCGCGTTCTCCCAGGGTCCCTGGCG
>Ga0315278_10006059_pt1 | contig 10972 bp, 9 predicted proteins | sample YL17G06_0_MG_FD_203880 | JGI IMG/M metagenome (GOLD analysis project Ga0315278, IMG submission 203880) | Sediment microbial communities from Yellowstone Lake, YNP, Wyoming, USA - YL17G06_0 | ecosystem: Environmental > Aquatic > Freshwater > Lake > Sediment | place: USA: Wyoming | collected... | reverse complement strand
TTGAACAAACTTTAATAGATGTCTTGGATGAATGGGTATTAAGAACACAAGGCGTAGTTCTAACTCAAAAAAATCCTCTCTTATTCGTAGAAATGTTACGAGTTGCTGGATTTGAGATTATTAAAGCAGGAGATACTCAAAAAGTTCGGCATGAGCATAAAGTTATTAAAAATGAGATTTTGCTGGCATACAGAACGATGACAGCCTGCAAAGCGAGATTGGAACAGCTAGAGCTAAAGGATCTTCTAAAGGAAGAGGAGAAAAATACCGAACCGGTAGTAAAGATAGAGACGACAAAAAGAGAAAAAGCGAAATAGTTCCGCACGGCAAGTGTGACAGGAAGGGGGATTTTGCAAGGGGGAAACAAAAAACTCCCGGAGGAATTTTTTGTAAAAGCAGCACAAAATGGACATTTAAGACCTTAGCTTCTAAGGGCATTTTTAAGCCCGCCACGCCTTTTAGTGTTAAAATCGAACTTTTTAGGTTTAAGCATAAAAACCCTTGAAACCGCCCGGAAAAAATGTTACAAAAGTGTTACACTTTTGTTACACTTTTTTGAAACTGTAACACTTTTTTGAAAAAGTTCCGGGCGGTTTCAAAAAAGATGAAAAAAAGTGTTACACTTTTTTCGAAAATGTTACACTTTTGTTACACTTTTGAAAAAAAAGTGTAACAAAATGCCCTTTTTAGGCCTCAGCTTCTACGGGAAGTATTAAGGCCTAGGAGCGTTTTAGTGTCAAAATGAGCTTTTTAGGTGCTGAAAAATGGCCTTTTTTGAGGTTTTTTTAAGGTTTTTGAAGTTTTGTTACGTTTGTTACACTTTTTTGCTTGGGACTTTATATGAGGCTTAAAATAGTACTTATATAAAAACTTTTTAAAAGGGCTCAAAAGTGTAACAGTGTAACAAAAGCGTAACAAAAGGAGAAAAATATGGACTTTTATCAAATCAGAGAACGGAATTCGAAGAAAGGAACTACCGAGATATATCCAGATTTTAGAGTTGCGCGTTCTAAGGATTTGATGATTCGGGGAAGATCTTTTTATGCGATCTGGGATGATGAGAAAGGTCTTTGGAGCACTGATGAATATGATGTGCAAAGACTTATTGATAAGGATTTACTTGAATATAAAAATCGTTTAGCAGAGAAAATAGACAATGTTATTCATGTAAAATACATGAGTGACTATGCTAGTAATAGCTGGTCCCAGTATCGAAACTATATTTTTCGCATTTCAGATAATGCCCATCAACTTGATACTAGTCTAACGTTTCTTAACACTGAAGTAAAGAAAAAAGATTACGTTAGTAGAAGACTTCCATATTCTTTGGAAGAAGGAAATTGTGAAGCGTTTGATGAACTTATGTCAACACTTTATGATCCAGATGAAAGAGCCAAATTGGAATGGGCCATAGGCGCAATAGTTGCGGGTGAGGCAAAAGATATTCAGAAATTTATAGTTCTATATGGAACTGCTGGTTCTGGTAAATCGACATTTCTAAACATCATTCAAAAACTATTTGAAGGATATTATACAACTTTTGAAGCCAAAGCTCTTACATCTTCAAGTAATAGTTTTTCGACAGATGTATTTAGAGCCAATCCTCTTGTTGCTGTTCAGCATGATGGGGATTTATCAAAGATAGAAGATAATACTAAACTTAACTCAATTATATCTCATGAAGAAATGACAATGAATGAAAAGTATAAGCCTAGTTATACGGCTAGAGCTAATTGCTTTTTATTTATGGGTACAAATAAACCTGTTAAAATCACTGATGCAAAAGCAGGTATTATTCGGCGTTTGATTGATGTTCATCCTTCCGGAAGAAAATTTTCTGTAAATAAATACCATACCATAGTATCAAGAATTGATTTTGAATTAGGAGCTATCGCTCATAAATGTTTAAAAATATACTGGGATATGGGGAAAAATTATTATACGGGATATAGACCTCTAGATATGATATTTCAAACAGATGTGTTCTTTAACTTTGTGGAAGCATATTATGAGGTGTTTTTACAACAAGGAGGTACAACTTTATCTCAAGCTTATGAAATGTATAAAGCATATTGCGATGAGACTCTTGTTGAGTTTAAACTTCCACGACATAAATTTAGAGAAGAACTCAGGAATTATTTTGAATCTTTTAATGATGTAACGAGAATTGATGGGAAACAAGTTAGAAGTTACTATTCTGGACTTATAATTTCTAAATTTACAGGTGGGGAGAAGATTCCTGTTGAAGACACAAAGGTAAATTGGCTTACTTTGGATAGTACTACTTCTATATTTGACAAAATAGGAGAAGAATTTCCTTCCCAATATGCATCTACAAAGTATGAAACCCCGTCGATTTCATGGACTAACGTTACTACAAGGTTAAAAGATATTAATACAAAAAGACTTCATTATGTCAAAGTTCCACTCAATCATATAGTAATAGATTTTGACATAGTGGACGTCGAAGGAAAAAAATCACCCGATAGGAATATGGATGCAGCTAGTAAATGGCCTCCGACTTATGCAGAATATAGTAAAAGCCAGTCAGGAATACATCTTCATTATATCTATGAAGGCGATCCAACTAGACTTAGTAATATATATGCTGAAGGTATAGAAGTTAAAGTATTTACTGGAGGTGCGGCATTACGAAGAAAACTTAGTAAATGTAATAATATTCCTATAAATACTATAAATAGCGGGTTGGCGTTGAAAGGAGAAAAAATGATTAATTTCGATATAGTGAAAAATGAAAAAGGAGTTAGGGGTCTTATAAAAAGAAATCTTGAAAAAGAGTTTCATCCAGGAACTAAACCTAGTATTGATTTTATCTATACTATTCTTGAAGAAGCATATGCATCCGATTTACAATATGATGTTACAGATATGCGTCAAAAAGTTTTAGTATTTGCTAATAATAGTACTAATCAAGCAGACTATTGTCTTAGATTAGTTGATAAAATGCATTTCAAGTCTAATGAACCTAGTCAAGATGTTGGCAAATATATTAATGATAGTTTAGTCTTCTTTGATGTTGAGGTATTTCCTAATCTTTTTGTTGTAAGTTGGAAATATGAAGGCGCTGATAAAGAATGTATGCATATGATTAATCCAACGGTGCAAGAAATTGAAGAACTAATGAAATTAAAATTAGTTGGATTTAATTGCAGAAGATATGATAATCATATGCTCTATGCTAGATATATTGGCTATAATACTGAAGGAATTTATAAGCTTAGTCAAAAAATTATCGTGGATGATAACAGAAGTAGTTTTTTTGGTGAAGCTTATAATATTTCGTATACTGATGTGTATGATTTTATTTCGGTGAAACAGAGTCTTAAGAAATTTGAAATAGAACTTCATATTCATCATCAAGAATTAGGATTACCTTTTGATGAACCAATTAAGGATGAAGATATTCCGCTTGTAGTAGATTACTGTGATAACGATGTGAGAGCTACCGAAGCTGTTTTTCATGCTCGAAAAGAGGATTTTATAGCAAGGCAAATTCTTGCTGATCTGAGCGGATTGACAGTTAACGATAGTACTCAAACGCATACAGCAAAGATCATATTTGGTAACGATCCTCATCCGCAGGAAAAGTTTAACTATACAAATCTTAGTGACATGTTTCCAGGTTATAAGTTCGAAAATGGGAAAAGCTTTTATCGTGGAGAAGAAGTTGGAGAAGGAGGATATGTATATGCAGAACCGGGGTTCTATTACAATGTGGCGTTACTCGATGTGGCGTCGATGCACCCCACTAGTATTGAACTTCTTAACTTATTTGGTCCTTATACTAAGAAATTTTCCGAGATTAAGGCAGTCCGCATTGCTATTAAACATAAAGATTACGATATGGCTAGAACAATGTTGGGTGGAATACTTGACAAATATTTAACATCGACAGCAGGAGCAGATGAATTAGCATATGCTCTAAAAATTGTGATTAATATTGTTTATGGTTTAACCTCAGCAAAGTTTTCGAATAAGTTTAGAGACCCACGGAATATAGATAATATAGTTGCTAAACGTGGTGCTTTATTTATGATAGATTTAAAATATGCAGTTCAAGAAAGAGGTTTTAAAGTAGCTCATATCAAAACCGACTCTATTAAAATTCCAGAAGCAACAGGAGAAATAATAGATTTTGTTTTTGAGTTTGGAAAAAAGTATGGATATACATTTGAGCATGAAGCAACTTTTGATAAATTCTGTCTTGTGAATGATGCAGTTTATATTGCCCGTTATTCTGGTAAAGAAGCAGGAAAATGGACAGCTGTTGGTGCTCAATTTGCGCAACCATATGTATTTAAAACCTTATTTGACACCGATGCCGAAATAGTTTTTGAAGATCTTTGCGAAATAAAGGCTGTGACTACAGCTTTATATCTTGATATGAATGAAGGTTTAGGAGATAATGAGCATAACTATGTATTTATAGGAAAAGCAGGATTATTTTGTCCCATTAAACCTGGTCATGGTGGCGGTCTCTTAATGCGAGAAAAAGATAGAAAATATTATGCTGCCACAGGAACTAAAGGATATCGTTGGCTCGAAGCAGAAGTTGTGAAAGAACTAGGAAAGGAAAATAGTATTGACAAAAGATATCATGAACATCTTGTAGATGAGGCGTTAGAAACAATTTCAGAGTTTGTCAATCGTGATCAATTTTTTGAATAATTGAAAGGAGAAAATATGCATAATGGAATAGAAAATTATGTTGCTGATTTAGCATATATAGAAGCAGTTAAAAAATTGGCAGTGGAATTAGCAACCCATTTTTCAATACACACTAAGAGGCTAGCAGTTCCAGATGGTACTAGAATGTGGAGGATTGAAAGGGTTGTTGATGATGCAGCAAATGCGTTTTATCCCCCGATGCCAACCAAAACTATTTTTATAGAATTGATAGATTTTTTGGGGGCGCACATTGGATACAATTCAGAGATCGACGTGTTAGTTTGTTGGGAAAATGAAAAAGGAGAAAAGAAATGAGTGTCATAATAAAGAAGAATTTGTCAGTCGAAAATGCTAGAATTGGATTTCGCAATTTTGCCGGAAAAGAAGGGCAGTACAATCCAAAAGGAAAAAGAAATTTTGTAGTCTTTCTTGACACACCAACTGCTGAAGGTTTAAAAGAAGATGGTTGGAATATTCGTTGGCTTATACCTCGTGATCCAGATGAAGCGCCTCAAGCTTATTTGCCAGTAGCTGTTTCATATGATCATATTCCTCCAAATATTGTAGTTATTACCAGTCTTGGAAAAAATGAATTGACTGAAGATACTGTTAACATGCTTGACTGGGCAGAGATCGAAGAAGTGGATCTTACAATTCGTCCATACAATTGGGAGGTTAGCGGAAAAAGCGGCGTGAAGGGTTATCTTAAGAAGATGTTTATTACTATAGTAGAAGATCCCTTCGAAGCAAAATATCGTAATGTTCCTAGTAATGTTTTGCCATTTGATGAGCAGGCGGATTAAGCTTTTCGAACACCAAAAAGTTGCGGTCGACCAATTAAAAACCGGCTCCATCTTATGTGGTGGAGTCGGTTCTGGTAAAACTCTAACTGCTATATCCTATTATAAAAAAGAAGAATTTCCAAAAGATCTTTATGTTATTACAACAGCAGCAAAGAGAGATACACTTGACTGGGAACACGAGTGTGCATCTTTTGCTATTTCAAGGGATAGGACTGCAAGTTTAGATGGTGTTCAACTAACGGTTGATTCGTGGAATAATATTAAAAAATATACAGAAGTAAAGGATGCATTCTTTATTTTTGATGAGCAGCGAGTCATAGGTTCAGGTGCTTGGGTTAAATCCTTTTATAAAATAGTTAAACAAAATAATTGGATATTACTTAGTGCTACACCTGGTGACACATGGATGGATTATATTGCGGTATTCATTGCTAACGGATTTTACAAAAATCGAACAGAATTTGTAAGAAGACATGTTGTGTTTAATAGCTTTACAAAATTTCCTAAGATTGATCATTACATAGAAGAAGGAAGGTTGTTAAGATTAAAAAATCAAATCACAATAGCAATGGATTACATTAAGCCAACAGGCCAAAAAGTTAGTACTATGTTTGCTGATTACGATAAGAAAAAGTTTGATTTAGTTTTTAAAAAACGTTGGAACCCTTTTACAAATATGCCCATAAAAGAAGTAAGTGAGTTTTTCTTTACAATGAGAAGAATTGTTAATAGTGATCCTAGTAGACTTAATATTATTCGGGATTTATTAACAAGACATAAAAAAATTATAGTTTTCTATAATTTTAATTATGAACTCGATATTTTGAGAGAACTAAAAAAGGAAATTACTTTAGCAGAATACAATGGGCATAAGCATGAGGATGTTCCAAGTGATCATAGTTGGATTTACCTTGTACAATATATTTCAGGATCAGAAGGATGGAATTGCATTGAAACAAATACGGTTGTATTTTATTCTCTTCACTATTCTTATAGAATGATGACTCAGGCAGCAGGAAGGATAGATCGTCTTAATACTCCATTTGCTATCTTATATTACTTTTATATAAGATCAGGATCGCAAATTGATGCGGGTATTATGAAAGCATTAAAAAATAAAGAGAATTTCAATGAATCCAATTTTGTATTTGAAAAGGAGAGAAATGAGAACACCAGAACAGATAAGTAATTTAAGAAGGGTTTTTTGTGGAATCTATACTCCATTTGCTGCTTTTTGGCCTGATGAAGCAGTTGATCTTTTAGCGGAAAGAATCCAAACTGAGATAAATAGAACTAGCATATGGACTTGGGAAATTAGAGTTCTTACAAAAACCAATTTTGAAAATTCTTGGTCAGATATTAAACCTGAACCAAAACTACCATGCTGTACTGTGAATGCTATTACAAATAAGTGCAAAGAGTTATTAGAGAGATATCCATCAATAGTTTCTATTATGGTAGTGGCCAAAGAAAATCGAACATTGGTTTTTCAATTTAATAATTCGTAGAAAAAACATATGTTATAGTAGAAGAGAGGGTATCTTTGAAACATACTCTTCTCTTTTTTTTCCTAGGAGCGAAAAATGGAAAGTAAATTTCAATCCGAATTAATAAAAGATATTAGAGATCTATTTCCTGGTTGTATAATATTAAAAAATGATCCTAATTATCTTCAAGGTTTTCCAGATTTATTAATTCTATATAAAAATAAATGGGCATCGTTAGAGGTTAAACGAAGTTCAAAATCTAATCACCAACCCAATCAAGATTATTATATTAATTTGGCTAATGAAATGTCTTATGCTAGTTTTGTATATCCCGAGAATAAGGAAGAGGTGTTAGATGAACTTCAACAAGCACTCTGATTTACAAGATCAACATGCTTTTCTCGGTGGAAGTAAATATCATTGGGTTAATTATGATGAAGAAAAGCTTGACTCTACTTATGTTAAATTTATGGCAATTCAAAAAGGGATTGAGTTACATGATCTTGCTAGAAGATTAATTGAATTGGGTGTAAAACTTCCAAAAATTAAAAAAGCTTTTAACTTGTATGTTAATGATGCTATTGGTTATAGAATGACACCGGAATTAACACTTTTTTATTCGTATAATGCTTTTGGAACTACTGATGCTATTTGTTTTAGAGATAATCTTTTAAGAATACATGATTTGAAAACTGGTATTACTGCTGTATCAATGCGTCAATTAGAAATCTATTCAGCATTATTTTGTTTAGAATATAGTGTTAATCCAGTAGATATTAATATTGAATTAAGGATATATCAAACAGATAATGAAATTGTTGTTCATAATCCATTAGCAGAAGACATTGGTTATGTTATGAATAAAATAATTCTCTTTGATAAAAAAATTGATAAACTAAAAAAAGAGGAGGAGCGATATGGCATATGAGATAAAGCACATAGGTACTCCTCGTCATTCTGGTAGATATCCTTGGGGATCAGGTGATGATCCATATCAAAGAGGTAATGAGGATTTTGTAGGTGCTGTTAACGAATTACGCAGGCGTGGAGTAAGTGATGTTAATATTGCTAAGGGTTTTAAATTAAAGAATACATCGGAATTAAGAACAAAAATTTCCATAGAAGGCTATAAAAGAAAAGCGGCTGATGCTGCAATGGCATATCGATTAAAAGAAAAAGGATATTCAAATGTAGCCATTGGAAGAAGAATGGGGATAAGTGATCATACTGTAGCAGATTTACTTGATCCTTCTATTAGAGAAAAAGCTCAGATTGTAGAACGATTAGCTAATACTTTAAAAAGTGAAGTTAGTAAGGATAGATATATTGATGTTGGATCGGGTGTTGAGATTGGTCTAGGAGTTAGCGATACAAAAAAGAAACTAGCTGTAGCTGTACTTAAAGAACAGGGTTATCAGGTTTTTACTATTGCTCAAGAACAGCAAACAGGAAGTGGAAAATATACTTGGATGAAAATACTTGCTCTTCCAGGTACAACTAAACAGGAAGTTTCAAGAAATCGTGAAAGAATTAAACTTCTAGGCGCCCATAGCGATGATGGAGGAGAAACTTTTGAGCCTATTCGCCCTCCTGTAAGTATAGATAAAAAAAGAATTTTAGTTCGTTATGGTGATGATCCAATAAGCGGAAAAGATAAAGATGGGCTTATTGAACTTCGAAGAAATGTTGAAGATCTTTCTCTAGGTGCAAAAAGATATAATCAGGTAAGAATTGGTGTGGATGGCACTCATTATATGAAAGGAATGGCTATATATAATGATAATATTCCTGATGGATACGATGTTATCTATAATTCAAATAAAAAGCGTGTAGACGCTGATAAAGTATTTAAAACTGTTGAGACCAAAGATCCTGAATATCCTTTTGGCGCAGTAATTAGAGAAAAATTTTACATTGATAAAGATGGAAATAAAAAACAATCGGCTATAAATGTAGTTGGAGCAAAAGAAGGTACAGGTGAAGAAGGAGCATGGGGCGAATGGTCAAAGAATTTATCTTCGCAAGTATTGTCTAAACAAACTCCTGCTCTTGCTAAAAAGCAATTAGATTTAGCATATAATTTGAAAAAAGACGAATATAATGAAATAATCTCATTAACTAATCCCGCTGTAAAGCAGGCTCTTCTTGCGCCATTTGCAGATGGATGTGATTCTGACGCTGTCCATTTAAAGGCCGCGGCTCTTCCAAGACAATCTACAAAAGTTCTTATTCCTGTCACTTCTTTAAAACCAAATGAAGTTTATGCACCGGGTTATTTATCCGGAGAGCAATTGGTTCTTATTCGGCATCCTCATGGGGGACTTTTTGAAATTCCTGAAGTAACAGTAAATAATAAAAATTCAGAAGGAAAAAGAATTATTGGGGATGGAACTGATGCTATAGGAGTACATCCTAAAGTTGCGCAAAGATTGTCTGGTGCTGATTTCGATGGTGATACAGTAATAGCTATTCCAAATAAACATGGATTTATTCATACATCACCTGCTTTAAAAGGTTTAATAGATTTTGATCAAAAGGAAGCTTATCCATATTATAATGGTATGAAAGTTATGGATAAACATACCAAGGCTATAAAGATGGGTGATATTTCCAATTTGATTACCGATATGACTATTAAAGCTGCTAATCAAGATGAGATAGCTAGAGCAGTACGTCACTCAATGGTGGTTATCGATGCGGAAAAGCATAAATTAAATTATAAGCAATCTTATATTGATAATAATATAGCCCAATTAAAAAAGAAATATCAAGGTGGTACTACTGCTGGCGCTTCAACCCTTATATCAAGGGCTGGTTCTGAAGTAAGAGTTCTTCAAAGAACTGAAATAAGAACGAAAAAAGGTGATATAGTAATAGGAGATAAACTTTATAAGGATACAGGGCGAACCTATTTTAAAACAAAATTTGTAAAAGACCCTATTACAGGCAAAAAAGTATATCTTCAAGGTCAAGGAAAAATTGTTAGTAGGAAAACCATGACTACAAAGATGGCTGAAGAAAAGGATGCATTTAAATTGTCATCAGGTACAGCCATAGAAGAAGTGTATGCAAGACATGCTAATGCTTTAAAAGATTTAGCTAAAAAGGCAAGAATTTCTTTATCCCATATAGAGAACATGAAGTATTCTCCCTCTGCTAGAAAAATTTATGATAAAGAAGTAGAATCTCTTATGTCACAGTTAAGGCTTGCCTATAGAAACAAACCTTTAGAAAGACAAGCGCATTTAGTAACATCAAAGATGGTACGTGCTAAACGTAGAGCAAACCCCGATATGGATAAAGATGACTATAAAAAGATTAAAGGTCAAGCATTAGTTAATGCACGGCTTCGTTTAGGTGCAAAGAAAGAAAAAATTGATATCACAGATCGAGAATGGGAAGCAATTCAAGCAGGCGCAGTTAGTCATAACACGCTTAAAAATATCCTTAAAGAATCTGATTTAAAAGCTCTAAAGCAAAGAGCAATGCCTAGACTTTCTACTCCTTTATCAACAGGTAGAACATCGCGTGCTAAAGCAATGAGGAATGAAGGTCACACATATGCTGAAATAGCAGATGCATTAGGTGTTTCTGTTTCTATTGTAGAAGATGCTGTTAAGTGAAAGGATTGTATAAACTATGAGTGATAATACAAATAATAGTAGTGTTGTCTATAATAATAGTATGCTAACTACATTAGATAATCCGTACAATCCTTATACACAGTTCGATGAATGGTATGCGTATGATAATGAGCAAGGATACTATACATTAAATTATTTAGCTCGTATTGGTAAAACTTCTGATGATTTAAGTGAAGAAGATGAAGCTTTAGCAATTGAGGAGGCAATAGATAGAATAGTATCAATGAATACTCTAGGAATTTATATAAAAGTTACTCCAGATACTTTTAAAGATAGACCCAAATCCGTTAAGTAATGTATAAGTTGGTACTAGAGGGGGGGTGTCGCAAAAGGTACCCCCCTTCTAAAT
>Ga0315278_10006057_pt1 | contig 10973 bp, 12 predicted proteins | sample YL17G06_0_MG_FD_203880 | JGI IMG/M metagenome (GOLD analysis project Ga0315278, IMG submission 203880) | Sediment microbial communities from Yellowstone Lake, YNP, Wyoming, USA - YL17G06_0 | ecosystem: Environmental > Aquatic > Freshwater > Lake > Sediment | place: USA: Wyoming | collected... | reverse complement strand
TGGGTTATTGCCTCCGCGCTCCGCGCGGTGGGTGCATGTTCCGGTCGACCCGGGTACGGCTCGACCGGAACATGCGCCGCTCTCCTCGAACCCAGCCGTAGCAGAGCCTTGGACGCGCTGCCCTCGACAGCGCGCGTTTCTCCTCGGGCCCGCTACGAAAGCCGGTCGCGGTTGCGATAGAGATAGTACGCGCCGCCGCTCGAGACGCCGATCGCCGCCAGTGCATAGAGGACGAGGCCGATCAGCGGGGCGTCGGAGCCGGGAGGCGGGTTCAGCGAGAAGAGGAGAAGGTTTGCCAGCACGTACAACGCGTAGACGCCGGCGAGCGGCACCACCCAGCCGCGCATCGTCCAGACGCCATAGGCGTAACTGCCGAGAAGCAGGCCAAAGAGCGGCCCGACGATCGCGTTGGCGAAGCCATGCAGGCGATGGCCGAAGAACACGAACCCGGCGTTACTATCGGGAGCGAAGGACTGGCTGATCGGCTTCATGAAATTGGACAGCGCCAACAAGCCCATGAGAACGGCGAGCGTCGTGAGGACGCCGCCGCGCGCTTTTCCAACACTCGCTTCCATGCCGTGATCCTCGCCGCCGTGATGCCACATTCCCCGGCCGAGCCCAAACGGAACGCGGCCGTCGCGACGGTCGCCCGCGCCTTGACCCTGGCGCGGCTCGCCGGTGTCGGACCATTTCTCTGGCTGCTCGTCCGTGTCTCGCGGGGAGCTTCGCCGGGCGAGCGCGCGATGCTCGGCGTCTCTTACCTGTTCCTCGCGCTTTCGGATTTCTTCGATGGCCGGCTGGCTCGCCGGGCCCGCGCCGCGACCCCGCTTTGGGCACGAGCGGACGTCGGCGCGGACATCGTCTTCAACGTCTGCTCCCTCGGCGTCGCCGCCTGGCTCCGCCTCGTCGGCCCGTGGGTGCCGGCCGGCGTCGCGCTGCTCGGCGGGCGCTTCCTCGTGCGGAGCGTGCGTGACGGAGGACACGGAGGATACGGAGGATCGGGAGGGGATCTTCCCGAAGACCGCCTCGGCAAGCTCGCCGGAGTCGCGTACTACGTCCTCGTCGGATGGATCGTCGCCGAGCTGGCAAGCGGCGGCGTGCTCGGCGGGTTCGCGCTCGCGCGCGGGGGGGATGCCGTGTTCCTCTATACGCTCGTCGCCTTTTGGCTCGGGCGGGACCGGCCGATGTCGTCTCGCCGGCGGTGAACGAAGAGATCGACGTAGGCCTTGGGAAGGAAGAGCGCGCCGAGCGCGCCGTTGGCGAGCATGAAGGTCAGATGAGCGGCGAGGCTGTACGCAAGCAGGTCCGCATCCGGCGCGTAGTCGTTGAAGAAGAAGATCCACGCCGCCTGCGAAGTGCCGAGATGCGCGACGGTCACCGGCAGCGCCGCGACCATGAAGACGATCGGCAAGAAGGCGAGCAGCCGGGAGAGCGGGACGTGGATGCCGAAGAGCGGCAGCGCCAGCGCGTGCACCGAGAGCGCGCAGAGGAACGTCGAGGCTTTGAGACCCAGCACGGCGAGAAGCTGAGCGGGGCTTGCGCTGCGAAAGGTCCGGAAGAGCGGGTTCCGGGCGTAGCGACCGGCGGTCGGCGCCCGCACGACGGCGACGAGGGCGATCCACAGCGCGGCGAGCACGAGCGGCGCGAGAAATAGGCCGGCGGGAACGTCACGCGGAAACGCGAGCATCCCCACGGTGGCGAAGAACACGAGCTGCGTCACCTCGAGAAGGATCAGCGTCGCGACGGTGCCGGCGATTTCGCCGAGCGGAGTCATGAAGCGGCGGTGGATGTAGAGCGCGAGCGCGCCCTGCGCGAGCTGCGTGTTGACGATCGAGACCAGATACGTCGAGGCGCGTACCGGCAAGAGGTCGCGGTAGGCGAGAGGGCCGTGGAACCAACGGACCATCTTCAGCAACACCAGCGTGTCGACCGCGAAGTAGAAGAGCGAGAAGCCGGCCATCAGAGCGAGGAACGGCGCCAGGCGCGCCTGCGACAGTGCCTCCACGAGGCGCTGAAACGGGACGCGGGAGAAGATGAAGGCGAAGATCGCGACCGTCAGGACGAGCGGCCAGAGCTTCGCCAGGCGATCGCGTAACCGCTTCATGGGCAGGCTATAGCCCTCGCCGCCGAGCGGCCTCAAGGACCGGCGGCGCTTTCGGGTCAACGCACAGCGAGCTTCGTTCGTCATAGCAGGCAGAGGCTCGTGATGGCGTTCAAATCCCCAGCGGCGGCAAGAAGCTCCCCCTCGATATCGTGGACGGCCCCCTTCGTGACGCAGCCGGCGATTCTGCTGCCCTGCCAATACGCCGCCGCGAGCGCGCCTCGGCTCGTGTTTGAGCTCGCGCTGGTCGCGGCGATTCTCGAAGACGCCCTCCGCTCGCTTTCCCGCCGCGATCCGAGCGGCCCGCGGCGGCGAGAATTTCGCGAGGCACGCGGCTGGCTGCTCGACGACGATCGAACCTGTCCCTTCGCGTTTCGCAACGTCTGCGATCTCATCGGGCTCGATGCGAGCGCGCTCCGCGAGAGATTCCGCGAGCGCCTGGAGCCGCGAAGACGGCCGTGTCAACCGAATCGCCGCTCCCCTCGTTCTCCCGTCGAGGAGGCCTTTCCATGACCGAGCCGGGCACGGCGTTGCCGACGCTCGCATTGTTTCTGTCAGTCGTAGCGCTCGGCGCCCTGACGCCGTGGGCGAGCGCCGGACACGCGCAGTAGCGGCGATCGGCGGCGATGGGGGCTCAGCCGTTTGCAATCGGGATCGCGCCGGGCACCATGGCCGCGACCGCCCAGGTGCCCGCCGATCGCATGGACTATGAGCAGCTCTACCGGGATCACCGGCCGCAGGTTCTGCGCATTTGCCGGCTGCTGCTCGCCGACCCCGACGAGGCCGACGACGTGGCCCAGGAAGTCCTCTTGAAGTTGCTGAACGAGCATCGCGCGAACGGAAACACCATCGCCTGGAGGCCCTGGCTCAACCGTGTCACGGTCAACGCCTGCCGGGACCGCCGGCGTTCGGGCTGGTGGAAGCGGTGGCGCTCGCAGCCGGCCGAGTTCGAGGAGAGCGAATTCGCCCACCGCGGCCCGACCCCGGAGCAGCAGGCTATCGGTGAGGAAACGCGGCGAGCGATCTGGGAAGCGTTTCGGCGACTTCCGGCGCGTCAACGCGAAGTATTCGCGCTCCGTTATCTGGAGGAATGCTCGACCGAAGAGACCGCCGAAGTGCTCGGGCTGAGCACGGGCAGCGTCAAGACACATCTCTTTCGCGCCGTGCACCAGCTGCGCGCGCGCTTGGGCTTACGAGGTGCATCATGAATCGTTGTCTCGAAGAGCGAGCCTTGCTGCTGGCCGCGATCGGCGACGGCCGCGCCGAGGAGCGCGCGCATCTCGCCTCCTGCCGGTCGTGCAGCGGTCGATACGCGCAGATGGCGGGCGATCTGGACGTGATCGGCAACGCGTTGCGCGGGGCGCCGACGCGCCTCGCGTCCGCGCCCTCGTCGCACCACGCCGACCGCTGGTGGGTGGCGGGTCTGGCGATGGCCGCCACGGTCACGCTGATCGTCGCAGTGCAATGGCTCCGCAGGCCGGCGGGCACCGAGCTCGCCCGCGTGAGCGCGGCGCCATCCGCCACGGCGCGCTCGAGGGACGTCAGCGCCGATGCCGAGGAGGTCTCCGCGGCGATGTTCGACACGGCGAGCGAGCGGCGCCCGTCGAGCGAAATCTTCGACGTCGCGACGCGCGACTACGGCCAGAGGCTGACACCGGAAGCCGCCACGCTGCAGGAAGCGCTCGAGGCAGGCCCCGTCTGCACCGGCGGGCGATTCATCGACGGCGACTGTAACGACTACGTTTCGGCGCTCTTCTTCTGAGCGACGGGCAGACGACAGGAAAGGACGATCGCCATGAGAGGACGCACGATCTTGATCGCAGCGCTGACAGCCGCCGCGCTTTGCTGGGGGAGCGCCCGTGCGGAGCCGCCGGACAAGCTCATGCCCGGTTCGCGGCTCGGTGGGCGGAGGTTCATGATGGGTCCGCCGGACGGCCACGGCATGATGGGCGAAGGCGGCGGATTCATGTTGCCGCTGGTGCTCCACCGCGCGAATCTGACTTCCGAGCAGCACGACAAGGTGCGCAAGATCCTCGAGTCGGACCGCCAGGACCTGCAAAAGCTCTCCTCCGAGCTCGGCAAAGCCAACGACGAATTGTCGAGGAAACTGTTCGCGCCGGGCGACGTCGCGCTTGCCGATCTCAAGACACAGCTCGACGAGGTCGCCGGTCTCCGCCGGCAGCTGATGGAGCAAGGAGTCAAGACGGCTCTGGCGATCCGCAAGGTCCTGACACCCGAGCAGCTCGCCAAGGTGGCGGAGGTGAAGCAGCGTGTGGACAAGCTCCGCGCCGAGATGCGGGAGCTGATGGAGGGAGACGACCCTCCCCCTCCTCCCCCTCTCTGACCTCGAATTCCCCCAAGCCGGGCGAGTCGCAGTGCCAGCGCTCGCCCGGCCCCCTCCCTCGCATTCGAGCGTAAGCCCTCACTTTTCGCCACGCGCGCTGGAATTCCTGAAGCGCTGGATCTTCCGGTCGGCCCGTACTCGGGTCGACCGGAAGATCCAGCCACCGCGCGCAAGCGCGGAGAGCAATAGACCAGCTCGCGGGTTATTGCTTTCCGCGCTTACGCGCGGTTGCGGTCGGGTGTGATCGACCCGAGTACGGGCCGATCACAACCGACCGCGCTCTTCGTCGTCCCGAAGCATTCGAGGTGAAGACTAAGGCGTTACATCCGAGCGCGGTGATCGCTTGACGCCGCGAGCGCAGCCATGGTACCGGCGGTACCGAAATGCGATTTTTAATACCAACTTCGGGCGCTTCGTGCGACCGCGCATTGCGAGGAGGATCGCCATGAGGCAGCCGAATCGGGTGTTCACGAAGGAGGAGTTGGCCGAGCTCGCGAAGGACTTCACCGGCCTCGCCATGGAGGCGCTGGAGGCGGGTGACGTCGAGAAGGCGAAGCACTGGCTGCGTCGCCACGACGAGACCAAGGACATCCTCCACGATCTCTACCTTCACTGGGTTACCGCGCTTCTATCTCACATTTACGACCGCTGGGGCGAAGACGAGGCCGTGCGGGCGGTCCGCGACAGCGGGCGTAACTTCTCCTTGCCGCTGCTCAAACAGAAGACGGCGCTGATCCGCGAGAAGGGAATCCGCGCCTGGGTCGAGACCGTCGTCGACATCTGGCGCCAGCATTCGATGTATCCCGGGATGACCCTCGAGGAAGACGACGAGAAGTTCGTCTTCACGCTGAATCCGTGTGGCAGCGGCGGCCGGCTGATCAACATGGGCGCCTACGAGGGCCCGTTCGCCTACCGCAAGCTGCAGAAGGCCGGACCGCACACGTGGGGAGAAAAGGACCTGCCGATCTACTGCGCCCATTGTCCATGGGTGCACGAGATCTTACCGCTCGCCGAGGGGGGCGAGGGGGCGCAATTCTGGGTGCACGCGTCTCCCTTCCCGAAGAAGCCCGGCGATCCCTGCATCCATCACGTCTACAAGGACCCGAAGAAGATTCCGGACCGCTACTACGATCGCATCCAGATGACCCGCGAACCGAAGCAGATGCCGCGGACCTACGGCATCGAGCCGGAGCGGCCGAAGTAGGAGACGCGATGGCGTGCGCGCTGATCACCGGGGGCAGTCGCGGGATGGGGCGCGCCACGGCGCGCAAGTTCGCCCGCGAGGGCCACGACGTCGCCATCACCTATCGGACTCGCCGCGACGAGGCGGAAGAAGTGGTTCGCGCGATCGAGGCGCTCGGCCGGCGCGGGCTCGCGGTGGCGATGGACGTCGGCGATCAAGCCGCCATCGAGCGCGCCTTCGCGCAGGTCGAGGAGCGGCTCGGCAAGATCACTCATCTCTTCGCTAACGCGGCCCTATTCCCGGGGCTCCGTCCGATCTCCGAGCAAACCTGGGAAGGCTGGGAACGGCTCCTCGCCGTCAACGTCATCGGCCAGTGGTGCTGCGCGAAGCTCGCGATCGCGAGCATGCTGCGGCACGGCGGCGGCGGGTCGGTGCTCTATAACTCGTCGATCAGCGGGGTGATGACCTTTCCGCTGGCTTCGGACTATGCCGCCTCGAAGCATGCGGTGGTCGGCATGGCCAAGGCGCAGGCGCTGGAGTTCGCCCGCCACGGGATCCGCGTCAACGTGCTCTGCCCGGGCTTCTTCCGCACCGACATGTACGAGGAGAGCTACGGCGCCGCGACCGATCAGTTGACGGGGAGCGTGATTCCCGCCGAGCGGATCGGCGATCCCGAGGAGATCGCCGCGCTCGCCTATTGGCTCCTGGTCGAGGGAACGTACTGCAACGGCTCGATCGTGGTCGCCGATGGCGGCATCACCGCCGGCCCCAAGCTGCAGCAACCTCCGGCCTGAAGCCCCGCGGTCCGCGGCTCGAGAGCGAGTTCGCCGCGGTCTACGTGCCGCTCGACCTGCCCGCGCGTGAGCCGCGGGAAGCCGCTCGAAAAGCTCGGCCAGCGGACGTATAAGCAGCCGGAGGTCGTCTGCGAGGACGCCGCCGTGCCACGCGAGCCCCTCGTCGTCGAGCCCGAGGATTACAAGGGGGACTGTTACTCGATCTTCGCCGTCGCCGGAGCGGCGATGGGACCAATCACGACAGCCACCGGCTGCCGAAGGAGATGCCGCACATGCATACCATCGAGACCATCGGCGTCATCGGCGCGGGTCAGCAGGGACGCGGGATCGCGCAGCTCGCGGCGACGAGCGGCTATCAGGTGAGGCTCCTCGACATGGATCTCTCGCGTGCTCAGCGGGGCCGCGAGCGCGTCGCGCAAGACCTTGCCCGCCTCGCCGTCCGGCGCAAGATCAGCGGCGACGAGGCCGACCGGATCCTCGGCCGCATTCGTGCCGAGCCCGGGCTCGCCGCTCTCGCCGAATGCGATTTCGTGGTCGAGGCCGTGACGGAGGACGTGGCGCTCAAGCAGCGCATCTTCCGGGATCTCGACGACATCCTGCGCCCGGGCACGATCCTCGCTAGCAACACCTCGAGCATTTCGCTCACCAAGCTCGCGGCGGCCACCGAAAGACCCGATTGCGTGATCGGCCTGCATTTCATGCATCCCGTGCCGGCCATGAAGCTGGTCGAGATCGTGCGCGCGCTGCAGACGAGCGACGAGACCTACGAGACCACCTGCAACCTCGCGCGCCGGCTCGGCAAGACGATCGTCACCACCAAGGACATGCCGGCGTTCATCGTCAACCGGCTGCTCATCCCGCAGCTGAACGAGGCGTGCTTCGCGCTGACCGAAGGCCTCGGGACGGTCGAAGAGATCGATCTCGCGGTGCGCCTCGGCCTCAACCACCCGATGGGTCCCTTCGCGCTCGCCGATCTGCTCGGCCTCGACACGGTGCTGACCATCTCCGAGGTTCTGCAGAAGGAGTTCGGCGACGACAAGTACCGGCCGCCGACGATTCTCCGCAATTACGTGGCGGCCGGCTGGCTCGGGCGGAAGACCGGCCGCGGCTTCTACCGATACGAGGACGAGCAAAGCCGACCGGCCTCCGAAGGGAGACTGAAGTGACGCTAGGGGGACGTTTCACAGTTTGTGAAGTTTGCGGAATGCGGCATTTGAATCGCGCAAACTTCACAAACTGTGAAACGTCCCCCTCGACGCGATGATATCGCGGTAGACGAACGCGGTCGGACGCGGCCGGCGCTCGAGGGTTCTCCGGTCGACGGCGACGAGGCCGAAGTGCCGGGCGTAGCCCTCGGCCCACTCGAAGTTGTCCATCAGCGACCAATAGAAAAAGCCCCGCACGTCGACTCCGTCCCGAACCGCGCGCGCGACCTCTTCGAGATGGGCGCGCAGGTGCCGGGTTCGTGCGTCGTCGTCTAGCGTGGCCATGCCGCTCTCGGTGACGTAGACCGGCTTGCCGAGTGTCTTCAGGCGGACGAGATTTCGATACAGACCCTCGGGATAGATCTCCCAACCCATCTCGTCCACGAGCCGGCCGGGCTCCGCGCGGCGGCGAGCGCCGGCGAGCACGACGTCTCCGCGGCGACCGTCGCACAGCACGCGCATGTAGTAGTTGATGCCGACCACGTCGTAGCTCCCGAGCAGGCCGGCGATCGCCTCGCCCTCGCCGACCGGCGGAGCGACGACTCCCTCGCGGAGCCCGAGCAGAAAGTATTCGTTCAGGAACCGGTCGCTCGCTTCCGCCGAGCGCCGGTCGCTCTCGCTGTCCGGGTCGAGCGGCTCGAAGTAGGGCATCGCCAAGACCGCGCCGACCTCGATCGGGTGCCTTGCCGCTTCGTGGATCGCGCGATAGCTCGCGCCGTGGGCGAGGAGCACGTTGCGCGCCACCTGCCGCGCCCGCGCCGGGTCCTTCACGCAGGGCGGATGGATGCCCAGAAGGTAACCGAGCGCCGGAGCGATCATCGGCTCGTTGATCGTCCACCAGAGCTTCACACGCTCGCCGATCTCCCGCGACGCATACGCGGCGAACCGCGCGAGCCACGAGGACATTCGCGGATTCTCCCATCCTCCTTCGTGCTGCGCCCAAATCGGGTTCGTGAAGTGATGCAGGGTCACGGTCGGCTCGAGCCCTCGTTCGAGCATCGAGTCGCAGAGGCGCTTGTAGTGGTCGATCGCGGCGGTGTCGAAGCGATCCCGCTCCGGCTCGACCCGGCTCCATTCGATCGAAATCCTGAGCGAGCGATGACCGAGCGCGGCCGCGAGGCGGTGATCCTCGTCGAAGCGGTGGTAGTAGTCGCAGGCGATGCCCGAGACCGAGCCGTCACGGATGTGCCCGCGTGGCGAGGCGCGCAGGCCCTCCTGCTCCCACTCCCACCAGTGGTTGCGATCGCAATTGCCTTCGACCTGATGCGCGCTGGTTGCCGAGCCCCAGAGGAATCCCTCGGGGAAGATCACGGCGCCGCCCCCGGCCTTCCCCAGCGGTGGGCTCGTTCTCCGTTCGGGAGCTCCCAGACCCGCCGGTGGAGCTCGTCCACTCGCTCCGGATCGAGCAAGAGAACCCGCCTCTCCTTCGGCGCCAGAGCGTCCGGCCCGGCCAAGAGAGCCCGCTCGACGAGCATGCGACGCCGCTCGCGGATCGACGGCTTCAGCGAGCGGGGGCCGCGGAGGAGCCAGCGATGGAGCGCGTTGACGTAAGGATCGACGATCGCTCGCACGAACCCATCGCGCTCCTCCGGGACGAGATCGTGCTCCTTCTGCCGGACGGTCGCCAGGCACGCTTCGAACTCGAGGATCTCGCGCGGGGGGGCGATCTCCTCGGGGGTCGCGAAGAGGCGTGCGCGGCGCGCAAGCTGGCCGATCCACACGCGACTCACCAGAACCGACAGCGGAACGGAGAGGATCAGCGCAACCACGATCGGCGCGAGCCACCAGAAATACTCGGGGCTGAGGAAGTAGATGCCCCCCCCCCATGCGGACGCGAAGAGCGTCATCAGGCCGTGATAGCGGATCGCCTCGCCCCAGCTGGTCTCGTGCTCCCCTCTCGGCGGGGAGCGCCAGACGACGATTCGGCCGATCAGGTTGGTCAGCACGAACTTCGTGTGGAACACCATCCGGATCGGCGCGAACAGAGTGGAGGCGAGGAACTCGAGGACGATGCTGGCGAGAAAGCGGACGCCCCCTCCGAAGCGGCGCGCGTCGCCGCGGAAGAAGATGAGCAGCGCGCTCAGCATCTTCGGCAGAAAGAGAATCGCGAAGGTCACCGTGAGCAGCGCGATAGCCCAATCGGGCCGCCAGATCGGCCATCGCGGGAAGAGGCTCAGCCCCGACGGGAAGTAATCGGGCTTTCCGAGCACTCGCACGATCACCTCCGCGGTACTGAGGCTCAAGAAGCAGAACCAGAGCAGGGCCGAAACGTAGGAGAACACGCCATTCAGAAACAGCGCGCGATGAACGTGAAACAGCCCTTCGACGAACACCAACCGTAGGTGCTGGAAGTTGCCCTGGCACCAGCGGCGATCGCGACGGAGATCTTCGAGCAGCGACGAGGGCAGCTCCTCGTAGCTCCCGCCGAGGTCGTAGGCGAGCCAGATGGAATAGCCCGCGCGCCCGAGCATCGCCGCCTCCACGAAATCGTGGCTGAGAATCTCGCCGCCGAGCGGCGGCTTGCCCGGCAGGCGGGGAAGGCTGCAGTGCTTCATGAACGGCGCGAGCCTGAGGATCGCGTTGTGCCCCCAATACTGTGCGTCGCCGAGCTGCCAGAAGTGCATGCCGGTCGCGAACAGCGGGCCGTACACGCGGTTGGCGAATTGCTGGATTCGCGCGTAGAGCGAGCGCGCGTGGATCGCGACCGGCGCCGTCTGGATGAGACCCACCGCGGGATTCCCTTCCATGAGACTCGCGAGGCGGACGATCGTCTCGCCGGTCATCAAGCTGTCGGCATCGAGCGTGACCACGTAGCGATAGCGCCGGCCGAACCGCCGACAGAAGTCGGCGACGTTTCCGCTCTTGCGCTTCACCCGCACCCGCCGCCGCCGGTAGAAGATCCGGCCGAAGCCCTCGACCGCACGGCACCAGTCGAGCCAGGCTTCCTCCTCCTTCACCCAGGCCTTGGGATCCGCCGTGTCGCTCAGCACGAAGAAGTCGAACGCGTGGAGCGCACCCGTTCGCTCGATCGAGCGGTACATCGTCTGCAAGCAGGCGAACACCCGATCGACGGGCTCGTCGGCGATCGGCATCACGATCGCCGTGCGCGCCTTGCGATCGAGCTCCGCCGGGGCCTCGTCGAGAGACGCGGCGATACGGAACCGGTCGCGACGGAAGAGCAGGATCACGAACCCTGCCAACGCCGTCCAGAAGCCGATCGAGATCCAGCCGAACAAGGCACCGAAGAAAATGACGATGGCGGCTTCGAGAAACGTCCGGCCCTTGTTGGGCAGGACCTCGAGCATGAACCCGCTGGCGATGACGGTCGGTATCAGGACCAGCAGCA
>Ga0315278_10006048_pt1 | contig 10980 bp, 8 predicted proteins | sample YL17G06_0_MG_FD_203880 | JGI IMG/M metagenome (GOLD analysis project Ga0315278, IMG submission 203880) | Sediment microbial communities from Yellowstone Lake, YNP, Wyoming, USA - YL17G06_0 | ecosystem: Environmental > Aquatic > Freshwater > Lake > Sediment | place: USA: Wyoming | collected... | reverse complement strand
CCCGGCCCGCCTCGGGCTTACCCGGTGTCTAGCGTGCCGCGACCGGCGCCAAGAGCCGCTTCAGATCTCCCAGCACCTCGGGCCAGGCCAACGCGTAGTTGCGCCGCACGTCGGCGCTCTTCTCGGGCGCGATGCGGTCGAATCCCGCGTGCGCAATCACGATCCTCGTGCCGGTTGGCTCCGGCTCGAGCGCGAACGTGACTTCGGTGGGGTTTCCCCATCCCTCCCCGATCCACTCCCAGGATAGGCGGATCCGGGATTCCGGAACGACCTCCTCGATCCGTCCCTGCTCGATCACGTCCTGCCCCCTGTAGCGCGACCGGAAGCGGAAGGCGCCGCCCGCCCGCCCGTCGAACTCCTCGACGTTCGCGACCCACTTGGAGAGGCCCGACCGCGACGCGATCATCTGCCACAGATCGGCCGGGGTGCGGTGGAACACGGCGCGCGCAATGACGGGAATTCCGCTGCCCCACTCCGGCGCGGACTCGTGCTGGTCCACGATTCGATGCAGGGCATCGAACGATTGCTTCCACGTCAGCCGCGCGTGATCGCGCTCCTCCTTGGCGCGCAGGTTGTCCTGCGTCACCGTGAGTCTCGATCCGGGCCCATCTCCCCGGAGCTCCCATACGACATGGCTGTCCGGCTCGAAGTCGAACAGGCGCCACATGAATTCGAGCCGCACCGGAGGAGCGGCGGCCACGACGCGGCCGCGCACGATGTCGCCGTTCCACATCTTGACGCCGGCGGCTCCGTCGCGCGCCAGCTCGATGTCGACCGCCCCCAGCCAGCCGGCGAGGAGCTCCGGGCGCGTGAGGTGCTGCCAGACCTCGCCGACGGTGGCGCGGAACGAACGGTAGTAGGCGAAGGAGGTCGCTTGCATGGGAGCATCGTATCCCACGCGGCCCCGGCGCGGTAGTTGGAGATTGACTTTCACCTTTTATTCACCTATTCTTGGTGCGTTCTCAGGGTGTCAGTCGCGCCGCCGGGAGATGCCACCGTGCTCACGCCTCGCCAGCAGACCGCGTACGAGTTCATCGGCGATTTCCTCGCGCGGCGCGGATTCGCGCCGTCGTACGAGGAGATCCGCCGCCACCTGGGCGTGAAATCGCTCAACGCGGTCGCCAAGCTGGTGGCGCAGCTCAAGCGCCGCGGCGCCCTCGCCCCCGCTCCGGCCAACTCCAAGCGAAGCCTCGCGCCGGTCTCGCGCGGGGAAGCGCGGGCTACGACGCTGCCGCTCCTCGGTGTCGTGGCGGCGGGCCGGCCGATCGAGCCGATCGAGAACCCCGAGCCGGTGGAGGTCCCCGCGTCGCTCCTGGGGTCGGGCGAACGCTACGTTCTCCGCGTGCGCGGGGACTCCATGATCGAGGACGGCATCCGGGACGGCGATCTGATCGTCGTGCGCCGGACGGCCCGGGCCGCGGACGGCGAGACGGCGGTGGCGGTCGTGGACGGGGAGGTCACGCTGAAGCGGCTTTACCGCCGGGGCAAGAGCGTCGAACTCCGTCCCGCGAACGCAGAGCTCCGCGCCATCCACGTCCGCGCCGACCGCGTCGAGGTCCGCGGCGTTCTCGTCGGCCTCATCCGCCGCTACTCGTAGCACCGGGCGAGCCGCCATGGAACGCACGATCCTGCACGTCGCCATCGATTCGTTTCACATCCAGGCCGAGCGCTTCCGCTGTCCCAAACTGGCCGGCCGGCCCGTGGCGCTGGCGCCGGAGGATTCGCCGCGCCCGCGCGTGGTCGCCGCCTCGCGCGAGGCCCGGGCCGCAGGGGTTTACCCCGGCACACCGCTCGTGGTCGCGCGCCGTCTCTGCCGCGACTTGATCGCACTCCCTCCCGACCGCGGATTCTACGCCGGCCTCGGAGAGGCGATCCTCGAGCGCCTGGCGCCCTTCGCGCCGGTCGTGGAGCCGGGGGGCGCCGGCGGGGGCGCCAGCACCAGCGCCGGCGCCTCCGCCTCCGGCCGATTCTTCCTCGATCTGACGGGCGTGGCGCGCACCCCCGCCGCGTTCCGCGACCGCGCCGGGCTCGTGGGACGCGAGGTCGAGGCCGGCTTCCGGCTCCACCCGACACTGGGTCTCGCCGCGAACAAGCTCGTGAGCCGTGTCGCGGCGGGCGTCGTCGCGCCGGACGGCGATCTGCTCGATGTCCCGTGCGGAAGCGAGGAGGCGTTCTTAGCACCTCTTCCCGTGCGCGTGCTCCCCGCGGCGCGGGGAGCGGAGGAAGCGGCGCGCCTCGCACTCCTGAACGTGCGGTGGGTGCGCGAGCTCGTGGACCTTCCGCTCGCGCAGCTCCTGCGCGTGTTCGGAGAGCCGGGTCTCCTCCTCTGGCGGCAGGCCCGGGGCGTCGACTCCACGCCGGTGCGCCCGCCCGAGCGCGCCCCCCGCATCGTGGCCGACGAGACCCTGGCACGCGAGACGAACGACGCCCGCGAGCTGGGCTCGCGCGTGGCACGGCTGGCACTCGAAATCGGCGCGGGGCTTCGCGCGCGCCGCGAAGCGGTGCGGTCGCTCGCGCTCTCGGTGGAGCATGCGGATGGGCGGGCCGTTCGCGCGCAGCGCTCGTTCGCGCCGGCGCTCTCGGCGGACGCCGAGCTTCGCGCGGCCGCCGCGGAACTCCTCGCCCGCGCGCTCACGCGGCGCGTGCGCGTGCGGAGGCTTCGGCTCGAGGGGTGGGGGATCGAGACTTCGGCGCGGCAGCTTGGACTGTGGGAAGAGGAGTCGGCGCTCGGGCGCGTCCCAGTCGAGCGCGTCCCAGTCGGGCGCGCCGCCGCGCTGGAATCGGCGCTCGATCGTGTCCGCGCCCGCTTCGGCGCGGAGGCGCTCCTTCCCGCTTCGTGGATACTCCATGGCCTCGCCGTTCGCCCATCTTCACGTCCATAGCCACTACTCGCTGATGCGCGGCGCCGACTCCCTGGAGGCGCTGGCGCAGGCGGTGCGCGAGGGTGGTATGGACCGCTTCGCGCTCACCGACACGAACGCGCTCTACGGCTTCGTCTTCTATCGCCAGATCTGCGAGGAGACCGGCCTCACGCCGATCGCGGGCGCGGAGATCGTGGCGGAGGCCGACCGCGTGGCGGAGCCCGATCGCGCCGCGCGTGCCGACCGCGCTGCGGAGGCCGACCGCGCGGTCCTCCTCGCGCGCGGCCGCGATGGGTATCGCTCGCTCTGCCGCGTGATCACCGCGCGACACCTCGATCCCTCCTTCGCGCTGGCCGCCGCGGTGCGGGCGAACGCACCGGGGTTGGTCCTGCTGAGCGAGCAGCGGCCGCTCCTCCTCGCGCTACGCGATGCCCTCCCGGTGCACGCCGAGCTCGTGGCGGGGCGCGGCGACCGGGCACTCCGGCAATGGGCGCGGGCGCAGGAGATCCCCTGCGTCGCGACCAACGACGTCCACTTCGTCCGGCGCGAGGGGCACAGGCTCCACCACACGCTGCGCGCGATCGCGCGGAACACGACGCTCGACCGCGTTCCGCGCGAGGACCTGGCCGAACCCGAGCGCTCTCTGCTGAGCGAGGCGGGGATGATGGCCCGGTTTCCGCACGCACCGGAGGCGATCGAGAACGCAGGGCGCCTCGCGGAGGAGTGCGCTGTCGATTGGCCGATGGGGAAGACGGTCTTTCCCTCGTACCCGCTCGAGCACGGCGACGCCTTCGAAATCCTCCGTACGCGATGCGAGGCGGGGATCCTGCACCGCTACGGCCGGAACGCATCCGCCGAGGTCCACACGCGGCTGGCCCGCGAGTTGGCCGTCATCCGCGAGAAGGGCTTTGCGGACTACTTCCTGATCGTGGAGACGATCACATCGCGCACGCCGCGGATCTGCGGCCGCGGCTCCGGGGCCGCGAGCATCGTCGCCTACCTCCTCGGGATCACACACGTCGATCCCGTTCGCCACAATCTCTTCTTCGAGCGCTTCCTCTCTCCCGCGCGGAAGGATCCGCCCGACATCGACGTCGACTTCGCGTGGGACGAGCGCGACGCGATCCAGCTCGCGGTCCTCGAGGAGAACGGTGCGCCCATCCGCGCGGCGATGGTCGCGAATCACGTCGGCTTCCGCGCCAAGGGCGCGATCCACGAGATCGCCAAGGTCTACGGACTGACCGAGGCCGAGATCATGAACGTGACCAAGCGCCTCGCCCAGTACTGGGGGCTGGAGAATCCCGTGGAGCGGCTCGACGGGCATCCGCGCTTTCGCGACGTGGATTTCGAGCCGCCGTGGCCCGAGATCCTGGCGCAGGCGGTCGCGCTGGAGGGGCATCCGCGGCACCTGTCCGTGCACAGCGGCGGCATCGTGCTGGTGCCCGACGCGCTCACCGACCACGTTCCGGTGGAGATGGCGCCGAAGGGCGTTCCGATCGTCCAGTGGGAGAAGGACCAGGTGGAGGACTACGGGCTGGTGAAGATGGACCTCCTGGGAAACCGCTCGCTGGCCGTGATCCGCGACGCGATCGCGGCGGTGAAGCGGAACACCGGCATCGAGATCGACGAGCGCCTATGGAACCCGATCGACGACCCCGAGACGCAGCGGCTCATGGCCGCCGGCGAGACGCTCGGCTGCTTCTACGTGGAATCGCCCTCGATGCGGCAGCTCCAGCGGAAGGCGGGCGTGGGCGACTTCGAGCACCTCGTGATCCACTCCTCGATGATCCGTCCCGCCGCGAACCGCTACATCCGGGAGTACGTCCGGCGGCTGAAGGGAGGCGCCTACGATCCGCTTCATCCCGCGCTGCTTCACACGCTCTCCGAAACCTACGGGATCATGTGCTACCAGGAGGACGTGACCAAGGTCTCGATGGAGCTGGCGGGATTCAGCCTGGCGGAAGGGGAAGGGTTGCGGAAGGCGCTGAGCTGGAAGCGTCCCGTGAAACCTCTCCGCGCCTACCAGCGCGAATTCCAGGAGGGGGCGCGGGCGCGCGGCGTTACGCCCGGCGTCATCGAAAAGGTCTGGGACATGATCCTTTCATTCGCGGGGTACTCCTTCTGCAAGCCGCACAGCGCCTCCTACGCCATGGTTTCGTTCCGCTCGGCCTGGCTCCGCGCGCACCACCCCGCCGAGTTCATCGCGGCGGTGATCTCGAATCGGGGCGGCTACTACTCCACGTTCGCGTATCTCTCCGAGGCGCGGCGCATGGGACTCACGATCCTGCCGCCCGACGTGAACGCGAGCGGGCGCATGTACGTGGGGCGCGAGCGCGAGGTGCGCGTGGGGCTCATGCAGGTGAAGGAGCTCCACGAGGAGGCGCTCGACGCGATCGTGCGCGAGCGGGACCGCGGGGGACCGTTCCGGTCGCTGGCGGACCTCTCGGCTCGCGTTCCACTCCATCTCAAGGACATGGAGCTTCTGATCAAGGCGGGGTGCCTCGACTCGATCACGGGTGGAAAGACGCGGCCCGAGCTTCTGTGGGAGCTATATCTGGGCCGGGCCGATGCCTCGCCTGGGGCGCTCCGCGCCCGCGCGACGGGCGACCTCTTTCCCCCCGAGCGCGTCCAGGCGCCGCGCGCGCCCGCGTACGACCGCGCGACGGTACTCCGAAACGAGGTGGAGACCCTGGGGTTCCTCTTGAGCGCGCATCCGCTCGATCCCTACGCGGGGGCGCTCACGGCACGCGGCGTCATCCTGGCGCGCGACCTCGGCCGGCACGTGGGCCGGCGCGTCGCGGTCGCGGGGTGGTACGTGACCTCGAAGCTCGTCCACACCAAGGACGATGAGCCGATGGAGTTCCTCTCCTTCGAGGACACCACCGCGCTCTACGACGCCACGATCTTTCCCGACGCCTACCGCCGCTTCTGCCACCTGCTCACCACGACGCGTCCCTTCATCCTGGGAGGCCGCGTGGAGGAGGATCACGGCGTCCACACGCTCACGGTGGATCGGGTGGAGCGGCTGTGATGATACCAAAGTACCATGCCGGCCCAGCCCCCAAGGGGTTGACGGGCCGGAAGGCCGCCGTTATTGTCCCCGGTCTGTATCGAGGTATCATGTGGGTGTGTCGTCCCTGGCGCGCCGCGATGGATCCACTGCAGGGAGGCTGATGGAACCGCTTCCGCGACGAAAATTCCTGAGCACCTTCTTGGGCCTATCGGCAGGCTCTCTGGCCGCGGCCGTGCTGTTTCCCGTGCTCAAGTTCCTGAGCCCGCCGCACATCGCCGAGGACGTAGGCTCTCGGGTCCTGGCGGGCAAGGTGTCCGAACTCGCCAAGGACGGGTGGAAGATCTTTCCATTCGGTTCGGAGCCTGGGATCCTGATCCAGAAGGCGCCGGGAGAGTACAAGGCGCTGACCGCGACCTGTACCCACCTCGAATGCACCGTTCAATACGACAAGCCTGCGGGCCGGATCTGGTGCGCCTGCCATAATGGATTCTACGATCTCGATGGAAAGAACGTGGCCGGCCCACCCCCGAGACCTCTCAAACAATTCATAGTCCAGGTGAGCGGGGACGACATTTTCGTAAGCCGCGCTTGAGCCCGGAGAGGTGCGAATGAAGATCCAAGAGATCGCCCAGTGGTTGGACGATCGGATCGGCCTGGCGGGGCTCCGCCAGGCCGCCGAGAAGAAGACGGTCCCGGTCCATCGGCACACGCCGTGGTACTACCTCGGCGGCATGACCTTGTTCTTCTTCATCATCCAGGTCATGACCGGGATTCTCCTCATGCTCTACTACCGGCCGTCCGCCCAGGAAGCGTACGAGTCGGTCCAGTTCATCCTCACGCAGGTTTCCTTCGGCTGGCTCATCCGCTCGATTCATTCCTGGTCGGCAAATCTCATGGTCGCCGCCGCGCTCGCGCATTTGTTCACGGTTCTCTTTCTGAAGGCCTACCGGCCGCCGCGCGAGCTCACCTGGATGACCGGATTCGCGCTGCTCATTCTCACGATGGGCTTTGGCTTCTCGGGCTACCTGCTTCCATGGAACAAGCTGGCCTATTTCGCGACGCGCGTGGGAACCGACATCGCGGCGCAGGTGCCCTTCGTCGGCCACTTCACGCAGCGCTTCCTCCGCGGCGGGGACTACGTCACTGGAAGCACCCTCTCGCGCTTCTACGGCTGGCACGTGGCGATCCTTCCCGCGATCACCACCTTCCTGCTCCTTCTGCACCTCATCCTGGTCCAACGCCACGGAATGAGCGTGCCGCCTTCCGTGGAGAGAGAGGGCCCGACGCGCACGATGCGCTTCATGCCCGACTTTCTGCTGCGGGACCTCTTCGGGTGGATGCTGGCGCTCGCGGCGCTCGCGGCGCTCGCGGCGCTCTATCCGTGGGAGCTGGGAGAGAAGGCCGATCCGTTCGCGTCGGCGCCGGCGAATATTCGCCCCGAGTGGTATTTCATGGCGATGTTCCAGGCCCTGAAGTTCGTGCCCGGCGGCGAAATCCTGGGCCTCGAATACGAAGCGCTCCTGATCCTCGGATTCGGCGCCATCGGCGCGCTCGCCTTCGTGCTGCCCTTCCTCGATCGCGCGGTGGTGGAGCGCGGCAAGAGCCCGTTGTTCACGCTCATCGGCGTGATCGCGCTGGCGTTCATGGTCGGGATGACGGCGATCGGATACAAGGCGTGGTGGCCTGTAGGCGCGGCGATCATCGTCGCGGGCACGGGTTGGATCGCGGGTCGCGGCATGTCCGCAAAGCGGGCGGGGGAGCGATGAAGACGATCGAACGAGCGGCCGCGATCGCCGGATTCTGCATCGCGCTTCTGCTGGCGGCGAGCGCCGGCCGCGCGCAGGCGCCCGCGCCGAACCAGGCGAAAGCGCCCGCGCCGAACCAGGCGAAGGCGCCCACGGCGGCGAAAGCGCCCGCCAAGGCCGATGCCAGCGGATGCGTCAGCTGCCACAAGAACTCCGACGAGGACTACCTCCGCGCGCCGGCCGCGGCCTGGCCTGCGGACGTGCACGCCGCCGCCGGGCTGGGTTGCGAGTCCTGCCACGGAGGCGATTCGAAGATTCGCAAGGCCGATCCCGACGAGTGGTCCGAGGCGGCGATGGACGCCGCGAAGGGGTTCAATCCGGCGCCCGATCGGAAGAGCATTCCCAAGTTCTGCGCCCGCTGCCACGCCGACGCCGCGTACATGAAGCGGTTCAACCCTTCGGCGCGCGTGGACCAGTACGCGGAATACCTCACCAGCGTCCACGGAAAGCTGAACGCCAAGGGCGATCCCAATCCCGCGACGTGCGTCGATTGCCACGGGACTCACGGTATCCGGCCCGTCTCCTCGCCGCAGTCGCCGGCCTATTCGACCAACGTGTCCAAGACCTGTGCCAAGTGCCACGCCGACGTCGCGAAGATGGCGCCTTACAAGATTCCCACGACGCAGTACGACGGCTGGAGCCGCAGCGTGCACGCCAGCGCGCTTCTCGAGCGCGGGGATCTCTCGGCTCCCGCCTGCAACGATTGCCACGGAAACCACGGCGCCGCGCCGCCCGAGGTCAAGTCGGTCGTGTACGTGTGCGGCCACTGTCATGGGCGGGAGGCGGGTCTTTACCGGAGTTCGATCAAGCAGCCGATCTTCGACAAGCTCAAGTTGCCGGAGTGCATCGTCTGTCACAGCAATCACCACGTCGTCCATCCGACCCCGGAGCTCTTCCATACGGCTTCGGGACCGGAACTGTCGGTGGGCAAGATTGTGTCCAAGGATCCATTCACCGCCGATGTGGGGGATCTCGCCGCGGGTCAGAAGGTGGTGGCCACGTGGCGTACGGTGCTCGCCCTGCACATCCCGGCCGAGGACCGGCGCTTCGTTCACACGATCGAGATCGCGACCGCTGCCGACAGCAGCGGCAAGCCGTTGGTTCTGGACGCGACGATTCGGCCCGGTTCGCCCACGGCGCCGGTAACGACGCATGCGACCACGCCCTCGGGGCTCTCGGCGGCGCTGACCATCGCCCCGCAGGCAGGCTTCCCGGTGGAGGCGGGGGACGCCATCCTGTATCGGCTGGAACTCGCCGCGGGACCATCCGTTACGGCGAAGGGTGTGCGAATCAAGGATGCCCCGGGGAAGGCGGTGGACCCGCTGGCCGGTTCCGTGTGTATTACCTGCCATAAGCAGGGCGACTCCTGCGATGTGGCGTCCGAGAAGATGTACGTTTCCCTGAGTTCATTGGAGCGGGAGCTGCGCCAGGCCGGGGAAGTTCTCCACCAGGCCGAGGTGGCCGGGATGGAGGTGAGCAGGCCGCAATTCGAGTTGAAGAGCAAAGGGATCACGTCCGCGGTCGAGGCTCGAGCGCTCATACACTCGTTCGATCCGGACCGGCTTCTCAAGCGCGCTGCGGAAGGGCGCGCGGCCGCTCAGGTGGGGAAGAAGGCGGGTCTGTCCGCTCTGAACGAAGTTCAGGTCCGGCGGAAGGGCCTCGCGGTGTCGCTCGTACTGATCTTCATGGTGCTCGTCGGACTCTACCTCAAGATTCGCGAGGTGGAGCGAAATCGCAAGGAAGGATAAATCGGCAGGTTGGAACTGTGGACCAGCAACGGGAGGTGTAAGGTGAGGAGATTCGTACAACTGGCGGTTGCGGCAGTGGCGTTTGGTGCGTTGATCGGGTCGGCCGCGTATGCCGCGGATGCGAAGGGCAAGGAAGTATTCACGACGTACAAGTGCCAATCCTGTCACTCCGTCAAGGCCCAGGGAATCGAGAAGAAGTCGGCGTCGACGGAAGCGGGAGCAGCTCCGGCGGCCGAGACGAGCAGCAGCACCAAGAAGAAGGCCCCCGATCTCTCCGGCGTTGGGGCCGAGCGCAACGCGGCCTGGATGACGAAGTGGCTCTTGAAGACAGAGAAGATCGACGGTGCCCTCCACAAGAAGAAGTGGAATGGCACGGACGACGAGTTGAAGGCCGTGACCGACTGGCTCGTGACCCTCAAGACGGACGAGAAGGGCGGTCCGGTGAAGGCCAAGGCGGCGGCGGCCGAGAAAGCCAAACCGGCGGAGGCGACCGAAAAGGCCGAGCCGACCGAGAAGACCGAGGGAGGAAAGTAGGCACGTCGGCACCCGCACTCCGGTCTCGCTAGCAACGCGGAGCCGCTGACCTCGAGTGACCCCACCGCGGGTCGCCGGGCAGCGGCTCCGCGCTCTTTTTGGCGCGCCTTGTCATCGCGTCAGCTCCCCGGCGTTGACCCCGTGAGCGAATTCGGGGAAACTCGACGGCCGACACACTCCGCGGGCGCTCGGCCGGCTCGCCGAGTGGAAGACCTCTTACCAGGAGACGCTCCATGGGTCGTGCTTCGGTCATCCGAACCCGCCAGATCATTCCATTCGCCATCACCATCGCCCTCGTCGCATTCGCAGCCGCGCCCGCGATCCCGGCAAAGGCGTTCGCCGCGGCGAACCGCGGCACGTTCTCCATCGTCGCATTCGATTCGGTGACCCAGGAACTGGGCGTGGCGGTCCAGTCCAAGTACTTCAGCGTCGGGACCGACGTGCCCTGGGCGGAGTCCGGGGTCGGCGCGGTCGCGACGCAGGCGACCGTCGATGCGTCCTCCGGGCTCAAGGCGCTTGCGCTTCTCAAGGTGGGGATGAGCGCGCCCGATGTCATGCGCGCTCTCGCGGCGACCGACTCGGCGTGGGAATCGCGCCAGGTCGGAATCGCGGATGCGCACGGCCGCGTCGCGAGCTGGACGGGGAAGAAGTGTCTCGACTGGGCCGGCAGCGAGATCGGCGCCGACTTCGCCTGCCAGGGGAATATCCTCGCGGGACCCGCGGTCGTGGCGGGGATGGCGAAAGCCTATCGCGAGACGCAGGGAGAGATGGCGACGCGGCTCCTCGCAGCTCTCGACGCGGCGCAGGCGGCGGGAGGGGACAAGCGCGGCATGCAGTCCGCGGCGTTGCTGGTCGTGCGTCCCAGCGCCGAGCACCCTCAATTCACGCAGCGCTACGTCGACCTGCGCGTCGAGGACCACAAGACTCCGATCAAAGAGCTGCGTCGCCTGCTCGAGATCCAGGAGGGGTTCCACGGAGCGGCCAACCACTTTCTCTACGCGGCGCAATACGATGCCGCG
>Ga0315278_10006046_pt1 | contig 10981 bp, 6 predicted proteins | sample YL17G06_0_MG_FD_203880 | JGI IMG/M metagenome (GOLD analysis project Ga0315278, IMG submission 203880) | Sediment microbial communities from Yellowstone Lake, YNP, Wyoming, USA - YL17G06_0 | ecosystem: Environmental > Aquatic > Freshwater > Lake > Sediment | place: USA: Wyoming | collected... | reverse complement strand
TCTTATCATAGTGCATCTGATCGAAGTCGCGCACCGGATCGATACCCTTACTGCAGAAAGCGAATGACCAGTAGGTCGACGGGTAGATCGGCATGAAACAGGTGTACATGCGTACGACCGGGAAGATCTCCCGCAGATTGCGGTACATCACCTTGACCGTCTCCTGATTGTAATACGGCGATTCGGACTGCGCGACCATGATGCCCTTGTCGGTCAGGCGATTGAACACCTCTTGATGAAACGACTTCTGGAACAAATCGGCAGCGGGACCAACAGGGTCGGACAGGTCCATCAGGATGAGGTCGAACTTCTCCTTCGTCTGTTCGATAAACACCTTGCCGTCCTGATAGACAACGTGAGCGCGCGGATCATCAAGTCCGGCCGTCAGAGCGGGGAAATACTTCTTCGACACCTCGACTACCATCTTGTCAATCTCGCACATGGTGCAGCGCTTTACTTCGGGATGCTTGAGGACTTCGGTCAGAGCGCCGCAGTCCCCGCCGCCGATGATAAGCACTTCCTTGGGAGAGGGGTGGCAGAACAACGGTACATGAGCGATCATCTCGTTATAGGCGTTGTTATCCCGATCACAGACCATGAGTGAGCCGTACAGAACCAGTATTCGGCCGAAATCGTCGTTTTCGAGGACGTCTATCCTCTGAAACTCGGACTGACACGACTCCACCATCCGATTGATCTTGAGTGTAAGTCCGGACGTGTGATTGTGCAGTTCGGAATACCAGACGTTCCAAAGGTCGTCCATGCCCTGTTCGGAAACGTATTGATTACCCAATGTCTCAAACCTTTCGCGCAATCGTCATCAAAGCTGTCCCGAAAGCCTGGATTGTTGCGTCAGGTCTTGCCCCTGTTTCGCCTTCGGCGAACGGGGGTGTGACCTGACGCTGAAGTTCTTTCACATCTATGCGTGTCAGTTGACACGTCCCCGCCCGGCGACGCGGGCGGGGACGCAAGAACTGACACAACTTAATCTATTGTCTTCATCATCTCTGTGATGAGCCTTCAGTCCACCACCACGTACTCCGGTCTTCGGAGTGAGTTGAAGTCGGAACCGGATACCGCACAATACGCGCCTGTTAATGGGAACACCATGGTGTCACCCACGTTGTGCTCCGGGATCAACAGACCGTCGTACATGACATCAAAAGAGTCGCAGGTTGGCCCGGCCAGCACGGACAGCCGCCCTTCACCCGACTTGTTGGTGATTACCGGATAGCTGCAATGATCATAGACGATGCCGCTGAACGTGGAGTAGAGGCCATCGTCCAAATAGTACCACACCTTGCCGTCACGCACGGCTTTCCCGATCACGGAACAGACCAGCGTAACCGGACTGGCGGAGATGAACCGTCCCGGTTCGCAAACGACCTTGATATCGGGACGGATACACTCGTCCAGCGCTGCGTTTATCGGTCCGCAGAAAGTATCTATCGGCGGCACTGGTTCCATATAGGCCACCGGAAAACCGCCACCGATGTCCAGCAGGCGGACCTGGTAATTGGCCTGCTCGAGCGCGGCGATCAGTTCACCCGCCGTCCTGATAGCTTTCACGTAGTTTTCGACATGAACACACTGTGAGCCGATGTGGAAACACAGACCATACAGTTCGTGGCCGGTTCTGCGGATTTCCTCAGTGAGAGGGAGAACTTCGTTGACGGCGCAACCAAACTTGTACTGCAAATCAACCACCGGTTTGACGGCATTCTCAATCCGGAATCGAATCAGAACCTGTAGACGAGCGCCTCGATAGCGTTTGAGCTTGCGGATTTCATCTATGTTGTCGACCACAAACGTCCGCACACCGGCGGTAAGGGCGGCATCGAACTCGCGGATAGACTTCACCGGGTGGCTGTGGATGAGCGACGACGGCTCCGCGCCTGCTTGCACTACGGCTTCAATCTCCTTCGTCGAGCAAACCTCAAAACGGCTCCCCGCTTGCTGAAGCTCACCGACGAAGATCGGATGATTATTGGATTTGACCGCGTAATGGATCTGCGCTCTTGGCAGGGCGGCCGACAAGGACTGGTAATTGCGGCGAATTTCGTTCCGGGACACAAGCAGCAAAGGCGATTCGATTCGGCCGCGCTTGAACAGGTCCCGCACCAGGCGGGTGTCTACGCCGCGCAAGACCGAAGATCGAGCTATTTTTCTAAGCGAAAGTGAGCTGGTCACCGTTCCTCTCCCCCTAACCGGCGGCAGTCCGGGCCTCGTTCAGCGAGGCTGGTTTGTGTTCAATAACTTCGTCGGCACTCGAGGGAATCCCCCGGCTTATTTCGGTCACGCAGGCGTTCGGGCTGCCGAGCATCTCCTTGAGGTATTCGTTGGCCTTGTACGGGTCGACCGACTGTCCGCAGGTGAAGAAATCGACCGCCGCGTAGTTGTATTCGGGCCAGGTGTGAATCGACATGTGGGACTCGGCTATCACGACTACCCCGGATACTCCCTGGGGGGCATAACGGTGAAAGGTCGATTTGACCATCGTCGCGCCGGAGCGCTGCACCGCCTCTAACAGGCAGTGTTCCAGAAAGGCGAGGTCATCGAGTTTCCCCGGAGCACAGTCGATGTACTCCGCGATCAAGTGGCGTCCAAGTATCTTCATATCAGGTTCTCCTCAGGTCCTACATCTGCGGCGGGGCTGTGACCCACAGCAGTCTGACAGACGAGTGGCTCTTGTTCATAATCTGGCTGGGCTGGCCGGCCTCGAAATAAAAGCAGTGATTGGCTCTTACTCGATATTCCCTCTTGCCCAGCTTCAGGGTAGCTTCACCTTTCAATACGTAGCCGAATTGCTCACCCGGATGCGGGTCGAAGGCTTCGAGTCGCTGACCCGGTTTCAGTTCCACCATTATAGGGTCCATCTCGTTGTTGGTCGAGCCGGGCACGAGCAACTCGAAACGACTGGCCCCTTTGCCTTCAACTACAACCCGGTCCTCAGGCGCGAAAACAACTTCAGGGTCGGACTTGTCACCGAAAAACTCCTGGAGACTGACGCCCAGAGCGTCGATGATGTCGGCCAGCGAATCGACCGAGATCGAGCACTGGTCGTTCTCAAGCTGCGAGATGAAACCCTTGGTTAGATTGGCCCGGTCGGCCAGTTCGGTCTGGGTCAGGTCCGAGGCCAGCCGGAGGGTTTTGATCTTCTGTCCGATTTTCAGTTCCAAGCTTCAGTCTCAGGTCGTTCGTTGGTTTAATAAACAGTACCTTTTTGTTTAATTAACACGGCCTATTATATGCAGATCGTCGTTTTTGTCAAGACGTTTTTTGCGGTCGGAGAGGATTTTTTGTGTCGGGTAGATCGGGCGGGCTGTCCTACGGGAATAACAAGGCTCCAACAGGCGGTCGGGCACTCACGTAACAGAGTTGACACCGGCGTAAGAGGCGTATAACTTTTATCAGTTTTGTGCAGGCAACAGAAATCTTGGAACAGGAGGAAAGTAGATGAAGAAAGTTCTGGTGATGGGGTGTCTTCTGATTCTCTCAGCGATACCCTTGGCAGTAGCTCAGAATGGTCCCAAGATGGGAGTCGGAGCTTTTGCGGGTCTCAGTATTCCCGTCTTGCAGGACGACCAGAGTCAGGGGATGGAGTATGGGTTTAAGGGCAGATATGGTCTCGGATCATTGATCGTGCTTGAACCCTACGTGTCGTTCGTCAAGTGGGGTGAACCGGACCCGGTGGACAACATCCCCTTGGACATTGTCGGCTCCAAAGTGACAGCGTTCGGCTTGGAGGCTTCGCTCGGCAATCTGCCCGGTACCACGGGTATTGCTCCGTACTTTGTGGCTGGGATCGGGTCGTACAAAGTGAAGAACGATGACACCGGCTACGAGAGTTCCGATTTCGGCTGGTCGGCCGGATTGGGTCTCGGAATTGGGCTGTCGCCCAAGTTCTCGCTCGATATTCGGGGCAAGGCGATAGTTGCCCCACAGGAAGAAGGCGGCTCCAAGAAAGCGATTGGCGCCACCGCCGGTATCAACTTTAGCTTCGGTGGCGAATAAGGAGGTGACGACCATGAAAGCGATTTACAAAGAACTTGGAATTGTCGGTCTTATTCTGACCGGCATGGTTATCACCGGCTGCCTGGTGTCCGGGACGTTTGTGATCGTGGAGAACTTCGAAGTGGAATTCACCGCAGACGGCGGCTTCTATTGGTGTGCGATTGACATGACCGCCGACCCGGACTGGGCAGAACACCAGCAGGATATTGACGATCTTGACGCGCTCGGTCTGGTGTTTACGATTGAGAACACGTCTGATGTTGCGGCGACTTTCACTATCAGCTTCGCCACTTCAGATGTTCCGGCGGCAACGGCTACTGCACCTGATGCCATTCCGGCTGGCGCAGTGACAGTATTGTCGGGCCTAACAGTCGCGGCACATGATACCATAGACGTTACCTATTCCGAATCACTCGGAATGATCGGCGATATCGCGGCGATCAAAGCGGTTGTGTTAACCGGCCGCTTCGACTACTTCGGTACGAGCACCGGCGGATCGGGAGATAACCCGTTCAACATCACCGACGGCAAGATCATAGTGACGGTCTCGGCCAGCGGATCGTAAGCAAATCTCTATCGAAAGTAAGACCGGCATTCGACTGGAATGCCGGTTTTCATTTGTGAACATAAGTGAGAGGAATCGCACAAGAATCTTGTAGAAATCACATCTTGCGGCGCAGATTATGCGCTTCGGAATCTGTTGTCTTACAACAAGCACCAGCAGATTGGGCGCTCCACCAGTCTTTGACAACGCAGCCACTGCGCCATAGTGGCTCGGACATCGCTGTCATGACAGTGTCGTTGAATACCGATTCCATTGCTGCTCAGAAGGTTATGGCTAAGAATGAATTCACGCGGATTGAACGGCACACTTGTTGAGGACGTCTCAAGTGCAGTTAGTTACTCTTAAATATACGCAGTATGGCGGTGAAGGGTATTTAAGAGATGGGGTTGAGGAGTTCTTTGTGAGGGAGAACTCCTTTACCGACTCGAGAGGCGGCCAGGGCAGGCCGCCTTTCTATTTTATGCGGCTTCTAAGATTGCCCCACTCAAAAGGTTCTCAGTAGCTGCGGAGTGCCAAAGGGTGATCTCGACTCCCTCGTGAGAATCCTCAGTCCAATCGGGAGAGAGAATCCGAGATGGTTTCAATTGACGACATTTCGGTTTATCGAGGCGTCAATCTCCGCCACGGCCAGCCGATATCTCTTCTCTATTGACATGCTGGCGCATTCTGGTAGATTGTCCGCCCTCAGAGTCGAATGGCGGTGTAGCTCAGTTGGTTAGAGCAGCGGAATCATAATCCGCGTGTCCGGGGTTCGAGTCCCTGCACCGCTATTGAATCTAAGCCACAGATTGACAACCGGTTACGACGATCAGTCGCAGATCTTTTGGCGAGTGTGACAGAATCGTGGCTTTTCTCTCCATCAGCTTAGTTTCATCTTGATGTTCCTTCGCTCAGTCACAAGGGAGCCAGAGCCCCATAATGCGTGGCTGGCAGACAAAGAACTCGTTGGTCAAATCCATCGATTGGTTGCGAATCGCAACTGCCCTCCCCCGTTCTTTGGTCCAGTCCTCAGGAGCGCGACATGCACAATCGAGGTGTCGTCTTGGCAGCATAGGCCGAGGGCGTCACGGGACCCCTTCATTTTCGTTCATGAAAGAGCATGCTCGCTGGAATCGGCTGCTTCTCTAATCCCGGTCCGCTCATTGAGACTTTGAGGTACTCGTCTCCCTTCCTTTGAAACATCAGCACGCGGATGGGATGAAGCCCGGCCTTGAGGGCAATGCCGTAGTTGTTCGCTAACAAGGAGTCGCAGACATAGAGCGCGCCGCCGTCGTCCAAGTCGAGATAGAAGTCGTACAAGCCATCTTCGGGTACTTGCACATACCCGGTCAGAACCAGACCGTAGTCTTCAGGTCGGGCGAAATCAGGTATGGCGATAGTGAAGACCGCATCCGATTTTGTCGGAGTAAGTGAATCAAAGTTGGGCAGACGCCGCCACTCGCCTTCGTAGTACTCGCACTTCAGTCCCGGAACAACATCTGTGGGCGAAACGGCCGGGCGAGGTATCAGTTTCTTGAACATTAAGCTCGCTATGTGGCCGTCATCGGCGCCTGCGAGAAGAGCACGCGCTCTCACAGTGGTGGTCTCTTGCAGGACCAAAGGCTGTGTGTAAAGCGTCGATCTTTCGGCGGGGTTACTGCCATCCAATGTGTAGCGCACGACTGCGCCGGGCATCGGCGCACCGAGAGTTACCACCATGGAGTCGATGAAATCCGTACGTTCCGCTGTGATAGTAGCCAGAGTGGCGGTGGCTACGTCGTACAACGGCTGGGCGGGTCTGACAAAATCATGATCTGACGAAACAACCGTGGCTGCTGCCACCCGGATGTGGGGGTTATCGGGCAGGGTCAACTCGCGTGCGCCTTTCGGTACAGCCAGATCAATTAGAAAGAGATAGGTGAAGGCGTAGGATTCATTCTTGCCGGCTGCGTTGTGCCGATGAGAGCCGACCCAGCCAACCGGCTGACGCAGGATGTAGGCAGGAGCGATACTGCCTTTGTCTTCCGCGAATTCACCGCCAACCAGTCGGCTGTTCCATCGACCAATTGGGGTGGCAAAGTCCTGAATCGGTACTACAATTGTCAGGTCGCCGATATTGAAGGTCCCCTCGGTCGGACCGACAACGCTGGCCGCAAGCAGGCAGAGGCGGTTATAGTCACCTGACGGAAGCGCAATCTTTTGCCCCTTGCACGTAAGCAGGTTGTTCGCGCCGGCGGATTTTGACCCGGTTACAAAGCCAACACCATAATTGAATATGGTATCCGACAGCAGCTCGCCAACGAGAGTATTGCCCTGACCATCGAAGTTGCCGTCGCGACGATCCGAATCGAGGGAGACCCCGTCCATATCGTACACGAGTGGAACCGCCTTCCATATCGGTGGTGCGACCTTACTCTTCTGAGGACCGAGCTTAACTGCGAAGGTTTTAGGTTGATACGGTTCAAGTGAAGTCTTTAGAGTCGTGCCGTCGAATTGTACGTCAGCCTTGTGATTCTCGGCGCCGTCAAGTTCGCGGGCAGAGGAAATCGGCCATGGAAATGCCACTTCGACGCTTTTGGTCTGAATCCCACACAGTTCGCGGAGACGAATAATTAGCTCATTGCTTTCTTCGGCCTTCTTGACCGCCGTTACCATTACTTGAGAAGGACAAGGAGGCATATCTGAGCGCAACATACCCATTGGATCGATTTGGACAAGCGAGAATGTCGCACCCAGTTCTCCCTTGTGAGGTTCAGTCTGGAAAGCGAGGAGCGGTTGATTGAACTGTGCCGCCTGCCAAACAACACTGCCGTCGCGCCAGTCGCCGTGATGCCCCTGCACGGCATAACTGAACGTATGGTGTCCGATATCCTGCGAGGCCTGATCGCCTACCCAGGACCAGTTGTCAAATACACCCGGCGAGTGGATCAGCGTAAGCCGGAACGTGTTGGAGTCGGGATGATCCCAACCGTAACGGCAGTCGTTCAAAAGGGCCACACCGTAGGAATTGTCTGGTGTGGACATATCCGCCCACTGATGGCCCGGCACTTCGTAGAGCTCCGGTCGATTGATGCCGCGCTCGATCACTCCAAGGCCGAGGTCGTAGATGACTTTTTCGTTAGGCGTGGTCGGCCTCACGGCGACTTTGAGCAGCGTTTCTCTCTCTCGCCAGTCAACTTCATTGTCGAATTCCACTCGGTCGGAACCGGCACTCAGACTGATCCGAGTAACAAACAATGACTGGCCCCAGTATCGCGTTACTTCCAGCGTCGCCCGCACCGGCCCTTCCTCAACGATCCGCATCTGGATGACTGTGCCTGGATCGTCAAGTGTTCTTGGCAGTGCCTGCAGGTCTTCATACTGAATCTCCCACGCCGGCCATTGTCTTGGTTTGTCCTTGAACAGCTCCCATACAATCGGTTGAGCCAGCAGTTCCCGACTGGCCCTGGTATCATGTATCGAAGCTACGTAACCATCGGCGTTCAGGCCAACCGAATAGCGTTCGTTGCGAAGAGTCATCGCTGACACCGCTTCTGCAGCAGGCGGCAGAGTGGAAGCTTCCTTCGCCGCACGTGCATCATAGACGGCGTACCCTACCGATGGAACCCGCGCTTGGAACAGAATCCTCAGGGAATCGTCGTATCGCTCAATCACCTGCGAGAGAACCTCCTTGCCTTCCGGATCGTACACCCGCACTTCCTTCGGTGCACCGCCAGCATATACAACTGTCGCCTCAACCGTTTCACGGCGGTCGATCGCGAGCGGATTGTATACCACCAACGGTACTCCCACAGCTCTGGTATCGAGAGCTGCACTGGTTGCGCCGACCGCTGCCGTCAGCATTCCGGCGAAGCGGTTCTGGCAGAGAATCTCATCGTTCCAGGAGAACTCGTAAGCTTCGGGAATGCTCGTGCCGGTGATATCATCATGGAATTGATGCCATAGGAAGCGAATCCAGGTATCGCGCAAGTTGTCGGTTGGATAGGGCAGGGCGTCAAGAGTGTGGGCAATTACCGACGCCCGCTCGGCGGCGTCGGCAAGTAGTTCGTTCTTGCGATTCCACCGTTTCATGGTTGCCTGCGACGTATAGCAGCCCACACCGTGTCGAGTCATTAACAATTCACCCTTGTAGCTTGGCAGATGGCTGATGTTCTCTTCGCCGACTATGTCGACCAGATCATCTGCCCCGACGCTGGCCACTTTCATGGGACCGCCACTGTGTATCGACTTGTCAAGCCAGTCGACTGATAGTGAATCAGGCGAACCGCCGGTGTCGCCGGTGCCAAAGTACATGTAGGCTATGGGCAATCCTGACGCTTCTGCCTGGCGCTTTGTCGCTGCCCGCCAGAGCGTGTCGCGGCTCAGATCGCCACGAATCTTGGCTACGTAATCGCCTGGCCTTATGCCCGCTACGAGAGACGAACCATCGACACCTTCCCAGCGACCGATATCAAACGGGACGCCATACGCCGAACCCCAGGATAGTTTCTGTGTGGAGAAGCTCTTCAGGCCGCAGTGGGCAGCAATTGAGGGGAGAGCATAACCGAAGCCGAAGCAATCCGGCAGGAATACGTCGCGGCTGGTCACACCGAACTCGCGCCTAAAGTACCCGTTGCCGTACAGCACCTGGCGTACGAGGGACTCAAATGACGGCACGTTGACATCGACCGCATCCACCCAGCTGCCGCACACTCGCCACTGCCTGCGCGCAATATACTGTTTCAACTTTGCGTATTCATCCGGGTAATATTCCCGCAGAAGCATGTACCGGAACGCACCCTCGAAGCTGAAGACGTAATCCGGGTACTGATCCATGAGTTTGAAGTTGTTCCTGAATGTAGCCGGGACGAACTCGTCAATTGTGTTCTTGATGGTCCATCGCCATTGGGTGTCCAGATGAGCGGTTCCGACGACGTTCAGTCTAGGAACGGTATCAGAGTTTACTCCTGTTTCTGTCTGGCAAACTGACAGTTGAGGCAGTCCGAAAACCACAAAGCCTAACGCCAACACTGTATTGCGCACAATCGACTCCTTGTTCGAGCGTTTAATTCTATCACATATCAGACCGGCAGCCGTTGTTTTCTCCATCGGAATCCCTGATGTTTGAGGCGATCGAGCAGCACCGCCCCGAGTATGATTAATCCGAGCACCACCTTCTGAGTATATGTTTCGACATTGGTCAGGTTCATCCCGTTTTGTACGACGCCGATGACAAAGGCGCCGATCAAGGTTCCGAGGATACGGCCTTCACCTCCCATGAGACTGGTTCCGCCCACCACGACTGCTGCGATGACGTAAAGCTCGTAGGAAAGACCATAAGTCGGAGCGCCGCTTCTTAGCTGAGAAGCCATGATGACACCGCCAAGACCAGCCAGCAGCCCGCTTACTGCATATACTCCAAAGAGAACCCATCGGACACGAATGCCTGCCAGACGGGCCGCCTCGCTGTTGCCGCCGACAGCGTAGATGTATCGTCCCATGGTGGTTCGGGACATGACCACGTGAGCGACCGCATACAGCGCGAACATCAGGATGACGGCATACGGTAAGTGCAGCAACGGGTCGGATCCTCGGCCAAGGAGCACGAAACTCTCGGGAATTTGGTATATCGGTCGTCCCTGAGAGACTATGTACGCTACACCAGCGGCTACCTGCATCATGGCCAGCGTGGCGATAAAAGGCGGTATGCGAAAGCGGGTGATCATCAGGCCGCTGAAAGCTCCCGTAGCGCCGCACACAAGAACTCCCCCAACCGACCCCAGAAGCATCGCGCCGGCCGACGCATTCTCTCCGCCCAGGCTGCCGATCAGCCAGGCCGTGACAACGGCTGACAGCGCGATCAGGCTTCCCACCGACAAATCGATCCCCGCGGCGATAATCACCATGGTCATGCCGATGGCGATAATGGCAATCACAGTAATCTGATTGGCCACGTTGCGGAGATTATCCGCCAGCAGAAATGTGGGCCAGAGATGCGACTGTGGTGCGACGACCTCGGCCGGATTCATGGCTGCGAGCTGACTCTGAATCGTCCGGACAATCGGCGCAAGCGATTGCGTTGCCGCAATAATATCTACCGGAGCCGACGAATCCATGCGTCGCGCGAGAACCTCCCGCAAAACGGATGGGTCGCCCAGGATTACGTCCACTTGAGAGAAACCATTCTGGCTCAGTTTCACCCTCAATGTACTTGCGAACAAACTGTCTTCATGATCCATTCGGGCGGCTATCAAAATATTGCGATCCGTAGCACCGGTGGCGGACAATTGCTCGAAGAGAGCATCGGCTGCAGCCGTGCCTGTCGGGTGCTGCTCACGGACGGTCAGAAGCGAAAACAGAATACACAATAATAGCAACACGACCAGCATGCCGTTCTCCGACAACAGTCGCGAGACCAGCAATTGCGTAGCATTGGATGGGCTG
>Ga0315278_10006042_pt1 | contig 10985 bp, 11 predicted proteins | sample YL17G06_0_MG_FD_203880 | JGI IMG/M metagenome (GOLD analysis project Ga0315278, IMG submission 203880) | Sediment microbial communities from Yellowstone Lake, YNP, Wyoming, USA - YL17G06_0 | ecosystem: Environmental > Aquatic > Freshwater > Lake > Sediment | place: USA: Wyoming | collected... | reverse complement strand
CCAGCGCCACGATCTTCCTGCGTACGTCCGCTCATGCTCGCCGCTTTCGTCGCAGCATTACGCGCCGCAGCCGAAGCTGTGCCTGCATCCCGCTCCGCGTTGTTGGCGGAAACAGACTCCGCGTACGCTTTGATGGGGTCCACTACAGCGTGGTACGCGGTGGCAATCGGAGCAGTAGATGGCCCGATGGGGTACCCAGCAGCATCTCTACCGGGTGCCTGTGGCCGCATCCCTTTCTGCTGCACGAAAGGGTTGTCCAAGTTCGGGTATTCACCGGCCATGTCGCACCTCAGTTATGCAAGTAGGTAAAACCGTTACCGCCAAAGCCCCATTGCTCTTGTTGCCACATCTTGCGCCGAATGTCTTTCTTGCATTCCGCAATAGCTTCTTCGAAACGCTTCTTGTGCGCTTCGGCCTTGGTGCGATCTTCGCCGTCAATGTCCACGTTGCGCAGCGCACGATACGCGGCCCACTCCAGCATGTCCAACTGGTACTCACTTGGGATCTCGAAGTCCGTACCTAGCTGCGTGAGATCCAGTGTGATAAGGGGCTTGCGGATCGTGCGCAGGTACACGATCTTTCCAGTCTCAGTGTCCCCCGACTGATCCAACGGCATGCCGAAAAAACGAATGCTGATGGCGTGATCGTTGTTCGGATCGAGACCTTCATCCGTGGTGTACATCGTCGGCTTCCCGCTAACCGGGTAGCTTGCGAAGTCGTACGTCTCGGTGAACGTGTTCTGCGTGCCGACCGACGACGGGTGCTGCATGCGCACCATGTCTTTCGAATCGTCTTGATGCCGCGCGGACGTGACGAACAATACCGAAGGATCAAGCTGGTAGATATCCGTAGCACCATCGCCAACCAACACCACCTGCGTCACCGCCGGAGTGGTGCTATCGCGGATGCACAAAGACAAACGCGCAAATCGTTTCTGCGCGTCGTCAATGTACCGAATGAGATTCAAGTCCTGCCAGAAGTGATCTGTCGGACCACTTTTCAATGCACTGGCATCACGCAAAATCCCATTGCGCAGTTCGTCCAGACCGTCTTGGAGATTCACTCACGCCGCCTCGCGCACCGAGGCCGGGATATGCGCCACGACACGATACGGGAAACGCAACCGGTCGCGATACCCCGTCACCTGCAGCGTCTCGGGATCGACAACCGGCGTGGACATCACCGCCGTATCGAGGATGCCAATGATCGACGCAGGAACATCCGCAGGAAGGTTCGCTTTCAGCATGTAGCCAACCCCATCCGCGCCAAGAAACAGGCCGGTAGGAGGAATCGATTCGCTGTCTTCGAGGATGATGCGCACTCGCGGACCCACGACGTTCGCCTCGACCTTGCGCGGCGCGGGCGCTTCACGCACGACCGCAGCTTCCATCTTGATCGGGGGCAGGCCGGGAACTGGTTCGTCGTCGCTGAGATTGTTGAAGGGGTCGCTCATGTCACTTCTCCGTGGTTGCTCGTTTGAAAGACGCGCCGAACTCGTCACCATCCTCATCGAGATCAGCAGTCAATGTTGCAATGTTCGCCTTGATCCACGCCAGCGCCTTCTCGACCGTAGTGAAGGAATATTCCTTCGATGGATCTTGCCACGGTGCTTTGGGGTCTTGGTTGGCCTTGCGAACTTCTGGATCATCCACGCGCACCACGAACCCGTTCGCGATGCTACGAATTTCTGCGACAGTTCGTGACGGCATGGACGGTGCTACAGCGTTTGCCATTATGGCGTCACCGGTACCGCCGGATCGGCCGGGACATCTACCGGCGTCACCGGGACTTCAACAGCGGCAGCAGCGGCATCGGCAGCAGCCTGTGCATCAGCCGCAGCCTTGGCGTCAGCAGCAGCTTGTGCAGCGGCGGCGTCAGCGGCAGCTTGTGCATCGGCAGCAGCCTTGGCGTCAGCAGCAGCTTGTGCAGCGGCGGCGTCAGCGGCGGCGTGCGCAGCAGCGTCAGCAGCGGCAGCCTTGGCATCGGCAGCAGCTTGGGCATCCGCAGCGGCTTGCACGGCGGCGGCGTCAGCAGCAGCCTTCGCATCGACAGCAGCTTGTGCGTCGGCGGCAGCCTGCGCAGCAGCGGCGTCTGCAGCAGCCTTGGCGTCAGCAGCAGCTTGCGCGGCATCCGCAGCGACCTTGGCATCCGCAGCGGCCTTAGCATCGGCGGCAGCTTGAGCATCGGCGGCAGCCTGTGCCGCAGCGGCAGCGTCAGAAGCAGCCTTGGCGTCCGCTGCGGCCTTGGCAGCAGCATCAGCAGCGACTTGTGCATCGGCCGCAGCTTGCGCATCCGCCGCAGCCTTGGCGTCCGCAGCAGCCTTGGCATCCGCAGCAGCTTGCGCATCCGCAGCGGCCTTGGCATCCGCAGCAGCCTTGGCATCCGCAGCAGCCTTGGCATCCGCAGCAGCTTGAGCGACAACCGCAGCAGCCGCCGCATCCGCAGCAGCTTGAGCAGCAACAGCAGCCGCAGCCGCAGCATCCGATGCGGCCTTCGCATCAGCCGCATTCTTGGCGTCCGCAGCAGCCTTCGCGGCAGCATCAGCCGCAGCCTGTGCATCGGCTGCGGATTGCGCATGCGTCACAGCGTCAATCGACGTAACTTGATCGAGAGCTTCCGCTTGCGCGAAAACAGCCGCCGAAACATCAGCGACTGCTTCTGCTTTGTCCGCGACCGCATCGTCCGCAACAGCCTTTGCTTCCGCAGCGAGTTTCACCGCAAGAGCCGACTCCGCAGCAACATCGAACGCTTCTTTGTTGGCTTCCGCTTCCGCCGCATCGAGCGCAGCTTTACGCGCAGCATCCGCACTAGCTTCGGCAGCTAGACGCGCGTCACGAGCGATACGCTCGTCCGCAATGGCCTTTTCCTCTTCCGCACTGAGCGGAGGGGGCATACGATCTGCCGCTTGCGTAATCTGGATCGAGATGTACGTCTTCTCGTCCGGAGTCAGAGGCAGCGACCGAATAAAACTCAGTACGAGATCGAGATTCAAGACGTACTCCTAGCAGAGAAGAGAGGGAGGACGGGGGACCGAAGTCCCCCTCCTTGCACGAACCCTTGCCTGTTAGCCGAACGCCTCCCACACGTACGACTTGCTGGCGATGATGAGCGCCGCCGCAACCGTGAACGTCCCAGCCGTTCCCGCTGCCGCTGTACCCACCGTGAAGCCGTTGGTCGTTTCAATCGAGCGCGTACCCGCAGCGAGTGTCTTGATGGCACCGGGGTTCGTCATGCCTTCGTACCACTCGTGCATGATGCCGTCGGTCACGTTCTGCCACCGAATCACGCGCGGAATGAACCCGCAAGTGAAGGTGAAACCCGTCGCCGCGCCAGCATCGGAAACCACGACACCCGTGGCATGATTCAGAACCCCAGCAGCAGTCGCTTGGGTGTTGGTCGTAACGCCTGTGGTCATGATAGTTCCTTGTCAGAAAATGATTGGAAGAAATTACGGCGTGAGCTTGGTCGCTGCGGGGTTGCACAGCGAAGCGTAATTCACATCCGTCACCGTCGCGTCCAAATCAAGCTTGGCCGTGATGAGAAGAATGGAAGCACGCAACGCCGCAAGATCTGCGGCTACTTCACCAAGCGCCCGCTTCTCTTCCAGCGAGAGCAAACTGGCCTGTACTGATGTCGGCATGTCAATCTCCTTGGTTGTCGGGGGGCCGAAGCCCCCCTAGATTGATTACGCCGTCGCAGCCGATTCGCAACGAACCATGAACGCGTCCTGCAGGATGACGGCAGCTTGCCACGCCTTCCAGCCCACAGAGCCACGTTGACCCAACGGATCGCCAGCGACCGGCTTCGGATTGACCACCATCGGTGTCAGCGAATCACGCCCACGCAGCGGCACGATACCGAACGCATCCCGCGCCAGATACAGCATCGGGTACACATCGGCCGATGTGCCCGAGGTGGAGCGCATCAGACCCTTCGCACCGCCTGCATCGGGGAACGGCGTGAACACCGTCGAGATCAGATACCGAACGCGTTCCGCCGCGCCGATTTCGTTCTCGTACGGAGTGACCGTGCCGTACTGCTTGGTGGGGATAAACCCAGTGATTTGCCGACAATCCGTTTCCATGTCCGGATGAATCAGACCGATGAACGCGGCCTCGACCGGTTCCGTACGGTAGTTCGGATTGGACGACAGGATCGACGTGATCGGCTTGGCGTTCTGCCGCGTAAGCGCCGTCGTGATCTGACGTTGCAGCGCGAGCGTGATGGTCGTGTTGACCGCCGTACGCACGCCGCCGTTCGTCCAGAACACATTGGTGCCAGCCTTCAGCACGTTGTAGCGAACGGCCTCGAACGTCTGCGCCGCCGACTCGGACAGGATCTGCGTGGCTTCCGACAGGATCGGGTCTTCGTGGGTGTCTTCCACCACGTCGGTGATGCTGATGTAGTCGCCGTACTGGTTCAACTGGACCGTGTAGTCCTGAAACGACAGCTTGAGACCAGCGGGCGTCACACCTTCGACCAGCGGCGTGATAGACAGCGGCGTGAAGAACGGATTCGCCGGATTGCCGTTACCGGCCGAACCGGTCGCGCCGGTCAGGAAGTAGCGACGGAACTTCGCGGTGCGCGTGCTGTTGAGCGGGATCGGATACGACTGACCAAATCGCTCGATGACCATGTACGGCATCGCGCGCTTGAGCAGTTCTTTGACAACGTACGCGGCGGTACGCGGGGAGATGTCACCATACTGGACGATCTGAGCCATGACGGTTCCTTAAAGGGTGGTTGTCGAGTGCCTACTTCACGGCACTCGCTTCGGCCCATGCACTATCGAAGTCATTGGGGTCCGGAGCAGATGCCGCTGTAGTGCGTTTCGAATCGACCACTGTCAACTTGCTCGCCGCTTTCTTGGCTGCCGCTGAGAGTTCGGCCTTGGGTGCTACCGGTGCAACTGGTGTCGCGATTGCTGCCACCGGATGTGCCTTCTTGTATTCCGCGACAAGCTCCGAAACGTCTTCGGGCGTGCCGTCTTTCATTGTGGCCTTCGCGCCTGCCTTTGCGAATGCCGGAAGTGTTTCAACCCATTCCGCGACTTTATCACGAATCGAGTTGTAATCGCTGTGATCCCGTTCCAGCAAGTTCAACGTCAGTTGCTGTTCAAGAGCATCAGCCATTACACCAAATCTGTCGAGCACAGGATCATATTGCTTCTTCACCTGTGCGAACGTGTACTGCACGGCATTGTACACCGCCTGCTTGGTGCGAATCGCTTCGGCCTTGGAGATATCCGGCCACTGCTTCTCGTGCTCTGCAAGCACGGCCGCTTCTTCCTCCGAGGGCCGATACCACTGAATCTCTTCGGGAGGGGCGGCAGCGGGCGCAGCGACAGGTTCCGGAGCCGCAGCAGTGGGCGCTGGGGCAGGCGCAGGTGCGGGCGCTTTCGCGCGTTCCGCTTCGAGCGCTTCGAACTTTGCCTTCCAATCCGTTTCTTCCGGAGGAACGACAGTAGCGGGCGTTTCCGGAGTCTCCGGTGCTACCGCCGCAGGAGCCCCGCCTTCAACCGGTGCAGCAGGAGCCGCAGCCGTAGGCGTCGCTGGTGTCGCGGGGACAACCGGTTCGACAGGCGTAGTGCCAAGAGCAGTTTCCGAAGTGATGGCGTCGAACACAGCATCGAAGTCATCTTCCGGTAGCGTTGACGGTGCTATCGGTGTCGCCGGAACGACGACAGGAGTTTCAGGTGCTTTGTCTTTGGGGTCCATAGGTCGCCTTATATGCTCGATGTTACTGATTGTCAATCTTGGGGTCCAGAGGCTCCGTCAGCCACTTATACACCTGCGTGTACGCTTCAGCACGCCCTTGCAGCTTCCCGAGATCGTCTTTTGATATCGTCAATGCTTTATTTCGCAGCTTATTTAGTTCCAGTTCCAGCAGCAGGAGTAGGGTCTGCACCACTGGTTCTGCGGAAGCCGTTAGCAATCGGCGTCGGTATTCCAGCACCTGACCTTGCTGCGTGTACATCTGTTGGGGTAACGCCACTTTCCAGCCCTCCTAGAATCGCGTTGAACTGCGCCACTTCGGTCGCTGCGGAATTCTTGTCCGACTGTGTGAGCGACTTTGTTGCATCCGCCAGCAACTTCCGCACCTCCGCTCTTAGCAACTCGGCCATGTCTTTCTTGTCCTGCGCGGCCTGCTCCGCTGCATGAGCGTCAATTTCCACTGCTTCGTCGTCGTCCGCGACAACGCCCGTCACATCCACATCGCGTACCTTCATCTTCTCCTGCAATAGCTTGTGCCACTTCACGTACGGACGCTCTTCCGGTTGCAGGTTCGTGCCCAGCATGTCAAGCGCAATGCCACGAACCTCCTTCGCGATCAGCGAGGTCGATCCACGGGCGATGGGGGAGAAATCACCCTGCACTTCCGGGTTCGGATTGAAGTGCCGATTGAACACGATGAGCGAACTGATATACGAGATCGTGAAGTTGTCGAAATTGCGCACCGTGTCTTTGAACGGCAGCGCGAGATCGCCCTTCATCATCGAGGCACCAGCGGCCGAACGGAACGGCTCGCTTGGTAGCTTCTCGATATCCCCGCCAGTACCGGCGTTCACGAACGTCTCCATGTCGGCGAAGTTCATGTGCATATCGATCACACTTTTCAGATCGCCAATGTGATTGTCGAACGAGATATTCTTCACCGCAGGAATCATCGCGTCCGCGCCAGTGCCTTCTCGGTACCAGAGCTTGTACGGGACCACGTTCTTACGGTCCACGTCGTCACGCAGCAACTCGGTGTTGATTTCAAGGTTCGGGCCGCACGTGATGGACGCATTGTCCATCGTCATCCGTGTCGCCGCTGCCACGCCCATCTGCGAGTCTCGCATGATGTTCGGCAGGCCATTGCCGAGGAGCGAACTGTCGTCTTCCTCGAAGATGAAGTGGTGGTACATCTTGACGCGTTGGTTCGGCTCCAACTCGACCCACGGCGAGATGTCGCACTTGATGACTTCGTTGTCGAGCATCCACACCGAAGCTTCCACCATGTCATTCGACAGCCCCTGCGGTAGCTCGATACCGGCTTCCTTCAACTGCTGGCTCGACACCAGCCCGTCCCAAATCCACACCTCGAACTTGCTGCTGGAGAGCACATTGACCGAACTCTGCACGCCGATAGTCCGCAATTCCGTTTCGTACGTACGCTCTTTCCAGTTGCCCTTCGGCATGCGCTGTAGATAGGAGAGCACGGTAGGACCGAAGAAATCAGTGCGATCCGCGAGTTCGCGTAGCTGCATCTTCGATAGCACCAGTCGGTGAAACTGGCCATCCATCTGATCGAGATGCTTGGCAGTCATGTCGGGGTAGTAATCCCACACCGGCACGAACTCGAACTGCGGCCGGAACGCGGTAAATTCCTGCGGCGCGTATTGACCTGTCGTCGGGTTTACCACCCACTTTCTTTGCTTCTGCGGGCGCACGAACGGCCCCTTGAGCACGCCAACACCGTACAACACACCGGAGAAGAGCACCTTGCGCACCAGCGCCACCATCGACAGGCTGCGACTGCCGCCGATCTCTTCAAGCTGATCCTCGATCTCCAGTTCAAGCGCGGTGGCGCGTGTCTGCGCGAACGCCTTCACTGCGGCCTCGATCACCGCATCGGTGAGTTGCTTCTGCGCTTTCGCCACACCGGCCTGCGCCTGCTGCAGCACGATTTGCAGATCTTCCATCGACAGATTCGGAATCGGCGATGGCCCTATGCCCCAATTCTTTTCCGACGTGGGGAACAGCAGATTCATCAGCCGCGCCACCATCGACACGACCTTGACGCGCGTCAGCCGGGGGTAGGCTCGCGAGCGGTTGGTGTCAAGCTGTTTGGAAACGTCCGGATCGTACTCGCCAAGAAACTGACGCAGGTTGCGTGTCCAGCGTAGCTCCGCGAGTTTGCGGTGGTTCTCGTACGTTTTGTAGTCGGAAGCGAGACGAACGCCAAGGGCACGAAGCTTCTCTTGGTTGATGACGGGTGGCGTAAGCATCGCGGGAGCGCTGACCGCATCGGAAGGCATCACGGGCTGCGGTGGGGGCATTGACGCGATTGGTTGCGCTACAGGGTCCATATCGTGTCCTAGCGTAGTGAGTAGGTGTTCACGTCGGGTACCGCGTTGCCGTGTCGTTTCTTGCGATCTTCACGAGCGTTACCCACATAGAAATACTGACACAAGTACGAAAGAGCATCCCCCGGATGAGAATACACATTCTTCATCGGGGTCTCTTTCGTATCACCCTTGGTGTTCGTACTATACCTCCACCCACTGCGCAATGCACGAATAGTCATGCGGCACAACGGATCGACTTGCATCGCCGGGCCATTTTCCGTAAGCCGCGTGGTGAAATGTTCAATCGCGTCGATGCGCCCCGGCAACTGATTGTTGCTGGTGGCGATCTTCACTCTGAAATCTTTGGATAGAATGTCAACAACGGTGCGTTCGTCAGTTTGCGCGCGTTGTCCTGCCGCTGGATCAGGCGAAATGACGAAATCGGCGTCCGGATAGAACTGTTTCAGGTGCGGTTTCAGCTTGTCAGCGACGAACCTTTTAGCCCCATAATCGCGTGTAACAAGCTCAGAAAGCACGTTCAAACGGCCAAAATGATCCTGCTGCCCAATAATCATCGCGGTATTCATGCCGGGATCGAGACCGCCTATGAGCTTCAGCTTGGGGTTGTACAGCAATTTCGTTTTGGCTACATGGATTCCCGAATTGAATGTCGCAATCACTGGCTTACCTGCCAGCGAATACCCCCACTCTACCTCAATAAACTGCTTGATCCAGTGTTCTGATCGATCCTGCGAGAGTGACGTGTAGTACGCCGATTTACCCGGCAAATTCTCCACATTCTCAGCATCATCGGAGAACCCTGACGGTTGCTCGAAGTATGTCCATGTGCTCTGCTGTGGCAGGCCCGCAAGCAGACGCTCATTCTCATGCACCGTACGGTCTTGTTCTGTCCACGCCGCCTGCTCTGCTCCATCTAACGCTTCCTTCCACCAGTCATCCTCGTTACCGGGGTTTGATGACCCCCACATGCCCCAATTGGTAGCACCGCCATCCTTCGTCGGTGGGTAACGTCCGCAGCGCGCAGCCAGTGCCTCGATGATCTCTTTTGGCAGTTGCACGAACTCATCGATCAGGATGAACGTGGCTTCAAGCGAGAGCACGCGCGCCACGTCGTCAGCGGTATCGAGCGCGCGGAACAACACCTCGCATTCGACATCAGCGAACTTGAGCAGGAAGCGTTTGTTGGTGACTTCCCATGTGCCCGCCTCGCCCGGCCGGAACCAGTACATCCAAGACGAGATGGTCGTGTCCACCAACTGCGGCATCGTGTTGCGCACGATCACCGCCCGCACGTGCCGCTTCTTGGTGATCGGTGAGATCGCCTGCAGCGTGCACATGTAAATGAGCTTGAAGAAGATCCCGGTGGTCTTACCACTTCCCACCGGGCCGATGATCCAATCCGAGAACAGTCTACCGGGATGATAGTGTCGGATGAAGTTGCGGATCGTCGGCGGTGGTTTGTAGTCGATCAGCGCCATTATCCGAACGTACAGTTGATCGTGACCATCGTCGGTGTGCGAGTGACTTTCGGATTCTTGCAATCCTTGAATGTCATCCACGGTTTGTCCAACGGCTCACCGGGGCAACGAATGAGCACATCGTTCCCCTTCTTCGAGATCATGTAGCCGGGGCACACATCGCAAAACGTTATCGGCTTTGCAGCGAGTGCAGGTACCGCAAGACAGGCAACGAGCAAGGCCGTAGCGAATCTTCTCACAGCGGTGTCTCCCCCGGCGGCAGATCACCACCCACGGGTGCGGGCGCTGGCGTAGGGTTTTTCTCCTTCTCCACCCGCGCTTTCACTTCCTTGTCCCACTTCGCCCATCCTGCTTGCGACGCAGCGTCCTGCACCTTCTCTTCCGGTGTCATGTACGCGCGCATGTTGTAATAGCAGTCGGCAGCCATCGGCCAGTTCGAGCCGTCCGGATTGAACACGCCCTGCGGTGTCTTGGCGAACAGATGGCCGGTGCCGAGAAACAACGAGCCGATGCCCGGCAGATACTTGTCCCCATCGCCGCCCGTGGCTTGGTCGGCGACGCGCATGCAGTACCCCATGAACATCTCGCCGAGTCCGATCTGCGGCTCCGAGAGCGTGTGCCCGGTCTTCGGCAACGTGACGGTGAACGGACAGTCGGGGCCAACCAACGGATCGACTCGATTGTTGCCGTACGCGCGCACGTGCACGAGCATGTGATTGATGTCCTGCTCGTACAGCGGGTTCGGCGGGGGCGGTGGCGGGGTAGGAAGCGTAGGGGGCACAGGTGCGAGCGGCGCTGGGGGCCGAATGGGTGTCGGCGGCTGCAGGGGTTGCGCGGGCAGAGTCGGCCCATTCGTGGGCGGCGACACCATCATAATCATGATCGCGAGTTGCTTCTGCAGATTCGCCAACATGGCGATGAGATCTTCGTTGGTCATTGACATTGTTGCTCCTATTGCGTGCGGATGTACAGAATGGTCAGCATCACCACGACCGAGAACGCCAGTATGCAGATGCCGATCATCGTTTTCGCGGCCTTGTCCAGCGGCCACCGTGCTTCATCAAAATAGGTACGCATGCCGAATCTCCGGTAGTGAGGTTTCCCTCGACTTCTCACCGCTACCCCAAGTTGATGTTGATCTGCAGGTTCTGCCCCGGTGCACGGTCGCTCTCCTTCGGCTCGAACCCGGCAACGCGCCACGTGGCCTCGATCAGCTTCGCCTTGACGTTCGCTGGTGTGTACTGGCTGTGGATCAGTCGCCACGACTCGGGCAGCAGCCCTTCCGCTTGCATACGCGCTTTGACGCGGAACGCCATGCCTTCCTTGGCGAGCATCTCGCGCGCGTCCGCGAACGCTTTCTGGAACACGGCGTTCCGTGTGAGCACGATGAAGTGCTCGCGGTCGATGTCGTAAGCCTCGCATATCTCTTTGGGGGA
>Ga0315278_10006041_pt1 | contig 10987 bp, 6 predicted proteins | sample YL17G06_0_MG_FD_203880 | JGI IMG/M metagenome (GOLD analysis project Ga0315278, IMG submission 203880) | Sediment microbial communities from Yellowstone Lake, YNP, Wyoming, USA - YL17G06_0 | ecosystem: Environmental > Aquatic > Freshwater > Lake > Sediment | place: USA: Wyoming | collected... | reverse complement strand
ATGCGTAGGCGAATTGGGATTTCCCGCAGGGTCTCCCGCGGAGCGGGAACCCGGAGGGGAAGCCCCAGTCACCCTGGTGAGGAGCGAAGCGACGAACGCCACATTGGGGAATCAGAAGCCGACACCCGGCAGAATTCCAAGATGCAGTTCCCCTCCCAAAGTGCATGGGAAAGCATGCCAACGTGAATGTCGAGGGTTCGAGATCCATTACCGGTCCATCGCAACGCTCGGTGTCATTCGGTGCCGAGCCTTGGGCGGTTGTGCTAACAAACACTGACCTGTGCCGCCGCAATCGCTGGCGCAAGACGGTCGATGAGATTCTTCTCCGTGTCCTTGTGAACTGCCCTTAGCTCGTCGATGTTTCGCCGTGCCTGCGGCTGCGGCAAAACGCCGCCCGTCTTGTGAATAGCATGTGAGCCGAAGCAGCGGTCGCCACTGGCTTCACCCGATCTTGCGCATCACATCCTCGACCTTGGCCAGATCACGTTCTGCGTAAACTGCGTCCGTAACCACGGCAGAACTGTGGCCCAACGTCACCTGGGCCGCTTCCAGGCCAAAGTCCCGGCGGATCAGCGTGGCTACGGTGTGCCGCAACTGGTGCGGATGCCAACGGTGTTCACGCAGCCACCGGTGGAGCGTCTGGCATCTCTCCGGTCCCAGCCGCTTACGCCATTCCTCGGTCGTTTCCCACCGCTTGGATTTGCCACCTCTTTTGCCGGCCACTCGGTTGCGAGCCAATTCTGCTGGGACAGGAAATGCTTGAACGCACGCGCGATGAATGGCCTTGCAGTAGCTGTCCTTGGTGTAGTGGGCACCCGGTTCACGCTTGGGGTGTTCCTTGACGTTCGTGCCGGGGCTGTTCCCATATCCCAATGGCGTCTTCCGTGTCGCGCTCATTTCCTCCCGTCTCGCCTTTTCGGCTTCGACCGGGCTGAAGAGATATGCTCCATCAGGCCGCAGCATGAAGGGTGCGAGGATCCGCTGGGCCCGTGGACCAAAAAGTACTGTACGCGTCTTGCCTCGCCAAGCTGTCTTGTGTGCGGCCGGGGCATACGCCCAGACTTGTCGGCTGCGGTCGATGTCGCCAGGTCGTAGCCTGAACAGTTCGCCGCCTCGCGCTCCCGAAAGCAGTTGCAGATCAATCATGGCGTTGATCTGGTCACTCAAGAACGGACGCGTCGCGTTCACGATCTCCGGCGAGACTGGTTTGACGGGATCGCCCTCTGCCGCCGTTGTGCGACCTCGCTTGAGTGGGTCCAGCGTCTTCAAACCCTGGTAGACGCTCGCGGGAAGCATTTCGCGACTGGCCGCCCACTTGAACATGGCGGTAATGCGGTGAATCTGTTTATTGACGCTCTTGCGGGCCCATGGTTTTACTCTTCACCCAGCGCCAGTATTCGAGAATCATGGCTTCGACCGAAACGCTCGACGGGGAGTTGTTGCCGGGTTCGTCGGGAGCCTGTTCGCCAGGAAGACGTCGGCCTCCGGCTTCCCAACGGGCGATCAGCCGGTGGTACTTCTCGCGGCTGGCGGGGGTGTCGTAATCACCCAGGTAGTAGCTACGGCGTTTCTTCGTGAATGCGTCGTAGAGGGTGACGACGGCCAGATTTCGATCGGTGTGCTTGCGATAAGCCGGTGAATTTGATGGGGCGTGCGACATGGTGCGAACCTCCGAAAAGCGACTTGCGCATTACATGTAATGCGCATCGGACGCGTTTTCGGCCGCACCACCGACCACCGGTGGGTAACCCAACTACTGGGTTCAGCCCTACTTACCTTCAAATCGGAGTGACTGGACACCATTAGAACTTTTTGTTCGTACTGCGTACGGTCTGGAGCCGTTCATCCAAAAGCTCCTCATGGCGGCGTAAGCCGCTGCTGGAACCCCATCCCGGTCAAGCCCCGGCCCGTGCCGCCGGTGGTGCCGCCGCGCACTGAGGACGGGCGCCCATCGGTCCCGCCGCACCGCCGGCGGCCTTGCGCCGCGCCCCTTCGCGACTGAAGCCCGAGGTCGACGGCGCGTGGCCGCTGTCGTTTCCCAGGCTGGTGCAGCCGGTGCTGGATCGGCGGTGTGCAGGCTGCCATGCCAAGGAGCCCAAGGCCCCTTCGCTGAAGGCCGATGTGGTCACGATCGATCCCGACAGCCGCAAAGCCGACCCACGTGGCTGGAGCGAAGCGTATTTCACGCTTACGCGCAAGGCCTGGAGCGGCGGCGGCAACTGGTCCACGCCCGGCCGCGTCGGCGCCCGGGTTTCTGGCCTCCTGGCCATGTTCGAGAAAGGCCACCACGACGTGAAGTTGTCGCCGGAAGAATTGCACCGCCTGACCCTCTGGATCGACTGCAACTCGAACTTCTTCGGGGCCTACGAGCAGACGCAAGAGCAGGCCAGGGGCGCAAAAGTCCTGCCGGCGGTCGAGTAGGGTGGCCACGGGAAGTAGAGGTTGGCCCGGGAACCTGTTCGACAAGACTGGGCCGCCAAGATGTCCTGCAAAGCCCTGCGAATGTACGCTTGATTTTCCGGCGAGGCAGTACGCCAAAGCCAGTCTAGGAATTCGGAGCGTTTTCTTGGGCCACTTTTCCGCTGGTGCGACTAATCGCTTATAGAGATGTCCACCGAACCGTCTGACGACCACTTCATGACCCTCCTGCTGGCCAACCAGAGCAGGGTCTACCGCTTTCTGTTCACCCTCGTGCCGCGGCGTGAGGATGTGGAGGACTTGTTTCAGCAGACTTGCCTCACGCTTTGGCAGGAGCGGGCGAAATTCGATCCGGGAAAGGGCCAGTTTGTAAGTTGGGCCTGCGCGATCGCCCAAAACCATGTGCGCAATTTCCGCCGCCGCGAATCCACCCGGCAGGCCCTGTTGAGCGAGGAAGTGGCGGAACTGCTCTTGGCCACCCGGGAGGCGGGGGGCCGATTCTCCGAGGAGTGCCACCAGGCGCTGCAGCACTGCCTGAACCGGCTTCCGCCGCACCAAATGGCTCTGGTGGAGGAGAGCTACCGGGAAGGGGCGCTTGTGAGCACGGCGGCTGCGGCCGGGCGATCGGCCAATGCCCTCTACAAGAGCCTGCGGCGGATCCGGGCCATCCTACACGACTGCATGTTGAGAGTCCTTGCGGAAGGAAGCACATCATGAACGCAGACGAAGCCGCCCGGCTCCGGGATTGGGCCGATGATTACGTGGCGGGGACCTTGGGCCTCGCGGAACGCGAAGCGCTCGAACGCGAGTTGCTGACGAGCCCGGAGGCGCGGAGGTTCTTCCTCTCCTATCTGGAACTGCACGCCGGTCTGGCCTGGCAGTTTCGCGGTCTCGAGTGCGAGTTACCCGATCTCCGCGAAGTGAAACCAACCCGTCCCTCGACGTCGCGCCGGTGGCGATGGGGTTTGTCATCCGCGGCGGCGGTGCTCGCCGTGGCGGCGGCGGTATTGCTCTGGCTGCGTTGGGCACCCCTGGAGCCCCCAGCGGACCCCGGCGGATCCCGCTCGGGGCCCCGAGCGGACTCAGGGCCGACCTTTGCGGTGGTCCGCGAGACTCTGCGCGGGCGCTGGGCGGACGGGCGGGAAGTCCGCGTGTCCGAGAGCGTCGGGAGAGGCCGATGGAGCCTACAGAGCGGGTTGATTTCGCTGGCAGGAGCTGACGGTGTCGACCTGCTCGTGGAAGGACCGGCGATCGCAGAATGGCTGGGCAATCAACACATCCGGCTCATGTCCGGCACGGTGGTGGTGCGTATGCCGGAGGGGCGCTCGGGGTTTGTGGTCGAGACGGCGCAGATGCGGGTCACCGACCTCGGCACCGAGTTCGGCGTGGGCGTCAGTCCGAGCGGCGACGAGCGCGTGCAGGTCTACGGCGGCCGCGTGCGGGCGGAGGCCACCGCGTCAGGGGCAGCCCAGGAACTGAAGGCCGGCAGCGCGCTGCGATGCTCGGCCGAGGGTGAGCTGGCTCCGGCGGCGTTTGTCGAGGACCGGTTCACCCGGCGGATGCCGCGAACGACGCCGGCAACTCCTGGCGGCCCGCTCTACAACCGCAGCGTCATCGAGTCGGTCGCGGTGGTTCGTGCGACGAACGAGGTGTCGGTGGATGGCCAACTCACGGAATGGAACCGCAGCACCTTCTTCAAGAGTGCGTGCGAGCCGCCTTACGCGGCTACGTATTTCGTCGAGGGAGGGATGATGTATGATGCTGCGCACTTGTATGTGGCGGCCCACGTGGGCGATCCCGAACCGATGCGCAATGCATCCCGCGACGGCTTCCACTTTGCGGGGGGCAGCGTCATCGTGCGTCTCTCCACGGATCGCCGGTTGGGCTGGCCGCTCAAGGGGATCAACCGTCAATTCCGGCCCCAGAAGCCCAGTCGTGAGTTGCTTGCGGATTCCACCAACGAGCGGGTGACGAGCCTGATCCTGTGGTACGATGCCACATCCGGGCGGGCGAGCCTCGATTTGCAGCACGGCTTTGACTTGCAACCTCCCGCCGCAGCCGCCACCGGATGGCAGGGCGCGTTCCAGAAGGACGCGGATGGACTCGGCTACACGCTGGAATACGCGATTCCGTGGCGGCTGCTCCATTGCGAGAGCGATCCCCCGCGCGCAGGCGACGTCATGGGGGCGTTGTGGACGGTGCATTGGAGCGATGCCGACGGGCGAATCTGCTTTGGACAGGTGGTTGATGTGACCAACCAGAATCCACCGGCATCTCCGACCGCTTCGCCGGCAGCTTACTTCCTGATCGGTCCGCACTGGGGACGTGCCGTTTTCGAAAGAGTCCTGCCATGAAGACCATGATTGATCGCCGGTTTGGAGTCGGCGTGGTTGTCGTTGGCGCTTTCTTCTGGGCGGTCGCGGCGCAGGCGATGATCAACCCGCGCTTCACGCCGGTTCACCTGGTGAGGACGGCGGAGCTGGTCCTGTGGGTGGACCTCAAGCAGGGAGATACGAAGGATCACTACTTCGCGAACGTCCGCGAAGTGCTCAAGGGCAAGACGGGGGACAAGTCGCTGCGGCTGAACCTGTCGAAGGCGCGCGATGAGCAGTCCGCCGATGCCTTGCGCGAGCTGGCTGCCGGGGGAAAGCCGGGTCTGTTCTTCGTGGCCAGGGGGCCGGACGACGGCGGCGGGGCGGGCGAGACTCGCGGCCTGCTGCACATGGCGGGGAGATGGGCGGTGTTCGATCGGGCACAAAACGACGTCTGGGTTTACGACAGCATCGACCGGGCGCTCCAGGCCGTGTGGGCCGGCGGGACCGACATGCTGCGCCGAGCCGTGGATTACGCCCTGCAAGATGAGGACGCCGTGGTGCCGGTGACCGATGGCGTGTCGTGGAGCGAAGGCCCGGTGAAAGTCGCCGCGCTCGAAGGCGCGATCGGGGCCGTGCGGCCGGTCGATCTTGCGGGCAATGGCAAGCTGGTCCTTTTTGTGGCGTGCGACAAGGGAGATCGCCTGTTCGCGTGTGACGGCAAGGACAGGAAGTTCACCGACGTGACGAGCGCCCGCGGGTTGCAGTCGAAATCGCAAAAGTTCGCGTGGGGCGACTTCGCGGGACGGGGGCGGCTGGATCTGATCTCGTTCGACGGCAAGACCATCTCGCTCCATGCGCAACAGGCGGATGGCAAGTTCCAATCGAGCCCGCTGGATCTGCCCAAGGCGATGGAAGACGGCCGCGTCGCCCTGACGGCGCTGGACTGCGGCGTGAAGGGGCGTTCCGGGTTGCTCGTGAGCGGGAATTCCTGGCCCGTGGTTGTCGCGCTGGATGTCGATGGCAAGACATCATCGACGGCTCTCACGGCGCCGAATATCGATCTGACGAAACTCGGTAAAGCGGGGCCGTCTGTGGTCGCCGATTTCGATGGCGACGGTCTCGCCGATGTTCTGGCACTGCGCGAGGCCGGGAGCGTGCTGTTCCGCGGCGTGTCTCCCGGCAAGTTTGCCCCGGGCGTGGTCTGTGCGGTGAAACTCGGCAAGTTCCCGGCCCACGCGTCTCTGGGCGATTTCGACGCCGACGGCCGGCTCGATGTCTTGGCCGTCAACACCGAAGGCACATACCTCTGGCAGAACGAAGGCGAGGGCAAGTTCACCGAGACCCTCGACGTGACCGGCGAACTGGCCTACGGCACCGAACGTCGCGGGATTGACTGCATGGCCGGCGATGTCAACAACGATGGCCGGCAGGATGTGCTGATTGCGTACAGCGCGGCCGCACCGCGCGTCTTCTTCAACCGCGGCTTCCGCAGTTTCGGATTCGCCCAGTCCCTCAATCTGGGGTGGGACAGGCTGCTGCCGGCGGCCAAGGAGGGCCAGCAATCGGCGTGCTTGGGCGATCTCGACGGCGATGGCGCGCAGGATCTGGGGATGGCCTTGCGCAATGGCGAGATCTGGGTTGTGTTCCGCCGGAACGAGGATCGCGAGGCGCGGATGGCGGTGGCGGCGCTACCGATCGGCGGATCGTACAAGGGGCCGGTTGCGGTAACGGGCTGGATTGGCAAGCGCTGCCTGGGTGCGTGGAACGTTCTGCCCGGAGTCAGCCCGGCCAGCTTTGGCCGGACGGATGCTGGCCCCGTTACCCTGAAGTGGCGTCTGCCGAGCGGCAAGGAACACGCGAAAGAGGTTGCCCTGGAGAAGAAGCCGCTGGAGATCGTCTGGCTGGACGATCGGGATGGAGCGAGCGAACGCCAGGAAGCGCCCAAGACTCCTCCCGCTCAGTTCCAGGAAAGGGTTGGCGGCAACCCCAAGGCGCTGCAGCCGGCGACCAAGCCGGCGGAGGCTGGGACCGCGGCGGCGGACGAGACGGTGGTGCTGGATAACACCACTTTGTGGCGGCAGTTCCAGGTGGCGGGCGCCTCGCATCGCCGCGACGCCACCGGCAAACTGGTCAGATGTGAGGTCCACCGCATGGATCCGGCGAGTGTGGCGCAGGGGCGCAGTAGTGAATTCTCGGGTTTTGACAGCCTCCTGTTCTCCGCGACATCGAAGGACGCGTTCTGGTCAGCGCCGCCCCCGTTCGACTGGGCCGGCGTGGCTTTTGACGATGGCGCCTGGCCGCAGGCCTGGTTGCCCCAGCCTGCAGTCTACTACCGACTCGACGGTGGCAATGCGCCCGATAGGTGGTTTGAACGGTCCAATCGCCCCTATGACCCGGTGGTGGTCCTGGCGCGCGGCAAGTTCGAGGTCAAGGATCCCGCGCGGGTCCGCGCCTGCGTTCTGTCGCTGGATTACTGGGGCGGTGTGGTGGTGTACGTCAACGGCAAGGAGGTGGCGCGCGGCCACCTGTCGAACAATGCGACCAACACGGATACTGTGGCCGATGACTACCCGCCGGAGGCGTTTACGACTCCGGATGGCAAGTTGCTCAAACTCGATGACGAGAAGAACGCGGATCGCCTGGCGCTGCGCGTTCGCCGGCTGCGGGATGTGATGATTCCCGCGGCAGTGCTGCGCAAGGGCGTCAACGTGGTGGCCATCGAGGCACATGCCTCTCCGATCCACGAGTTGCTGAACAGTGGAGATTGGGGGAATAAGGTCTTAGAGTTGGGGGGGTGGCCGCCCATCGGGCTGCTGAGCGCGCGCGTGACGGTTTCGCCGGCGGGCGCGGCGGTGGCGAATGTGTTGCGACCCCGCGGGGTCCAGGTCTGGAACCGCGAGGTGTCCGATACCGTCACCCCCTTCGATTACGGCGATCCCACCGAGTCGTTGCGGCCGATCACCATCAACGCCGGGCGCAACACCGTGTTCTCGGGACGGCTCGTGGTCGGTTCCGACCAGCCGATCAAGGGGCTGAAGGCGAGCGTGAGCGATCTGGCGTCCGCTCGGGGCGGCGCGAAAATCCCGGCCGCGGCCGTACGCGTCCGCTACGCGGTGACGACCTCCACGCCCGGGAAGTCCTGGATGAACCCGTACCGCTTCGATGGACTGCTCGACGCGATTCCCGCCGAAATCCCGGTGATTGAGGCTCCCGTGCGGCGCGAGAAGACAGCCTTGCACGGCGAGCTCGTTGCCACTGGATGGAAGTTCTACAGTTGGCCGGTGGACCTGACGGTCTTTGTCCCCGGGGCCGTGGCGCCGCTGTGGTTCACGGTTCGGGTGCCCAGGGACGCCGAGCCGGGCGTGTACGAGGGGAAAGTGAACGTCGAGGCCGAGGGACTGCGCCCGACGACCGTTCCCTTGCGGGTGAATGTGTCCGCGTGGACGGCGCGGGACCCGAAGCATTTCCGTTTGCAGCTCTTCCCCTATTCGCTGGAGGAGTCTCTGGCCGGGCACTACAACGTGCCGCTCTGGTCGGACAAGCACTTCGAGTTGATGGGCAAGTCGCTGGCGCTGGGGACGGAGATCAACGCGCGCCAGGCATTCGCCAATCTGGTGGTCAAGGCCGACGGCCGAGGGAGCACCAACCCCGAATCGCTGGTGCGGTGGATCAAGCAGCCGGGTGGCAGTTTCAAGCACGACTTCACGATCTTCGACAAGTACCTGGACATGGTGGCCAAGGCCATCGGCAAGCCGCACCCCCTGCAGTTGGGATGGGTGGGAGAACTCTCCGTCGAAAATGGCGACATATTCATGCCGACGGTATCCGTTTTCGATCCGAAAACGGGCAAGGTCGAGGAGATGAAGCAACCGTCGTACAAGGACGCGGAGGCGAACGTGGCGTTCTGGAGGCCGGTGTGCGACGAGGTGCGCAAGAAACTCGCCGCGCGCGGCTGGACGGATGAAACGCTCTTGGCCTGCACCTATTTGACTAACGGGACGCCGTTTCCCTCCACGATCGATATCGCCAACAAGCTCTGGCCTGGCGCCGAGTGGAGTTCCTTCGCGCACGGTGGGCCCGTGACCTTTCCGGGCACCGACAAGAACGTCGCCATGAAGGTCCGTCTGTTGGGGCATGTCTTCAACGACAAAAAACCGAACAGCATCCGAAACACGTGGGAACCATCGTCACGCTTCATCTCGTGCAAAACGTATCGCAACAATGCTTCCGCGGGAGGCCTCGGACATTCCTCGACAGCGGATAGCCTTTTACTGATGGAGATGCGGTGGCGACCGGAAGAGATGCTGCGCATGGGCTTCGACGGCTGGGCGCCCTTCGGCCTGGATTCGTTCCCGCTGAAGAGTCCGTCCGGCGGTTACTACTGCGCGCTACGCAGTGATGGTACGCGGGCGTTTGGCAGAGGAGTCGCCATCCTGGCCCTGCTGTATCCCGGGCCTGACGGCCCGGTGGCGACCGAACGCTACGAAGCGCTCCGCGAGGGAATGCAACTGACCGAGGCGCTGCTGGACATTGATCAGGCCATTGCGGAGAACCATGCGAGACCGCTCGGCGGGGATCTCCTGCAGCGTGCCGTTCGCTACCGGGATGAACGGAACAAAGCGTTTGCCTATGGCTGGTTCGGCCCGCGCAGTGTCCAGACCGAGGACGATCGGAAACGCCTCGATCTGGCCGGCGAGGTGGCAAAGTATCGGCCGCTCCCTGCGGACAACCTCCGGAAAGACTGACCAACCCCGATTTATCCGAAAGGGACCTGACATGAAGACCGTTTTCAGCTTCCTTATGGTCTGCGGCCTGCTTGCGATGCCCGCACTTGCGGGTACCCAAACCGAGAATTACGGCATTCCCGTGTTGCCGGCGCCGGGCAAGGTCGTCATCGACGGCAAACTCGACGACTGGGATCTCAGCGGTGGCATCTTCGCCTGCAACAACGTGGAGGAGCAGCGTGACCGCCACAGCGCATGGCTTCATGCGATGTACGACAAGGACAATCTCTATGTGCTCGCCCGGGTCAAGACCCAGAAGCCTGCCGGAAGCCGTCGGTTGCGGCTCCTGATGCTCACCGGCGCTGGAACGCCGTCGCAGCTCCAGCCGAACTTTTCGTGCTCCCGCGACAAGGACGGCAAGCCTTTGATCTCCCTCGGCTTTGAGCCGCCGCTCAAGAATGAGCGCGACCCCGGGCAATTCGGGGCGGTACAAGCGTACCTCGACGACCCGGACGGCACGGGCTATGCGCAGGAGATTCGGATCCCGCTGAAGTTGATCACGGCCGATGGCGTAAGCCTGGGGGCCGGCAGCGAGATCAGGGTGTTGTTCATCCTCTCGTTCGGCTGGAGCCTCGATGCATGGGACTGTTTCATGCCCGGACTGCCGCTGGAACGTACTTATTGGGGCACGCGCAGGCTGGAGCAGTTTGGCCCGGCGACCTTCGAGCGATCCGGGAAGATGAAGCCTCGGATGCTCCACCTGGCCGACGGGCGCAGGCTGCCGGTGTCGCTGAAGCAGGGCCAGCCGGTGGTCGACTGGTCGGCCCTCAGCGATGGGCCAAAGGGCTTCATTCCCGTCAAGTTCACAATGCCCGAGGCCGGCTACGTGTCAATGATCATCCGCAATGCCGACGGCGTCGTGGTGCGGAATCTCCTCAATGCCGAGCCGATGGCCAAGGGCGAGCACACGGTGATGTGGGACGGCCTGGCCACGCCGATCTGGCGAACGCCCGGCGCGATGCTGCCCGCCGGCGACTACACCTGGCAGGCCATCTGGCACAGGGGCATTGGCCTCCGCCTGCGAGGCTGGGCGGGCAACAGCGGCAACGCGCCCTGGCACAGCGGCCCCACCTCGAACTGGGGAGGCGACCTCGGCGTGCCCTGGACCTGTGCTGCACAGGGCGATTCCGTTTACCTCGGGTGGGGTGCCTCCGAGGCGGGCCGGGGCCTGCTCGCCTGCGACCTCGAAGGAAAGGTCCGATGGAAACACAAATACGGCGGATTCGGCGGTGCTGAACAACTCGCCGTGGAAGGCGACCTGGTGTACGTGGGCAGCAGCTCGGGCAGCCCGCAGGTGCTCTTTCGTCTCGACACTGCCACCGGCTCATATCAGAACTGGGACAAGGCAAACAACGGCGGGTTCAGGGATATTTTCGTAAAGGATCTCTGGAAGGACCAGCCCGGCATGCCTGACAAGGCCGAGGCGATGGCGGCCCGCAATGGCAAGCTCTACCTCACCTTCCGCTCCTA
>Ga0315278_10006040_pt1 | contig 10987 bp, 9 predicted proteins | sample YL17G06_0_MG_FD_203880 | JGI IMG/M metagenome (GOLD analysis project Ga0315278, IMG submission 203880) | Sediment microbial communities from Yellowstone Lake, YNP, Wyoming, USA - YL17G06_0 | ecosystem: Environmental > Aquatic > Freshwater > Lake > Sediment | place: USA: Wyoming | collected... | reverse complement strand
CGAGGTCTACCAGGCGGTGGAGTCCCCGCGCGGCGAGCTCGGCTTCTACGTCGTTTCCGACGGAGAACACCGGCCCTACCGCGTGAAGATCCGCGACCCGTCGTTCGTGAACCTGCAGGCCACCGCCAGGATGGTGGAGGGCTCCCTGGTGGCCGATGCGATCGCGGCCATCGCCAGCGTGGATCCGGTCATGGGTGGGGTGGACCGCTGATGGCGGTGTTCGAGGGGGCGGTTCTGGGCGATGCCGAGTCGATCATCGAGCGCTACCCCGAAGGCCGGGAGCGCTCGGCGGTGATGCCGCTGCTGTACCTCGCGCAATCCGAGGAGGGCCGGGTCACCCGCGAAGGGCTCCAGGAGATCGCGGGGCTGCTCGGTCTGACCACCGCCGAGGTCGAGGCGGTGGCCACGTTCTACTCGATGTATCGGCTTCGCCCGACCGGCGAGCACCTGGTCAACGTGTGCACGAACCTCGCGTGCATGCTTCGCGGCGGCAAGGATGTGTTCGAGGCTGCCCACCGGGCCGCCGACATGACGCACGGGCAGGAGTTGTCCGACGACGGGATGATCACGCTGCACGAGGAGGAATGCCTCGGGGTGTGTGACTTCGCCCCCGCTATCCAGATCGATTTCGCGAACCACGACAACGTGACCCCGGAGCGGATCGCCGAGCTGATTGGCGAACTGCGAGCCGGCCGCACCCCCAAGCCCTCACGTGGTCCCGCGATGCGCAGCTTCCGCCATGCATCCCGGGTCCTGGCCGGCCTCGAGCATCCCGAGGAGGTGGGCGCGTGAGCCTGGACTTCGAGCCGCGCCTCACCCGCGACTGGGATGACCCGAGCGTGATCGAGCTCGCTGGCTACCTAGCAAAGGGCGGCTACGGCGGCTTGCGCGCGGCCCTCGATATGTCCGGCGCCGATCTGATCCAAGTGGTGAAGGACTCTGGGCTGCGTGGTCGTGGCGGCGCAGGGTTCCCCACGGGGATGAAGTGGTCGTTCGTCCCGCAGGACACGGGCAAGCCCACCTACGTGACCGTGAACTACGACGAGTCCGAGCCGGGCACGTGCAACAACCGGGAGCTCGTGGAGCGTGATCCGCACCGCTTGATCGAGGGCTCCGCCATCGCCGCCAAAGCGATCGGGTGCCACACGGCCTTCATCTACGTCCGGGGCGAGTACCTGTGGCAGAGCATCGTGCTGCAACGTGCGCTGGAGGAGGCCTACGCGGGCGGATACCTCGGTTCGGGGATCGCGGGCAGCGACTACGACCTGGATATCGTGCTGCATCGCGGCGCCGGCGCGTACATCTGCGGGGAGGAGACCGCGCTGCTGAACTCGCTGGAAGGGCTGCGCGGCCAGCCGCGCTTGCGTCCCCCGTTCCCGGCGGTCGAGGGCCTCTACGCCAGCCCCACCGTGATCAACAACGTCGAGACCCTGATGAACGTCCCCGACATCGTCGCTCGCGGCGCAGATTGGTTCCACGCCGAGGGGACGGAGAAGTCGCCGGGGACGAAGATGTTCACGATCAGCGGGAAGGTCGAACGGCCCGGGAACTACGAGGTGCCGATGGGCACCCCGTTCCGCGTCCTGCTCGAGGACCTCGGCGGCGGGGTCCTGGATGGACATCAGCTCAAGGCGTTCACCCCGGGTGGGTCCTCGACGCCGCTGCTCACCGCGGCGTCGATCGACGTGAACCTGGACTACGAATCGATCGCCGCGGCCGGGTCTTTGCTGGGCACGGGCGCGGTGATGGTGATGGACGAGACCGACTGCGTCGTGGAGGCCGCAGAGCGCATGGTCCGGTTCTACGCCCACGAGTCGTGCGGCAAGTGCACGCCATGCCGCGAGGGAAGCTGGTGGGCCGCACGGGTCCTCGGCCGCCTGGAAGATGGGTTCGGCCGCGCCGAGGACATCCCGCTCATGCACGACATGGGCACGAACATCCTGTTCCGCGCCTTCTGCGCGCTCGCCGACGGCACCGCCTCGGTGATCAACTCCTCCCTCAAGCATTTCGGGGACGAGTACGAGGAACACGTGCGGCTGGGGCGCTGCCCGCTCCGGGCGGACGACGCGCCCATGATCTCGCCTCAGGAGGTCGCCTCGTGAGCGAACAGGTGGTCACGCTCACGATCGACGGGAAGGAGATCACCGTGCCCAGGGGCACGCTGATCATCCGGGCTGCCGAGCAGCTGGGTATCGAGATCCCGCGCTTCTGCGATCACCCGCTCCTGGAACCCGCAGGAGCCTGCCGCCAGTGCTACGTGCAGATCGAGGGGCAGCCCAAGCTCGCCACGTCCTGCACCATGGGCGTGGCGCCGGGCATGGTCGTGAAGACGCAGAACACGGACGACACGGTGGCGCAGGCACAGGAGGCGAACCTCGAGTTCCTGCTTCTGAACCATCCCCTGGATTGCCCCATCTGCGACCGCGGCGGCGAGTGCCCGCTGCAGGATCAGGCGCTGGCCTACGGGCCCGGCGACAGTCGCTTCATCGAGGCCAAGCGCACGTTCGTGAAGCCGATCCCGCTCTCGCCCCTGGTGAACCTCGATCGCGAACGCTGCATCCTGTGTGCGCGCTGCACGCGCTTCTGCGACCAGATCTCGGGCGATCGGTTCATCGAGCTGTTCGCCCGTGGGGCGGGGGAGCGGGTCTCGATCGCGGCCGGGGAGGACTTCGAAAGCCCGTTCAGCGGGAACACGATCCAGATATGCCCGGTGGGCGCGCTCACGGCCGAGCCGTACCGGTTCGTCGCGCGCCCCTTCGATCTGTCCACCGTGGACTCGATCTGTCCTCACTGCAGCGCGGGCTGCAACGTCAAGGTGGACGTGCGGCGCGGCGAGGTCGTGCGGCAGCTCGCGCGCTCCAACTACGACGTGAACGACGCCTGGGCTTGCGACAAGGGGCGCTTCGCCTTCCGTTCCCCCGACGCGCCCGAGCGGCTCACGACGCCGTTGATCCGCGACCGCGGGCTGGAGCCCGCCTCCTTCGGCGAGGTGCTGACGCAGGTCGCCGAGCGGGTGGCGGGCCAGCGCGTGGCCGTCCTCACCGGCGGCCGGCTGATGGACGAGGATTACTACGCGCTCTCCAAGCTCGCGCGGACGGTGTTCCGCACGAACGATCTTGACCACCGTCGCTCATCCGGTGCGGGCGAGGCGGAGCGCTACGTCGCCGCTCAGCCGATGTCGGTCACCTACAAGGACGTCGAGCGCGCCAAGGTCATCCTGGTGGCGGGGCTCGACGCCGAGCAGGAGATCCCGATCCTGCACTTGCGCCTGCGCAAGGCGGCCGCCCGCGGCGCCCGCATCTGGGTGCTGCATCCGCGGCGGACCCGATTGCACGATGTGGCCACGCACATCCTGGCCGGGCCCGAGGAGGCCGCCCGGCTCCTCGGCGCCGAGGGGCCCACGGGCAACGCGGCGTTCGAAGAGGTCGTCGCCGCGCTGAAGGGGGCGGGCGAGGCGGCCGTGGTGATCGCGGGCGAGCGGCTCGCTGGGCGGGCTGGCGGTGCTGAGGCGGCCATGGCGCTGGCGTTCGAGACGGGCGGGCGGTTCACCTATGTGACACGCCGCGCGAACGACCGCGGTGCGCTGCGCGCCGGCGTTCACCCGCGCCTGCTCCCCGGCGGTCGCACGCCCGAGGACGGCCTGGACGACGTCGAGGCCGCCTGGGGCCCGGTCATGAACCGTGAGCCGGGGCGTGACGCGCAGGCGATCCTGCAGGCGTGCACCGACGGCGAGATCGATGTCCTGTTCCTGGTGGGCGTCGATCCGCTGCGCGATGCCCCCGACGCAGCGCTTGCGCTGCGCGCGCTGCAGAACGTGCCCTACACGGTGGTGCAGTCGCTGGAGCTCGGATCGCTTGAGCCGTTCGCCTCCGTGTTCCTCCCGGCATCGGCGTTCCTGGAGAAGACCGGTCACGCGACGGACTGGGAAGGCCGCGGGCAGATGATCCGGCCGGTTCGTGGGGCCCTGGGGCTCTCGCGTCCGGACTGGGAGATCGCGGCGAGCCTCGCGCTCGCGTGCGGCGGCGATCTCGGCTTCGAGACCCTCGAAGAGCTGCATGAGGACATGGGCCGGCTGCTCGAACCCCGCGCGATCACGCTGGCGGTTGCGCCCACCGAGGCAGCGGATGCGATCGTCCGTGGCGACGGCTTCGACCTGTTCACCTACCCCCTCCTGGTGGACGAAGGTCGGCTCTCCGAGCGGGCGGACGAACTCAAGGCGGCGCTGGAGCCCGAGGCGTTCATCGAGGTGCACCCGGACGACGCCGCGCCGCTCGGGATCGCCGACGGTTCGCGCGCCCGCGTGCGCACGGAGGGGGGCGAGGCCGAACTGCCGGTTCGCGTGACCCAGCACATCGCGGCGGGCTCGGTCTTCGTTCCGTTCAACCAGCCGGGCTTGGCCGCGAACACGCTGCTGACGGGGACGTTCAACACCAGGGCCACCCTCGAGGCCATCTCCGAGGGCGCCGAGCCGAGCGATCCGGTCGACTCCGCCGCCGAAGAGGTGTCCGCCTGATGGGCTGGTTCGACTGGGGCCTGATGATCGTGCGGGTCCTGATCGTGTTCTTCGCGCTACTGATCGCGGTGATGCTCTACATCTGGATGGAGCGCAAGGTGATCGCGGACATGCAGACGCGCAAGGGCCCGATGCGAGCCGGCCCGCGAGGCGTGCTGATCACGTTGGCCGACGGGATCAAGCTCTTCTTCAAGGAGGGCATCACGCCCACCAACGCCGATCGCGGCGTATACAACCTCGCGCCGATCCTCGCGATGTTCCCCGGGTTCTTGGCCTTCGCGGTGATCCCGTTCGGCGCGCCGGTTGTGATCGCGGGGCGCGTGGTGCCGTTCCAGCTCGCCGACCTCAACATCGGGGTCCTGTGGATCCTTGCCATGACCTCGATCGCGGTCTACGGCGTGGTGCTCGCGGGTTGGTCGAGCGGCTCGAACTATCCGCTGCTCGGCGCCGTTCGCTCCAGCGCGCAGATGGTTAGTTACGAGGTGGGCATGAGCCTCGCGATCGTGGCCGTGATCATGTACAGCGGACACCTGCGGATGTCCGAGATCGTGGCGGCCCAGGATCGGTTCTGGAACGTCATCCCGCAGTTCCCGGCGTTCGTCGTTTTCCTGATCGGGGCGCTCGCCGAGACCAACCGCCCGCCGTTCGACCTCGCCGAGGCCGAATCCGAGCTCGTGGCCGGGTTCCACACCGAGTACTCCGGGATCAAGTTCGCGATGTTCTACCTGGGCGAGTACGTGAACACGGTCACGGTCGCCGCGGTGGCCGTGACGCTCTTCCTCGGCGGGTGGCGCGGGTACTGGCCGTTCCACGGGGCCTGGGCATGGCTCGGCCCCTTCCTCTGGTTCCTGCTGAAGCTCACCGCCGTGATCTACATCTTGATCCTGGTCCGCGCCACGATGCCGCGCATGCGCTACGACCGACTGATGAACTTCGGCTGGAAGGTGCTGATCCCGTTCGGGCTGGTGTGGGTGATGATCACGGGCGCCGTGGTGGTACTTCCCGATCACTTCCAACGGCGATCGATCCTCGTCGGGGGCGCCGCGATCCTCGGGGTGGTGGCCCTGGCCAGCCTGTTGCTTCCGGCCCTGCGATCGGGCCCGCGCGAGCCCGCCGAAGGGGAGGTGCTCTCGTGAGCGACGAGCCCCAGCAGCCCGAGCCCCAGCAGCCCGAGCCCCAGCCGGGGTTCCTTGACGCCGCCTGGGCGATGGCCAAGGGGATGGGCACCGTCTTCAAGCAGACGTTCCGCGCGGACAACACCGAGGAGTATCCGAAGGAGATCGCGCCGATCCCGGAACGCTCGCACATCGGCCGGCACCTGCTGAACCGTCACGAGGACGGGCTGGAGAAGTGCATCGGGTGCGAGCTGTGCGCCTACGCCTGCCCGGCCGACGCGATCTGGGTGGAGGGCGCCGACAACGATCCGGAGCATGCCGTGAGTCCGGGCGAGCGCTACGCGAAGGACTACCAGATCAACTACCTGCGCTGCATCATGTGCGGCCTCTGCGTCGAGGCCTGTCCCACCCGCGCGCTCACCCTCACCAGCCACTTCGAGATGGCGTTCACCAGCCGCGAGGACGCGATCTGGGACAAGGAGCAGCTGCTGAAGCCACCGCCGGAGATGGGTAAGGACAAGATCGACCGGGAGGGCAAGTAGGTGCCCCTCGACAACGTGATCTTCTGGGTGTTCGCGCCCATCTCCGTTGCCTCGGCCATCGCGATGCTTACGCGGCGCAACGCGGTGCACGCCGCTCTGTTCCTCATCGTGAACTTCTTCACGATCGCGGTGATGTACCTGCTGCTCGACGCCCCGTTCCTGTTCGCGGTGCAGATCATCGTGTACGCGGGCGCGATCATGGTCCTGTTCCTGTTCGTGATCATGTTGCTGGGCGTCGACCGGACCGAGGCCTCCGGGGAGCGGCTGTTCGGGATGCGCACCATGGCGGGGGTCCTCGTGGCGGCCTTCATCCTGGAGATCTTCTTCGCGCTGCGCGCGGGGATCGGGTTCGCAACGCGGGCACCCGGAGGGTTCGAGGCCGTCAACGCGCCCGCCAACACTCAGGCGCTCGCGAAGGTCCTGTTCTCTCAGTACTTCTTCCCGTTCGAGGTGACCTCCGTCCTGCTGATCATCGCCGCGATCGCCGCGATGGTGCTGGCGAACCGGCGTGTGCGTGCGGTGACGCAGGCTGAGCTGGAGGCGCATCAGGCGGCCGTGGCCGACGAGGGCGTCCCCACGGAGGTCCTGGCGCCGTGAGGACCCCGATCGCCTACTTCCTGCTGCTGTCCGGGACCTTGTTCGCGCTCGGCACGATGGGCGTGCTGATCCGCAAGAACGCCCTGCTCATCTTCATGTCCGTCGAGCTTCAGCTGAACGCCGTGAACCTGGCGCTGGTGGCGTTCTCCCGGCTGAACGGCAACCTCGACGGTCAGGTGTTGGCGTTCTTCTCGATGGTGGTGGCGGCCGCCGAGGTCGTGGTGGGGCTCGCGATCATCGTCGCGGTATACCGACGATCACAGAGCGTCGACGTCGACGAGGCTAGGTCCCTTCGATGGTGAGCACCCTGGCCGCCGAGCTCGCGCCCCTCACCGACGTAAGTGGGATCCTCCCGCTGCTGTGGCTCGTGCCCCTCCTGCCGCTCGTGGCCGCCGCGGTGAACCTGTTCCTGGGCAAGCGCCTGGGTCGGTTCGCCGGTTGGCTCGCGGTGGCGGCCGTGGCCGCGTCGTTCCTGATCGCCCTCCTGGCGGTGCGCCAGCTCATGGGCTTCAGCGGCGAAGAGCGGCTGTACGTGCTCCACCTGTTCGATTGGATCGCGGTGGGGTCCTTCAACGTCGGTGTGACGCTGCGGCTGGATGCACTGTCGGCCACCATGATCCTGGTGGTCACCGGGATCGGCCTGCTGATCCACATCTACGCCATCGGCTACATGCACGGCGACCCCCGTTACGGGCGGTTCTTCGCCTACATGAACCTGTTCGTGTTCTTCATGCTCATGCTCGTCCTGGGCGCGAACTTCCTGATCCTGTATCTCGGCTGGGAGGGCGTGGGCATGTGCTCCTACCTCCTGATCGGGTTCTGGTTCGAAAAGACGCTCAACGCGAACGCCGCGAAGAAGGCGTTCGTCACGACCCGCATCGGCGACACCGCGATGCTGATCGGCATCGCGATGATCGTGATGAAGTTCGGCACGTTGAACTTCGACGTGGTGTTCGGGACCGCGAACTCCGTGCTCTCCAAGGGAGCGGCAACCACCATCGCATTGCTGTTGTTCGCCGGGGCCGTGGGGAAGTCGGCGCAGATGCCGCTGCACGTTTGGCTCCCCGACGCGATGGCCGGCCCGACCCCGGTCTCGGCCCTGATCCACGCCGCCACGATGGTCACGGCCGGCGTCTACCTGGTGCTGCGCGCGCACGTGCTGTTCGAGGTCAGCGGCGTCGCGCTCGTGGTGGTCACGGTGGTGGGGTTGATCACGATGCTCTACGCGGCGACCTGCGCGCTCGGTCAGGACGATCTGAAGCGGGTCCTCGCCTACTCCACCATCAGCCAGCTCGGCTACATGTTTATCGCGGCCGGGTTGCGCGCGTACGCGCTCGCTCTGTTCATGCTCGTGGCCCATGCGTTCTACAAGGGCCTGATGTTCCTGGCGGCCGGCTCGGTGATGCATGGGATGCACGAAGAGACCGACATGAAGCAGATGGGTGGTCTGATCCGAAGGATGCCGCTCACCGGCGTCACCTTCTTGGTCGGGGCGGTCTCGCTCGCGGCCGTGCCGCCCTTCTCCGGGTTCTTCGCCAAGGACGCGATCCTCGAGGTGGCGAACCAGACCGGTCACCAGTGGGTGTACGTGCTCGGGACCGTGGGAGCCGTGATCTCGGCCGCCTACATGGGCCGGCTGGTCTTCCTGACGTTGTTCGGCCGCCCGCGCAGCGAAGCGGCCGAACGGGCCCATGAGTCGCCCCTCGTCATGACGGTGCCTCTGGTCCTCCTCGCGCTGGGGGCGTTCGCGCTCGGGCTCCTGATCCAGCGCACGCCCGAGGGCTCCTTCACCCAGTGGATCGAGCCGCTCCTGGGCGCCGTGCCGAAGGGTCCGCTCGGGCTGCCGACCACCATCTTCATCGCGATCGCCACCGTGGTGTCGGTGGGGGCGCTGGCGGCCACGTGGGTCATCTACGCGTCCGGGCGCGTCGACTGGATGGCGCTACGCGTGCGTCTGGCGTCCCTTCAGCGACTGTTCGAGCGCGGCTGGTACATCGACGATGCCTACGCCACGGTGCTGGTGGCGCCCGGCAAAGCCGCTGCGGCGATCCTCGCCTTCCGCTTCGATGCCGGGTTCATCGACGGTGTCGTCAACAGCGTCGGCGGCGGGACGCGGCGGCTCGCCTCGGTGGGGCGCAAGATCCAGACCGGGTACGTGCGGACGTACGCGCTCGCGCTGTTCGTGGGCGCCGTGGGGATCCTCGTGTACGTGGGGTTACGGCTATGAGCGGGCATCTCCTCAGCGTCACGATCTTCCTTCCCCTGGTGGGCGTGGTCGCCCTCCTCCTGCTGGGGCGCGAGCTGTCGAACAACGCGGCCCGCTGGATCGCGTTGTTCACGGCGCTCGCAACGTTCGTGGTTTCCATGGTGGTGCTCGGGCGCTTCGACACCGCGATCGCGGGCTACCAGATGGTGGAACGGGCCACGTGGATCCCCAGCCTGGGCCTGCAGTACCTCGTGGGCGTGGACGGCATCAGCCTGTGGATGGTGATCCTGTCCACGTTCCTGTTCCCGGTGGCGATCTTGGCGAGCTGGAAGGTGGAGAAGGACGTCCGTCTCTACCTGGGCGCCATGCTCGCCCTCGAGATCGCGGTGGTCGGCACGTTCCTCATGCTCGACCTCCTCCTGTTCTTCCTGTTCTTCGAGGCGATCCTCGTGCCGATGTACCTGCTGATCGGCGGCTGGGGCGGCGAGCGACGCATCTACGCGGCCATCAAATTCTTCCTGTACACGATGGCCGGCTCTGCGTTCCTGCTGGTGGCCACCTTGTTCCTGGCTTCGCAGGCCGCCCACAACCTCGGCCACCTCACCTTCGACATCCGCGAACTCCAGGTGGTGGCCCGGGGGCTGCCCGTGGAGACCGCGCGCTTGCTCTTCCTGGCGTTCCTCGTGGCGTTCGCGGTGAAGGTGCCGATCTTCCCTCTGCACACGTGGCTGCCGGACGCCCACACCGAGGCGCCCACAGCGGGCTCCGTCCTACTGGCGGGCGTCTTGTTGAAGGTGGGCACCTACGGCCTGATCCGGTTCAACCTGACGCTGTTCCCCGACGCATCGAAGTACTTCGCAACGTTCGTCTCGATCCTCGCCGTGATCGGCATCATCTACGGCGCGGTGGTCGCGCTGATCCAGACCGATATCAAGCGGCTGGTGGCGTACTCGTCGGTGTCGCACCTGGGGTTCGTGGTCCTGGGGATCTTCGCGTTCACGGAGCAGGCGCTCACCGGCGGCGTGCTGCAGATGGTGAACCACGGTCTGGCCACGGGCGCCCTGTTCCTGTTGGTGGGGATGGTGTATGAGCGCACCCACACGCGCGATCTGGGGAAGATGGGAGGCCTCGCCGGCGTGATGCCCTGGCTCACGGGCGCCTTCCTGTTCGCCGTGTTCGCCTCGGTGGGCCTGCCCGGACTGAACGGGTTCGTGGGCGAGTTCCTGGTGATCGTGGGGACGTTCGCGGTGAACCAGTGGTTCGGTTCGCTCGCGGCACTCGCGGTGATCCTCGCCGCGATCTACCTCCTGTGGAGCTATCAGCGGATGGCGTACGGCCCCGTCCACGAGGAGCACAGGTCTCTGTCTGACGTGAGCCTGCGGGAGGTGGCCATCCTGGTGCCGGTGCTCACGCTGCTGCTGGTGTTCGGCATCTATCCCAAGATCCTGACCGACCGGATCGACCCTTCGGCGAAGGCGGTCGTGGTGAGCGTAGACCCGCAAGGTCAGCCCACGCAGGTCGGCCTGGACCCCGGCCTGATCGTGGCCGATGACGTGCAGGCGCAGGAGGGCGGACCGTGATCGAGACCCCCACGCTCGTCTTCCCGCCGATCGTGCCGGAACTGTTCCTGGTGGGCTTCGCGATCGCGGGCTTGTTGTACGAGGCCGTCGCTCGGCGTTCCGACCGGATGGTGCACCTCCTCATCGCCATGGCGGGCTTGGCGATGGCGGCGGCCTCCTCGATCGTCCTGTGGAACTGGGCCGGGGACGCGACCGTGATGGGCGGCATGGTCAACGCCGACCGCTTCGCGGTGGTGGGGCGTGTGCTGATCATCGCGATCGCGGCCTTCGGGCTGCTCTACGGCATGCACTACCTCGATCGCTCCGAACAGCCGCCGCGCGGGGAGTTCTTCCCCCTGATCCTGTTCGCCACCTCAGGCATGACGCTGATCGTCGCCTCCGCCGACCTGATCGTGACGTTCCTGGCGCTCGAGATCCTGTCGCTCTCGCTGTAC